>ERZ772967.2514-NODE-2514-length-11745-cov-25.531822_pt1 | contig 11745 bp, 10 predicted proteins | sample MGYA00511677_ERZ772967 | MGnify/ENA primary metagenome ERZ772967 (study PRJEB29015, sample SAMEA2737931) | human oral metagenome | biome: human oral; feature: human-associated habitat; material: dental | place: China | collected 2146 ...
GGCAGAGCGTGAGCCACGACGATTTCTTCGCCGAGCTCGGCATCCAGCGCGATGAAGATGCTGGTGACGCCAAAGACAAGCCCAAGAGCCGCAAGCAGCTGCGTATGGAGAAGGTCGAACGCCGCCAGCGCAAGCGGCGTCGGCACTGGCTGACGAGCCTCGTCATCGTCATCACCCTCGCGGCCGTTGGTGTCCTGGGCTACAAGGCCATCGGAATCATGCGAGACGCCTCTGCCCAGGCGACCCACGCCGAGGACTATAAAGGTAACGGCGAGGGCGAGGTCACTGTCACCATCCCGGAGGGCGCCTCCGGGCTGGACATCGGTGACCTCCTCCAGGAGAAGGGCGTTGTCGCCTCCGGCAAGGCCTTCACCAATGCGGTGAAGAACAACCCGAAGGGCAACACCATTCAACCGGGCACCTACAAGCTCAAGAAGAAGATGTCTGCCAACGCCGCGCTCCAGGCACTGCTTGATCCTGAGACCAAGGGTGACCACACCCTGACGGTGTCGGCCGGTCACACGAAGCAGATCGTCAAGGACCGGCTCAAGCAGGTCGGCAACTTCACCGACGAGCAGATCGAGGCCGCCTTCGCCGACACCGCCGGCATCGGCCTGCCCGCTGAGGCGGGTGGGAACGTCGAGGGCTGGCTCGCTCCGGGGACCTACGACGTCACCGAGAAAACCACCCCCAAGGACCTGGTCAAGCAGATGGTCTCCCGGACCGTTACCCAGCTCAAGGACCTCAAGGTTCCCAAGGAGGACTACCACGCGGTCTTGACTAAGGCCTCCATCATCGAGCGAGAGGTCAACGACTCCAGGTACTACGGTCAGGTGGCTCGGGTCATCGAAAACCGTCTGGCGCAGACCAATGGTGAGACCCATGGCCTGCTCCAGATGGACTCGACAGTGCAATACGGCCTGGGGCGTTTCGGCGGCATCCCGAACTCCACCGAGCTGGCGGACTCCAACAACGCGTACAACACCTACGTCCACCAGGGGCTCCCGCCAGGACCGATCGGCAGTCCCAGCGAGGAAGCCATCAAGGCGGTGCTCAACCCGCCGGCCGGAAGCTGGCTCTACTTCGTCACGGTCAATCTCGAGACCGGTGAGACCCTGTTCTCCTCTACAAGTGAGGAGCAGAAGGCCAACACCAAGAAGCTCGATGAGTACTGCAAGAAGAACGAGGAGATCTGCAACGGCGGGAAGAAGAAGAGTGGCTGATCGGGCGAACGCGGTGATCCGCCACCGTGCCGCCGTTACCGGCAGTCCAGTGAGCCACTCCCTGTCTCCTGCACTGCATCGGGCCGCCTACGCTGGGCTGGGCCTGGGCGACTGGTCCTATGAGCGCCGCGAGACGGCGCCGGCGGACCTGCCCGTGCTGCTCACCGAGATGGCCGCTCCGGTGCAGACCGGACCGGTCTGGGCGGGACTGAGCGTCACCATGCCCCATAAGCAGGCGCTCCTGGCGCACCTGGACGTTGTTGATCCCCTGGCCGAGGCCGTCGGGGCGGTGAACACCGTGGTCGCGCAGCGCAGCGGCGCCGGAGGCGCGCTCCTGACCGGTTTCAACACCGACGTCGCCGGCATCGTCGGTGCGCTGCGAGAGACCGCGCACAGGACGCTTGGAGACTCCTTGCAGAAGCATCTCCCGATCGAGCGCGCAGTCGTCCTCGGCTCGGGTGCCACCGCCTGCTCGGCGCTGGCGGCGCTCGGCGAGCTCGGGGCCGGTCGCATCACTGTCGCCGCGCGCCGCCACGCCGGTCCGGGCCGAGCGCTCAGCGCCGCGCACCGCATGGGGCTGGACATTGAGACCCTCACATGGAAACCGGTGGACCCGGCCTCCAACGCAGAGGTGGCCCGGTACCTGGTCTCGGCCGATGTCGTGGTCTCCACGTTGCCCGCAAAGGCGGCGGACCCTCTGGCAGGTCCCATGGGCGAGGTCCTGGATCGCTTAGGCGGAACCCGGCCGGGAGCCGTCTTGCTCGACGTCGTCTATGACCCCTGGCCCACTGCTCTCGCCGAGGCCTGGGCACGGGGCGGGGGAGCCGTGGCCCCGGGCTGGCTCATGCTCCTGCACCAGGCCGTGCCCCAGGTCCAGCTCATGACCGGGCAGCATCCGGACATCGAGCTCATGCGCGAGGCGCTCCTGTCAGCGCTGACGACGCCGGCGACGACCCTTGTACACTGAGGGCCGTCGCATCTGACGATCCGCCCCAGGACGCCGGAGACGTCTTCGGCGTGTGAGAGTATCTGTCTCATGCTTCGATGGATGACGGCCGGGGAGTCCCACGGTGAGGCCCTGACGGCGGTGATGGAGGGCGTACCCGCGGGTGTACGGATCACCAGTGAGGACATCAGGACTGCGCTGGCCCGTAGGCGTTTGGGACATGGGCGTGGTGCCCGTCAGGTCTTCGAGCGCGATGAGCTGCGGATCCTGGGCGGTATCCGCCATGGCAGCACCATCGGCAGCCCCGTCGCACTGCAGATCGGCAACTCCGAGTGGCCTAAGTGGTCCACCGTGATGAGCGCCGACCCCGTGGATCCTCGCGACTTGCTCATTGACGCGGGCACCGGCGACGAGCGTGAGATCGCCCGTAATCGTCCCCTGACCCGTCCCCGTCCCGGGCACGCGGATCTGCCCGGAATGCTCAAGTACGACCTGGATGAGGCCCGCCCGGTCCTGGAGAGGGCCTCGGCCCGCGAGACCGCCGCCCGCGTGGCGCTGGGGGCACTCGCCGAGGCCGTCCTGGCCCAGGTCGCCGGTGCCAGGCTGGTCAGCCACGTCGTACGCATCGGGACCGTCGCCCTGCCCGATGACGTGCCTGCGCCGACCGCGGAGGACACTGAGCGCCTCGACGCCGACCCCGTGCGCTGTACCGATCCCGCCACCAGCGCTGCCATGGTCGCGGAGATCGACGCCGCCAAGAAGGCCGGGGACACGCTCGGCGGCGTCGTCGAGGTCGTTGCCACAGGCGTCCCGGTGGGACTGGGCACCCACGTCTCGGCCGACCGTCGTCTCGACGCCCGGCTGGCGGCCGCACTCATGGGCATTCAAGCCGTCAAGGGCGTGGAGATCGGTGACGGTTTCGCCGAGGCGGCCCGGCGGGGCTCGGCCGCGCACGATGAGATCGTCTCAGCGCGCGATGGTGAGATCACCCGGAGCACGAACCGAGCCGGCGGTGTCGAAGGCGGCATCTCCAACGGCTCCGAGCTGCGGGTGCGAGCCGCCTTCAAACCGATTTCGACGGTGCCCCGGGCTCTGCGCACTGTTGACCTGGCCACCGGTGAGGCGGCCACCGGGCTCCACCAGCGCTCCGACGTGTGCGCCGTCGTCCCCGGCGCCGTGATCGCTCAGGCCATGACCGCCTTGGTCCTGGCCGATCTTCTCCTGGACAAGACCGGTGGTGACTCGGTTACCGAGGCCAGGCGCAACCTTCAGGCCTACCTGGCCCGCATAACCCAGCGGACACACTGGTGAACCGAGTGGTAATTCCGTCGGTGAACGCGATACTGGTACCGATGGCCTGCTCAACGGTGAGGGAGACACGATCATGACCTGGAAGCGCGTTCCAACCATCGCCCTGCGCGACGACCAGCTGCCCCTGGTCCTGGTGGGGCTGCCCGGCGCGGGCAAGACCACCCAGGCCCGGCTTCTGGCCCAGGCGCTGGGTGTGCAGGTCACCGATACCGATGCCGAGATCCGGCGTCGCGCCCGGATGACGATCCCAGAGATCTTCGCCTCCGAGGGGGAGGAGGGCTTCCGCGACCGCGAGCACCGTGCCATGCGAGCCGTCCTGGACTCCCCGGCGGCTGCGCACGGTGTCATCGCCCTGGGCGGGGGAGCGGTGATGCGCCCTGAGAACCGTGAGCTGCTGCGCGGACACACCGTTATCCACCTGTCCGCCTCCCCGAGCACGGCCGCCGAGCACGTAGGTGATGGCGTCGGCCGTCCCCTCATGACGCCAGACGCCGACTCCGACCAGACCCGTGCGGCTCAGCAGCGCCGCGAGGACTGTGACGAGCGCAGTGGTGAGAACGACGGCGTCCTGGCGCGCATGGAGTCTCTCCACGCGCAGCGCACACCGTTGTACGCCGAGGTGGCCACCCTCACCGTCCCCACCGACGGGCTCAGCCCTCAGCAGGTCGCCGCCCTGATCCTCGTCGCACTCGGCGTCCAGACGCCGCAGGCGGTCGGTGTTCTCGCTCCCATGGCGAACAGCCGGGCGGCCACGCCCGCCACGTCCGAGGAGACCGGTAGCCCGTCCCAGCGCCACCGCATCCAGCCGTCTGGGGTACCTGAGACCCATGACGGCGCCAGGCGTGTCAGCGTCACTGGCGACCACTCCTACGACGTACTCATCGGCCACGGGCCCCTGACCGACCTTGCTCGCGTGGTGCAGGAGGCCCCGGGCGCGGGCGCTGGAGGCGTTGCCATCATCCACGCCAAGGCCTTGACCGAGCGCGCGGCCAGCGCCGAGAAGCAGCTGGTCGGTCGGGGTCTGCGCGTCCTCCGGATCGAGGTGCCCGACGGCGAGGCGGCTAAGACGGCACGCGTCCTGGAGTACCTGTGGGAGCGACTCGGATCCTTCCGCCTGGGGCGCGACGGGCTCGTGATTGGTCTCGGTGGCGGAGCGACGACGGACCTGGCCGGTTTCGCGGCTGCCACCTGGCTGCGCGGAGTCCCTGTCGTGCAGGTGCCCACCACGCTACTGGCCATGGTGGATGCAGCTGTCGGTGGGAAGACCGGGATCGACACGCCGGCCGGCAAGAACCTGGTCGGCGCCTTCCACCCGCCTGCCGCCGTCATCGCCGACCTGGAGACGTTGTCCACCCTGCCGGCCGCCGAGCTGAGGGCGGGACTCGGTGAGGTCGTCAAGTGCGGGCTTATCGCCGATCCTGTCATCCTCGACCGTGTCCTGGCCGAGCCCGCCGACTGCCTGGCCTGGGACTCACCGGTTCTGGTCGATCTCGTTACTCGCTCGGTCGCGGTCAAGGCCGCGGTCGTGGGCGAGGACCTCACCGAGGCCGGGTTGCGGGAGATCCTCAACTACGGGCACACCTACGCCCACGCGATCGAGAAGGTCACTGGCTACACCTGGCGCCACGGCGAGGCCGTTGCCGTTGGCTGCGTCTTTGCCGCAGAGGTCGCCCACCGCAGCGGCAACCTGAGCAGTGACGCACTGGCCCTGCACCGTCAGAGCCTTGAGGCGGTCGGACTGCCCACCACCTTCCCCGAGGGAGGCGGCCGGTGGGAGGATCTCAAGGCGGCGATGATGAGCGACAAGAAGGTGCGCGGTTGTCGCCTGCGTCTGGTCCTGCTCGACGACGTCGCCAGACCCGTGAGGGTGCAGTCGCCCAGTGAGGACGTGCTCATCAAGGCGCATGAGGCCGTCACCGACTCGACTGGCCCGGCTGAAAGGCACGGGGCTTGAGCCACCCTCCTCGTGCTCTGATTCTCATCGGCCCTCCCGGAGCCGGCTGCTCCAGCGTGGGGCGTGCCATCGGAGCCATCGAGGGCCTGCCCGTGCTCGACCTGGGCCGTAGAGTCGCCGACGAGCTGGGAACCAGTCCTGACCTGGCGCTCGTCGCGGTGCCCGAGGCCGACTACCGCCGAGTCGAGGCTCGCGTCGCCTGCCAGGTACTCGACCATGCGGTGGCTCAGGGTGCCGTCGTGGCTTTGGGCTCGGGCTGCCTGGGCGATCCCCGGATAGGCCTGCGTCTCGAGGAGCTGCGACTCGTTCATGACCGGTCCTACCAGATCGTGGCCCTCGCCTGCGCCACCCGGGTACTGGCCACCCGCAATGGTCTGGACGCTCCCCGGTCCGTGGCCCTGGGAACCGTCTATCATCAGTTCGTCCAGATGCTCCACGAGCGTCAGGCCAGGTGCCGGGAGCTGGCTGACACGATCATCGACACGAGTGCAACCACCCCCGAAGAGGCTGGAGAACAGGTCATCCGGGCCGTCGAAGCCGGTTTCTCCCACCACTCGTGACCGGCGTGACACACCCGTCACAGGGTGAGCGCTGTACCTCGCGGTAGGATCAGCGCGTCCCCAATGCAAACGCGACAGTGAGGAAACCCTCGTGGCAACGACGAACGACCTGAAGAACGGTATGGTGCTCAACCTCGAGGGCCAGCTGTGGCAGGTAGTGGAGTTCCAGCACGTCAAGCCCGGCAAGGGCCCCGCCTTCGTGCGCACCAAGATCAAGAACGTCCTGTCCGGCAAGACCGTCGACAAGACCTTCAACGCCGGCCTCAAGGTCGAGACAGCGACCGTCGACCGGCGCGACATGCAGTACCTCTACAAGGACGGCGACGACTACGTCTTCATGGACGTCAAGTCCTATGAGCAGACCTACGTACCCTCGGCCACCGTCGGCGACGCCGCCACCTTCATGCTGGAGAACCAGGACGTCATCGTGGCCTTCCACGAGGATGCCGTCCTGTTCGTTGAGCTGCCGGCCTCCGTGGTCCTGACGATCTCCCACACCGAGCCGGGCCTCCAGGGCGACCGCTCCAGCGCCGGCACCAAGCCCGCCACTGTCGAGACTGGTGCGGAGATCCAGGTCCCCCTGTTCCTCAACACCGGTGACAAGGTGAAGGTGGACACCCGCTCTGGTTCCTACATCTCCCGCGTCACCGACTGATGACCGAGCAGCCCGAGGAGGGCTCGTCCCACTCGAGCCCCGCGTCGCGTCACCCGGTCACCGCCCGTACCAAGGCGCGCCGGCGTGCCGTCGAGATCCTCTTCGAGGCCGACCAGCGCGGGATGCTGAGCCCTGAGGGCGCCGAGGAGCTGCGCTCCTTCGCGCAGCTGCGCGCCGTCAGTTCGGCCAACCACACCGAGGCCCCCGCCTACACTCGGGAGATCCTCGACGGTGTGTGCGATCACTTGGCCGACGTCGACGAGACGATCCAGACCTACGCCCAGGGGTGGACCCTGGGGCGCATGCCGGCCGTCGACCGCGCTATTGCCCGAGTCGCCACTTGGGAGATCGTCTACAACGATGATGTGGACGCCCCCGTCGCCGTCGATGAGGCCATGACGCTCAGCCGAATGCTCTCCACCGACGAGTCACCCAGGTACCTGGGAGGACTTCTGGGGCGTATCGGTGACCTCGCGGACACGTTGCGCTGAGTCATGGAGCAATGGGCTCACGGCATGGGGTGCACTCCCTATGCCGTGAGTTGGTCCCGGCTGAGCATCGTGACCTAACCTGTGCTGAGTCCAACAGCCAATGCCGGAGTACCCCGTGGCACAACTTCCTCCTCAGGACCCCAGCGACTACCCCTACATCAAAATAGGAGTCTCCGCGTCCGTGGATGGGGCGCGTGAGTTGCAGAGCTCCGCGCTTTCAAGCCCTGTCCCCTCCAGTCTCGGTCAGCCTCCTGGAGGACCTGGCGGATATCCATGGGGCGTCCCCGCACCCGGTGAGCATGTCCCCTTCGCTCCCGCGGTACCGGTTCACCCCTCTGGATTCCTCTGGGACAATCCGGTCCTCATCCTGGAGCGGAGGCGTTCCACGAACCGGGGCGTCGCGATCTCTTGTGGGATTATTGAACTCATCACTGTGATCATCGCGCTGATCATCAACGTCGCGTTGTTTCTGCCTACTGTGTTGATGGAGCCCCATCCCTCCGTCCTCATGGGGGTGGTGATCCTGATGATGATGGCGGGCCCGTTTCTTGTGGGCGTCGGCTGGATCGTCAGCTTCGTTCTGGCCCTCGTCGCCTGCATCCAGGCTCATGCATCCTCTGACAGGATCCAGCCGGGCGGTTGGGCCGAGGCCAAGATGCCGACAGCGGCGCAGCTAGCTGCCAGCATCGTAATGGGGCTCCCCACCGTGGTGATGTACGTGGCCTTGTACAAGTACGCCTCTGTGGAGACAGACGCGCTCTCCGATACAGCATTCGTTCCGCTGATCGTGATCTGCATGGCCGTTCAAGTCATGTTGGTGCTCGCCTGCATCCTCCTTCTCAGAAAAAGCGCAGCACTGCGTGCTGTTGTCACAGCACCTAAGACGGGAGAGTGGGTACAGTGAACCAGCCTTTGATCACCGTGACGGGAGCCACTGGAAAGATCGGCGGCGCGGTCGCAGAGATGTTGTGCGAATAGGGCCTTGAGGCACGCCTCCTCGTCAGGGACGCTTGCCGTGCTCCCGGCTGGGCCCAGGACGTGGCCGTTACCGGGTACGCAGACCGTGCAACCGCGATCGAGGCTCTCACCGGCGTCGACATCCTGTTCATGGTCTCGGCCGCCGAGTCCGAGGATCGCCTGGAGCAGCACCTGACTTTCATTGCCGCGGCCGTTCAGGCTGGGGTCAAGCACGTGGTCTACACCTCCTTCCTCGGGGCCTCCCCGCAGGCAACCTTCACTCTTGCCCGCACCCACTGGTCCACTGAGCAGGCTCTGCGCGACTCCGGCATGGGATGCACCCTCCTACGCGATTCGTTCTACACTGACTTCTTTATTGACATTGCTGGCGAGGGCTCTATCACCGGACCCGCCGGCGATGGGCGAGTCGGCGCAGTGGCGAGAGTCGACGTCGCTGCCTCGGCAGCAGCCATTCTCAAGGACCTTGCTGCCGGTGAACGGTGCCACGACGGTGTCATCTATGACCTCACCGGCCCAGAGGCCTTCACCATGGAGGAGGCGGCTCGGACTATCACCGAGGTGACGGGCCGTAAGACCGTCTATCACGAGGAGACCATCGAGGAGGCCTACGGCTCGAGAGCCCACTACGATGTTCCCGACTGGGAGAAGGACGCCTGGGTGAGTACCTATACCGCCATTGCCGCCGGAGAGCTGGACGTAATCTCCGATGCCGTCGAGCAGTTGACCGGGCGTCGCCCCCTCAGCCTGCACGACCTCCTGGTCAAGAGCTGTTCGAGCTGAGTCGAGGGACGGCGAATCGGCTACTGGTTCAGCGCGCGGACAACGATGTAGTCGATGTCCACCTGGGCCTGCGTGAAGCCCTCGTGGTTCAGCCGGCCTCGGTGGATGCTGCCGGTGTGTGTCGTCAAGCAGATGTGGTATGCGGCGTCGGCGCCGAAGCAGGCATCGAATTCCTGCTGGGAGGCTGAGCGCTTCACCTCGTGATACGGCCGGCCGTCGAAGAGGAACAGGATGCTCTCCGGGGTCTTCTCCATTCCGTAGGTGTGCCACTGGGTGAGATCGGGCCGTGGGGAGACCCCCAGGTTGCTTCCCTTGCCTCCCGCCTGGCCGAAGTGCACCGTCGACTCGGCGATGCCGGTGGCACTGCCGCCGCCGTAGGTCTCGACGACGTCGATCTCGCCGCCGTTCTTCGCGTCATCGGCCCGTAGCCAGATCCCGGCGAACAGTCCCTCATCGGACTGAGGGAAGCGGGCCCGGGTCTCCAGGGAACCGTAGACGAATGAGAAAAGACCCTGCGTCGTAATGAAGGCCTGGTCGACGTAGCGCAGGGTCTCCTCCTTGTCGAAGCGGTTCTGGAATCCCTTGAGGGGCGTGGCGCGCTTGCGCCACAGAACATGCCCGACACCGTTGCTGACGCTGTGGGTGTTATGAGTGAAGACTCCCCAGTCGTAGCTGGCACAGGACTCGGGCTCCGGGCTGTTGTCCCGCCAGCGCGATGGGGAGAAGTCGGGACCTTGGGAGAACTGCTCGTCAAAGATGGGGGAGCCGAAGCCACGCTCCTGCCCGGCCGCCGCGGCGGGAGGAAGGAGGAGGCCGGCGGCGGCCAGGCCGGCGCCGGCACCGAGGCCAGTCATGATGGAACGTCGGGAAGGGAGTGTCATGTCATTCCTTGCTTGAGAAGAAGTCACTGATGCAGCAGCACCGGCCCTTAGCCGGCCTAGCGAAATCGTTCAGCTCTCAATCGGGCTCGGATGGATCCGGCACTCACTTCTCAAGCACTCGACATGTCGTGACGATCTCGCGCTCAACGTATGATGACGCCGAGGCTTTGGGTAAGACTATGACATTGTTACGGAAAACTGTAGATGGGGAGTAGTTCCCGCCGAGATCCGTGTCTGGCGCCGTGTTGATCGTCCGCACATTGGCGTGATCTTCATCTCGACCGATTTTTTCGTCGTGTCGCGCGCAGTTGGCCGAGAGGATGTAAAGTTACGGGCGACCAACATCCTTTAAGTCCGTCCAGCGAGGCGGGGAAGGAGGCCTGAGATGGCCGAAAGTTTGTCAGGCGCTTCCAGCGCACCATCCCCGGGCAAGGAGATCCTCGGACCTCCTGACATAGCCCGATCCCTGTTCCGTATTGCGCACGAGATCCTGGAGCGCAACCACGGAGCCCGGGACGTCGTCGTCCTGGGAATCCCCAGCGGGGGAGTCCCGCTTGCTCGCAGGCTCGTCGAGGCGCTCGCCTTCGCCGCGAGTGAGGGGACGCAGCAGACGGCGCAGTCTAAGGCCGTCAGCACTAAGGTTCCGGTCGGCACCCTGGACATCACCATGTACCGCGACGACCTGGGACGTCACCCGATCCGCGTGCCCCGTCCCACCGAGATCCCCCAGGGCGGCATCGACGGCAAGGTCGTCATCCTCGTCGACGACGTCCTCTACTCCGGGCGCACGATCCGCGCCGCCCTCGACGCCCTGGGCGCGATCGGCCGCCCCAGGGCCGTGCAGCTGGCCACGCTCGTGGACCGCGGCCACCGTGAGCTGCCCATCCGAGCCGACTACGTGGGCAAGAATCTGCCGACGTCCCGGACCGAGAAGGTCGTGGTCTCCCTGACCGAGCTCGGCGCCTCCACCGACGCCGTCACCATCGTTCCCGCAGACGTCCCCACTGAGCGTTCGAGCGAGCGCGCCGACCAGGAGGCCACCCGATGAAGCACCTGCTCTCCGCTAAGGACCTGACCCACGACGAGGCGGTCATGGTTCTGGACACCGCTGAGGCCATGGCCGCCACTCAGAGCCAGGCGGTCAAGAAGCTGCCCACCCTGCGCGGCAAGACCGTGGTCAACCTCTTCTTCGAGGACTCCACCCGGACCCGGCTGTCCTTCGAGGCGGCCGCCAAGCGTCTGAGCGCCGACGTCATCAACTTCTCCGCCAAGGGCTCCTCGCTGTCCAAGGGGGAGTCCCTCAAGGACACCGCCCAGACGATCATGGCCATGGGGGCGGACGCCGTCGTCGTGCGCCACTCGGCCTGCGGCGCCGCGCACCTGCTGGCCCACGCCGGCTGGATCAACGTGCCCGTCCTCAACGCGGGCGACGGTACTCACCAGCACCCCACTCAGGCCCTCCTGGACGCCATGACCCTGCGCCGCTGGTACGTCCCCGGAGCCCCCGACACCGCCAACGGCAGTCCCGCCCCGCAGGGGCGCGATCTTGAAGGGGCCCGGCTCATCATCGTCGGAGATGTCCTGCACTCCCGTGTGGCCCGCTCCAACGTGGATCTCATGACGGCGCTCGGCGCCAGGGTGACGCTCGTGGCGCCCCCGACGCTGTTGCCCGTCGGCATGGACGACTGGCCCTGCGAGGTCTCCTACAACCTTGACGAGGCGATCGAGGAGATCCAGCCCGACGCCGTCATGATGCTGCGCGTCCAGCGCGAGCGCATGAGCGCCGCCGGCGGCGGCTTCTTCCCTAGTCCCGCCGAGTACTCCAGCGTCTACGGCCTCAACTCCGCCCGGCGCCGGGCCATGCCGGAGCATGCCATCGTCATGCACCCCGGCCCCATGAACCGCGGCCTCGAGATCACCGCCGAGGCCGCCGACGACCCCCGCTCACGCATCATCGAGCAGGTCG
>ERZ772967.2516-NODE-2516-length-11734-cov-3.389331_pt1 | contig 11734 bp, 10 predicted proteins | sample MGYA00511677_ERZ772967 | MGnify/ENA primary metagenome ERZ772967 (study PRJEB29015, sample SAMEA2737931) | human oral metagenome | biome: human oral; feature: human-associated habitat; material: dental | place: China | collected 2146 ...
TTATAGAATATATAACCTCATACAGGAATAAAATGTCGCGGAAAGTTTATAAAACAATTACCAACTATCTGCACCGTACAAACCTTTTCTCTACAAGATGCCACGATGCGTATGCAAAAGGTATTGTTATAGCAATGCTTACAAAGATAAGTATTAGGCTTGTAGGATGAAAGAAAAAGACAATCATTTGTTGGATAGTGAAAGCGTAAATATACAATCCATACGACAGGTCGCCGATTCTATCACCTATACTCTTGATGTAAGGCAGTGGATATAAGGCAAATGATATTACTGCAAAAGGTATTATTATATAAAATACACTATCCAATACGCCGTAAGCGGTAGCAATTGTAGCAATAGCCGAAACAGCAACAAATACAAGTGGGAAAAATCGACGAAATACAGATAAATTTAATGAGGAGCAGGCTACTCCCCCCCAAAAACATGCTCCGAGTTGCAGTAAATTATTTATACGTAGTCCAATATTAATCTGCAATATTTCAGAAGGTAAACTTAATAAGGCAATAATGCAAAATACCCACACTGATACCGACAGTATCATTATATACAGTCGTTTATGACGTATTATAAATAGCGTAGCCAGCAATATATACATTACAATCTCGTAGCGTATCGTCCAGAGCGAACCGTTGATAGCGCGCGGATATGGATTGTTCTCAAAAATACCTGTAATATGGTATTGATTTGCAAGAAACAGATTACGAGGTATATAAGTCCACACTTCCATATTTTTCAGGTATGGAACATTGTTGTCGTAGACGATAGGCAATACAAGTAGAGTGATACATAGCATAACAAATAAAGCAGGGACGATGCGCCTTACTCGTTTGATAAAATACTCTCGGACAGACAAACTACGACATAGGCTCTGAAAAACCAGATAACCGCTCACTACAAAGAACCCGGATACACCGATGTGTGATAGCATAGTCTGTCCGTTTGTAATTCGGTACAGAAAATCGCCCTCGGTATCTCCCGATAGTACGTACGAATGCGATATTATAACGAAAGTAGCGAATATCAATCGTATGAAGTCGAAATTATTACTTCTATCCATCTCTTATATCTTAGTGTGAGAGCCAATTTTCGGGGTTCTCGTAAGATGCGCTTTCGTTGAGAATGTAGAAGTTGAGTTCGCTCTTGTTGTTTTTCTGAGCTATCTTGCCTATCTTTTGGCGTGCCTTTATTTTATCGCCTTTTTTCACGTAGAATAGAGATAGTTGTGCGTAAACAGTAGAGAATGAGCCATGAGTGATCCAGATGATATATCCCGAGCCGGGTTCGTACATCACCTCGAATACTGTGCCGTCGAATACGGCTCTGGCTTCAGCCCCGTCGGGCGTGATTATGTATATACCACTATTGTTCTCTATTGCATTAGTGGTCGGATTGGTCTGTCGCCCGAAATGACGGTATATACGTCCGCTCTCGACAGGCATAGGCAGGTTGCCTTTGTTTTTCGAAAAGTTGCCTGTAAGTAGCTGATCTTCCTTGTATTGTTTGTATTCTGTCTCTGTTATTATGGCATCCTTACTTTTGTTTGAACTTGCTGTCTTGGTGTTGCTTTTCGTGCTATTACCTTTGGCAACCTGTTCTTTACGCTTTTTTTCTGCGGCAGCCTTGCGAGCTACTTCGGCTTTTTTACGGTTCTCTTCGGCTACTTTTTTACGTATGAGATTGTTGAGATTATTCTGCCGTTGCTGCTCTTCGCGTATGGTGGCGTTGTATTCCTGCTCTTTTTGATTGTAGGTTTTCAGCAGTTGGTTTTGTTGGTCTCGCTTCTGAGTGAGAGTCTTGTTTTGCTGCTCTTTTTCCGAAAGCGACTGCGACTTCTGGGCTATGTAAGTATTAAGTATCTGCTCTTTGTCTATTACATCTTTCGTCAGTTTTTTTATTTCCAATACTTGTGTCTTTCGGTAGGTCGACATCTCAATCAAATATCTTGTTCGGCGAATGGCTTGGCTGAAGTTTTTTGCTGAAAAAATGAATAGAGTAGGAGAGAACTGTTTTCTCAGAATGACGTTTCTCGAGATGGCAGTAGCATACTCTTTTTTAATTACTTCGAGTCGCTGTGTGAGCCCCGTCTTTTCGGTTTCCAATGATGCAATATCTCTATTAAGTCCGTCTATTTCAGAGTTTATCGAGAAGATTAGGTTGTTTATCTCTTTCATAGATTGAGATAATAATTTTATCTCATTTTCAGTACCCTTACGAGATTTCTTGGTATCATCAAGCAATTTTTGTGTTGCCTCGAGCCTCTCTTGTGCTTTACGTTTCTGAGCTTCGAGTTCTTTGATCGATTGTGCATTTACCGATATTGTAAATACAAGTAAAGTCGATAAGACTATAAAGGCTGTTTTTACTGACATTATTCTGTCTTGAAAAAGATATTTTGTTTATAGACAATGAAATAATACTAATGTTCTATGTTCAAATAATTTGCGAACATTGTACTTTGGTGTACCTGCCGATATTGACAGTTCCTATTTCGAACGGTTTGTTTATTTCTATTTTCTTGATATTGATTTTTAGTCGGAAATTGTCTGTTGGTAGACTTGTCTTTGCCTCTATTACTGTGGGGAACGTTGTCTTATCTATTATCTTGAAATCGGCATAATCGACACGAATCAACTGAGACATATTCTGTACCACACTCGTAGCTGTAAGTGTGTAGCTAGGCGATATTTCCATAATGTGCTTATACATATTGGAGTCGGGTTTCGACGCAAGTATGAATTTATCTACCATCTGAGTAGAGACGTACGAGGCTTCTATATTGGAGTTTGGGTCGATACTAAAGATATTGTTTGTCAGCAGAGATTCTATCATACCATACGATACTTCAGCCTTCAACATTTTAGATAGATATTGATACGAATTGTCGCAGTATTGGCGGTTTAATTTGTCGAAAATATAGAATCGTTCCGGAGTGAATTTGAGTCGAAACAGTTCTATACCCAACATTGGGAATATCGATATGCTTATCTCTTTACCCTTTATTATCTGCATTTTAGCCGATACATAGTAGCTTTTTGTGTCGTTGGTGTACTCTATGGCTGCATCCGATAGGTTCAGAAACTGTATCTCCGTGTTTGCTCCACGGTACTGACTTACAATATCTTTTACCGTCAGAGTCTGTGTTTTGGGTGTCGTCGTATTGTTAATCTTTGCTGCAGAATATTTCGGTCTACAGCCGACAAAAGATATTGTCAGCAAAAGTATTAATATAGATGCTCTTTTCATAAATAGATGTGTATTGTTTATTTTTTGCAAAGTTAGTAATTAGTTTTCGTTATTTCATAATGCTTCGGCTACAATAAACGTACTACCACCGATATAAATGAGGTCGTCGGCAGATGCGTTTCTACGAGCGGCAGCTATTGCCTTGCGTACAGTCTTGTATGTATTTCCGTTAAGTTGATGATTATGAGCCTCCCGAGCAAGAATGGTTTCGTCTAAAGCACGTGGTATGGAGGCTTTTGTAAAATAGTATGTAGCGTCCTTAGGTAGAAGCGTATAGATATTATCGCGTTTCTTATCTGCAACCATACCAAATACGATATGTAAATGGTGGTAGTGTTGTTTTTTTAATTGTTCCACTATGAGCGCTATTCCTGCTTCGTTGTGTCCCGTATCACAGATAATTGTTGGTCTGTCTCCAATTATTTGCCATCGCCCCATAAGTCCTGTAAGTGTGGCGACGTGTGCAAAGCCCTCTGTAATACACTGCTGTTTGATATTTAGCCCCGCTTTTTGTAGTAGGTCGATAGCAGCCAGTGCGGTGCGTCGATTGTGGTCTTGGTATATTCCTTGCAATTGGCAGTCGGGTAGCGGTCTATCTTTATAGTATTGGTCGGCAAATATTATTGGTGCCCCTACGCTTTTGGCTTTTTCGATAAAGATATCTGCTACCTCGCTTTGAGTTTGCCCTATCACAACAGGAGTATAGGGTTTGATTATACCTGCTTTTTCGGTTGCGATCTCCTGCATCGAGTAGCCAAGTAAGTCCGTATGGTCGAGGCTGATATTGGTGATAACCGATATTATGGGTGAGATAATATTGGTGCAGTCGAGCCTACCGCCGAGCCCAACTTCTACGACGGCAATATCTACGCTCTCTTCGGCAAAATAGTTGAATGCCATCGAAGTAGTAATCTCGAAAAACGATGGTTTTATCTCTTCTATGAGTTTTTTGTGCTTTTGTACGAATAGCGATAATCGCCGTTTGGGTATATGCTTCCCATTGATACGGATACGCTCGCGGAAGTCTTTCAAATGTGGCGATGTATAAAGCCCCACCCGATAACCTGCCGATTGCAGTACAGCCGCCAAAAGATGCGAAGTAGACCCTTTACCGTTGGTGCCGCCGACGTGTATGGTTTTGAATTTTCGATGCGGAAACCCGAAGTATTTATCCAGCAATAGGGTGTTTTCCAAACCCGTTTTATATCCTTGCTTGCCTACCGTCTGAAACATAGGTGCAGTAGAGTACAAGAAATCAATAGCTTCAGAGTATGTCATTTAATATCGGTGTATAGTGAACCTAAAAAAGAAATCGTTATTTATTTGTATGATAAATATTGATTTATACATTTTTGAATGCCTCTATTGCCGCCGATATATCGGGAGCTCTGAAAACGGCGTTACCTGCTACGAGTACATCTGCTCCGGCACGGTATATATTTGCCGCATTGTCGAGATTTACTCCTCCATCGACCTCTATAAGTGCCTTAGAACCTTTACGTTCTATCATAGAACGTAGGCGGGCTACCTTAGAGTATGTATTTTCGATGAATTTCTGCCCGCCAAAGCCCGGATTTACAGACATTATCAATACCAAATCCACTTCGTTTACTATATCTTCGAGTAATTCTACCGGAGTATGCGGATTGAGAGTGACTCCTGCTTTCATACCTGCTTGTCGTATAGCTGTTATAGTACGATGAAGATGGGTACATGCCTCATAATGAACGTTCATCATCATAGCTCCGATATTCTTACATTCGTCTATGAATTTGTTCGGCTCTACTATCATAAGATGCACATCGAGAGGCTTTTGGCTTAGTTTTTTCACATATTCGAGTACCGGAAAACCAAACGAAATATTCGGTACGAATACTCCATCCATTATATCGATATGCAACCAATCGGCTCTGCTACTGTTTATTATATCTATATCACGAGCAAGATTGCCGAAGTCTGCACTCAATAGCGAGGGTGCAAGCATTTTGTTACCTGTCATTACTGTCGTATTTTTTATTTCTTACTATAAATGAGCCGATTATCGTAATGATGAAACCTATTATTAAGTTGCTCAGAAAACTGCTTGCAGTAAACATTTTTGGTGTGTATGCCGTATCTATTATCTGCTCCATTTCCGACTCGGATATTACAGACGAACTTAGCGTTTGTGTAAGGCGTTCCATCAATTGGCTCGATATTTCTTTCAAATTGATTAAAAAATCGGTATTAATCCACTGTACATAGATGAATATGAATACACTGCATATAAGCGATGCTCCTACAAACATCAGTAAGAAATAGCGAAAAGCCTGCCAATAGGTGAATAAATCGTCGTTCACTCTGCGACGACAATCGATAGCAAAATATACCGCTGCTATTGGGATAATTATTTTTAGTAGTACTACAAGAATGAGCATCAGCATATTACTCGATGTTCCGAGTACAAAGTGCATTATAAACAATGCTCCTAAAACGGGAGCAAAGTATAGTGCGTGTCGATAGATGTTGTTCATATTTTTATTGTTTATTTTGTTGATATACAATTTATTTTATCCAACCATCGTATGTAAATTTACATTGACGGAATTCGGGCGATATATATATATAAGTATCTTTTATTTTGTTTTTTATCCACTTAGAAAGTATCTCTTCGCTTTTTACGTTTTCGCAGTAACGTTTTATTACCTGATAGTCGTCGGTGAGATTGGCTTTGTGTGAGTCGAGTTTGTCTTTAACTTTCACTATTACATATACTTCTCTTCCAAGCTGTGGATCTATCATTGTGATTGGTGCTGAGATATCGCCTTTTTGCATATTGTACACCTGTTTGGCTATGTCGGCAGGTAGATTCTGGTATTCGAAGCGAGTAGAGCCGTTATTGGCGTTCGACATCAGACCTCCGTTGAATTTGGTGTTTTTGTCCGACGAAAAGTTTGTTGCTGCCTCTTCGAAAGTAAGTCGATTGTTTTTTATCTCATTTGCAATACTGTCGAGACGTGCAAGAGTAGCTGCCTTTACACTATTCGATACTTTCGGACGCATCAGTATATGCCTGCAATTGATACGGTCGCCTTTGCGTTCGACAAGCTGTATAATGTGGTATCCATAAACGGTTTCCACTACACGCGATACTTTGCCCACCTCTTGAAGGTCGAAAGCTATATTCGAAAATTCGGGCTCCATCATTCCTCTGCCGAAAAAGCCTAAATCGCCGCCTTGTTTTGCAGTTGCCTCATCTTCCGAATACAAGCGTGCAAGCATAGTGAAGTCGGCATTACCTTTGTTTACTCGTTCGGCAAGCTCACGCAGACGCTCTTTTACAGCTTCTTTATCTTCTTCGCTGATTTGAGGCTCGAGCCTTACTACCTGAACCTCTACCGTAGCGGGCATAGTAGGTATGCTATCTTGTTTGAGTCCGTTGTAAAATTTGCGAACTTCGGACGGCGATATTTTGCTGTTGCCTACAATCTTTTGTTGTACTTCTTGTATTATCATTTGGCGTTTGATAGCTTCGAACATCTCTTCGCGTATTTCGTTGAGCGATTTTTTGAAATATTCTTCGAGTTTCTCTTGCGAACCTATCTCGGCAATATATTGATTTATCTGCATATTGACACGCGTAGATACTTGTCCCTCGTTTACATATATACTATCGAGCGTAGCCTGATGCAGAAACAACTGTTGGATTGCTATCTGTTCGGCTATGATGCAGTTTGCATTGCCTGTATCGAATTTAGTACCATTGTACTGAGCTATTTGGCGTTGTTCTTCTATTTCGGATTTGAGTATCGAATTTTCGCCCACAATCCAGACTATACCGTCTATCGGTTGTTTGGCACTTATTACTATCGAACTCAGAAATATTACAATTACTATTAACCTTTTCATTATGTGTGTGTTATTGTGTTCTTTTTGAGGATGGTTATTTCTTTCTATTAAAATTGATTACAACGTTGCCTTTTTTCTGTTGTTTTTCTAACATATTATTTAGGTAGTTGTCTATAAATGTTTTATCGTTGTTCTCTTGTAGCAAAAAAGCGATTTCCGTTTTTGCCAATTCGAGTGGCATCTCTGCGTCTTTGGGAAGAATATCTACTATCTTTATCAGATAAACGAACGCTTCGTCTCTATACTCATATATAGTATTAGGTTTCAGGTTGTTGTTGTTGTCTATTATCTGTTTGGGTACGAGGTAACTCATCGTAGTTAGGCTTGTCCATTTTTCGAGGAAAAAAGAGTAGTCAAACGGCTGTTTGAGGCTCAGACGTTCGATTTCGTCTATCGACTTTTGGTCGGTCTTTTTTAGATTGTCGTGTAATCGTTTGATATTAGGCGAATTGTTCGATATGCGAATAACGGCTCCTTTTATCATAGGCTCTGTGAGCAAGAAACGTCCTTTGTTTTTTGCATAAAATTTGATAATATCCTCGTCTGCAGGGCTATGGCTATTGTCTTTGATTAGTACCTGCTTGTATTTGTTGAGTATAAGTGTTTGTCGATATTCTTCTACCTGTCTGTTGATTTGCTCGTCGTTTTTATAGTAATCGGCTGCCTCTCTGTACAATATCTGATTTATAGCCCAGTCTTTCAGGTAGTTTCTTATATATTCGATACTATCGGAGGAGTTTCTCGATAGCTCGATAATATTCTTTATATCAGATACTTTCAGTGTCTTATCGAAAGCTTTGGCCACAATATTGTCGGCTACAGTCGTTTGTTTGCCTTTGCAACACAAGGTAAACACTACAATAGAGGCTATAAATAAATATTTTCGCATTTATGAGTGAAAACGTAATATTGATATTTCTACTACAAGAATGCAAAGTTAGCTTTTTTACATAGAAAAACAAAGGTGCGTCGATTAAAAATATCTTTAAGGCGCGGTAATATACAAGAAAAGAGCTATATGTCAATCATATAACTCTTTGCCTCTTTTGTAGCGGAGGCAGGATTCGAACCTACGACCTTCAGGTTATGAGCCTGACAAGCTACCACTGCTCTACTCCGCGATATTTGAAATGCAAAGGTACTACATTTTATTGAATACACCAAATAGTGTAGGCAAAAAAATCTTACCTCACTCATATATAGATAGATATAAACTAGTTGCGGTTTATTCTACTTTACTTTATAGCCAGCTTCTTCGATAGCTTTCTTGATATCGGCATCTTTTATATCGTCTGCCTCGATGGTAGCTGAGTGAGTTTCCAGACTCACTTCCGCTTTCACTCCCAACTTGTTGAGGGCATTTTGCACGTGTTTTACACAGTTTGGGCACATCATACCCTCTATTCGAAAGATTTTTTTTGTCATTTGCTTATTACTCTCGTTTTTAATATGTTTACTACTATATGTTTTAAATGATTTAAGTCGTAATGCGTTAGTTACTACGAAGATACTACTTAGACTCATAGCAGCGGCTCCAAATATAGGAGTAAGTCTAAGTCCCCAAATAGGGTAGAGTGCCCCTGCCGCTAATGGAATCCCGATGATATTGTAAAAAAATGCCCAAAATAAATTTTGCTTTATATTGGTTATCACTGCTTTACTTAGTTTTATTGCAGACACTATACCAAGCAGGTCGTTTTTCATAAGTACTATATCGGCGCTTTCGACAGCAATATCCGTACCGTTGCCGATGGCTATTCCTATATCGGCTCTTGCGAGTGCGGGAGCGTCGTTGATTCCGTCGCCCACCATAGCTGTTTTTTTACCTTCAGCCATAAGCGTAGCCACAATACGCTCTTTTTCTTGAGGTAACACCTCAGATATGGCTCTGTCGATACCTACTTCTTGGGCTATATTGTTTGCCACATATTTATTGTCGCCTGTGAGCATCACGGTATCGATTCGGAGACGTCGTAGCTCGTCAACTGCCTGTCGGCTTGTGGGTTTGATACTATCGGCAATCGCAATAAGACCTATTATTTCGCTGTTTTTTGCAAAAACAACTACTGTATTACCCGATGAGGTCAGTTGTTCGACGTCTTTTACGACATCGCACTTCACGCCATTGGTCTGTACGAATGAAATATTACCTGCCATATATTTGTCGTTGCCGACATATCCTATGAGACCTTTGCCCACCAGCGACTCGAAGCGGTCGATATCGATAGGAACAATATTCTGAGAGCGTACGTATTCGATAATGGCTTCTGCCAGAGGGTGTTCGCTTCTCTGTTCGAGAGAGTAGGCAATGCCAAGCAACAAGTCGGGGGTGGTATCGTTATATACCTTGTAGTGCTTTACTTGCGGCTTTCCCTTAGTAATAGTACCTGTCTTGTCGAAGGCTATACAGTTGATTGAGTGAGTGTTTTCGAGAGCTTCTCCCGATTTGAAGAGAATACCGTTTTCAGCACCCTTGCCCGTACCTACCATTATTGCTACAGGAGTGGCAAGCCCCAAAGCACACGGACATGAGATAACCAACACCGCTATTGCTGACGATAGAGCAAATTCGAATGTCTGCCCCAGTATTAGCCATACGATAGCCGTAACGATTGCCAGCAATATTACTATGGGTACGAATATGCCAGATACTTTGTCGGCAAGTTTAGCTATCGGGGCTTTGGAGGCGCCCGACTCTTCGACCAACCGTATTATCTCGGCAAATAGAGTATCTTCTCCCACTTTTGTGGCTCTTACCTTGATGTATCCCGATTGGTTGATGGTAGCCTGAATGGCATTGGAGCCTACGCTTTTTTCGACAGGGATGCTCTCGCCCGTTATAGCCGATTCGTCTATTGAGGCTGTACCGTAAGATATTATGCCGTCTACAGGTATTGTTTGTCCTGGTTTAACTATCACCGTATCGCCTACGTGTACCTCTTCTATGGGGCGAACTACCTCTATACCATTCTCTTCTACGATAGCAGTGGCAGGCGAAAGTTTCATGAGTTTTTCGAGAGCTTCGCTTGTCTTACCTTTCGACTTGGCTTCGAGGTACTTACCTACGGTGATAAGAGTCAGTATCATCGCTGTCGACTCGAAATATACATCCGTAGTATAACTCTGTACTAACGATATATCTCTGTGCGACAGCCCATAACCTACCATATATATGGCAAATATTCCATAAATCAGTGCAGCAGCAGAGCCTATCGCTATGAGAGTATCCATATTCGGACTGAGATTGAATAGGCTTTTGAATCCTTTCGTGTAATAGACTCTATTTATGGCTACGATAGGTAGTGTCAGTATCAACTGAGTCATAATGAATGATATGGGATTGCTTTGTGGACTAAGAGAATAGGGAATAGGAGCTCCCCACATATGAGACATAGAGATGTAAAGCAATGGCAAAATGAATATTAGCGATCCGATAAGTCTTCGTCGTATATCTCTAATATTTTCTTCGAAAACGGTTGCCGTATTTGTAGCTGTATTTTTCTGTGTATTAGCGTCTTGGGCGATTGTAGCTCCGTATCCTGCTTTTTGTACGGCATCGATAATGCTTTGGTTATCGGTCTTTTGGCTATCGATATCTAATGTGAGTGTATTTGTAAGTAGATTGACATTGATATTGCTTGTGCCATTGATTTTCTTTACGGCTTTTTCTACATGAGCTACACACGCAGCACAAGTCATACCCGATATATTAAATTTTTCTTTCATAGTATTTTATACATAAAAAATATATTGCAAAGTTAGTGCAATTATAAGAGAATTGTTTCTCTATATTTGTTTTTTCGGTAAAAACAAATATTCTTTCTTCAAAAAATAATAGTAAGCGTTTTGGTTATGAGCCGAATATATCGGGGCGGATACGTTTTGTTCTCTCCAACGCCTGCTCGTATTCCCATTGGCGGATTTTAGCCTCGTTGCCCGATAGCAATATGTCGGGTACACGCCAGCCATTGTACTCTGCCGGTCGAGTATAGACGGGCGGAGCGAGCAATCCGTCTTGGAACGAATCGGACAGAGCCGACTGTTCGTCGCCCAGAGCTCCCGGCAATAGCCTCACTATGGCATCGGTAACTATTGCCGCAGGTAGTTCGCCACCTGTAAGTACGTAGTCGCCGATTGAGATTTCGCGGTCGATTAGGTGCTCTCTTACTCGGTAGTCGATACCTTTGTAGTGCCCACACAGAATGATAATATTCTCTTTGAGCGAAAGCATATTAGCTGTCTTTTGGTCGAAGCGTTCGCCGTCGGGCGACATGAATATTACTTCGTCGTAATGGCGTTGGCTTCTGAGCTCTTCGATAGCCAGAAAAATGGGCTCTATCTGCATTACCATACCGGCCGAAAAGCCGAAGGCATAGTCGTCGACTCGGAAGTGTCGTTTGTCTTTCGACCAACGTCGTAGGTTGTGTATGTGGATCTCGACCAACTTTTTGTCTTGAGCTCTCTTCACAATCGAGTTGTTTAGAGGGCTTTCGAGCAATTCGGGCATAAGTGTGATTATGTCTATACGCATCAGCCAACCAACTTAACTATCCATACAATAGCCACTACGAGCAACTTCTTG
>ERZ772967.2524-NODE-2524-length-11712-cov-6.310114_pt1 | contig 11712 bp, 10 predicted proteins | sample MGYA00511677_ERZ772967 | MGnify/ENA primary metagenome ERZ772967 (study PRJEB29015, sample SAMEA2737931) | human oral metagenome | biome: human oral; feature: human-associated habitat; material: dental | place: China | collected 2146 ...
CTAAGGCGAGGACGAAAGTCGTAGTCGATGGGAAATCGGTTCAAAATCCGATACCCGGCTCAGTTTTGAAGGCAGGACGCATGAGGTGAAATCCGGCAGGAGAACGGTAGTTTCTGTCCAAGCGGTAAGGTGTTGAGAGGGCGGTTAAAAGAGCCCTTGAGCTGAGCTGTTACGGGGAGCGGAGCGCAGGCGAAGCGAAGCGGACGTAATCAAGGTGCCGGGAAATACTGTCTAAAGTTAGGCTGAGTCGGACCGTACCGGAAACGGACACACGCAGGCAGGATGAGTAATCTAAGGCGCACGAGCGACCCCGCGTTAAGGAACTCGGCAAAAAGCACACGTAACTTCGGAAGAAGTGTGGCTCACGCTGATAAGGATGTGAGCGGCAGAAAGCAGGCCCAGGCGACTGTTTACCAAAAACACAGCCATCTGCGAACCGGCAACGGGACGTATAGGTGGTGACACCTGCCCGGTACCGGAAGGTTAAGGGGAGGGGTTAGCAGAAATGCGAAGCTCCGAACCGAAGCCCCGGCAAACGGCGGCCGTAACTATAACGGTCCTAAGGTAGCGAAATTCCTTGTCGGGTAAGTTCCGACCCGCACGAATGGTGTAACGATTCTGGGCGCTGTCTCAACGCGGGACTCGGTGAAACTTATATTCCGGTAAAGAAGCCGGATACCCGTAATTAGACGGAGAGACCCCGTGAACCTTCACCGCAGCTTATCACTGGGATTCTATCCGCCATGTGTAGGATAGCCGGGAGGCTATGAAGCGTGCGCGTCAGCGTGCGTGGAGCCGTTGGTGAAATACCGGCCCTGGCGGATGGGATTTCTAACTCCGGTCCGTGAAGCCGGAAGGGGGACAGTGATTGGCGGGCGGTTTGACTGGGGCGGTCGCCTCCTAAAGGGTAACGGAGGCGCGCGAAGGTCTCCTCGCGGTGGTTGGAAATCATCGTACGAGTGTAAAGGCACAAGGAGGCTTGACTGCGAGTGAGACATCACGAGCAGGTGCGAAAGCAGGTCTTAGTGATCTGGCGGCGGCAAGTGGAAGCGCCGTCACTTAACGGACAAAAGGTACTCCGGGGATAACAGGCTGATTTTCCCCAAGAGTTCACATCGACGGGAAAGTTTGGCACCTCGATGTCGGCTCATCGCATCCTGGGGCTGGAGCAGGTCCCAAGGGTTTGGCTGTTCGCCAATTAAAGCGGTACGTGAGCTGGGTTCAGAACGTCGCGAGACAGTTCGGTCCCTATCTGTTACGGGCGGAGGATGTTTGAGAGGAGCTGCTTTTAGTACGAGAGGACCGAAGCGGACGAACCTCTGGTATACCGGTTATCCTGCCAAGGGTAAGTGCCGGGTGGCTACGTTCGGAAGGGATAACCGCTGAAAGCATCTAAGCGGGAAGCCCGCCTCAAGATGAGACATCCCTGAGGGTATAACCCTCCTAAAGACCCCGGAGACACTATCCGGTTGATAGGCTGCAGGTGCAGGCACGGCGACGTGCACAGCCGAGCAGTACTAATAGGTCGTGAGGCTTGACCATATTATCGTTCCCGTGCCTATGCGCGAAACACTATACTTACGAGCACATAAGAGCTCGTGTGAAATAACGGCAGGTGATTGAAGGCGTAAAATGTTGTGAGATGCCTGCCCCTTCTTCCTTTTTCTTTTTGTACGGCAATTATTGCCCGGTGGCCATGGCGGGGAGGAAATACCCGTTCCCATTCCGAACACGGAAGTCAAGCTCCCTTGCGCCGATGATACTGCTTATCTAGCGGGAAAGTAGGCAGCTGCCGGGCTTTTTTTTAACAAAAATCAATCTAAAAAGAGCTCGAGTATGTGAACAATGCCGTGCATAATCCGCTCCGGAATTTGGCACCTTCAGTGTCAGCCGGCCACAGTTTTAATACCTCTTTCTTGTCTTCCCAATTGATTCAAGGGCTGCATAAAGGGCTTTGGTGATATTCTTTCCGTCCTGCCTTGAGTTAATATACAGGTGTTTACAAAACAGGAATAATAGTGTAATCTTATATGTGTAACCGGTTACATAAAAAAAGGAAAAAAAATGAACATCAGAGATATTGCAAAAAAAACCGGCGTTTCTTCTACGACAGTTTCCAGAGTTTTAAATCGGTCCGGCTATGTAAAGGAGGACACCAGAAAAAAAATTCTGGAGACGATCGATGAGACCGGCTATGTTCCGAATGCGATCGCAAGAAGCTTGAGTGTAAGAGGAACTTCTAGCATCGCAATCATTGTTCCGGACATTGCCAACGAATTTTTTTCGAGTCTAATCAGCGGAATCGGGGCATTGGCGGAAACCGAAAGCTACAATATGGTGCTGTATGATACCAATGAATCCGGGGAAAAAGAACATAATGCACTGGCCGGGGTAGAGAGCCAGTATATGGCAGGGGTCATCATTACACCGGTATCGGAGCAGGACGGCGATACTAGCCGGAGGCTGATGGAACTGCGGGCGAAGAACATTCCTGTGGTGCTGGCAGACAGGGATATTTTTGGAGCGGAGCTGGATGGCGTGTATACGGACAATATTAAGGGGAGCTATGAAGGGGTTGAGGCGCTGATTCGGGAGGGACACCGACGGATCGCAGTAATCGCGGGGCCGAGCACGTCTCTGCCGGGGCGAGATAGATTGACGGGCTATAAGCAGGCGCTGCGCAGCTATGGGATTTCACTTCGGGAAGAGTACATTGTCTTCGGGGACTTTCGAATTGACAGGGCATATGAAAGAACCGGAGAACTGATGTCGCTCAAAGAGCCGCCGACGGCGATTTTTACCTCGAACAACAAAACAACCCTTGGTGCTCTGAAATATTTTACGGAGCACCGTATCAAAATAGGAAGAGATATTTCTATCGTGGGATTCGATCAGATCGAAGCGCTGAAGCTGATTGAATATCCGCTTTCTACTATAGAGCGAGACGCTCAGCTACAGGGACGAGAGGCCATGAGGCTTCTCCTGAAAAAACTGAAGTACAGAGATGCTGTCGGAGAGAAAAAGCAGGTTTTTGTACCGCACAGCGTAGTTTTGCGCGGATCCGAAAAATACGCGGGGCTTTGACCGAGAAGGGCTACATAAAGGCTCTGCGTGCCAGCATGGAAGAACAATGTAAAGATTTGTTCTTTTAATATGTAACCGGTTACATATTAACGCTGAAAATCCACAAGGGGAGGCACAGCGTCAATGATGCGGAAGATATGAATAGAGGGTATTCACGGCAAAGCGGAAAAAAAAAGAAACTGAAACTGAAAACATTGTAAGCAAAAACGGAACAGAATAAGGCGAAGCAGGAGGAAAGAAAATGAATATTGCAGGGATGATCGATCACACGATGCTTAAGGCGGATACAAGCTCGGAAACTATCAGGCGATATTGCAGGGAGGCAAAGGAACATGGCTTTGCATCGGTATGTGTGAATACTTGTCATGTACCGCTTGTTGCAAAAGAACTGAAAGGAAGTCCGGTAAAGGTTTGCTGTGTGGTGGGCTTTCCACTCGGCGCGATGCTTAGCACAGCGAAGGCCTTTGAGACGGCGGAGGCGGTAAAACTCGGTGCGGAAGAGGTGGATATGGTCATCAACATCGGAGCTATGAAGGATAAAAATTATAAGTTTGTCAGAGAGGATATACGGGCTGTAGTGAAAGCTGCCTCAGGGAAAACGGTCAAGGTGATTCTTGAGACCTGTCTTCTTGATAAGGAAGAAATCATAAAAGCCTGTGAACTTTCCGTAGAAGCGGGTGCTGATTTTGTAAAGACCTCTACAGGCTTTTCGACCGGCGGGGCGAATGTGGAAGATGTAGCGCTTATGAAACATACGGTAGGAGAGAAGGCTAGGGTGAAGGCAAGCGGAGGAATCCGCACGCCGGAGCAGGCAGAGGCGCTGATCCGAGCGGGTGCAGATCGGATCGGAGCCGGAAACGGACTGGTGCTGCTGTAAGGGAGGCCGACGCAGGTCACTGAACAAATATTATAGCAGATAGCGCGAGGCACCGCGGTGAGTGTGAAACTGACCGCACGGCTGGTAATCAGGAGGACGGTATGGGAAAAAAGGTTACGGTTTTTGGAAGCTTTGTAGTGGATTTAATGAGTAGAGCGCCGCATTTGCCGGTTCCGGGGGAGACGGTGAAGGGAAGCATCTTCAAAATGGGTCCCGGCGGCAAGGGCTTTAATCAGGGAGTTGCGGCACATAAGGCGGGCGCGGATGTTGCCATGGTGACGAAACTCGGAAAAGATACCTTTGCCAATGTGGCGCTTGACACCATGCATGCGCTGAGCATGGATACTGCGCATATTTTCCAGACAGAGGAAGCGGAGACCGGTGCTGCGCTCATTATGGTGGATGAGAAAAGCAGCCAGAATAAAATCGTAGTGGTGCTGGGGGCATGCAACAGTATTACAGAGGCAGAGGTGGAAAGCCTTTCCGGATTGCTTTCTGAGTCGGAATACCTTTTGACACAACTTGAGACCAATGTTTCCGCAGTGGAGAAATTGGTGAAAATGGCGAAGGAGCGCGGGGTGAAGGTTATCCTGAATACGGCGCCGATTCAACCGATCAGCGATGTGCTGCTCTCCGGAGTGGATCTGATTACGCCGAATGAGGTGGAAGCTGAGATCTTGACCGGAGTACCGATCACGGATGAAGAAAATGCGGGAAAAGCAGCAGATTGGTTTTTTGCCAAAGGCGTTAAGGATGTTATGATAACATTGGGCGGAAGAGGTGTGTACGTTGCGGCTCGGGAAAAGCGCGGGATAGTTCCGGCGTTTCGGGTCAATGCCATAGATACCACCGGGGCGGGAGACGCCTTCAACGGAGGGCTTGTCACTGCGCTCGCTGAGGGGAAGGACCTTTGGGAGGCGGCTATCTTTGCAAGCGCAGTGGCGGCTCTGTCCGTGCAGAAAATAGGTACTACACCCTCCATGCCGACGCGAGAGGAGATTGATGCATTTTTAGAAAAACACAGGGAGGAGATTTTATGATCAGAGATGGGATTTTTCATCCGCAGTTGCTCCGTGTTATGGGAGAGCTGAGACATAGAGATATGTTGGTAATCGGAGATGCAGGACTTCCTGTTCCAAAGGGCGTAGAGCGGATCGACCTGGGTTGGAAGGCGGGAAGTCCCGGATACTTAGAAGTGTTGGAGGAGCTTTTAAAGCATCTTGTGATAGAGGAGGCATTATTTGCAAATGAGGCTAAAAGTGTGTCGCCGGAGTTTCATGAAAAAGCGCTTATGCTTCTTCCTGAAGGATTGAAGGTAAGTTATGTTCCGCATTCAGAATTAAAAAAGGAAAGCGAGCGAGCGAAGGCGATCATTCTGACCGGAGAATTTACGGGCTATACAAATGTAATCCTTACCTGCGGCTGTGCCTACTGACAGGAGAAGTACGAATGGATGAATGTGTATTGAGGGTAGAATCGGTAGTGAAAACCTTCCCGGGTGTAACGGCTCTGAAAGATGCACATCTTGAGATCAACAGAGGTGAGGTGCATGCGATCTGCGGTGAAAACGGCGCCGGAAAATCAACGTTGATGAAGATCATTGCAGGTGCACAGCCCTATACTTCAGGACATATCTATGTTGACGGACAAGAGGTTGTGTTCCATTCCACAAGAGATGCGGAAAAGCATGGGATTGCAATGATTTATCAGGAATTCAATATGGTTCCGGAGCTGACGACGGCAGAGAACATGTATTTGGGACGTCTGCCATTGAAAAAAATGGGAATGCTTGACTGGGAGAGGCTGTACCGGGATGCTGAGGAAACGCTGAAACGTCTCAGGCTTCGGATCGACGCCAAAACAAAGGTGAAGAACCTTAGTGTTGCAGAAGCGCAAATGACGGAGATTGCGAAATGCCTCACAATCGGAGCAAAGATTATCATTATGGATGAGCCGACGGCTGCGCTGACAGATGAAGAAATCAAGGTACTGTTTGAAATTATAGGCGATCTGAAAAAACGAGGCATCTCGATTATCTATATTTCGCATCGTATGGATGAAATCTTTCGGATTGCAGACAGACTGACGGTATTCAGGGATGGCTGCTATATTGACACCAAGGAAATCGGAGCTACAGATTATGCCGAGGTGGTTTCTCTGATGGTAGGCCGGAGTGTGGACTGTCTGTATCCCAAAAGAGAGTATACGCCGAGGGAAATTGTCTTTGAGGCAAAAAATATTATCGGAAGAGGCGTGTACGATGTCAGTATCGCTCTGCATAGAGGAGAAATCCTCGGAATTTCCGGATTGGTGGGCTCCGGTACCATAGAACTGTCCAAAATGATTTACGGTGCGATACCGATGAAATCGGGAAAGGTTTTTGTCCATGGAAAAGAAATTGACAATTCCAGCCCTGATAAGGCAATCGCCGGCGGAATTGGATTTGTCTCGGATGACAGAAAAAATGAAGGGCTTGTACTCGGACGAAGCATCCTCGAAAACATCACGCTTTCCTCTCTGAAGAAGTTTACAAAGGGTGTGCAACTACAGAAAAGGGAGGAGCAGCGGGCGGTACAGGCAGAGATCGGAAGGTTAAACATCAAAGTCAGCAGTCCGCAGCAGCTTGCGGGACGACTGAGCGGAGGAAATCAGCAGAAGGCCGTATTTGCCAAGGTACTGGAAGCGGATACGGAAATTTTAATTCTGGACGAGCCGACGCGAGGTGTAGATGTCGGCGCTAAGGCGGAGATTTACAGTATCATGGATCAGATGACAAAGGAAGGGAAGAGCATCATCCTAATTTCGACGGACATTCCTGAGGTAATTGGCATGAGCGACAGAGTCGTCATCATGAGAGGGGGAGTTCAGGTTCTGGAACTTGGTAAGGAAGAACTGATTCAGGAGAAGATATTGGCCTATGAATCGGGAGGAGTCGAAGAATGAATAAATTAAATAAGCGAGTGCTGATATCACAGGTCAATATCTATCGCTCGGTATTGATTTTACTGTTCATCTGTGTTGTTGCAACCATTCTGTCAAAGAATTTTTTGAGCGTCAGCAACCTGTTTAATGTAATTCGTCAGGTAGCGGTGGGCGGGCTGGTTGCCTGCGGGATGACTTTTGTGATTCTGACAGGAGGAATAGATCTGTCCGTTGGTTCGATTGTAGGGCTTACGGGTGCTTTGTCCGCAGGCGTTCTTCGGACAACAGACAATATACTGCTGGCGGTTTTTGTAGCAGTGATGGTGGGTGTCCTCTGTGGTATGGTCAACGGCTTCTTTGTTTCATACTGCGGCATCCCTGCATTTATTGCGACGCTTGGCATGATGACCCTGCTTCGGGGCTGCGTACTGGTCTATACGCGGGGCTCTCCGATTGCCGTTAAAAATGCAGTGTATAAGTTTATCGGAAAGGGGAGTTTCCTTGGAGTCCCGCTGCCGATTGTGCTGGTGATTATTTTCTTTTTGCTTGGACACTATGTGCTTACACAGACTCCGTTTGGAAGAGCGGTTTATGCACTGGGCGGTAGCAGAGAGGCGGCGAGGCTTGCCGGAATCCGTATCAGAGTAACAGAGTGGATGGTATATACAATCAATGGACTGATGTGCTCTGTTGCGGGTATCGTGCTTACCTCGCGGCTTGCCTCTGCGCAGTCTACCGGAGGAGAGGGTATTGAAATGGATGCGATAGCAGCAGTGATTTTAGGAGGAACCAGTTTGAGCGGCGGCAGCGGCTTTATTCTGCCGACAGTGGTTGGTGCAATTATCATGGGCATTATTGACAATCTTTTAACGCTGATGAAAATAGATCCGCATGCTACCAATATTGTAAAGGGCATAGTAATTTTGTTGGCTGTACTTGCGGATAAGAAGGTCAATGAGCTTTCCGCAAGAGCAGAGGTGTAATGCATACCACAAGCGGCATGGAAATCATAGATATAACCCTGCGTGCAGGGGAACAAATAAAAGAAATCGAAGGATTCAAAGGAGGATCGAAATGAAAAAAAGGCTTATGACAGCAGCGTTAGCAATGATTATGGCAGTCTCCCTGATCGGCTGCCGTGCCGGAGGAAAAGCGGCAACTCAGGCAAAAAAAAGCGGTACTGCAGACGGGATGATGATTGGGCTTTCCATGAACACACAGACCAATCCCTTCTTCGTATCGGTACAGCAGGGTGTAAAGGATGCGGCTTCGAAGTATGGCATTGAAATTGTGGCAACGGATGCACAGGACAATCCGGCCATTCAGGCAAAGGACATCGAGAACCTGATCGCTATGAAACCGGCGGCAATCATTGTAGATACCTGTGATTCCGATGCCATCATTCCTTCCATTGAGGCCTGCAATGAGGCGGGAATTCCGGTCTTTACCATGGACAGAAAGTCAAATGGCGGAGAAGTTGTGGCGCATATCGGCTATGACGCGATCAAGTCGGGAGCCATGGCGGCAGACTATCTTGCAAAAGCTCTTGGAGGAAAAGGGAAGCTGGTGGAGCTTCAGGGCATCATGGGCAGCAATGTTGCGCAGGACAGACATCAGGGATTTTCGGAGCGGATCAAAAAGTATCCGGAGATCAAGGTAGTGCAGTCCGAGGTTGCAAACTTTGATAGAGCAACAGCCATGAGCGTGATGGAGAATATCCTTTCTGCAAACCCGCAGATCGACGGTCTGTATGCGGCAAATGATGAAATGGCGCTTGGAGCTGTGGAGGCAATTGAGGCTGCAGGGCGTCTGGGTGAGATCACAATAATCGGTTGTGACTGCATCGACGACACCATTGATGCAATGAAGGAAGGTAAAATCGAGGCGTCCATTTCCGAACCGCCCTATGGACTTGGCGTATCCATTCTGGAAGCTGCGCATACCTACCTTGAGGGCGGAGAGGTTCCCAAGAGCGTCATTCTCGGAAATCAAGTACTGGAGGCTAAGGATGCCGGAAGCTATGATTCGAAGAGAGAAGTCAAGATTGTAAGCCAGCAGTAAGAGAACAACGTCTGAAAGTGGGTTACAGGCAAATCTAAGGAAACACTGATTAATTCGAATGCGAATTAATCAGTGTGAATGGAGTTCGCCTTTCGCCGCCGCACGATTTTTCGTAATACGTTTCTTCGTCGGTATTCGCGGAGATATCGTCGGCGCGTTTACCTGCGCTGTTTATCGGCACAAGAGAATAAAAATGAACTATTATTTGAGATAGTTGTATATGGTATAGCGGGTAAGTCCTAAAAATGCCGCTAGTTTGTTGGCGGCTTTTTTTATCAGAAAGAATCCCTTATTATTTAAATATTGTACGATTTTAATTTTATCTTCTTTTGTCAAATCTTCCTTGGTTTTGCCTATATTAAAGACAGCATCTATCATCATTTCTTCAAGCAAATCGTCTATATTCCCGGAAAAAAATTCTTTTTTATCACTTTCATTTAAGGCGGTAAAAGAGTTTATAAAAGTCCCGAATTTTTGGCATTAAGATACGGCTTGTCCAGAGGAACCGCTTCAAACGAAGCGGGAATGGGTTCCGCACCCTTTGCTCATGCATCCGCACAAACGGATTTTCCTGCCAGACAGGGATTATGGGGTATATACGATAGCGACTGCCATAGCGGATCCATTATTGTCTTATAACGACGACGGCACTCACACTTTGCAGGCAATATATGCATCCCGAGGTGCTGCAATTTCCGTTTCGGAAGAAGATATAAAAAACAGTCGCTCATTGCTTGCAAAGCAGGAGGGTATATTTTGCGAGGCTTCGTCTGCCGTTTCATATGCCGCTTATAAAAAAGATTCGGAAAGCGGTTGTATATCAAAAGATGATAAAACAGTGTGCTTAATAACCGGTCACGGTTTAAAACAAAAGACAAGTTATTAAAACTTTCCGCCGCCCATCTTTACGGTTAGGTTGAAGCCGGCGGTGCTTTTTACCTGGGATTCGCGGCTCAGGGGGTAGGTAAAAGCCGGGCCTATATCGAAGCCGATAAGGCGGTTCGGTTTCCACGAAAAAGTCAAAACGCTCATGCCCTGAAGCTCGGAAATTGCAAACTGCTGAAACAGCCGAGCCCTCAGTTTTTCCGTTCCGATTTTGTTTTGAGAAAGCGTACAAGCGATGTAATGCTGCCCGATATATCCCATGGAAGTGATATTTTCCGCCGCTCGAACGGAGCTATGTAAAAAATTCCCTTTTTGTGCTTCTGCAAAACCGGCTTCTATAATCGACTGCACTTCTTTTGTGTCCCGATAGCCGAAGCCGTTATAAAAATACTGGGCCGCCACGCTTGTGTACGTTTTGGCATTGCTGTACGAAGCTCCGGCCGTTGCCTGAAAAAAGGCTTTGTTTTTTTCCTCGTATCCGCTGTTGTAGTCGCCGTTTTTGTAATACGTGTAATCGCTTCCCCATGCAAAGATGCCTTCGGCGAATACGGCAACCTTTCTCGCAATGCTTCCCGACAGGGTTGTAATCAGTTTCGGTGCTTGCTCGTACCTGTAGCGTCCGCCGATTCCCCATTCCCAGTTTCCGAACACGAATTCCGCCTTTGCCGCCGCAGCCGTGTTTTCGATTTTAAAGTCGCTGTCCGTAGGCGGTAAGAGATAGAACCACAGATTGTGCTGAGTTCCGGGAATCACAATGTGCGTGCGAAGAGAAAGAGGGCCTTCTTTATCGGCTTCCGGATCCTGCGGGTCAATCCGTGAAATATTGATAATATCCGCAGGACTGTAAAAATAACCCGTACCCCATTTTACCGCGTGCTTACCGAAGCGGAAAAAGGCGATATCTTTAAGCGAAAAGTCGGTATACAATTCGCGAATGGAGATATTTACCGCACCGGGAACATTTACAAAAGCGGGAAGCTGCGCGCCGCCGGGGATGAGTGAGGGCGGAACGGCAATGACTGCCTGTCCTGCAAGGTTTTTTTCAAACGGAAAACCGAAGCTGAATTTACCGTAGATTTTTAAATTTTCGACCGGGCGTGCGTCAAAAAAAAGATTTGCATTTAAGGTTGTCTTCAGCGTTGAATCGGGCTTCGGTTCATAGGGCTCCGTCCAGTTGCAGCTTAACTTTAAAGACGAATCGAGCGAACCGCCGATACGGAGTTTTTCTCCTTCAAGAGAAAGCATAGCCTTTTGTAAATCGGCTTGAAATTTAAGCGGACGGTCGTCTGTTGGCGAATCGGAATCCGTTGAGCTCGACGCGGTATGCGCTTTATCGGGGGAAACAAAAAGGTCTTCATCGCCTCCGAACAATTCTTCTTCCAAAGAAGCGCTTTCGCTTGCTTTCTGTGTATCTTGTGCATACAAACCGCCCTGTAAAAAAGGCGCGCCGTGCGGTATAAGGACGGGCAATAACAAGAGGACTGCCGGTAAAAAAAGAGCCGGCGGCAAACGTATTGATTTTTTCATATCAATTTATTTTCTCCAAATAGGCCTTTGTAAAGACGACGTCGGGGATTTTCGAATTGTCGAAATCCGCAAAAATCTGGGTTGTTTTTTCTCCCTTTACCAACTCGTTTATGTGAATTGAGTGGACGGGAAAGGGCACTCCGTTTACCTTTGCATATTTGGGAACGAGGGTAGTTCTCATGTGGCGGCCGCTTGCTCCGTAGCTTTCGACTTTTAAAATCAAGCCTTCGTCTTTTCGCACAAAAAACTTTTCCTGCGCATAAGAAGCGTCTTTATCGAGGGCTTTGGCGGTTACCGCGTATACGTCGAATTTGCCGAGTTTGGTTTCTTCTATGTTAAGGATTTCCCACGAATCT
>ERZ772967.2531-NODE-2531-length-11702-cov-2.171890_pt1 | contig 11702 bp, 7 predicted proteins | sample MGYA00511677_ERZ772967 | MGnify/ENA primary metagenome ERZ772967 (study PRJEB29015, sample SAMEA2737931) | human oral metagenome | biome: human oral; feature: human-associated habitat; material: dental | place: China | collected 2146 ...
GTAATCAAGAGAGAAATGTATCAGGCAAAACATTCAGAAGATTGGGAATAAAAATTTATTAATCAGCGATTTATAGTTCACGATCAGCCATCATACAACAAAGACCGCTGCAAAAAGCCATTAAACGTCTTGCAATTAACCGTTAAACACAGGCTAATTAACGGTTAAACGCTGTCTGATTGACCGTTAAATACAAGCCGATTAACTGTTAATTACAGACCGATTCGTAAAGAGTGGTGCAGCTAGTAAATTTTCTGTGTCATATAATTAGGAAAATAAATGGTTTTCTTTGTCATTCATTCAGATTTCATTATCTTTGCATCTTGTAATCCATCAGTGGCAATGCAACGGAATATAGCATGCCGCTCGAATTGAAACTCAAAATAACATAATAGACATCGTGGCAGAAACAAAGTACATTTTCGTGACTGGCGGCGTGGTCTCCTCACTCGGAAAGGGAATCATTTCGTCGTCTATCGGTAAACTCTTGCAGGCAAGAGGCTACAACATTACGATTCAGAAATTCGATCCTTACATCAATATTGATCCGGGAACACTCAATCCTTATGAGCACGGAGAATGTTATGTCACCGTTGACGGTATGGAAACAGACCTTGACTTGGGGCATTACGAGCGCTTTACCGACATCCAGACCACCAAAGCTAACTCGCTTACGACAGGCCGTATCTATAAAGCCGTTATCGATAAAGAACGACGCGGCGACTATTTAGGAAAAACCATTCAGGTAGTTCCGCATATCACGGATGAGATTAAACGTAATGTTAAGCTCTTAGGAAAGAAGAATCATTATGATTTTGTTATCACCGAGATAGGCGGAACGGTAGGAGACATTGAGTCAACACCGTTTTTAGAAGCCATCAGACAGCTGAAATGGGAACTGGGTAAGGATGCTATCTGTGTGCATCTCACGTATGTGCCTTATCTGAAAGCGGCTCAGGAGCTGAAAACTAAGCCTACCCAGCACAGTGTGAAAGAGCTGCAAAGCATCGGAATACAGCCGGACATCTTGGTGTTGCGCACGGAGAAGCATCTCAATGATGGTATATTGAAGAAAGTTGCAGCGTTCTGTAATGTCGATTTCGATTGTGTTATTCAGAGCGAAGACCTGCCCAGTATCTATGAAGTGCCCGTCAATATGCAGAATCAAGGGCTTGATGTGGCTATATTGAAGAAGATTGGCGAGCCCATTGGCGCAAAACCAGGCCTCGGTCCGTGGAAAAACTTCTTGGAACGAAGAGCTAAAGCCACCGAGGAAGTGCGTATCGGGCTCGTGGGTAAATATGACTTGCAGGATGCCTATAAGAGTATCCGAGAGAGTCTTTCACAGGCGGGCACTTATAACGACCATAAAACGGTGCTGGTTTTTGTCAATTCAGAGAAGATTACGCGCGAAAATGTGGCCGAAAAGTTAGAGGGTTTAGACGGTGTTGTGATCTGTCCGGGGTTCGGGCAGCGCGGTATCGAAGGGAAAGTCATTGCTGCCCACTATACTCGTACGCACAATATTCCCACATTCGGCATTTGTTTGGGTATGCAGATGATGGTAGTCGAGTTTGCACGTAACGTCTTGGGCTATGATGATGCCAACAGTCGTGAAATAGATGAGACGACCGAACATAATGTCATCGATATTATGGAAGAACAGAAAAACATAACGAATATGGGCGGTACGATGCGTTTGGGTGCTTACGAGTGTATTTTGAAGCAAGGTTCACGCGTATTCGATATGTATAAGGAAAGTATTATTCAGGAGCGCCATCGTCACCGTTATGAGTTCAATAACGAATTTCAACAAGAGTATGAAAGAGCCGGAATGAAGTGTGTGGGTCGTAACCCCGAGAGCAATCTTGTGGAGATTGTAGAGATTCCCGGATTGAAATGGTATGTCGGGACACAGTTTCACCCGGAATACCAGAGTACTGTTTTGAAGCCCCATCCATTGTTTGTGGATTTCGTTAAAACAGCAATAGAAAACAAGAAAAAGTAAAATGGATAAGAATAATATCATTGGATTTGTATTGATAGCTGTGGTATTAATCGGTTTCAGTTGGTGGACTAAACCTTCGGCAGAACAGCAAGCGGCAGCTTTCAAGCAGGATTCCATTGCACAGGCAGTAAAACAACAACAGAAGGCAGCCGTAGAGGAGCGGGCGAAAACAGAACAGCAGTTGCCGAAAGACACTTCATCCCTGTTTTATACATCGCTGCAAGGTAAATGTCGTTCTGAAAAATAGTAAGGTCGAACTGACGCTGAATACCAAGGGAGCGACCGTAGAAAAAGCTGTTATTAAAGGATTCAAAGACAAGAACGGGAATCCAGACGTTACGCTTTTTGACAGCAAAGATCAAAGTTTGAATTATACATTCGTGGCCAAAGAGGCTAATATCTCGACCCAAGACTTGTATTTTCAGCCCTCGTCCGTTACAGATTCGACCGTGGTTTTCACGGCACAGACTGCTGACGGGAAGGGCATCATATTGGCTTACACTTTGGGCAAGGACTATATGCTGCATTTAAAGATGTCCGTTCAAGGTATGGCCGGTCTCTTTTCGCCTGACAATACGACGTTAAATGTGGATTGGCAAGACAAATGTCGCCAGCAGGAAAAGGGTTTTACGTTTGAGAATCGGTATGCTTCGCTCACTTATCACGAGACAGAAGGTGGGACGGATTATCTGAACGAAAGTTCTGAAAAGATAGATGAGGAAGTCAAAGAAAAGATCGATTGGGTGGCATTTAAAAATCAGTTCTTCTCAGCTGTAATGATTTCGAGAACTGATTTCAGCCAGAATGCACTGATGACAAGTATTCCCCTGGAAAAAGGTTCGGGTTACTTGAAACAATACAGGGCTAAGATGAAGACGCTTTTCGACCCTTCCGGCAAGAGGCCTTCTGAATTTGATTTCTACTACGGACCTAATGACTTCCGGCTGTTACAGCGAGTTGAGAAAGAGTCTCACTTCGGTAAGGATTTAGAGATGCAGCGACTCGTTTATTTAGGTTGGCCGCTTTTCCGTATCATTAATCGCTGGTTTACCCTCTATGTCTTTGACTGGCTCACCGGTTTGAACATCAATATGGGGATTGTTTTGATTCTGATTACTCTGCTTCTCAAAGCAATCACCTATCCGCTTGTGAAAAAAAGCTATATGAGTTCGGCCAAGATGCGTGTGCTGAAACCTAAATTGGATGCGGCAACAGCTCAATATAACAAGCCTGAAGACCAAATGCAGAAACAGCAGGCGATGATGGCTGAGTACTCGAAATACGGTGTAAGTCCGTTATCGGGTTGTCTGCCGATGCTTATCCAGATGCCGATTTGGATCGCAATGTTCAACTTCGTACCCAATGCCATTCAACTCCGAGGAGAGAGTTTTTTGTGGATCAGTGATCTCTCTACTTATGATCCCATTATTGAATGGAATAAAAATATCTGGCTGATAGGTGATCACTTGTCACTTACGTGTATCTTGTTCTGTGCGGCTAACGTGCTTTATTCGATGATGACGATGCGGCAACAGCGAGATCAGATGATGGGACAGCAGGCCGAACAAATGAAGATGATGCAGTGGATGATGTATTTAATGCCTGTGATGTTCTTCTTTATGTTCAATGATTACAGCTCAGGACTCAACTTCTATTATTTTGTCTCGTTGTTCTTCTCGGCAGCCATTATGTGGGCTTTACGTAAGACGACGGACGACCGGAAATTGCTCAGCATTCTCGAAGCACGTTATCAGGAGAATAAAAATAATCCGAAAAAGCTCGGCGGATTGGCTGCACGGCTTCAAGCAATGCAGGAACAGCAGATGGAATTGCAGAGGAAGCGTCAAGATTTGGAACGAAAACGGAAAAACTAAATAAATCTTATGAACAGAGCAATCGTACTGGTGGTAGCTGCATTGATGATGGGCATATCACAAATGAAAGCACAGACAATGATCGGTAAGAACAACATTACGCTGAAAAGCGATCTGATGACGCCTGAAGCCTTATGGGCAATGGGACGTGTAAGCAATCCGGCAGCATCGCCCGACGGTAAACGCATTGTTTATCAGGTGGGTTATTACAGCGTAAAACAGAACAAAGGACATCAGGTTTTGTATATAATCGATGCCAACGGTAAGAATCAGAAGTTGCTGACAACTTCTGATAAAAGCGAGACTGATGCCTCCTGGATGGAGAACGGGAAGCGTATCGCATTCCTGACAGGTGGTCAACTGTGGTCGATGAATCCCGATGGAACCGATCGCAGACAATTGACTAAGTCGGCAACAGAGATCGAAGGTTATAAGTTTTCACCCGACGGGAAGTACGTTATTCTGATAAAGTCTATCCCTTATACCGGAACAATCAAAGCCAATCCTGATGATTTGCCATTAGCTACGGGGATGTTGATCACGGATATGAACTATCGTCACTGGGACCATTACGTTCAGTCTATTGCTCATCCTTATTTGGCCGATGTTACGACCGATGGTATCGGTGAGGGAATTGATATCTTGGGCGGTGAGCCTTATGAATGTCCGGTAGCCCCGTTTGGCGGTGCTGAGCAATTGGCTTGGAGTCCGGACTCGAAGATGATCGCCTATACCAGTCGTAAAAAAGAGGGGTTGCAATATGCTATCTCGACCGATGCAGATATCTATCTATATAATATAGGTACGCGCGAGACGAAGAATCTCTGTAAGCCCGATGGTTATAAGGAGCCTGCTATCAATGCAACGAAAACAATGAAAGCACAGGCTGTGAATCATCAGAGCAGTGATATGAATGTGGGTTATGATGTTAATCCCAAGTTTTCTGCTGATGGTAAGTATGTGGCTTGGCAAAGTATGGCACGCAATGGGTATGAGTCTGATCGCAATCGACTGTGTATTTACACATTGGCCAACGGTAATAAGAAGTATGTAACAGAAAGTTTTGACTCGAATGTAGATGATTATTGCTGGGCCCCAGATGCTAAAACGCTTTATTTCATCGGTGTTTGGCACGCTTGTATTAATGTTTATCAAACCAATTTGAACGGTCAGGTAAAGCAGTTGACTGATGGATGGAACGATTATGGAAGTGTTCAAATGTTAGGAAATACGAATCGTTTGCTCACGACTCGACACAGTATCTCGCATCCCGATGACCTTTTCCTGGTAACACCGACTAAAAAGGAGAAGCAATCGACCGTTATGCAGATCACAGATGAAAATAAACATATTTTTGATCAGTTGGCTATCGGCAAAGTAGAACAGCGTTGGGTCAAAACTACTGATGGTAAACAAGAACTGGTGTGGATCATTTTGCCGCCTCATTTCGATGCCAATAAAAAATATCCTACCTTGCTTTTTTGTGAGGGCGGACCGCAAAGTCCCGTCAGTCAGTTTTGGAGTTATCGCTGGAATTTCCAGATAATGGCAGCCAACGGATATGTTATCGTTGCGCCGAATCGGCGCGGTTTACCGGGGTTCGGCGCAGAATGGCTCGAAGAAATATCGGGAGATTGGTCCGGTCAGTGTATAAATGATTATCTTTCTGCTATCGATGATGCTACCAATAATTTGCCGTTTGTGGATAAAGAACGGTTAGGTTGTGTCGGAGCATCTTTTGGTGGCTTCTCTGTTTATTATTTGGCAGGGCATCACAACAAACGCTTCAAAGCGTTCATTGCTCACGACGGTGCTTTCAACCTCGAAAGTATGTATACCGATACTGAAGAAGCTTGGTTTAGCAATTGGGAATACGATGATGCGTTTTGGAATAAAGATATGAGTGTCAATGCTAAGAAGACATACGAAAATAGCCCTCATAAGTTTGTGGATAAGTGGGATACACCCATTCTTTGCATTCATGGTGAGAAGGATTATCGCATCAATGCCAACCAGGGTATGGGTGCTTTCAATGCTGCACGGATGCGAGGAATTCCGGCAAAATTGCTTCTTTTCCCGGATGAAAACCACTGGGTGTTGAAGCCGCAGAATGGAATCTTGTGGCAACGCACATTCTTTGGTTGGCTCGATCAGTGGCTCAAAGATTAAAAAACTAACCGATTCAAAAACTTATAAACTTAAAAACTAATAAACTCAAATGGTAGAAACATTTCAAACAAAACTCAGCGACTCAAAGCTATGGCGTTGGACCGCGTTAATCTTACTCGCTTCGGCGATGTTCTTTGCCTACATTTTCGTAGACATTCTTTCTCCGTTACAGGAATTCTTGCAGACACAACGTGGGTGGGATCCTGTTGCTTACGGTCATTATGCAGGTTCCGAACCTTTCCTCAATGTGTTTGTCTTCTTCCTGATTTTCGCCGGAATCATTCTCGATAAGATGGGCGTGCGCTTTACTGCGGTTCTTTCCGGAATGGTAATGGTTGTTGGTGCGGGAATTAACTACTATGCCGTGAGCGACTTCTTTGTAGAAAGTAGCATGGAAACATTCTTTACGAACACATTGAATTTGCCCCAAGCGTGGTGGAATGTTACTCCATTCTATGCCGGAATGCCGGCATCAGCCAAGTTGTCTGCTATCGGATTTATGATCTTTGGATGTGGAGCAGAGATGGCGGGCATCACTGTTTCGCGCGGTATTGTGAAATGGTTCAAAGGCAAAGAGATGGCTTTGGCTATGGGAATCGAGATGGCCATTGCCCGTGTCGGTGTTGCTGTTGTCGTCGTTGCATCTCCGGCGCTTGCCGCTATCAAACCGATCAGCGTGTCGCGTCCCGTTGCTTTCGAGCTGGTGTTGCTCTGTATCGGTTTGATTTGCTTCATCGTTTACGGTTTTATGGATAAGAAACTCGATGCACAAGGTGTTGAAGAAGAAAAAGATGATCCGTTTAAAGTAAGTGATATCAGTAAGATACTTTCGTTGAAAGTATTTTGGCTCGTGGCTCTTCTTTGTGTTTTGTATTATTCGGCGATATTCCCTTTCCAGAAATATGCTATCAATATGTTGCAATGCAACCTGCATTTCTCTGCTGCTGATGCCGGACTTGTGTTCTTTGTCTTCCCACTTGGTGCAGCTGCTGTAACTCCGGTCCTCGGCAACTATCTTGATCATAAAGGTAAGGGGGCCTCAATGCTTATCTTGGGTGCAATTTTGATGATTGTCTGCCACCTTGTATTTGCTTTCGTTGTACCAGCAACACAGAGCGTCGTTATCACCCTGACAGCCGTTATTGTGCTCGGAATCTCGTTCTCGCTTGTGCCCGCGGCTCTTTGGCCTTCGGTTCCCAAACTTATCGATGAGAAGCTTATCGGTTCGGCTTATGCCTTGATCTTTTGGATTCAGAACATCGGACTCTATGCTTTTCCGATGATTATCGGTTCGGTGTTGAGTGCATCCAATCCTGGCATTACCGATCCATTACAGTATAATTACACCATTCCGATGTGCGTATTTGCTTCTCTGGGTGTGATGGCTTTATTCCTTGGCTTTGCGCTTAAAGCTTTGGATAAAAAGAAAGGCTATGGTCTTGAAGCGCCTAATATTCAGTCATAAAGTGTTAGTAATATTTCGATATGAAAAGAAAAATCCCGATTGTCAATAGCAATTGGGATTTTTTTGCTCTTATTACACAATAGAATATAGGTAATATTTCTTATGAACGCTTCACGATAACATAAATAATAACAGGAGAACCGATGAGGGGCGTTACGGCATTCAGTGGGATTATTCCTCCGTCTGCGGGCAGACAACAGAGAAGATTACACAACAATGCCACAGTAGAACCGATGAGTATTGTGGCAGGCAATAGCGAATAGTGATTCTCGGTAGACAAAACGAGACGGGCAATGTGTGGAACGGCTAAGCCGATAAAAGCAATCGGTCCGCAAAAAGCTGTGCTTATGGCTGTCAACAAGCCTGTAATTACTAACAAATAATTGCGTACACGAATTGTATTTATGCCCAGATTCTCAGCATATTGTTCGCCAAGCAGCAAAGCGTTAAGTGGTTTGATCATCGTAAATGAAGCCAAAAGTCCTACTATGATGATGGTAATAAAGATAGGAAGCTGTGTCATCGACACACCACCAAAGTCTCCCATTCCCCACATTATATAAGACTTGACACCCTGTTCAGTAGCAAAAAAGTTGAGCAACGATACTGCCGAGGAAGCCAGATAACCAATCATTAGACCGATGATCAGCAGCATTATTCCGTTATGAACAAGTGAAGAAAACAAAAAAATGATGCCTGTTACTAACATCGCACCTGTAAATGTAGCGACCAATACAGCCAAAAATCCCGACAAATTCAGCACGCCAATACTTACATTACCTCCCAATAGCAGCATTACCACTGCCACACCGAGTCCTGCTCCGCTCGTAATTCCGAAGACAGAAGGGCCTGCTAACGGATTACGGAATGCTGTTTGCAAAATCAATCCGCTTACAGATAAGGCAGCCCCACATAGAATTGCTGTAACGGCTTGCGGCAACCGAGATTCCAGAATGATGTATCGCCAACTCTCTTTCACCCCGTTTTCGCCTGTAAGAACGGTCCAGACGTCAGCCGGCGGAATCCGGATCGGTCCCACAATGAGATTGAGTGTGAAAAGAACGGCAATGAGAATGGGCAGAATAATAAACAAAATTCTTCCGCGCCTCTTGCCCGAAGGAAGGAACTCAAAGGGTCTTTTATATATCATCTTGTTTTTATCCATTTTTCATTTCTCGATTTTCAATTCTCAATTCCCGATATTCTCGGGGCGTAATTCCTGTGAGTCGTTTGAAATATTTGCAGAAAAAGCTATCTGTCGGGAAATCTAACAGATCGGCAATCTGCGAGATTTGTAGCGTACTGTGGCGCAATAACACTTTTACTTCCATTACCGTAGCACGGTTGATCCATTCTTTTGCAGCAACTCCACTCACTTGTTTGATCAGTGTTCCGAAGTAACGCGGAGTGAGATGCAATCGATCGGCATAATATTCGAGATGTCGTTGACGGCCATTTGATTGGTTGACCAATCGAATAAAACTGTCGAACAGCTCGCGTTCGTGTGTTTGTTGTTTCTCTATCGTAGCCGTATACTTTTCATATAGCGTGCTGAAATAATGGATCAGTGCAGCCATAAGGTTTTTGACCGTTTCGTTGTTGCTTTCTGCCTGATGCACGATTTCCCATAATAAAGAAAAGATTTTTCGATACATTGTTATCTCATCAACTGTCGGTATAAACATTTCGCCCTGCATTCTGATTAGTAACGGTGATGGAATCTGCCCTCGCATAATAGTGTTGAGCAGTTCAGTTGTGATAGTAAAGCCTTCGAGATCGAGATCGTCTGAGCATCGTTCGACCTGCATAATACTGTCACTACCGATAAATACGAGCATTCCCTGTGTCACGTGAAAGGGTTGAAGATTGAGAATGACATCTGCTTCGCCCGATTTGATATATCCAATACGCATATCGTCAAACCGCATCGGAATCCCTGTTTCAAAGATATTCTTCAACACTCGAACCATATTTTTCACCATAGCAAAGTCGTGTCCGAGGAAAGATGTGAAGTGAGAATCATACATATTCTTTTCAACGAGTTCTCTGAAAAGCGAGAACGAGATACGTTGTGGTTGTTTGTCAATCATTGTTCCGACTCCTTTCCGTTCGTCAGTACTATTTATTCTATACAGGTTTGGTGTACAAAGTTACACTTTTATGCTCTCAATTTACACATAAACGAGATTTTATTGTTCCCTGAGAACAAAAGATTCGATACAAAAAAGAAAGTATTTACTACGAAAAGAACATTATTCGTGTAGAATGGATAACGAATGTACGTATGAAAAGGGCTATTTTTGCAATGATTATTCAAAGGAAAGACGATGAAAAGAAAATTAACGATCGTATTCGGGTTAATGGTGACCATAAAAGTATTTGCACAACTTTCAATAGCCGACTGTCAACAAATGGCACATGACAATTATCCTGCCATCAAGCGATATAATCTGATTATGCTACATCGTAATTATGATGTGAGCAACCTATCGAAAGCATATCTGCCACAAATAAAGGTTGGGACAACAGCCGGTTTGTTCACAGATCTGCTCCGATTGCCTATTGCGTTGCAAGCAGTTGCAGGTAGAGAGATGAAGAATCATCTGTTTATGGCCAACGTACAAGTGAACCAATTAATTTACGATGGTGGTACAGTAGCGGCCACGAAGCGTGTGGTGCGACGGCAAACTGAGGCTGAAAGTAGAGCGACAGACGTAACGATGTATGATATCCGTAGCCGAGTGAATGAGCTGTTTTTCGGCATTCTGATGCTTGATGCACAACTCCGACGTAGCGAATTGCTGCAAAACGATCTTGCATTGAGTCGCAAAACGGTGGACGGAATGTTGCGGGGAGGCGTTGCCAATCAGTCGGATATAGATGCGGTAGCAGTAGAACAAGTGCGAGCCGAGCAACAGACGACGAGTTTGCGAGCGTCGCACCGTGCTTATCTCACAATGTTGGGGTTATTCATTGGTCGCGAGTTGGCCGATACAATTGTATTGAAACACCCATCGAAAATAAGAGAACAGCATACAATATCGACACAACGGCCAGAGTTGGCGGCCTTTGTAGCCCGACAAAGAATGATCGATGCACAGCGCAAGGTGCTCGACACGCAACTCCGCCCGAAGTTGAGCGCCTTCGGGTTGGCGGCCTATCATAACCGAATGATGAGTTTGGTGCAAGACAAATTCTTTGCGGCGGGACTCACATTGAGTTGGGACATCACACCATTTTACACGCGCCGCAATGATCTGCGCAAGTTGTCTGTACAGCAACAGCAGGTGGATAATGACCGCGAAATATTCCTTTTCAACACCCATTTACTGTCTGCGAGTGTCAACGGAATCATCAACGATCTGCGCGAAGGTCTCAAACAAGACGATCGTATCATCTCTTTCTGGGAGCTGATTTATGCTGCTGCCGCTCGCGGAATTACCGTTTTTGTGACCACACACTATATGGACGAGGCCGAATATTGCGATAGAATCTCGATAATGGTCGATGGAAAGATCCGCGCAATGGATTCGCCTGCGGCCCTGAAACAAGCTTACGGCTGTACGGATATGGATGAAGTGTTCACGAAATTAGCGCGACAAGCAACCCGCGTATGAGTCACTCATCAATTTAAAAACTTATAAACTCACAGACTTACCAACTCACCAACTCATCAACTCACAAAACTCACTAACTCATAAGATGTCTCCCACACTCTCGTTTATCATCAAAGAGACCCGCCATATCACTCGCGACCGGCGCACAATGCTGATACTCTTCGGTATGCCGGTGGTAATGATGTTGCTGTTCGGTTTCGCCATACGCACCGATTTGCAGAATGTGAACCTTGCGGTCGTGACTTCTTCAATGGACAATCGCACTCAACAGATCATCGACCGACTTAATGCGTCGGAATATTTTACTGTGACTCACTGTGTGGGTACACCCGAAGAGGCCCGCAGACTCATCGTTGCACGCAAAGCAGATATGGCTGTTGCTTTCACGCCCGGCTTTGCAAACCATCGCTATGATGCTACGGCGGGTATTCAACTCATTACCGATTACACCGATCCTAACACGGGTGAGATGCAGAATGTGTATACACAGCAGATTATTTCGGTGGCACTCGCATCGCCAGCAGCGGTCAAGACAGTGCCGCCTGTCAACAGCAGACTGCTCTATAATC
>ERZ772967.2538-NODE-2538-length-11663-cov-5.028343_pt1 | contig 11663 bp, 16 predicted proteins | sample MGYA00511677_ERZ772967 | MGnify/ENA primary metagenome ERZ772967 (study PRJEB29015, sample SAMEA2737931) | human oral metagenome | biome: human oral; feature: human-associated habitat; material: dental | place: China | collected 2146 ...
GTGATTTTTTTCGTATTGATACATTTACTTACTCCTCCAAAAATCTCTCATTCGTAAACTCACCAACTCGTTGCACTGTACGACTCCGTGTTCCATTTGTGATAGCTCTTTTTTCATTTTCAAATTCTTTGAGCACTTGATATGAGTATTTTTCCCTGTATTCGCCTAATTGTTTTTCAGTTAATAAAGTCATTCATTCCTCCTATTCAGGTAAATTGGTAGATGATTAAATATTTCTAAATTGTTCTATCGCACAAAAGTCTTGTTCAATACAACTTTATCTTCTATATTAATCTCAAAAATAATTCCTATTTCATACTCAGCTATAAGAATAGAATTATTTTTTTTATCAATATGATCATACCCCCTCGGGATTCTTGCTTTTACAATATCATTTATTCTAAAAATCTTATTTCCATTTAAATCAAAAAAATCTACATTATTTGAAATTTCTTTATCCTTTCTATACAAAACACAAACAACGTTTTCAAAATAAATTGTTTCTTTTATTTCTTCCGGAAATTCAATCTTTTTATTACCTATCGTTATAGATTTAGCCATTTTCCTTTCTCCTATTTCAATTCCTAAATATTTTCAAACCATTTATTTTCCAATAAGTTATATTTAATTGTATATTGTACACTGCCACCTGAAGTTTTCCATTTATCTTGGGAACCAACTATACTTACTTCCAAAGGTAATTCTAAAGGAAAGTTTTATAATACAATTCTATCAGGTATTTGTGATAATGCATATTTATTAGCAATTTCTTTTGCTGTTAATCCTTTGATATCATCGTATCTGAGGATAAAAGGACTTTTAGCTTTACTTTTGCTCCCTTGCCATCTCCCTGATCGCAGCTTTTTCGCTCTGCGGCACGGACATCTGCGTTGCATTTTCCATTGCATTGACCACACTCTTATTCAGAATTACGGTCAGTTCTTCCTAACCGATAGATACTGCCGGTAAGCGCGGCACGGGTTTTACCGGCAATGTCGAGTTGCCTGTTGCAGGCGGCACTGCTTACTGTGTTTGATATAGTTGTTAATATTCCGTTATCTTATCAAATTTTTCACATTCGGATTTTGGAACCCATTTAGTCCATTCTTCATAGCCGGTATGTTCAAAACCTTTAGATTCCCGCTCAAGACTTAAATCACCGGCACCAACATATAATTGTATTTTATCTTTTGTTTCTTCGTAATAATAATATTCTTCACCTTGATATCTTACCATTGGTGTAATACTGTAAACTCTATCACATTCACTGCGGTCTACCATTTTACAATAGACACTGTCTTCAAATTTAAAATTGTTTATTGGAATTTCACTATAAAGTTCGATTTTTCCACCTCTATAAAATCCACATTTAAATTTTTGTCCATTATATATTGCATATTTTTCGCTCATTTTATTTCCTTCCAAATTACTTCAGACTTATCTTTCACTCTAACTGCAACTATTTTTATTGAACCATTTCTATCTAATTCATATATAACTGCCCCAATATCAATATCGCAAGGTTTAGATACCTGATATTTAATTGTACCGTATTCATTAAACGGAGTCTTTGTCATTCCGTTTCCGACAAATGGGTCTTTTTGAATAAATGCATGATTTTCATCAAGGCCGTATAAATCCATTATGCGTTTTCTTTCCGGTTTTGTTGTTCCACCTAAATTCCGACACACATTGTTTTCTGTGTCTACTGAAGTGAACTTCATTATATACATTTTATCGGCTGTTTTGTATGGACTTCCATCATAATGCAAACCAAGTTTTTCATATAATTCATTATATGTCTTATAATTTGCTACATCTATTGCCTTTGTAACACAACCGGCAACTGTACCGCTTCGGATTCCATTTGAGATATACATTTTATATGTCTCTTCTGAAATTACTTTTGACATCAAAGTATCATTTGTCGGATTTGGAATTACTTCATTTATTTTCCTTATTTTAAGCAAATCATCATCGCTTAATTTTGAAATTGGAGTTACGGCTTTTTCTGCAAATACTTTTTCTGTCCAACCAATTTCCTTAATTTTGGCTGTCATTTTCGTTTTAATACTATTTTTTGCAGTCAGTTCATTTAATATTTCTGATGAAGTTTCTTTTGCTATCTTTTGAACAATCGGATCATTGCGAGACAGTTTAATTTCTTTATGATCAGTTTTCTCAACGTTAATTTCGCTTAATCTCTCATAATCTGGAAGCGGTTGCTCCCTTGCCATCTCCCTGCGCGCAGCTTTTTCGCTTTGCGGTACGGACATCTGTGCTGCATTCTCTATTTTAATTGTTTTGCTTTTATTTGTCTTTGGTTTTATCTTACTGTTTTCTCCAAATATCCTTTTCTCAAACTCATCAATCTGTTTCTTTACAAAATCAACGGCTTTGTTTAAATTCTCATTCGCACTTGAGAGAATACCTTTTATCCTGTTTCCGTACTTTGAGTTGCCTGCATGCTCAATCCATTGGTAAACCGTTGCTATGGCTTCGTCAATGTTTGCAAGAAATCGCGTCTTAAACAGTTTGAACGCCTTATACGCATCTTCCGCGTCAAGTTTTTTGAGCAGCGTAAAAACAATGTCGTCGGCTCCCTTTATAACCGCCTTACAGCCGGCTTTTACAACATCCCCTGCATACGGTAAGCCTGCTTTTAAATTATTTCAGCAATGTCTTTTGCAATTCATCTTGAAATCTGATATCTTCTTCTTTAGTCATATCCAAAGCGGTCTCCTTAATTGAAAGAATACCATCAATATATTTTAGATTTCTATTTTTCTCCAGAACGGTATGTATTTTTTCCATGCCGATTTTATTAATGATAGCCGGAGACCAATAATTTATCCACTGAACGGTTGCGGGCAAACCCTCGTTCAAGTGCTTTCCATATTTTCTGGACAAAACTTTATTTGAAACGATTCCCCAATATGGTCTATAGGCAAGTACAAGTTTTTGAAATAAACTGCTTATCATATCTGCATCTTTTTTTGTATACAGATTTAACGCTAGTGGTACATTTACAATTATCGTATTAAAAAAACTTTCATTCTTATTTCCAACGGTAATCTCAAAACCGCATGATTCATGATCATTTATTGAAGAAAAAAAGGAGACGGAATATCCTAAATCTTCAAATACAGTGGCATCCTCTCTATTTACTCCATGCCTCAATACCGTCCTAAAATTTTCATAAATCCAATTAAATTTTTGAGCAGTCGCTTTCGTTTTACCGCTCAAAAAGTTCGGTCGTATTTCTTCAGGATATTGTTGAAAGACCATGAGAATTTCATATGTTTCTCTCGCAATTTCGTCAAAATCTTTGTCTATCTTTTCAGCTTTTTTCCATAAAAGTATTGAATGCCGCTGTATCATGTTTTTCTCCTTATTTTGGTGCTTGAAAAATTAATTGTATTTCTGTAATTCCCCTATCTATAAATAAATCTTGTACTGCATTTAAGCTTTCTTCTTCAGCAAAATACCATTGTATTTTTGCCCCTTCAGAAGCGGATATCTGTCTTCTTGCTTCCGATACTAGTGTTTCTTTTCCGGAAAACCAATTTTTTAAATCAGGAGAATATTTGGGCTTATTATCTTTATTATTTTTTATTCCCTTTAAGGGATTCTTAGAGAGGTTCTAATAACTTAATCCATCAATATATTTTTGATCTCGTAACCATGATAGCAATTCTTCTATAGCTTTTTCTTCAGTATCTTTAATACAGGTTCTATAAATGATTGCTCTATCATCTGTTTCATATCCATTCCATAGCTAACAATAATATTTTCTAAAGGTAATTCCTTTACCATCCCCCTGAGCGCAATCTTCTCGCTCTGTGGTACAGATATATGGACTGCATTCTCTACGGCATTGGACGCACTCTTGTTCAGAATTACCGTCAGTTCATTCAAAAAAACTTCTAAAACTACTTTTACTCATATTCAATATATATTTTGTTCTTACTTATAATAGCTCTATTGATAAGAGAAACTAAGCGCTCTATAACTTCTTGAGATGTTTTGATGACTGATTCATTTCTTATATCTAACAACTTTTCATTAAATTGTTTTAACTCTTCCAATACAGTATGCGGATATTTCATTTCCCATTTTCCATCATAAAATCCATCTTGGTTATAATAGCATTCCACAATTCCGTCTTTGTGAAATTTTGAGCTAAAACATCCCTCTAATATTGTATTGAAAAAACCATCCCAAACAACTATACCAGTCTCATTACCGTTTTCTTCAAGCCATATTTTGACTTCCCCTTCGCCTTCATATCCTTCATAATATTTTCTGTCCCACATAATTACTCCTTCCAGTGACCTTTATCCAATAATTCAATCTGTTCTTTCGTGGATTTTCCTGTTTTTCGTGCATTTATGGCAGCATACCATTCAGATCCTTTAATCCACTCGTTTTTTCCGATCAAAAACTGTATTTCCGGCTTTTTCCTTCCATTTCCCGGTATTGTTCTCTGAATTACCCATGTATTGCCTTGTTCCTTTGGAGCTCTCGGCGTACGTGTATGCCATCTTGCTTCATACTTATAAGTTTCATCACTCCATTTATAAGCAATTTGTTCATATCCACCTTCCATGGATTTTGCTCTATATTTTGCAGTATTAGGAATTTTTATCGGTGCCTTTTTCCTATACTGTTCAACTATCTTATCGATTTCTTTTTCTTGCATATTAGAGAATTTAAAGGGTTTTTCATTTACAAAGTCACCAATCTTTATTTCCTTGTTATTATACTTCGCAATGCCTCGCTTGATAAGCCCCAAAAGCACTGGGATTACTTCTATACCAAGCAGGGCAATTCCCCGAGCCAAATCTTTTGCAGAAACCTTGGTTGCATTTACATCATAAATGCTGTCATAACCTTCTGCAGATTTAGAAATCAGCTTACAGCCTTCAATAATGTTGAGCACGGAAAAGCTGGCTCCTATCAATGCAGCGCATGCTGTAATAACGGCGCCTGCTTTAGCTATCACTGCGCCTACTATAATCATTATTATAAATGTTATCGGATTTCCGACAGCCGCATCTCCAAGTTCTTTTGGAAGATAATGCAGAACGAATTCAGTATAAAGTTCCCGTTTCTTGTCTTCAGAAAGAGACTTCCAATCAATGTTTGACTTATAGAAATCATCATACAGGACTACATCACCCTGGGATTTTACAAGCACGATTGCAGGAACCGTTATTTCATTCTGGTCATTTCCATAACAGAAAGTTACATTTGTAAATGGATTCAGCTCCCGATTTTTCTCAATGTATCTGTATTTATATCTTGAGATTTTTCTGTCAATGTAATAATAGGTTGAGATTAGTACTTTTCCCTTACTATATTTTGCGTCAAAGCCTGCCTTTTTAGGAAGCCTGTATTCTTCCGCACCATAGCCGTCAGCTAATGAAAGGAATTTATACAGGTATGTCAGCAGCTGGTTTTTCTCGTTTCCGTTCCGCCGTACCGCTTGCCTATCGGGACAACAGGCAATACATTTTATTTATGTAGTAAATCTTTTTTTTCTGTACGGTAATTGGTAATTTCCGATTTGGGAACGGATTTTACATACACATTTCTGTCGTATTTTTCCATACCGCAGGATTCACATTTTTGAATTTTATCGGCTTGTGCAATATAATCATGAAAATCAAACCAAATTGTATGCGTTGTTTCTGTTCCGCCATCGATGACAAACACCATTCCTTGCCACGTGCCGTATTCGTATTCATCATATAATTCTTCAAGCTCGGACTTATTTACAATTTTATAAAAAATATCACCATATTTTATAAAATCTCTATTTAAATCACATTTATCCCTACTACGAATAATAACTTCAGTTTCTGAATCTAAACTCGCACCAAAAACTTTACCTTTGTATTTTGCCCATGTTTTCATTCTATTAGCCCCCTTATTGTTTTATCCATTCATGTTTTATTCGGTCATACACCGCGATCTTTTCTCTTTTTCCATTTTTATCAATCTTATACATCACAGCTTCTTTAAGTTTAAGATATTTGTTTTCAAAAGTCTTATACTCCCTAACTATTTGCCCATTCTCTGTCTTCGTTAAACCCATACCGCCGAACGGAGAGGCAAACGTTTCCGTTCCGCCGTACCGCTTGCCTATCGGGACATAGGTAGCGGAATAATCTGAAGATTTAAAATCTATATATGCAATTTCCCTGTTATAAACAAATGTATTTCCTTCATAATCCAATCTCATTGTATAAAATACATCGTCAAATGTTTTTAGTTGCAAAACATCATCTTGCCGTGCTATAAATCCGCCTATTCCCGTATATTTTCCTGACAAGTATTTTTCCATATCCTCTACCGGAATGTACTTTCTCATCATTCCGGGTTTTACTTTGTTCAAGTCATAAGACTTTGTCAGATTTACAATTGCATCAATTTCCGGTTTTATTTTTTTATATTCTGCCGGCGTCATTTTATTATAATCCAGATTTCGTAACGTCTTTAATCGCTCTTCTGTTATTCCGTGTTCCAGTTTCAGCTTAGTCAACACTTCCCTTGCAAATGCATTCGACTCTCCACTCGAAATATTTTTTGCCAAAAGCTCTTTTTGAATTCCCGTCATCCGCTTTACCGTTGACTCAAACTTCTCAGGGCTTACGTTATTCAGTATATCCGTTAGTTCCCGAACGGTATAGTACTTTTGTAGATCACGGATTTGTTCCGCATTCTTTAACACCGGACCACGATTTGATATATGTATATTTTCCAAAACATCATTTATTTTTGTTATATGTTCTATCGATTTTGCTAATCCTTTTTTCTTCATTTTAGAAAGATTTTCTATAAGCACATCATCCGGCATATTGAATTGCAGTTTTTCTATTGCAGCTGCATTTTTATCTATTAAGTTTTGGCTTTTGTATCCTGCCTGCCGTAAAATCTCGTCGGGAGACATCTTTGCACTATCTGAAACGGAACCGGCTTTCAGATTTTTTGCTTTTAATAAATTCTTCCCTGTTACTATTAAGTCAATCACGCTAAGCGAAAGAGCGGCAATACACTCTGCCATAAACTTTGCAGCTTTCTTTGCTTCATGTGTTGTTTGAGCAGCCTGCTTCATCTCGTCAGCTGTCAATACTCCGCGTATCGAACCGACTGCGCTTGCCCGCCAATGTATTGGGGCGCATCGAATACCGAATTTGAATACACTGATAGGATTGCTCAAGATTTGGTATGTCGATTGAAATCAAAAACAACGACAAGAATTAAGCTCTTTCATCTATACCCGATAATTAATATTTAGATGTTACGCAGTACTAGATTAAATTTTTTCAACAATATATTTGGTTGGGATACAATCTGCCAACCAAACTTTTTCATTTCCTCGATAAAACGCAGTATTTTCATTCCATGCTTTTATAGCATCTATACGAAGAATAATTGGTTCATCATCATGCCTTTTTCCTACTTGAATTGCAGTTTCAATATCGACTGAAAGATGGACATATTGTCTACGCATCGGTAATAATCCATTTTTTTCAATTCTGCTAAGAAATCTCCGTGCAGTTCCATGAAACAATTCCCCTGGCGGAATTTCTTTTTCCTTTTTTATATGCATTGGAAATGAGTGTCCATAAAATGCCCAAATTCTTCCATCTATTAGTTCATGCCTCTTTTTTTCAGATTTCTCAATCATTTTTTCTAAATCAGTCAACTGCAAATTTTTCCATCGTTCATTTCCTCTCAAGGATTCTAATAATTGTTCTACCTCTACCCAACCATCTTCATCCATTTCTAATTCATATTCACAAGGTGCATGGCGCAGAACATATGATATTTCTTTACTTAATTCTGTATAATTCATTTTTCTTCATTCCTAATCAATTCATCAACCATAACTTTCATCCATTCTCCAAAACTGTTATATTCACCTCGTTGTTCATATCCTTCTGAAGCAAAATCATGTATAATCTGAATCCTTTGTCCTTTGCCTACTTCAAAACAAGCAATATCATCGTTATCGTCGCGTCTCGCAAATGGTATCAATTTCCTTTTTGGGTATCTTTTTATTAAGCCATTGATTCGTATCATAACTTGTTCTGTCGACATAAAATACCAAAAATCAAAATCAACTAAATTCAATTCCAATGCTTTTATAAACAATTTCGGATACCGAAAATCATTATATATAGTGCCAATATTAAAACATTCCATAATTACCCCCAATTAATGTATAGCCATCATATCAATAGAACCAAACAAATTATCAGTTCTGAATGATGATTTTTGTTTTCCGATTCTCAATTCTACAGCATCTCCCCATGTTTTAGGAACCCCTTTTTTAGTTGTAAATCTGGCAATATATTCAATTGGCAACAATTCATCATACGCGTGAATGTTGGCTTGTACATCTATTCTCGCCTGACGCGCTGCAACAACACGGGTATTATCTATTGTTGTAAGTCTGCCATCTGAACAACATCTATGGGGTCTCCTTGCCAACCATTTCTTTTCATACTTTCAACTATTGGAGATGAACCATTAACTGATGATTGGCTAAACCTAATATCGTTTGGATTTATAGTGTTGGATTCCCTCTTTGTTTCTTTCAGTATTTTCTTCTTTTGTTTCCCCTTAAGAGATTTCATAAAAATGAGAATCACATTAATTACATCTACTGTGAGCTTTGCAATACACTCTGCCATAAACTTTGCAGCTTTTTTTGCTTCATGTGTTGTTTGAGCGGCCTGCTTCATCTCGTCAGCTGTCAATACTCCGCGTATCGAACCGGCTGCGCTCGCTGCGCTTAACGCAATACCCGCAGCTGCCATTGCAACCTCAAGTTCTGCTGCTATACTCGCGCCGCCTGTTGCTATCGCAAGTCCTACCGTTATTATCCCTGTTATAACTAACTGTATTGGGTTGCCCAGTGCCTCAACAAATCCACTTGGAAGATAATGTTTTACAAATTCAGAGAAATACTCATCCTTCTTTTCATCACTCAGACTGTTCCAGTCTATGTCTTCATGCCTGTAATTGTAGAATAGTCCTTCCGGTTCTGCCATGCTGTTCGACCAGGAGTTGAGGAGAAGCAGGGCCGGCACATTAATTAGTACATCGAGATGTTTTTGAGCGCATTCACGGTATATCGTGCTTTCGGTGTCATGCGGTAATCACGAGCACCCATCCCCTGCTCCTGCAGGACAGTAATCGACACCCTGCCGTTGTTGTAGGAGGCCTCTATTTTGTCTGACTGTCCGTTATCGATGACTGTACCTGTGCCTTCATTTGCAAGCCCTGTGTCTATGAAAATCTCGCCAAGAACGGCAAGCATCTCGTCCTTCTCCCTGCCGTTCACACACTGAATCAGTCTGTTCAGGAACTTCCGATCCGTACTAATTTTATTCACGAAAGCGAGCCTGTCCTCCGCCGTCAGCGACATAAGCATCCTGTTTATTCCCTGCTCCTTGTCGTCGCCTACGAACCAGCAGCCAAGCAAGTCCTCCATCAGAGCGGCCTTCGTGTCAAAACTGATTCTCTCAGTCCTAAGCTCCTCGTCCGTAAATCCGTTTATGAGGTCGAGTTTTTCCGCGATGTTCGGGGATTCTTTCAGAACATCATTTATGTCCTCAATGAGCGCAGGGGTTGCCTCCGTGAAGAGTCTCATGTCGATTTTATATGCCTTTGCGAATTCTCCGACTTTTTCGTAATACGTCCGGAAGCTCTCGCTGTCCAGCTGACCGAGTACCGTCTTGTACTTCGCCGAGTATACGGCTTTTCTCAGCTTTTCTTTCTGCTCATAGAACCTTGCGTTGTCAAAGGTCTCGTCTATGGTTTCCTTCGGTGCATTGAAATAGGTCTTGAAAAAATCATCGAAGAGGCATTGCATATTTGAGAATGCCTGCTTCCGCGTTATTTTCCTCATATTTCCCATTCCCGTATGTCTTCGTCCATGAATTTCTGGTACTTCAGAAGCAGCTCAAGGTATTCACAACTACCTATCGCAAAGTACTTTTCCAGTCATTAAAGTACGCCATATCGTAAGGATAATACTATCAATCGACAATTTTGAAGTTCTTATTGCTAAATTCCAAGAATGATCGCCGTTTTGTGCGTGCTCGGTGGTTTTATTCCTAGTGACTATTATAAAATCTTTGCCCACTTATATCCCACAAAATGCTTTCGCTTGTAAAATGTTCCGGCGTCAAATTGGGGTGTTGGTTCATATCTTGAAAAAAGAGATAGCTTCCTATCGTGCCGTCTGTATCTTTGAAATTATCATCTTTTCTAACTGTGAGGGTAATATTATATTCATCGTGTTCCGAATAAATTGAAGCGATTATCAGCTTTATTATATCGACATATTCATCGTCAGATAAGCCGTCTTTTACATAAATGTACATTAATGTTTCAAAATCTTGTTCGTTAAGATAGCGTTCAAAACTCTCTTTTCCCGTCCATTTTCCCAGCCTCCGCTCAAGTCCGTAAATTCTAATATAACTTTTATCTTTTACAATTACCTCATGTTCCGGTATAAGCGGAGAAGCTAAATCTGTTATCTGTTTATGATAGAAATATGCGTGTGAACAGTCTTTTATAAGATGCGTATCATCGGAAGTAATAAACCGGTATACAAACTCATACGGAAAAGTATTTTCTACCCCTTTAGGTCTCACATACGCACTAATACTAGTACACCCCCACTTATCTTTCCAAAGGTAGCAAGCATCATCATCTACAAAGATAAAATCAATACCGTAGTTTTCTTTCAGTTTGCTAAGTACAAATTCTTTTGCGTTATCAAGGTTTTCAAATTCCGGACGATTTCTGCACGATACCATTGGTATACCCCCTGCTATTAATAAAATTAAAATAATAAGTTTCTTCATTCTTTTATTATTACCTCCAAAAAAGAATCTTTATATTCACACATAAGCTTTTGACTTATTGCATAAGACATTACTTTTAACAGTTCTTTATTGTTGCTCTCGATACGTCCTTTAACCTGCATGTCGTCAATATTGTTCAGCTTTGTTGTTCTGATAGCGAGATTCCAAAAGTGGTCGCCGTTTTGTGCGTAGTCGGTGGTTTTATTCTTGAGGCACAGTTCTATATTAAACAAAAATAATAATCTATCTTCGGAATTCCCTTCGTAAACTGCCAAAGTTATATTAAAATCGGAAAGAGCCTTATCATAAATATTGGGCATTATTTTCTTTATCTTTTTTGCGCATTCTTTGTTATTATTTTCTGTGGGAATAAAAACTTTTATCCATGTTTCAAAAGCATGTGATTTTAAATAACTTTCATAACTAAAATTTGATGCATATTTTTTTTCTCTTAGTAATCCAACTAATTCTATATTAACGCGAATATCGGTTTCTGAAAAATTTAAAATCTTATTCACATTATCTAATAATAATGTATGGTATTTCAGTAAATGAATCGTATCTTCAAAAAAAACTGTTTCATCCATTGATACAATGTACTTTTGCTCATCTCCGTTTAGAACTTTCACCGCTGCATCAAAACATTTTGTTTCTTTTCCAAAAACTTTTTGAGTCCAAAAACTTGAACCGCCTCTTTTATTGTCTATTTTAAATTTCACTCCATAAGTTTTTTCCAGTTCGGTTAGCATATAATTTTCTGAACTTTCTTTTGTT
>ERZ772967.2540-NODE-2540-length-11648-cov-3.708013_pt1 | contig 11648 bp, 9 predicted proteins | sample MGYA00511677_ERZ772967 | MGnify/ENA primary metagenome ERZ772967 (study PRJEB29015, sample SAMEA2737931) | human oral metagenome | biome: human oral; feature: human-associated habitat; material: dental | place: China | collected 2146 ...
TCGAGTCCATCCTCGGTAAATCGACGACCATAAACAATATAGAAATGCGAGGACGACGACTCTCGATTAGGATTCACATCATCGGGCTCACGAGCGGCCGCCAACACGCCACGGCGATGAAAGAATTTAGGATAGACAATCTCAGCGGGTATCGTGTAAGCGGGTGCATACTCTCCCGCTTTATCCCCCGGTTCAGTGTGGCGAGTAGTAGAGTCTCCGCATTGAATCATAAAATCGCTGATGACGCGATGGAAAAGCACGCCGTCATAATAACCATTCTTGACCAATCGGATGAAATTGTCGCGATGGCGAGGTGTCTCATTGTAAAGAGTAAGCAAAATGTCACCCTTATCCGTTTTGAGAAGTATCTCACGTCGGGACTCACCCGTACCCGTATCAGCCATTGCCGGCATTTGTAATATCAGCAGGAACAGTACATAGAGAATCTTTTGCATATCAGTTGATTTTAAAGTTTACCACTGACATAACATACTTGTACCCGGATTATTTTAATAAGCATCGTCATTTATAATTTCTTTCTCATCTATCTTCTTCCGATCCATCAAATACCAGACATAAACAATGTAGCCTAAAACGAACGGAATAAATAGCGATACCACCGACATAGCTCGTAAGGTAAACTCGCTGCTGCAACTGTTGGCAATGGTGAGCGAACTCTGTAAGTCAACGTTTGACGGATAATAGGCCGTATGATTCCAACCAGCACAGAGCAACAAAACCAACACTACCAGCACCACACCAATGCCACCGGGCCATATACCTTGATGATAGTTTTTGCTAAACACAGTACGAACAATGGCAAAAAGCAGCAGTACAACTCCCAAAACCAAAATAAAGAGCAAATACCACATATCGATCAGATTATGAAAATACTTCTGTGGCTCCATTGAAATGATACCCGTAGTGGGATCATAAGCGAATCCGTCTTTCAACAAAGTACGTCCGAGAAATGTGAGAAAGAGTACTAAAAAGATGGCGGCATTAATCAATAAATGCTGGCGTGAACGCAAACGAATTATCTCATTACTTACATTATTAATAATGTAAAGCGTCCCCAAGACACGTGCCAAGAAGAATACGGCCAGTCCAAGTACCAGATTCCACACGTCAAGCAGTGCATCCAATCCATTGCTGGCATTAGCCCAACGACTGATAACAGGATTACCTAATTGAGTAATATTGCCTTTGTCGATGATAAAATTAGACCCGTCGAAGAATGTTGCCACGGCACCGCCAAGCAATAACGGTCCTAAAATGCCATTGATAACAAGGAAAATCTGAAACGTTTTAGCACCGAAGACGTTGCCGAGTTTGTTCTGAAACTCGTAGCTCACGGCCTGCAACACAAACGAGAAGAGAATAACCATCCACAGCCAATAGGCTCCGCCAAAACTCGTACTGTAAAAAAGAGGAAACGAAGCAAAGAAAGCACCGCCGAAAGTGACAAGTGTGGTAAAGGTGATCTCCCATTTCCGACCGGTGGAATTGATCAGCATCCGCCGTTCGGTGTCAGTTCGTCCCAGATTGAAAATGAGCGAATTAGCCCCCTGAACAAACATCAGGAACACGAGCAAGGCACCCAATAATGATACGAGGAACCACCAATATTGTTGAAAAAAACTGTAAGACATAGTGTGTGAGTTTATGAGTTTGTAAGTTTTTTAGTTTATAAGTTCTTTCGATGTGAGCATTTCTTCTGCCTCACCATATTCCGGTCCTTTCTTGATTTGTTTGCAAAGGATACGAATCTCTACGATCAACAATGCAGTGAAAAGAGCAAGGAAAATAAAGAATGTGAGTGCCACATAACTTGACTCCAAATCAGATACGGCTATCCAAGTGGGTAACATATCCTGAATGGTCCACGGTTGACGCCCCATTTCTGCTACAACCCATCCAGCCTCGCTGGCAATATAAGCCAAAGGCAGCATCACTAAACCCGAAATGAGAAGCCAACGATAACGCGCAATGTCCCTACGATAAACGAAAAATAACGTCACAGCAAAGAAGAGAATAAACAAGACGCCCAACGCTACCATTACCCGGAACGACCAAAAGCACAACGGAATAAAAGGTACTAACTGATCGGCCGACTCCACATAACCATAACCAAAATATTTCATATTGGGTTTGAGCACAGCCAAGTATTTTTTCGCAGCCTCGTTTCGACCGTCTTTCTTCGCAGCGCGATAACCCATCAAAGCATTAACGGCCATCTTTCCACGTACTAATTTCTCAGCAACCGAGAGTTCACGCGTACCATCTTCACGAGTATATCCTTTGATCAGATCATTTACACCAGGCACAAATCCGTGCAATGAATGAGTGGCAAGCAACGAAAGTGCATAGGGAACAGAGACGCGCATCGGTACTTCTTCCTGATTTTTATAATCGTTCTGCTGCACGGGATTCACCCACGCCACAGCTGTCAGCCCTTGGTCAGTTCCTCCGTTGTAAAGAGCCTCCATCGCAGCCAATTTCATCGGCTGTACCTTAGCTACCATATAAGCAGAATTGTCACCCGTAATCACAGTGAGTAAAGAAGCAACCAATCCTACGACAGCACCAATCTTAATACTCTCTACGGCCAATTTCTGCTCACGCTTACGTAACAGGTAATAACAACTCACAGCCACGGTGAAGACTGCCCCGATGATCCACGATGATGTAACCGTATGACAAAACTTGTCAATAGCAAATGGCGACAGCGCTACATCGGCAAAGCTGACCATCTCATTGCGCATTGTATCAGGATTAAACTCGCAGCCCACGGGATATTGCATCCACGAGTTGGCTACTAATATCCACCAAGCTGAGATTGTCGCGCCCAATCCTGTGAGCCAAGTCGAAGCTAAATGAAAACCGGAAGAAACCTTGTTCCAGCCGAAAAACATCACGGCCACAAATGTAGACTCCATAAAGAAAGCAATAATTCCTTCTACTGCCAACGGCGCTCCGAAGATATCGCCCACAAACCAAGAGTAATTACTCCAATTGGTACCAAATTCAAACTCTAAGATGATACCCGTGGCGACACCCATTGCAAAGTTAATACCGAAGAGTTTTTGCCAGAATCGGGCCACGTCTTTCCAAAACTGTTTCTTCGTGCGATAGTAACACGTCTCGGCTATGCCCATAATAACGGCAAGTCCCAGTGTCAATGGAACAAAAAGCCAATGATAAATCGCTGTCAGTGCAAACTGTCCTCTTGACCAGTCGATTGTCCCTGAGGTAACATCTAATAATAGGTGATTGATCATACTTACTTTTCTAAGGTGATATAATAATTAAGAAATTTCTTTTCAATACTTTTCAGTTTGTCCAGCTCTGTTTATCAACTCCTTGGACACATAATCGGCTTCTCCTCCTCTCGGCGCTTTCTCTTTCAAAAAGTCAGGAAAGAAGAAGAATTTCAATATAGCAAACATAATGAATAACTTGATAAAGATAATGACCCACAGCGATTTACCCAACTTCATACGCCTGAAGCCGTCATAATAAAGGTCAAACACACGATAAATAAAACTACTCTTATCCATCAAATTTGTAATTCTTACAATATGCAAAGATAGAGATTATTTTCCAATCTTCGCCTGTTTTTCCCTAAAAATGCTAAATTTTAAGATTATAAAGACTTGAGAAACATTTTTCCTTTGTTATTTAAGATTAAAGATTTAAATTTGCACGTGCAACTGATTTGCTATAATTATAGATGATATGAATAAGAAAATCTTCATCCCACTCATCATTTTCGGCATACTGCTGATAGGAGGTATCGTATATCTCGCCATTACACTAAACGAGCAAAAACAGGCCAATAAAGAAATGCAAGAGTTGGCCGAACTCGACAAAAAGGAAATGGAGAACGAGTATCAACAGTTTGCTAACCAATATAGCGAGATGAAAACACAGATCAATAACGACTCTATCGTGGCACAACTCTCGGCCGAGCAGGAGCGAACACAGCGGCTTTTGGCCGAATTGAAACGTGTGAAAACCACCGATGCAGCCGAGATTGCACGCCTTAAACGCGAATTGGCCACGGTGAGAAAGGTGCTGAGAAGTTATGTTATGGAGATTGATTCGCTTAATCGGTTGAACCAAAACCTCACTGCCGAGAATACGCAAATCAAAGGACAATATGCCGAGGCAACGCGCCAAATCGAGGGACTGAATAGCGAAAAGGCTTCACTATCCGAGAAAGTGGCTATTGCTGCGCAGCTCGATGCTACGGGAATTAATCTTGTTGCCAAGAACAAAAAGGGTAAGACTACGAACAGCATTCAAAAGTGCACGGCCCTGCAATTAAACTTCACCATCACGAAAAATGTGACAGCGGGCAACGGAAATAAGGTTGTTTATGTGCGCATCACGTCGCCATCGGGCAATCTTTTGGGGGGCGGAAGCAGTTTTAATTATGAAAACAAGACATTGCAAAGCTCTATGCAAAAGACAATAGAATATGGTGGACAAGAGACACCTGTCACCCTTTTTTGGAATGTCACGCAGACCTTAATGGAAGGGACTTACAACGTGAGTATCTTTGCTGATGGCAACATGATTGGTTCAAAGAGTTTCACCTTTAAATAAATGGCGTGGCAAAGTGTACCGTTTTCAATAGGAAAAAGGTGGAGATTGGGTGGCAATTCATGACAGATTGCGAAGAAAAGTGGTAGGAATTAAAAATATCCGCACGATGAAAAAAATGGTTTCGGTTTTGCTTTTGTGGGGAACACTGCTCCCTGTCGCGGCGCAACAGCCTTTGAGCTTAGACAGCTGCAGGGCACTGGCACTCCGCAATAACAAGCAGATTAACGCCGCAAAATTTAAGCAAGAAATAGCCTTGCAGCTGCGAAAGGCAGCCAAGACGAAATATCTGCCCAAGGTAGATGTTGTGGGTGGCTATCAATATTTTAGTGAAAGCGTTTCGTTGTTGAGCAAAGATCAAAAGGATGCGCTCAACCATTTGGGCACAGGAGTTACTGCTGCTGCCGGTGGAAACCTGTCGAGTTTGCTCACCAACATGGTGGCTCATGGGGTTATTTCGCCCTCAGTTGCAGGCCAAATCAGTAATGTTTTCAGTCAAGTCAGCGGTCCCATGGCGGGCATGGGCAATCAAGTGGGGCAGAATATTGTCAACAGTCTTGAGACCAACACCCATCACATGTGGGGTGGGGCGGTTGTGGTGCGGCAACCTATTTATATGGGTGGAGCCATCACGGCGCTCAATCGCATGGCCGAACTCAATGAGCGTGTGGCCGAGAACGATGCAAATGCCAAGCGCCAGGCGACGCTTTATAATGTAGACCAGGCCTATTGGATGGTTGTTTCGTTGAAACAGAAACAGCAATTAGCCAACAGCTATTTGGCCTTGGTGCAGAAGTTGTCGGGCGATGTGCAGAAAATGTTTCAAGAAGGTGTCGCCACAAAGGCCGACGGATTGAAGGTGGATGTGCGTGTGAATGAGGCTGAAATGCAAGTGACGCAGGTGGAAGACGGATTGGTTTTGGCCAAGATGTTGCTCTGTCAGCTTTGCGGTTTGCCTTTAGAGGAGCGTGTGTCGTTGGTTGATGAACAGCCATTGCAACGTGTGCTCAACCTCGATGCACAGCCACAAGCTGTGGCCGACAAGGGTTTAGCCAATGAGAATCGTCCCGAGTTGCGCATGCTTCAAAATATGGTTGACCTCACAAAGCAAGGTGAGCGCTTGGTGCGTGCCATCTATTTGCCGCATGTTTTGCTCACCGGAGGCTATTTTGCCAGCAACCCTAATGTGTTTAACGGTTTCGAACGTAAGTTGGCCGGCACGTGGAATGTGGGCGTATTGGTGCAGGTTCCCGTGTGGAACTGGTTTGAAGGTGCTTATAAAGTGCGGGCGGCTAAGGCGGCAACGAGCTTTGCACAGATGGAATTGAGCGATGCACAAGAGAAGATAAGTCTGCAAATTTCACAATGCCAATTCAAGGTGAAAGAGGCACATAAGCGGCTTATTATGGCGCGAAAGAACATCCATAGTGCCGAAGAAAACCTCAGATGTGCAACGCTCGGCTTTAAGGAAGGCGTTATAGAATCAACCGATGTGCTGGCGGCTCAAGCCGCATGGCAGCAGGCAAAGAGTCAGGAAATAGACGCCGAAGTGGAGGTGAGACTCTCACAAGTGAATTTACAAAAGGCATTAGGCGTGCTTGAATATTAACCCATAAACTCATCAAACAGATTATCATGTCAACAAAATCACAACATACAAATATGTATTTGGCCATCTTAGGCATCATTCTTGTGGTGGCCATTGTAGGAATTATCGGTTTCTTCACGTTGGGAAAGCAAAAGGATATTATCCAAGGCGAAGTGGAAGTGGAAGAATTTCGGGTGGCTTGTAAATATCCGGGTCGCGTGGTTGAGCTCAGAGTGAAAGAGGGTGACTATGTGCATGTGGGCGACACGTTGGCCATTATTGAAATTCCTGAGATGGATGCGCAGAAGAAAGTGGCGCAAGCAACAACCGCAACGACCGAGGCGATAAAGGATTTAACCGATGCAGGTGCGCGCAAAGAGCAAATTCAAGGTGCCTTCGAATTGCTGCAACAAGCACGTGCGGCGGCTGAAATTACCAAGAAGACTTATAACCGCATGCAAAACCTCTACAACGAAGGGGTGATTAGTGGGCAGAAACGCGATGAGGCTTTTGCGGCCTTTAAAGCGTCGGAAGCGCAAGTGAAGGCAGCCGAAAGCCAATATAACATGGCTAAGAATGGTGCCCGTTCGCAAGAGAAACGTGTGGCAGCCAGCAATGTAAAAGCCGCTTTGGGCGCAGTGGAAGTGGTCGCTTCGATGCTGAAAGAAACGGTCCAAGTGGCGCAGGTTGAAGGCGAAGTGAGCGAGGTTTATCCCAAGGTGGGCGAGCTGTTGGGGCTGGGTTCGCCCATTATGAGCATTTCAGAGCTAAGTGATCAGTGGGGGACATTCAACATTCGGGAGGATCAGCTCAAGGGAATGAAGATTGGAACAACATTCTCTGTGTTTGTGCCGGCGTTTAATAAAGAGATGAAAATGAAGGTCTATTATGTGAAAGATCAAGGCAGTTACGCTGTGTGGAAAGCAACAAAGACCACCGGGCAATATGACTTGAAGACGTTTGAGGTGCGTGCGCGCCCCTTAACCAAGATAGAAGGTTTGCGCCCGGGCATGAGTTTGATTTTGAAATAGAGGAAAGATAACGGGCATGAAAACCTTGCGACAGATTTGGACAATAGCCTTTCGCGAATGTGGTATTATGCGCGAACAGCCCATCTATTGGATTAGTTTGGTGGTGTTTCCAATCGTTGTCATTGTGTTTTTCACCTCGTTGATGGCGCAAGGCGTACCCACAGATATGCCTGTGGGCGTGGTTGATTTAGACCAGACAGCCACTTCGCGTGCGATGATTCGGCGCTTAGATGCTTTTCAATCCTCGCAAGTGGTGGCGCAATATCAGAACATGAACGAGGCACGCGAGGCAATTCAGCGCAATGAGATTTATGCCTTTCTCTATATCCCGAAGGGGATGACGCGCGGATTGGGCACCAACACGCAACCCAAACTATCTTTTTATTATAGCAGCACCACGTTGGTGGCCGGCTCGTTGCTTTTTAAAGACCTCAAAACCATTTCGGCGTTAGGCTCGGCTGCGGTGGGACAAGCGAAGTTGAGTGCCTTGGGACGCACGCCACGTGAGATAAGAACTACTTTGCAGCCCATAGCGATTGATTTGCACATGCTGCAAAATCCATGGGCCAACTATAATGTCTATCTCTCCACGGTGATGGTGCCGGGCCTGCTCATGCTGTTTGTGTTTTTGCTTACACCCTATAGTTTAGGCGTCGAGATTAAGTTCCAACGGAGTCGCGAATGGATGGCTTTAGCCGACAATCGTGCATGGGTGGCATTGGCCGGAAAGCTGCTTCCGCAGTTGATGGTGTCGCTTTTGATGTTCTATGCCTTCGAATTCTACATCTATTACGTGCAAGACTTCCCCCATTCGGGTGGTTTTCTGCCCATCTTGCTTTGTGGCATCTTGTCGCTGTTGGCAGCGCAGGGATTCGGAATCTTTGTCTTTGGGCTGATGCCGGGCTTGCGCATGGCCATGAGTGTTTGCTCGCTTTGGGCGGTGGTAAGTCTTTCGATTGCGGGCGCCACCTTCCCCGTATTTGCCATGAGTCCCATGCTTGAAGCTGTGGCGCAGCTTTTTCCTTTGCGCCATTACTACATGCTCTATCAGCTCTGTGTGCTCAACGGTTTCCCTCTGTCTGCTGCTTGGCTCAATTTGTTGGCATTGTTGTTGTTTTGCTTTCTGCCATTTGTCAGCTTGTGGAACATCAAACGTGCGATGTTACTTTACACCTATCTACCCTAAATGGATTTGAAAATGCTTCTCTCTCGCATGCTAACGGCCTTGCAAACGCTCTGCAATATTTGGGCGCAAGAGCTTCGGGCTGCCTTGAAAGACCAAGGTGTGGTGATGTTTTTCTTCCTCCTGCCTTTGATTTATCCCTTGCTCTATTCGTGGATTTACAACAACGAGGTGGTTTATGAAGTGCCCGTAGTGGTGGTGGATGCGAGCCATAGCCACGAGAGTCGTGCTTTCATTCGGACATTTGATGCCTCGCCAAACGTGCAAGTGGCTGCTTATAGCAACAGTGTTGACGAGGCGAGACAGCGCTTGGCGCGGCAGGAGGGCTATGGAATAGTTTATTTTCCGCGCGATTATGCCGAGCAGCTCCATCGGGGGGAACAAACTCATGTGAGCGTTTATTGTGATATGAGTCTTATGTTGGCGTATAAAGCTGTGTTTCAAACGGCGCAAGCGGTGGCAGCAAAGCAAAATGCCAACATTTTATTGCATCGGCAACCCACGTTTAATGAACATGAAGACGAACTGGCTACCGAACCGCTCGCCGTTGCCGAAGTGCCTATTTTCAACGCCACAGGAGGCTATGGCAATGCCATTTTGCCCGGCGTTTTGATTTTAATTATGCAGCAAGCACTACTATTGGGCATCGGCATGGCAGCCGGAACAGCTCGCGAACGCAATCGGCAGGGCTATCCGACGCTGGCCAATACCCCCAAGGTTGGCGCGCTGACCTTGATTATGGGTAAAGCTTTATTCTACTTCATGGTGTTCGCTGTGATGGCAACCTATCTCACCTTGGCTGTTCCAAAAATGTTCCGGTTCACCGCTTTAGCCTCGGCAGGCAGCCTCGCGGCGCTACTTTTACCCTATTTACTGGCCTCCATCTTTGCGGCGATGGCCTTGTCCTTTGCTGTGCGCCAGCGCGAGCAAGTGATGCTCTTAGTGGTGTTCACCTCGGTGCCTTTACTCTTCCTTACGGGCATCTCGTGGCCCCAGAGCAACATGCCCTGGGTGTGGGAATTGCTCGCGCGCCTCTTCCCCTCAACCTTTGCTGTGCGAGGTTTTCTGCGTATCAGCAGCATGGGCGCTACGCTTGCCGACATTCGGCCTGAGCTCATGGGCCTGTGGTTGCAGGCTGTTGCCTATTTTGCATTGGCCTGGCTGATGTATGCTTTGCAGCGCCGGCGGATCCTCCATGCTGCAAAGTGAAGCACTTTAGGGGTGTCAGCCACCACCACGCTTCGTTGACCACATTAATGCATTCTATATTATTGCTGTTCGGTAAACCTTAATTCTCATAAAAATCCGGTATTGTCTAAAAAAGTGTGTAAGCTCAACATAATTCTTATCTTTGCATTAAGTAATAAAAAACAACAAGAATATGGAACTTACACAAGGACAAATTTCGGAAATTATTTCGAATTACACAAGTAGCAGTGAAGGTTTTGTCACGCTTCAATCGTTGATTATGAATTCTTTGATGGCCCACGAGCGCGAATTATTCGTCAAAGCGAATAAGAATGAGCAATGCAATGGCTTTCGTCCTCGTCGTTGGTATTGTAAGGGCTATACGTTTGTCTTGCGCATTCCGCGTAGCCGTAGCGGCAATTTCTATCCCGTACTTTTAGGGATTATTCGTAGCGAATGTGAAGAGCGTGCCGCCTTGGTTTATCAACTTTATACCAAGGGACTCACCACCGAGCAGATTAGTGAGGTGATAGAGACGGTTTATGGTCGGGCTTATAGCAAACAGCAAATCTCTTACTTGGCCAACAGTTGTCGGGAAGACGTTGAAGCATGGCTCAATCGTCGACTGTCAGCCCATTATCTGGCTATCTATATTGATGCCACCTTTATCGCTACCCGAAGGGATCAGCAAGTATCCAAGGAAGCCTACTATACCATACTGGGCGTGTTGGAGGACGGAAGTCGGGAAGTGCTTACCATTGTCAATTATCCAACCGAAGGTGCATTATGCTGGAAAGAAGTGCTTAACAGTTTGAAAGAGCGAGGGGTTGAGCAGATTGATTTAGTGATATCTGATGCCCTTCAAGGCATTGAAAATGCCGTATGTTCGGCTTTTCCGCAAGCAGCTCATCAATTTTGTGTTGCCCATGTCAAACGGCAGATATTAAACAGCGTCTCACATAAAGACAAACCCATAGTTAATCAAGAACTCAATGAAGTATTCACCTTGGAGAACAAAGAGCGCAAATCTTTGCAAGGTTACGAACATTTTATTACTTTTGTAAACCGATGGGAAAAGAAATACCCCGTGTTACGCAAATATAAAGCCCAACGTAATATTGCTTATTTCACCTATATGGACTTCCCTGTAGAAGTACAGAGATGCATTTATACGACGAATTGGATTGAGCGGCTCAACAGAAAGTATAAAAGAACCATTAAGATGAGAGCTGCAATGCCGTCAAGTCAATCGGTTTTATTTCTATTGGCATCTGTTGCAATGGAAGAAACACAGACTACATATCGAAGGAAAGTCTATCAATGGAGATGCTGGAAAGAGAGTAAATAATTTTGAACAAAATGGAAGATATGGGAAATTATGGTTACACACTTTTTAGGACAATACCATATTCACCTTTCACATCATCCCAATTGGGCGTTCGTGTCTGTCCCGATTTCGTTTGCTTGTCAAGCAAATGAACGGTCACCTTATCGAAAATGTAGCAGACTACGCCAAGCGAAGATAACGTGCAAAATGCCGATATGCAAACCAAAGATGGACAGGAGCTCGTGGAAGTGATGTACGATGATGGGGTAGACGGTTCAAAGATGGGGTGGGGTTTAAACTAATAAAATAACATTCAAAGCTCTGTTTTATTTACGAAAGTGCTTACTTTGGGGTTGTTTCTTTGTTAAAATGATAGTTTTTTGCCAAAATGTTTGGTGGTTTTTTATACATTCATTAACTTTGCACGCCGGATAACAAAACTATCGTGAAATAAGATTGTAGCATTACTTTTTTTAAAGTGATTTTTGTTCATTCCTAAGTTTAATTTTAAAAGAGAAAGATTATGGGAAAAAGACTCTGTCTGTTTCTGGCAGTGCTATTCGTAAGTGTAGGGATAGCGTTTGCGCAAACACAGGTAAACGGAACCGTTATCTCGTCAGAAGACGGTGAACCCGTTGTGGGTGCATCGGTGATTGTGGTGGGAACAAAGACGGGAACCGTGACCGATGTCGATGGAAAATTCAGCCTCAATGTGCCTACCGG
>ERZ772967.2541-NODE-2541-length-11638-cov-3.111456_pt1 | contig 11638 bp, 13 predicted proteins | sample MGYA00511677_ERZ772967 | MGnify/ENA primary metagenome ERZ772967 (study PRJEB29015, sample SAMEA2737931) | human oral metagenome | biome: human oral; feature: human-associated habitat; material: dental | place: China | collected 2146 ...
AGGGGCGAGAGAAGCTCGTGGCGCCTGCCCTCCGGGTCACCGCCCCGAACCTTGAAGAGGCTCTTGAGGATGACCTTGACGTTGTGGTAGTCGTAGGGCATCCGAAAAAGGGTTATCAGGCCGGTGTCCGGGACGAACTGCTCCAGCTCCCTGCAGGTGGCGAGCATCTCGTCGTCGATGGCCCTGTCGAACCCCGTCTCGGCGGCCTTGCCGAACCATTGGGCATAGGAGGTCTCGGCCAGGGCTTTCAACGCATCGTCGAGCGTTGGGCTCTCCATGAGCCTCGAAAGGAAGGACGTGTCCAGAAGGCGGTTCTCCATACCTCGCAGCCGGGCCACGGCATACACGTAACTCACGGCCGGCACCCCCTAGGGGAACAGTTTCTTGACGACTTCGGACTCGATGTCGGAACGGATGTCCTCCAGCAGCATGTTCCACGAGCAGTTGACGTCGACCCTGTCGTCCCTCAGCACGAAGCCGCCGGAGATGGGCAGGCGTTCGGACGAGAGCGTCAGCGACGCCTGGTTGGCGCTGTTGAACTCGTCAATCCAGGCCTTGTCGAGGTATTTCTCGCCCTTTCCGACGAGGACGACCTCGCTTTTGGTGCGGACGGCCTTCTTCAGCAGCGCGTTCGCGAACGCCACGTACTTGTCGCGCGGCATCTCGGACATCTGGCGGAGGGACGCCGCGAAGGACTCGTTCACGAGGTCCTGGCGAACTCCCAGGTCCACCTTCTTCGCGTCGAGCCCGGCGACGATCTCCCGGCGCTTCAGGACCTCGGGTTCCTCCCTGGCAAGCCGCTCGCCGTAGGAGTCCCGGATGGCCTTGGCCTCGTCGGCCGCCTTCCTTTTGATATCCGCGACGAGGGCGTTGTTCTCCGCCTCGATCGCGCGCACCTGCTCCTGAGCTTCCGCGCTTATTCTCGCTTTGATGTCGGCAAGTGACATGCGAGCCACCCGCCCTAGAGCTGGACTCCCATAAGCATCAGGATGCTCGTCAGGAGGGCCAGAACCGCATAGGTCTCGACCATGGCCGGAAGGATGATGGCCTTACCCATGGCCTCGGGCTTCTTGGAGATCATCTGGATGGAGGCCGCCGACGTCTTGCCCTGGTAGATGGCGGAGATCCAGCCGACGATGGCGATGGGCATGCAGGAGGCGAAGACCTGAAGCCCCTGGTTCCAGTTCAGCGTCACGGCGCCAGCGTCGCCCAGGAGCCCCAGTTTGATGAGGACGAAGAACATGATCAGTAGACCGTAGATGCCCTGCGTTCCGGGAAGGGCCTGAAGGATGAGGCATTTTGAGAACTTATTGGGGTCCTCCGTCATGACGCCCGCAGCGCTCTCGCCGGCGATGCCGATGCCGATGGCCGAGCCGATGCCGGACAGTGCCGCGGCCAGCGCGGCGCCAAGCAGAGCCAGAGAAAGTCCAAGATATTCCATAGTGTCAAGCACTCCCTTCGAATTTTCGGCACGGCGCTCAGGGCCCTGCCGTCGTTTTTATAAAGCGTGTCCTGTGGGAAAACTCCCACTCGGCGCGTTAATCGGCGATCTCCACGTACTCCTCCGTGTTGACGAGGGGGATGAAGGGCTCGCCTCCGCCCGTGTAGAACTTGCCGAAGAACTCGACGTACTGCAGACGCAGGGGGTGTACGAAGGCCCCCAGGATGTTGATGAGGATGCTGAAGATGTGTCCGCCGACGATGACGACGACGGCGATGAGCCACCCGACGTAGGGGATATCCGCCGCCATGCTGCCCAGCAGGTTGATGATCATGCCGATGACCGCCGAGCCGAAGCCCAGCGCCAGAAGGCGGCTGTAGCTCAGGATGTCCCCAAGGTAGGACGTGGAGCCGTAGAGGGCCAGGAAGCCTGAGACGACCTTGCCAAAGAGGTTCGTCTTCTCGCGGCCCGCGTACCAGAAGACGATGGCCGCCCCCGCGATCGCCATGAGCTTGCCCAGCAGGACGAAGTGCGGCGGCGTGATGCCGCCCATCCCCGTGCCGAAGAAGCAGAGTCCCACGATCAGGAGGAACCAGGAGATGTCCGCTCCGATGGCGTCGACGAGGTGTCCCTGGCGGAAGTTGTCGTAGGCTGCGATCAGGAGGCCGAACATCAGGTGGACGACGCCCAGCAGGAGGGAGATGCCCAGCACCTGCATCGGGTTGGTCATCGGATCGACCAGCATCAGCGCGTTCTTCAGGGGGACCAGGAAGGGGAGGAAGGAGTCGATGAAGTTGCCGAAGAAGCTCCCGCTGACGACGCCGTAGGCGAAGGTCGAGACGGCGCTGAAGGCGAAGAGCGTGATGAAGTCCTTCACGCCCATGGGGATGCGCCGGTACTTCTTGAACGCCCACCAGATGGTCCCCAGCATGACGATGGCGTATCCCGCGTCCCCCAGACACATGCCGAAGAAGATGAAGAAGAAGGGCGCCAGGAGGGGCGTGGGGTCGATGCCCCGGTACTTCGGGGGCGAGTAGAGCTCCGTCAGAATGTTGAACGGACGGATGAGCCCGCCGTTCTCCAGGAGCGTCGGCGGTTCCTCGTCCTCCGCCGGGTCGCTCAGGGTCAGGGCCACGTTGGGGCTAATGGCCTCGACCTTCTTTTGGACCCGTGCCGCGTCCTTCGCAGGCACCCAGAAGCGCGTGTGCATGGTGCGCTCCGTCTCGTCGCTCCTGCCCAGGGCCTGATACCGCTGGGTGAGGCTGTTCCAGTAGTCCGAGAGCTTCTGCACCGCGGGCATCCACCTCTCGGCCTCCTGTTTGAGATCGCTCATCAGAACGGCCTCCCGTTTTTCGAGGTCGAGTAGGGCGGCGTCGACCTTCGCGGCCTCCTCCTGGACCGTCCCCCTGAAGGAAGCGGGGACCTCGATGGCGGACAGGCCGTTCTTCGTGCAGGCGTCCAAAACCGCCGCGCCCCTGTCGCGCGAGTAGTAGAGGAGGACCCGCACCTCGGCCGCCTTCGCGTCGTGGGGCTCCAGGATGAGCTCTGTGTCCTTTGAAAACGCTTCGAGGGCCCCTTGCAGGGCCTTCAGTTGTTCCGTCTTGACCGCGCCGAGAAGGCCGGCCAGGCGCTGCGTCCCCTCCGTGATGGATGAGAGCGGGTAGGGAAGGAACTCCAGCCCCGCCAGAAGCGCCCGGTTCGCCCTCAGCTGAGAGAGCTCGAGCCGCGCCTCTGCGGTCTCGCGTTCCAGGTCGCGGACGCGAGAGGCGATGGCGCCGAGGTCCGTCTCGCCGGCGAGCTTTGAGAGGTCCGACATGGAGATGAGCGCGCGCTCGCCCAGCGTCCTGTCCAGGGAGGATACGGGGTCGTCGTAGCAGGGCGTCAGCGTGCGCATGAGGTAGCGCACGTCCGACAGGCGTCCCTCGCTCTCGGTCAACCTGGCCTCGACGTCGGCCGGGCACAGAGCCTCCTCGGAGGAGCCGATGATCTGGCAGACGCCGGTCTCCTGCAGGGCCTCGGCGATCTCCTCATGAACGGATTTGTGATAATACAGCTCCGCTTTTTTGAGCTTAGCCACGCCCATATCTACCCATCACCTCTTCCGTTATCCAGGAGGCCGCACCGGCGACCTTGTCCTTGTGCTTCGCGTAGAAGGCCTTGGCGTCGGCCTCGCGCTTGGACAGGATATCCTTCGCCTTGATCTCCGCCGCCTCTTCCGCCCTGTGCAGCTTCTCGCGGAACTGACGCGCCGCAGACTGACGGGTCTCCTTCAGCGTGCTCTCCGCGTCCGTTCGGGCCTGGTTCAGCCTGCGGGCGGCCGCCGACTTGGCGTCCTGGACGCCTGCGGCCGCCCTCTCCTCTGCCGCCTTGATCTCCGCTATGGTTGGATTGTCTGCCATCGTTCTTCACCTCCTTCCTGCAACGCAAAAGGGAAACGAAAATAACGGTACGGCACGTCCCAAGCCCCCAAGGGTGGGATGGGTTCGCTGTTTTTCAGAGGGCCTGGGCTTCCTGCGCTTCAAGGCCGTTCCTGCATCGCAGCGCGCTGAAGGAACGGCTGAAAGCACACTTTTCCATTATATTATTTTCGTTCCTGAAAGTAAAACAAAATGGAGCACGCGCGACACTATACAAAAAAAGGGTTGCCGCTGAGGGCCCCCCTCTTCTTGATTCGGACGAACCGGCCGACGGGCCTATGCCTCTGGCCTGCTCAGGCTTTTGACGGCACGAGCCATCAGTTCCTTGCGACGGGACGCCGTGTTGCGGTGCATCACGCCCTTCACCACGGCCTTGTCGAGCACGCTCTGGGCCAGGTTGAAATTCCTGGCTGCGGCCTCGCCGTCCCCGGCCTCCACGGATTCCAGAAGCTTCTTGACGGCGGTCTTGCACCGCGTCGTCCAGTAGCGGTTGTAGAGACGATTGCGCTCCTCGATGCGGACGCGCCTCTTTGCCGACTGCTTGTTTGGCATGGACCTTCACCCCCCTCCGGTTCAGACGCCCGTTCGAGCTTGTGCCCGAAAGCCCTGCCCCTTAAAATACAACGCAATGCATTGTAACATTCTGTATAATAGGTGTGCAAGCCTTGACGGCGCTTTCACCAAATAATCCGCCGTCGCCGGAGAGCGCGCTTTGGGCTTGCCCCTGAGCGGGGTTTTGTGCGTCCTCCAAAAAGTCGTCGGCATCGAGGTGAATTATACCACGGAACTTTCTCTGAAGGACTTTTATTCCCCGTCGGGAAAGATGTCGCGCCTTCCCAGCTACGAGTTTCGACCTCAACAGCTGGAGGCCGCCCTGGCCGTTCAGGGGTTCCTGAGGGACGCCGACGCCGCCGTCCTCGCTCTGGAGGCCCCCACGGGGGTGGGGAAGACCTTTGCCGTGTTGGTCCCCGCCCTCATGGAGGCCCGGCGGCGGGGGGCCGGAATCCTCTTCCTGACGGCCAGCATCGCGCTTCAGGAGCAGGTGATCGGGAAGGACCTGCCGCGCCTGGCGGAGCTCCTGAACTCCGACCTCCGCTTTGGTCTCCTGAAGGGACGGGCCAACTACGCCTGTCTCCGCAGGGCCGGCAGCCTTTCGGGGCCCTCGCTCTTCGACGCGGGACCTGATCCAAAGGAGATCAAGCGGTGGCTTCAGGAGACGGAGGCGGGGGACCTGGCGGAGCTGGGGCTCTCCCCCTCGAGCCCCCTGACGGCGGACCTGTCGGCGGGGGCGCGGCAGTGCGTGGGACCGGCCTGCCCCTATCGGGACCGCTGCTTCGTGGTGCGGGCCTACCGCAGGGCCCAGGACTGGGACGTCGCCGTCGCCAACTACAACCTGTTCTTCTCTCACATCCTCGAGGGAGGCGGAGCCTTTCCCCTGCGGTACGACTGGCTGCTCTGCGACGAGGCCCACCGCATCCCCGACGCCGTGAGGTCCTCGTCGGCCGTCCGCGTCGGGGCGGAGAGCGGCTCCGGCCTCTTCGGCCCGCGCGTCCTTCAGGGGTTCGCGCCCCTGCTCCGCGCTCAATCCGTGCCGGTCGAGGAGCTGCAGGCCCACGCGTCCCGCGCCCGGGAGGAGCTGCGGACGCTCTTCACGGCCCTGCCCCTCCTCCTGCCGCGCGGGGGCGAGCTCTCGGCCCCGAACGAGGAGCTGCTCCATCGGGGGCAGGCGGCGGCGGAGGAGGCGGACCTCCTGCTGCGCCCCCTGCGGGCCTTCGAGGAACGCTTCATGGCCGGGAACTTCCCCGACAAGGGGGAGATGGCGCGCGGCGCGGAGTTGATGCGCTGGATCGACGACGTTCGGGAGTTCAAGCGCGACCTGATCTGGTGCCTGTCGGCGGCCCGTTTCCCCAGCTGGGCCTACTGGGCGGAGTCCGGCGCGTTGACCAGCAAGCCCGTGGCGGCCTCGGAGATCGTCCAGGAGGTCCTGCAGAAGGAGGCGCCGGAGAAGCTCATCCTGACGTCGGCCACGCTGACCCAGGGGGGGAGCTTCGACTTCTGGAGCCGGGAGACGGGCATCGTTCCGGATCGCAGCCTCGTGGTGGACTCCCCCTTCGACTTCTCGCGTCAGATGGAGGTCCTCGTCCTGGACGTTGGACTGCACGTCGGGGAGCCGGGGTACGACGAGCGCATGTGCCGGATCATGGAGCGGCTGTGCGACAAAAACGGCGGGCGCACGCTGGTGCTGCTCTCGTCCCTTAGGCTGCTGAACGCCTTCGCGGATCGGATGAGGGCGGGGGACCGTGGCTACTCGGTGCTGGTTCAGGGGGATATGCCCCAGCGGCAGCTCCTCAAGAGGTTCACGGAGGACGAGACCTCCACCCTCATCGGGAGCATCTCCTTTCGCGAGGGAGTGGACGTTCCGGGGGAGGGGCTGACTCAGGTGATCATCGACCGCATCCCGTTTCCCCATCCCAACGACCCCATGGTCCGGGCGCGCAACGAGCTGGAGGGCGGCAAGGGGTTCGTCCGCGTTACGCTTCCCACGGCCCGAATCCTCCTTCGTCAGGCGGCGGGGAGGCTGATCCGCAGCTCATCGGACCACGGGCGAGTGGTCCTTCTGGACGTCCGGGCCGTGGAGCGGAAGGACTGGAGGATCCTCTCCGCCTTCCCGACCTGCCGCCTTAGAAAGCTCTCCGTGGAGGGGGTTTGACCTTGACGACGACGAACGCCTTTGAAAGTGAAAGGAAGCCTTTACGGGCCGCGGGGCGCGTGCGCCGCGGGGAGACCCTGGTGGAGGTCCTGATGGCCTCCTTCATCCTGGCCCTGATCCTGCCCGCCGTCTTCGGAACGCTGGCCAGCAGCCTTCGCGCCCAGGCGGAGCTGCAGCGCCTGGACGCCTGCCGGTACGGCGCGCAGTGGTGGTTCAGCCGCGTGGACCGCCCCGCGTCGAAGGGGATTCTGGAGGCCATGCCCCGAACGACGCCCGACGGCGCGCTCTCCTTCAGCTGGGAGTGCAGCCCCGGCAGCCGCGGCGCCCTCCGCGTCACCCTGACGGTCCGGGCGCGGGGAGCGAGTGTGCCCTTCGTCCAGGCGAGGACGTTCTAAATGGACGTCCGACGTCGCTGCCGTCCGACCTCGCGTGCCTTCACCCTGGTGGAACTCCTGGTGGGGCTCATGATCGCGGCGTGCCTGGGGGCGATCCTGACGGCGGGATACCGCTGGGTCGTCCTGTCCTCCAGCCGGACTTCGCGACAGCTCCTGGCCCGCGACCGCGCCCTGAGGGCCGTCGCCTTCATCGAGCCGAGGGCCCTGCACGTTGACCTGGGGCTCTCGGCGTGCTGCGGCAGCGGGGCGCTTCAGAGGGCCCTGGGGCGGGGCGTTTCGGACGCTCCGCAGATGGCGGGCTGGTCCGACTCCTTCCGGGGGGTCCGCGTCTACCGGGAGGGGCCGATTGGCCTCGTCCCGGCGGCGGAGAAGGACGGCGTCTTCGCTGGAACGGCGCTCTGCCTCCTCTACGCCATGCCCTCCGGGATGATCCTGAGGGCGGAAGCGGGGAGCGCGGACCTCAAGCCGGGGCAGAGGGCGCGCTTCACCGTCCTCTCGGCCGCTCCCGGAACGTCCTTCCGCAGCGGGCGCTTTGAGGACCTGCGGAGTTGGGGGGTGCTCCCCCTGGCGGGGCTTCCCCTCCACGTGACCTCCCTGTCCGGGCGACAGGCTACGCTCCGGCTTGCCCCCTCCTCCCCCCTGCCCCTCGACGCGCCCTCCGTGGCCGAGCTCTACCTCCTGCGGTGCGAGCGCTTTTGCGTGCAGAACGAGACGCTTTGCTTTCAGGGGATGGAGACGGACTGGTATCCGCCGAACTTCTATCCGCGGGAGGAGGGGGTCCTTGCCCTCTGGGCGGAGTGGCGGCCGGGGCTTAAGTGTCTGGACCTCTGGGTGCTGGCGTCGGGTGGTTCCGCGACTTTTGGCGGAGGAGGGCGTCCCGCGGCGTGGCCGGATGCAGCGCCCTGGAGCGCGGAGTTCGGACGCCGCGAGCTCTACGTGGCCCGCGCGTCCTGGAGGATTGAGAACCTATGAGAAGAAGGCCGGGTGTGGCGCTTCTGGCCGTGATGCTGTTCTGTTTCGCAGCCGCGTTGGTGGGGACGGAAACCTTCCTGCTCCTCGAGTGGGCCCACGCCTCCGCCGCGTCGAGCCGATGGCGCTTTGCGGGCAGGGTTCAGCTTGCCTCGATGGTGGAGGTGGGGCGTCGTTGGCTGAGGGAGGAGTTGAAGACGGGCAGGCTGCCCCATCCGGGAGGAGCGCTCCCGCACGACTTCTCGGAGTGCCGGCTGTTTCAGGAGGTGGGGGAGGGCGGTGCCGTGGTGAACGTCTACGACCTGGACTACAGCGTTGAAGGCGTCCCCGTGGCGCGGTGGCAGGAGGAGCGCAGCGCGGAGAGCTTCTTTCCGCCGTGCCGGGGCGCCTTCCTCATCCGGGCCGTCAAACCGGTGGAGTCGGGGCCGGTCATGATGCTGGAGGTCGCGGTGGCCGTCCGGGAGGTAACGCTCCCGGACGGGGGGCGGACTTTCGTGCTGGAACCCGCCCCGCTGCTGTGGCAGGAGGTGTGGCTTTGAGTCGCTTTATCACTTTTTATCATTTTCTTTGATATTCTGTGATAAATTTTGTTCCATATAGGGCTATTTTTAATGTAAAATACTGAGGACTAAGTATAAGTCGGCAGACACTCTGTCGACCGGAGGTGAAGGAGACAGGACGCTTTTCCCTTGGAAAACACGGTAGGTAAAGTGGTTTTGTGCTGCCTCGTACGGGGTGGAATCTTTGCGAACTTGATCGGAAGGAGGCAGGAGGTTGCTTTCTCGAAAAAAGAAAGGCGTGTGTGCGGGCCTGGCCCTTCACGAGGACTCCCTTCGCTACATTGAGCTGGATCTTGACGGGCAGGGCTTCAAAGTCCGTCGGCAGGAGGTCTTTCCTCTGCCTGCGGGATGCATCTCGCGGGAGTCGATACAGCAGTTCAACCTGCTGGAGAAGGCGTTTGATGACTTCAAGGGACAGGTGGGGAAGTTTCCCTGTCCTGTGGCGCTGGGGATTCCGGAACGGGATGTGATCCTGAGGCTGATCGACTATCCCAAGATGCCGGTGGCGGACATTCGGGACGCCCTGTCCCTTGAGTTCGAGGGCTACTTCCCCTATGCCTGGAACGAGGCCGCGGCGGACATCGTGGAGGTCGATGTTCCCGCGGGCGTGGAGCAGAAGACGACGGTCCTGGCGGCCACGGCCCGCCTGGTCTACGTGAACGACCTCCTGAGGCTGATGGAGCGCGCGGACATTCCCGTAGGGGCGGTGGAGCCGATGAACGTGGCCTTCTTCAGGGCTTCGGTGGGACGGACCGCCCGAAACGGCGCCTACTTCGTCCTGGGCGTCGAGCCCGAGGTGACCAACATCATCCTGGGCTATCGGGATAACGGCATCCTGTACCGGTCCACCCTGGCGGACCTCCGCAACCCCATGAGCCGCAGCGCGGACGAGGCGCTGATGCCCATCGCGCAGGACGTTCAGAACACGATCCTCTTCGCCCGCAACCAGTATCGGGACCTCGCGATCCGCCACCTGATCCTGGGGGGCAGCCTGGGAGAAAACCCGAGGCTCAAAGCGCTTTTGGAGAGCGGAGCGTCGCTGAACGTCGTCGTCTCCAACGTTTGGTCTACCTGGCAGATTCGTTCAGACCTTGGCGGCGTCCCCGGTTTTGACGCAGCTGTCGGCCTGGCTTTGAGGGATGCGATATGAGAGTACAATTCGACCTCTGTCCTGCGGAATACCTGGCGAGGAGGAAAAAGCGCCATTCGTTCAACGCCACGCGCATCCTGGCCGTCCTGTTGCTCCTGTTCTTCCTGGTGGCGGGCATCGGCTACATCGTGATGGCCTTCATGGAAACTCGTGCTCTGGCCTCCGACATCGAGATGGTCGAGGACGCGGTAGCCAAGCTCGAAGCCGACCAGAGCGAGTTGACGGCGGAGATCGTCCGTCTGAAGAACAAGGAGCAGCAGTACGCCAAGACCTTGCAGATCATGCGGAACGAGCCCCCCACGATCGAGGCGCTGAGCGCTCTCGAAACCAACATGGACCAGGGGATGGGGATAACTTCCATCCGTTTTGCCCCGGGAGGGACAAATGAGGGAGGGCTTGTCGTCTACACGGCGGACGTGGACGCTACGGCTCTCGTGGAGGACCAGATCACTGCCCTGACGACCGGCCTCAGCGGGAGTGGGGTCTTCAGCGGCGTGACGATGCCGAGCTCCCAGAAGGACGAGAAGACGGGGCGGGGGGACTTCAAGCTGCATCTGGAACTTCGGCCCTTCGGCCAGATCGACATGACGGGCGCCGCCGACTCCACAGGAAAGGAGCCCAACCCATAATGAAGGACAACAAGGTTACAGTACTTACGCTCCTCTTCTTCCTGCTGTGTGCCTCTCTGATCGGTGGCGTCTGGTTCCTGGACAAGCGCGTGCGGGACCTCCAGGAGCAGTACGACGAGGTGGAGCAGCGTCGCGTGGACCTGAACGGTGCGACGGGGGCCCTCATGGAGCAGAAGAAGGTCTTCACGGAGGCCTTCAATGAGCTTGACAACTACCACGTCAACGTGGCCTCGGACGACATGAACTTCTATGCCAACGTCCAGCAGGCGGTTCAGGACAAGGGCGTGGAGATTCTGTCCACGCGCCAGCAGGGCGTCAACGCGGAGGGTGTAGGGGCCATCTCGATGACGCTGCGCGGAGACTACTACGACATGGTGCAGGTTCTGGCCGCGTGGCGCAGCCTCCCCATGACGGTGCGCGTGGTCAACTTGACCGTGCGGCAGAACGAACCCTCCAGGGACAGCGGCAACGGGAAGAATGCGCCGCTGGGGCGCGTCGAGGCCGACGTAACCGTGGAGGCCATCGTCGCCGCCAACAACAGCAGGAGGTAGGGCCATGCAGTCAACTTGGCGCGAGGCGATAGCTTATGCCTGGGGGAACTTCACCGGAGTGATGAGCGAGGGTTCCGCCCGTGCGCTGCGGCTCCTGCTCTTTCTCATCTTCATCGGAGGAACTGCCTGGGCGGTGTACAGCTATCTTGAGCTGCAGCAGCTGCGGGAGGAGAAGACGTTTACGGCATCGAGCACCACCACCAGCGTGAATGAGGACAGGATACGGCTGGAGGCCATGGTCACCGAGGTGCGCGACGCTTCGGCCCGCCGTTCGGGCAGTGCGATGACGGCGCAGACCATGAAGGACATGGGGAAGTACCTCTTTGACGACCCATCGCGGCGGATGGCTGCGGTGGTGCCTGAAATACCCCTTCCTGGCGGCGGTGTCGTGGCTCCTCAGGTGGAGGAGGTCGTCGAGCCACCGCCCGAGATCACCCTGCGGGCCATCATGGTCATAGACAAGACGAAGACGGCGCTCATCGACATCGCGGGCGTGGGGACGGGGCTTCTCGTGAAGCAGGGCGACACCTTCCTGAACCGGGAGGGGCGCATCGTTCGCATCACGAACGATAAGGTCGTCGTCCGTTGGAAGAAGAAAACCTGGAACGTCACCCCAGGATTTTGATTCAGGAGATGGGAGATACAGATGAGACGACTTACTTTTAAGGCGGCTGTGTGGGCACTGGTTCTTTCGCTGACCCTTGGGTCTCCATCCCTGGTTTGGGGGGCAGGCTACGATAGGGAGACGCGCGAGGCCCTTCGCGGCTCCGACTCGGAGAAAGAGTCCGTAGAAATCCGGGACAAAAAATGGGACGG
>ERZ772967.2543-NODE-2543-length-11636-cov-12.435282_pt1 | contig 11636 bp, 10 predicted proteins | sample MGYA00511677_ERZ772967 | MGnify/ENA primary metagenome ERZ772967 (study PRJEB29015, sample SAMEA2737931) | human oral metagenome | biome: human oral; feature: human-associated habitat; material: dental | place: China | collected 2146 ...
TTCTGCCTATACTGCCTTTTATCTAAAAATTACAGTGTGCAAAGTTATAAAAAATTATTAACACTACCAAAAATAAAAAAGAAGTCTCCTCAGGTGTCGGCAGAGACTTCTTCGTAGTAGATAGTACCAATTAGCTTCGATACAGATAAAACACAACTAACGCATTTACACCAACTTATGTATTACGAGACCCGAACGGAGTTTAGGTTCGAACCAAGTAGTTTTCGGCGGCATAATGTTGTTTGTATCGGCTATGTCGATAAGTTGCTGCATAGATACGGGATATAAAGCGAGAGCTACACGCATTTCGCCCGAATCCACACGTCTCTTCAGCTCGCCAAGTCCGCGAATACCGCCCACGAAATCGATACGTTTGTCGGTGCGTAGGTCTTTGATACCGAGTATCTCATCGAGTATCAGGTTCGACGACACTGTTACGTCGAGCACACCTATCGGGTCTTTGTCGTCGTAAGTGCCGGCTTTGGCGGTAAGCGAATACCAATTGCCGCTCAGATACATAGAGAAGTTGTGCAGCTTCGATGGTTTGTAAATGTCTTTACCTTTGAGCTCTACGTCGAAGTTTTTCTTTAGCTTTTCGATGAACTGTTCGTCTGTCAGACCGTTAAGGTCTTTGACTACACGGTTGTAGTCGATGATTGTAAGCTGATCGTCGGGAAAGCATACAGCCATAAAATAGTTGTACTCTTCGTTGCCTTTGTGGGCGGGGTTCTGACGTCGTTTTTCGTCGCCTACCAGAGCGGCGGCAGCACTTCTGTGGTGTCCGTCGGCAATATAGAGCGAAGGTATCGTGGCAAAGATCTCGGTGATACGTTTGATTTTAACCTCATCTTCTATCAGCCAGAAGGTGTGTCCGAAGCCGTCGAGCTCTGCGACGAAGTCATATTCGGGTTTACCTTTCGTTACCTCTTTTACTATTGCATCGAGCTCATTATTATGCGGATAAGCGAAGAAAACGGGTTCTACGTTAGCGTTGTTCACACGAACGTGTTTCATACGGTCTTCCTCTTTGTCTTTGCGGGTAAGCTCGTGTTTTTTGATTTTGCCTGTCATATAGTCGTCTACATACGCACATACAACGAGACCGTACTGAGTTTTACCGTTCATAGTCTGAGCATAAACGTAATAATTCTCTTTACTGTCTTGTACAAGCCAACCGTTTTTTTGGAACATCTCGAAGTTTTCTGCAGCCTTACGGTACACTTTTTCGTCGTGTTCGTCGGTGCCTACGGGGAAGTCTATTTCGGGCTTAATGATATGATACAGACTCATTTCATTGCCGGCAGCTTCGGCACGCGCTTCTTCCGAATTCAGCACGTCGTACGGACGCGATGCAATCTTTTCTACTAATTCTCTTTTGGGACGAATACCCTTGAAAGGTTTGATAATAGCCATTGTCTTATTTTGTTTTTTTAATTTATATATTTGAAAATCAATACTCTATGCGATATGAAAATTTTCTCCAAAGTTAGTACTTTTTTTGTAAGTGTCAAAATATACGAATTACTGTCATCGACTAATTCTTTTTCTGAGCATAACTTTAAGGTAGAAAACAGCGTAAACAAAACAGATATTCCGACATATTGACGGCTCGCAGCTAACACTTCTCCCTCAAAAAAACGTATTTTCACAAGTATCTTCCGCCCCAAAATCACGGTTGGGGTTGCTACTCCGCTGCCTTTTATTTAGAGGTTTCTTTTACGAATATTCTTTAATATCAACCGTCTAAAATATTTCAATAAAGAATAAATATAAAAAAAACAATACTCAAATAAATTGATAATATTTGACTTATAAGCAGTTTGTATGTTTTTCAACTCTCCTTTCTGCATTTCCCACATATTGGACGACAGCCCCGAAGAGCCAAAACTCGGTTTGCCCGCTCCCGTAATTACTAAACTTTCGTTTAACAAATAGCAGTTATTTGATTTACAAAAACTTATCCAACAATTAGCATCTTCCATAAAATGTCGATTTTCTTCAAAGAAAATAGCTTTTTTCTTTTCGCTTTTAAATATAACCGTAGGAGTAGGGAAAAAATTCTTTAACAATAATAATTTTGCACTTATTCTTGTTAGATGTCTGAATTTATATCCCAAGAAGCTTTTGAAATGTTCGCCATTTCTATTCGTTCCCAACAAATCTACACTTATATTATGTTGGAAAACAGATATTTGTTTTTCTATTTTTTCGGGCAACCACTCATCGTCGCTATCCAAAAAAGCTATATAATCTCCTGTGGCTCTTTTCAGCCCCTCGTTTCTTGCTTTCGACACCCCTCCATTAGGCTGATCAATAAGTGTAATGTTCATCTGAGGGTTTTCAAGTATATATTTTTCTACGGTTTCTTTTGAGCAATCTTCGGAACCGTCGTTTACCACCAATATCTGATACGTACACTTATAAGTCTGATATTTAACAGAGTCCAAAGCCTTCACAATAGATTGTGAGGCATTATACATAGGTATTACAACAGATATTTTCAGCTCGGTATTTTCTACCATATTCCTTAATGATTTATATCTTCAATTTCCTACGAGTACGAGAAATCGCAGAACAAAACAAACTGAGACATATATTTTTACAATAATTTCAGAGACATACACAAGTCGCACGCATTCAGCCTAATAAAAACACAGGAAGAAATATAAAATTAATACATTTCTTCCTGAATGTCGTTAGACTTAAACTTATATGTAAAAAAAACTATTCATCTTACTTATCCGAACATTTTTTGACACACTGCCCTTCTTTGTTGATATAAAACGACTTACCGTTTAGCTCTACACGAGCCGTGTCGTTATGGAAATAGTAGGCATAGTCGTACTGCAACGGGATTACCTCATTGCCCTGCATATCTATATATCCGTATTTGTCATTTAGTACCACGGCAGCCAAGCCTTCGGTATAGTCCCAAGCATTGTCGTACTTGAAAGGTATCACCTGAAAGCCCGATTTATCGATAAAACCGCATTGTTCGTGCAGATAGACCCTTGCCAAGCCTTCGGAGAAAGAATAGGCATAATCGTAACGTAACGGTATCACAAGTTTGCCTTTGCGGTCTATATAACCATATTTGCCGTTACGCATTACGACGGCTAAATCTTCCCGAAAACTGCCCACGTAGTCATACTTCAACCCTCCCTGAAATTCGGCAAATCCATATAAATTGTCTTCGCCAAGGTAGGGATAATATTCGAATGACGAGGCGTGTAACGATAAACTGCCTATTGTCAATAATATAACGGCAATTAAAGTTGTATACATTCTTTTCATATCAATTTCAATATTTTAGTTTATAAAAAACAAATCGTATTACATCAATTTTTTAATTTTTCAAAGATAGACATTTTTTTTCAATCCAAGTTTAAAAAAATCGCTAAATAGCAAAAAAAATATAATTGCCTTGCTTCTGCTTCATATAAAGACAAAAAAGAGAGACCTACAGATTTGCAGATCCCTCTCCCAATGATAAAGTATTTTTTTAAATTTTATTTGGTATATGCACCCGGGTTTTCACAAATTTCTTTGATTATGTCCGTTTGCTATTGAATTGCGGTGCAAAAGTACAATCAATATTCATCACGGACAACAGATTTTATTTATAAACACATTGATTTTGTCAATATCAACATAAAGGTCTATTTATAAATAAAACACGAGCGTTAATATTATTGAATTTTTATACGTTTTTGATTTTTTACGGCAAAATCTTTCCAATTTTTGTATCGTTTGGTATCGGTCTCCGCCGCAGTAGATGTCTGTAGATAGTGGCAATATGCGGCAGCAAGTCCGTCGGTTGCATCGAGTTCTTTCGGGAGGGTATCAGACGATATTTTCAGAATCTTACACAACATAGCTGCAACCTGCTCTTTGGAGGCTCGCCCCTGTCCGGTTATAGCCATTTTTATCTTCAACGGAGCGTATTCGGCAATCGGTATATCGTGTGTGATAGCCACAGTGATGGCTACGCCCTGTGCTCTGCCGAGTTTGAGCATAGATTGTACATTTTTTTCGAAAAAAGGAGCTTCGATAGCCAATTCGTCGGGTAGATACGTTTCGACCAACTTAGTTACCTCTTCGGATATTTTACGAAGCGTAAGGTAGTGATCCTTAATAGCTCGTAGATTTATTATACCGAGAGTTACAAATTCCGCCTTCTTGCCGACAACTCTCAGTATACCATATCCCATAACAGTAGTACCGGGGTCTATACCCAAGATAATTCGCTCTTTTTCGACCATCAGACAGACATTTGTTTTTTCTTCTTGCGAATAATGTATCTTACGACAAAATATATCACCAAAAGAGCTGCCAGTACCAATAGTCCATAGCCGATTTCGTGCGAATAACGGTTTATAGTATCTTGCTGTCCGTGAGCCATATATCCAAGCAGGGCAAGGATACAGTTCCACAGTCCGGCACCTATAAATGTAAATATGGCAAATGCAGGGTAGTTCATCTTCGAAAACCCTGCTGGTATCGAGATAAAATGCCTGATAACGGGAATAAAACGCCCTATGAAAGTCGATAGTTTGCCGTATTTATTAAAAAACTCTTCGGATTTTTTCAGTTTTTCGCTGCTGAGTAGTAGCATATGCCCCACTCTGCTATCGGCAAACTTATAAATAACGCTGCGACCGAGCCACATACCAAGCACGAAGTAATTCACCGTAGCGCCAATCAATGCTCCTATGGTAGCAAAGAGTATTACCAAAAAGATATTCAGATGTCCGTCGTCGCGAGAGGCGATATACACAGCCGGCGGCACTACCAACTCCGACGGGACAGGGAAAATCGAACTCTCGGCAGCCATCAGGACAGTTATCGTGCCATAATTCATATTGTCGGCATACCAAGTCTCTACCTTCGAAAACAACGAGGCTTTTTCAATATTTTCGGTACTCTGTGCCTTTGCTCCGATAGCAAACAAAAATAAAAACAACAAAGGCAAAATATATTGTAATACAGCACTATGTATCTTTGGTTTCACTAATTTGATATTCATATATAACATTCAGATTGGTAAGTTGTTGTTTTCGCGGTATTTTTTCTCTATCTCAGATAGTTCGGGCATAAACGATTTGAACTGCTCCAATTCGCTTGTCGGGATACGCTCGAAGTGTATGAATGCCTCTTGGGTAAACCCAAGGCGGAAATAGCATATAGTAAGGAAAAGTTGGAGAGTGGGTATTTCGGAATGCATATAATTGGCAAGCTGAAAATTTACCAAAGCACTCGTATAATCGCCGAGTATGGTGTACGAACGCCCTATTTTCAGCATCCTTATGGCATTCTGAACCTGTATGTCTTCGAAATTTCTATTCTCGGCTTTGCCCGTAACGTTGAGAAACATAAATGATTTGCTGTATGCCAACACGGAGTTATATAGACTCTCTCGCTTGTCGACATCTTCCTGATTCTCTGATATTTCGGTAAAAATATCTCCAACCGTCTCGAAAAGACTCTCGTACTCATTGTTTTGATAATCGTTATGCATCTTCAGGGCTTTTAGCAGATACTCTACCGCCTCTTTGCTATCGCCCATAAAATAATGACACTGAGCTATTTTTACCAATGATTGAAAATTATTCGGGTCTATCTCCAATGTCTTTCGGCACAATTCGAGAGCACGGTCGAAAGCTCCCATCTTCATAAGACACTCTGCCTGATTGTTTTTCAGCGTACAATAGAATTCCTTATTATCCATCAACATCACAGGATAATTCTTCTCTTGCAGTTCGTAATAATGCAGAGCGTCAGCCCATTTGCCGAGCCTGCTGTAGCATACTCCGCACTGGAAGTGGTTCATCGTGTTGCCATCGTTGATAGCGATACGGTATTTGTAAGCTTCGGCTGCTTCGGCATACTGCTCGTCTTCGAACAATATTTCTGAGAGCAACCTCCAAGCATCGCGGTGATAAGAATTGCTGTCTATTATCCTGTTAAGTATGGTTTTTGCCTCCCTTACATTCTCCAACATCTGAAATTGCAGAGCATAGAAAAACAGCATTTTATCATCGACTTCGGCATTGCATTTCAATGCTTTATCTACGAGTTTCTTAATAAGCATAGTACGAGTCATAAACTCTTCGTCGGGTTCGTCGACCACTTCGTATTTATCGCCATTCAGATAGATAGCCATCTGTAGATAAGCCTCCGAACGCCAGTCGGAGTTCTCTACTTTCTTACAAAAACTGTCGAAAACTTTCGCTCCTTTATCGTAATTTTTCTGGTCGAAATAGGCTACTGCCTTTGTGAACAAAAAGACGATATCAAGCGTTTCTTTGTAATACTTAGTGCTGTGCGATATGGCTTTGGTCAGATTATCTTTGAGCTCTATTATTACCTCCAAAGCACGATATACGACGTTGTCGTGAAACATTTCGCGGGCGGTAAAAAGTATTTCTCTTGCCTGCGTAATATTGTTGCGTTCGATAAGAAACATTATGACTGCCTCGTATGTCTCGGAATCGAAAAATTTGTTTTTCTTGCCAACATTAGCAAAAAAATCTTCTATCATCTCCATTCTTTCGAGATTGTATTCGCCAAAAGAACCTGTAAAAATATATTCGTAGAATTGCTCCATTATTTGTCGCTCAATAGATTTGTGTTGTACGTGCGTTTTCTGAAATTTATCGCAAATGTATAAAAAAATTGCGACAAAAGAGCAATATCTATTATCAATGTCTGTTGTAAAACTTGAATCGGCTCAGATATTCGGAAAAAATATTTTTACCTATCTTTGCATCAAATTTTGTTACATTTTTTAGAGTAATACACCAGATAACCAGTGTCCAAATATATGAAAAGAATTTCGTTTTTGTTTGTTTTATCGATATTTTGCAGTGTCATCTGCTCCTGTCGGTCGGGAAGAGGGCAAAACAATGATACCGCTACCGAAAAAAGCGACAAGACACACGAACTGGCACTACATACGGCTCAGGCAAACGACACAACCAATGAGGATAAAGATAATACGGACGACGACAAATTCTTCGAGGGTAAAGACATCGACATAAAAAATTTAGGAATAGATACTACACAATCGGCTATCAATGTAGATACTCTTACAGAAAGAAGCTGGGACAGTACGATAAACGGTGTCAAAACGGTAATAGTCGATGGCAAAAAGATACCCTTCGAAGAATATGCAAACAACTGCCTTAATGCTATTTTCCCGCTGAGAGACTACCGAGGCTTCAAGGTTTTCGTAATGTTTTTCGAATACGGCGACAGCGAATACTGGGAAATGTGTATTGCCGACAAAGGAGTCGTCGATGCAAAAACACAAAAAATAGCAATACGCTATACCTGGGACGATTTGGGTAACACAGACAGAGACAATGCCGATTATAACGTAGTAAATTTTTGGATTTACAAAGACTACACAATACGTCTGAAAGGAGAGAAACGCAAGGATGGAAAAATAACGAAACGAACAAGATATTACCGTATCACGCCCGACGGCAGATTCGAGGAGATAAAGGGAAAAGTCAGTAAATGATACGTCGGCAATAGTTTTTCATATCAATAGCGATTAAAAATAAAATTGTACCTTTGCATACGATAGCTATCGGCTATTTTTATATGTTAATCAACAAGCAGACAGACGACAAATGACACACCCTACCCAACAGACCAAACCCATCGCTTTTTTACCGGTATTCACAGGTACCAACTGCGATTACGATACGACCAAAGCCTTTGTTCGTGCCGGAGCAGAGGTTACTACATCGGTTTTTCGTAACCTCACGGAAGCAGACATTTTCGAATCTATCGACGAGATGAGCCGAAAAATATCAGAATGTCAGATACTTGCTCTGTCGGGAGGTTTTTCGTCGGGCGACGAACCCGATGGGAGCGGTAAATTCATCGCCAATGTCCTGAACAACAGTAAAATAGCCGAGCAAATACACGCCCTACTCGACAGAGACGGTTTAATAATCGGTATTTGCAATGGCTTCCAAGCACTTATAAAATCGGGACTGCTCCCTTACGGGCGTCTCGGAATGGTTACCGAAGAGTCGCCAACGCTATTCAGAAACGACATAAACAGACATATATCACTGATAGCCAACACGAGAGTGAGTTCTGTAAATTCGCCTTGGCTTGCAGGTTTCGAGGTAGGCGAGATACATTCGGTGGCAATGTCGCACGGAGAGGGCAAATTGGTCATTTCGAGCGAGTTGGCGGAAAAACTTTTCGAAAAACACCAGATAGCATTCCAATACGTAGATTTAGACGGCAATATTACTATGGAAGAGCCTTTCAACCCCAACGGCTCGATGTATGCAATAGAGGGAATGATTTCCGAAAACGGACAGATACTCGGTAAAATGGGGCATTCGGAGCGCTACGAAGAGAACCTTTTCAAAAACATATATGGAAATAAACAACAGAAAATTTTTGAAAACGCAGTAAATTATTTCCAAAAATAGAAAACTGATAACAAATGGAGATACAGGGCGAATTACTTTATACAGGCAAAACAAAACAGGTTTTCACAACCGACAACCCCGAACAGATAATCATCCACTACAAGGACGATGCCTTGGCTTACAACGGTATCAAACGAGCCCAGATAGCCAACAAAGGCGTTCTGAACAACAAAATATCATCACTGATATACAACAAACTGGAGGAAGAGGGTTTCAATACACACTTCATAAAACGGCTCAACGACCGCGATCAACTCTGTAAACGCAAGAAACACCTCATACAGCTCGAATTTATTGTGCGTAACATCGCCGCAGGCTCTATGGCAAAGCGACTCGGGCTGAAAACAGGCACACAATTATCTACACCGGTATACGAAATAACATACAAGAGCGATGAACTGTCAGACCCGCTTATCAACGAGCATCACGCTGTGGCTCTGGGTCTGAGCACATACGACGAACTCGCCGAGATACACGATATCGTCAGACGCCTCAACGAGACCCTGAAACGAATATTCGCCGAAATAGGAATCACTCTGGTAGACGTAAAATTCGAATTCGGACGTACTGCCGACGGCACTCTGGTGCTTGCCGATGAGATTTCGCCCGATACTACACGATTATGGGATACAAAGACACTCGAAAGTCTCGACCGTGACCGTTTTCGGAAAGACTTGGGTAAAATATCCGAAGCATACGAAGAGATACTCAACCGCCTGTCGGAGAAGGCAATAGGGAAAAACCGACACTCAATCAGTTAAGTACCAATATTTTTACTACTCCATGCTTAGAGCCGTCTGCGGTGTTGCAGACAGCAAGATATACCCCCGAGGCAACACGCTTGCCGTCGATACCCTTACCGTGCCATACTGCCATACCTCCCTTTACAAATGTTTCGAATACCAAATTGCCGCGTATATCGGTAATCTTCACAACCGAGTTTTCGGCAAGTCCTTTGATAGTGATGTCTCCGTGATAATTGGGACGTACGGGATTAGGGAATGCGTGCAGATTTTCGTACTCTTCGGTTGCCTCCGAGGCATCTCCCTGGTACGAAATCAGCCCTTTGTTGGTACCGAAGAATACTTCGCCCGTCTGCGGGTTGACACCGATGGTACGAATCCAATTGCTAAGTATAGGCGAATTGTCGGTAGTGAAATGCAGGATTGTCTCTGTACCGTCTTCGCTAAGGAGGTATGCTCCCGAGCCTTCCGTACCGATCCATTTACGGTTGTTACCGTCTATTGCTATCGTCGATATCACCTCATTTGCAAGCATATAGTCTGCCTCGTCGGTACCGTTATTACGTGCTATCTTTACCCTATGGCAGCGATAATTACTATTGAAAACATTTCTCGGATTGGGTAGCACGACAGGTCCCGAGGTAGTACCTATCCACAGCGACCCCGTTATTTTGTCCTGTACGCCGCACATATAGTGCTCTGCCCTGAATGTTCTATTGTCTTGGTCGAGAAACTGAGAAGCGGTAAATACTTCGTCATCGCCCGAATCATCAGTACCTTTATCATTGATAGCCATAAACTTGACTTGACCACGAGTTACGACAAGATATTTGTATTTCGAGTCGGTATTGTCTATGAGCAGGTCGGAGGTAGTCCAAACCGATTGCAGCGATGTAGATGCGACAGGAAATATCTTATACTCCTCGTTACCATTGGGTTGAGCATATTTTATCAAAGACGAAGTGGCGGGATTGGCAAGCCATAGCCGTTTTTGACGGTCGAAGACAACATTGCCCACCACACCGCTCTGCAGTCCGCTATTACCCTGATGATACCAATGATACGGTCTGTCTTGCCTGAACTCGAAAAGCCCCGTTCCCCACGAGCCGATAAAGAAGTGCTGAGGGTCTGCAGCATCGGCAGCAATATCTACAAAATCGTAAGCCTTGACTCCCAACCGATACATTATCTCGCCTTGCGATATGTTAGTCCACTGACCGTTCTCGTAAATCATCGCATCGGCAGGCGTACCATAGGGGACATCCCACCTGCCGCCCGCAACGGCAATCATTCTGTTACCTGCGGGGCGTATTCGCCAAATGCTGTTTGTCGAAGGAGTACCGTTGGGTTTATAGAAAGACCTATCGTTAAGATTGTCGCGTCTAATCTTACATACGCCGTTGCCTGAGGCAGCGAGCCAGATAGTAGAAGATTGGCTATCGAAAGCAGCCATTTGCGGCTGAAAGTCGAACATCACCTTCTGCGGAAACTCTATCGCATTCTCTTTAATGACAAACAATAGTCCGTTGCTTACGTTTATTTCGCGTACATTGCTATACACACCGCTCGTCCATACACCATTCGATAATACGCTGACATCGCCCGACTCTTGGAGGAGGTATATTTTCGATTCGAAAACTACCGACTTAGTGTTTTTCCCTGAGGGTAAGTTGGTTATCTTCTGCCAATTGGCGAAGTTTGCCAAGTTTTTACCCTTAGCAGGGGCTTTCAGTATCCTGTCAGGAGCAGTTACAAAAAGGCTGTCGCCTACTATACCGATAGACAAAGCATTGATATACATTCCGTCGGTATCCTTGAAATAATATGTGTCGGCTATTTCGTTTCTCGATACGTCTACCTTGACTATTCCGAAAGGCATTGCCAAATATAGGTATGAATCGTAATATAGTTGGTCGTTTACTTTTTTGTCGGCAGTTATGTTTTTATTATAAATATCGGACAGGTTGACAACACTACCGTCGTCGGCTACGAAATCGATATTACCATTGCCATAACTTGCGAATAGCATCTGTTTTTCGGCAATGTAAAATATTTTCTCTATCTGGATATCCGACAGTCCCGTTACCTTAGAGTATATCTGTACGGAATTGTCTTCTTTGCCTACCGAATATAATGAACCTTCGCTGACGGCATACACGCGTTCGTTAGCAAGAGCTATATTTGTAGTAGCATTGTAAGACAGGTGGGTCTTCCACTGCCCTACTCCGACCGACATCTGAGCCGATAAACCGACCGAGACGACAAGCGACAGCACGGTCGATAACAGTTTGTGAGTATTCATTTCTTTCATTTTCATACAATAATCAATCATTTAAAACTCTGAGCATCGCACAATCTCTTGTAATGTCCATCGAGACTGAGCAACTCTTCGTGAGTGCCGCGTTCTACTATCTCGCCGTCGTTGAGCACACAT
>ERZ772967.2545-NODE-2545-length-11635-cov-2.893092_pt1 | contig 11635 bp, 13 predicted proteins | sample MGYA00511677_ERZ772967 | MGnify/ENA primary metagenome ERZ772967 (study PRJEB29015, sample SAMEA2737931) | human oral metagenome | biome: human oral; feature: human-associated habitat; material: dental | place: China | collected 2146 ...
TCAAAGACGGCCGAGCGGTCAGCTACCGCGGTAATTATGACGCTTACCTCAAGCAAAACGCTCAGGCGACGGCGGCGGGCATGAATAATTTTGAGCACATTGAAAAGCGGATGACCAACCTCCGGCAGAAGGCACTGGATTATCAGCGGCTGAAGGAAAAGTCGCGCAACCCCGGCACCATCCAGAAGTTCAAGCGGCTGGAAAATGAGGCGCGGGCCGAGCTGGCGGAATTGTCAGAGATGGACAAGCCGACGTTTTGGATTGATAAGGAGTCGGCTGGGCAGCTTGATTATAAGTCGGCTGAGCGCTACGGCAAGTTCAAGGCGCGTAATATTCGGCTATCGATGAAGGACGCGGTCAGTCGCAGTCAGCATGTGCTGGTGCGAGTTGAGGATGCGGCAGTCGGGGTTGGCGAGTGGCTATTGTTTGAGGGCGTGAATATTGATCTGCGTGAGGGTGAAGCTGTGGAGCTGCGTGGCCGTAATGGTGCGGGCAAGACGACACTTATTCGAGAACTACTTGCCGCACAAAATCTGGTGCAAGACAGAGGTAGCGATACGCCTATTGTCTATAGTGGCTCGCTGCAGCTCGATAGCCATATCCGGATTGGCGTGTATGAGCAGGAGATTGCCCCGACGTATCTTGGCCTCACACTGGCTCAGGCGATTGAGCAGATGCACCTCGACCGTGGGCTGCCAATTGGTCAGACTAAGCTCCGCCAATTGATGAGCGACTACCTCTTTGCCAAGACGGATAGCGATGTGCCGCTCGCCCGCCTCAGTGGTGGGCAGAAAGCGCGTTTCCAGATTATTAGCATGCTCGCTAATGAGCCGCAGCTGCTCATTCTCGATGAACCTACTAACCACCTCGACTTGCCCAGCATCGAAGAGCTCGAGGCGGCGCTAGAGCGCTACACCGGCGCCATCCTCTACGTCAGCCACGACAACTACTTTCGGCAAAAGTTGGGTGGCGAGGTGGTGCAGATTGGGGCACAGTAAGAGGTAGTCTCGTCGTAAAATATCAACTGCTTCCATGTCTCTTCTCTTAAGTACATATCTTTCAGTATCATGAGAGCTCGTATGCTTGGTAGACTCATCTCTCGTAGTGGTGAACGTGAGCATTACGAGCTTCCACTTCTCTGCTCTGTACCCTTCTATCTACTACTTCACGTTGGTGGAGTGTGCTTTAGAATTATGTAAGCTCCAGACATGAGAATCTATCATACGTATACTATACTGTGCATAATTTCGTACCAACATATTGCTTACGGTTGCAATCTACGCTATTGTAGAAGCAATGAGACTGAACAAAGATAGATCAAGCGCGGGGTTTGCCCTGCCAACGGTAATCGTGGCATCGGTGGTAGCGATGATGCTACTCCTCGTGGCGGCGTCTGCGTCGACGGCGATTCGTGAGGGGCTCTACGCCCAGCACTACCGGCGCTTGGCCCGTGAGGCAGCAGAAAGTGGCGTTGTCCTTGCCAGCAAATGTCTTGAGCTTAATAACGACCTCGCGCAGTGGTCAGATGCTGCAAAATTGCGACCTAATACTGATTGCAAAGGCACAGTAGTCGCTGGCCGCACCCAGTATGTTCAGCAGGACGGCAATGTGCGCACAACCTTTGAGGTGGGTGAGCCAGAGCGCCGCGAAGGGAGCATTCAGCGCATTACAGCGGTGGGCCGGACGGAGCTTATTCGCACAACGGATGGCGCAGTATGGAAGAGCTACGAGTATCGCCTGGCCGGTCAAGCGGGCCTCAGCGCGCTGCTCGATAGCGTCTCATTTGGCTACGCGGCTGGCGGCGGCTTTACACTCAATGGTGCGTTCTTTACCGTCATCGACGAGTTTGGGCGGCCACGCTCAGCAGGGTTCAATGGTTTTGGTCAGCTCGGTGTTGGCTCGACTACCGACACCCTCACGCTTAAGCAGTTTAATGTCCCTGCCAACAAGCGCGTTGTGCGTACCTACACCAACTTCCTCTCTCATGGCCGTAACCTGTTTGCCCTCACGGAGAATGGCGAGGTATGGGGTGCGGGGCTGCATAACTTTGGGCAGATTGGCAACCCGAGCCAAATTATTGCATGGGTAACAAACCCCGTCCAGTTTGTACTGCCTGGCAATGATAATGTTGCGACTTTTGTATCACCGCTGGGGATTGTCACCTTTGTTGTGACAGCTAAGGGTAACGTCTATGCGGCTGGCTCTAATGAAAAAGGTGTCGCCGGCATTAACTCGACTGCTCCAACAATAAAAACTCCAGCCAAGATACCCTTCCCTGAGAAGATTCGGGCCGATGCCCACTCTTGGGCGGTCGACAGCAAAACAGCCTACGCGATTGGTGAGAGTGGCGCAGTCTATGGCTGGGGTGGTAACGACTTTGGCCAGCTTGCTCAAGGTGACATTAATGAGCGGCGAGTACCCGTCCGTTTGGGCGACTTTGGCAAGCCTGGCAAGACCAAGGCGGTGCAGCTCGCCTTTGACGGCGATACGGTCTATATTCGCGACAGTGCAGGGGCAGTCTACTCGGCTGGCAAAACAAACTATGGCCAAGCTGGTGTGCCGACCTTCCGGCTGCGTGCGGGGGTGTCAGACCGTTGCTTGGCGGCGGTGGGGGCAAACCTCAGGACAGAAAAGTGCTCGGGTGCTGCTGCAAACCAAAAGTGGCAATTCGACCGGACAAACAACGCCCTGCAAGTTGAAGCAAACTCAGGAGCATCCCAAAACCGCTGCGTCGAAGCAACCGGCCATAATAATGAAGAGACGCGTATGCGGTGGTGCGCTTGGTGGTCTAATGGCAAGCGCTTCGACTTCCGCTACCCAGCAGGTGCGTGGAGCCATGTCTACCTTAGCAATAGCACCGACATTGGTGGCCGAGGCCTATGTGTTGCTGAAGTCAATATCGCAACTGGTGGCGAGACGAGGATGAATTCGTGTGAGTACTATGCAGACAGAACATTCTTGCCATATAATCCAACACTCGAGCGTGTTGCGCCGTCTGGAGTAATAGACATCACGACCGACCAGTACTTTACCACTATGGTCTATGCTAACGGCGAGGTTAAGACCTTTGGCCTCAATAACGGCGCACTGGGCAATGGTGTCTATGTCGACACATCCAATCTAGATGCTTACAAACGTCACGTATATAACCCAACCCCAGTCAAGTTCATTCTCCCGCCTGGCGTCAAGGCGGTCTCGTCCTGGACAACATCTAATGGTCTCGATCCCAAGAATGCCAATACCTTCGTTGTTACCAGCGATGGCCGTGTCTTCGGGGCAGGCAGCAATGTGACAGGTCAGCTGGGTATTGGGCATATTGGCGGTGGCACCAACGGCATCTACCCCACGCCGCAGCAAATGCTCGTGCTTGGCACGCAAGGCAACTTAGCATCGTATGTGCGCTCGGGCTATGGCACAACGGTGGTCTATACCAACAATCGCAAAGTCTTCACCGTGGGCAATAACTCCAACGGCCAGCTAGGTGATGATACCACCATCACCAACCCTACTCCACGCGCCAATAAAAACACAAATGCCCAGCGCCACGTGAAGTTCTATTAGCTGCAGTGCGAGATGCTTACAGTGTGCAAAATAGTGATCTGAATGAAGAGTTCTGCAACTAGTCAATATAGATTAGATACTCTAACACTAAATGAGTATTATCTATACCTCGTAATCAATATATTACTTCTGTTATAAATAATAAATCAGCGATATATGTAATTGCAAAATCGTACTCTCTTGAGTCAAATAAAAAAAGCCTGAACAATATATGTATACTACTTATGTATCTCCACGGCTCGCGTGTACAAAAGAGCAGCGATATCAAAACTCACTACCCTTCACGGGCAGTGAGTTGATAAATAATGATGAATGGCCGGGCTATGCCTCTGGCAGCAACCCCTTTGCCCGGAGGAGCTCATCAATCCGCGCTCGATCGAAGCCATAGACGATCTCGCCAGCAATGTCTGTGACTGGGATGCCTTGGGCCTTGCCGCCAGTTTTGGCAGCGAGCTCGTCCTGAGCGCCAGGTGTTTTCTCGATGTCTTTGACGGTGTAGTGTACACCCAGCTTGTCGAGATATTGCTTCTCTGTTTTGCAATAGGCGCACCACTCCGCGCTATATAGTGTAACTGATGGTGTTGTACTCATACGTATTCCCCTTTCGCTCTTGCTAGTATAGCATGGCCGGTAGTGGGGTTGGCAAGTGTGCCGGGCATGAGAGGTGTAATGATAGTACTCGAGTAGCCAAGCAGAAAAATACGTGGCAAGGATATGTGGGCCCGCAAGAGATGAACCGGCACTATATAGATGAGTCGCTAATCCTCTGCACTCTGCTGGCTCGTCAGATACCAGCTCCCATCGTGCGGTGATTGATACGCGCGTAACTGCACATCCAGCTGGTATTTGCGGAGCTCGGCAATGGCGCGCAGGGCGGCTGCACGGCTCGGGTAGCGCTTTTTGGCCGCTTCGCTGCGCGGTGGGCGGTAGGGCTGGTGTTTGGGTGTTTTGTTGCGGCGTGGCATAGCTCTAGTATACGCGGCTTTGCGATGCGACGCCAGTTGTCTCACATGCATCCTCTCAAGGGATGGTTATAAAAGTCAATGTCATATATAAAGTAGCAACTCCACGCTCAATCATCACAAGCTGTGTGCGCTCTATCCTCTCAAGAAGCAAAAGCACGGTGCTAGTGTGCCGCGAGATGGCGGTAATTTAAGATTCATACCCGACTGCTGCTTCCCTCTTTACGTCTGCGGGGCCTCCTGGTACAATAGGGCCATATGAGTACGGAGTCTCGTGAGAATGCCCGCTCGCACGGTAGCCAAGTGGTTAGTGTGCTGTGGCGTACCCTACTTGGGACAACCTGGCGGATGGCGGTGCCAACTGTTGGGTTATTTTTGCTCGGAGTCTGGGCAGACCGGCAATTTGCAACCAAGCCGTGGCTGATGTTTGCTGGCTTGGTGGTCGGCATCGCTCTTGCAGCGGGGCTCATCACGCACCAAATTAAGGGAGGTCATCGCACATGATGTTTTTCGCGGCAGTGCCACACATCTCGGTCAAGGCAGACGAGGTGTTTTCGATCGCTGGCTGGCCAATTACTAATGCTAATCTCGTTGGTCTATTGGGCCTCATCGTCTTGGCTTGGCTCATGTTTCGCACCCGTGCTGCGGTGCTGGGCAAGAAGAAGCCGAATTTTGCGACTCGCTTGACTGTCTGGTGCTTTGAGGGGCTGTATAACACCGTTGGGCAGGTCATCCCCAGCAAAAAATGGACGCGGCGCGTTGCTCCACTCGTCATTACGATGTTCTTCTTCATTGCTGCGCAGTATTGGCTGGGGCTGTTGCCAGTAGTCGGGCCAGTGATGGTTGGCCATACACCACTGTTCCGTGGCCAAAATGCCGATCTTAATATGACCTTCGCCCTTGCGGCCGTTACGATCGTTATGGCGCAGGTGTATGCAGCACGCGAGCTTGGCTTTGTCGGTAATCTCAAGCGGTATTTTGTTAACCCCTTGCGTGATCCGATCATGTCCTTTGTCGGGATTCTCGAGATTGTGGCAGAGTTCTCGCGCTTACTGAGCCTATCCTTCCGTCTATTTGGTAATGTGCTGGCGGGTGAGATTTTGATCGCGATGATCGCTTACCTCACTCAGGTGGCAATGCCAGCGGTGCTCCAGCCGTTCTATCTCTTCGAGCTATTCATTGGTGGCATTCAGGCCTATATCTTCTTTATGCTTTCAACCGTGTTTATTTCACTCGGGCTTACGCATCACGGCGGTGATGAGGAAAAAGATACGCACTCAAGCACCTCGACTTCTTCAGACGCGAACCTCGTGACCGAAGGAGCAAAATAACATTGGTAACAACTAAATAAGGAGAAATAATTATGAAAGACATCGCATTTACCCTGGCGTATGCTATTCCAGCAGCGTTTGCTGCGATCGGGTGTGGTTGGATCGGTGCCAACGCCATGAAGGCGGCTGGCCGCAACCCAGAGAAGATTAACGACCTACGCACCATGATGATCCTTGGTATCTCATTTATCGATGCTTTGGCTATCATTGGTTTTGTGGCCGCAATCGTCGGCAAGGTGATGTAAGGAGTTCGCACTCGTGAATACCCTGCACTATTTTGCATCGACAGAGGCGGGTGGTGGCGATTTGTTCTCGTCGCTTGGTCTTGATTGGCAGCTGTTTGTCCTGCAAATGGTGGCATTTGTGGTGCTGCTCTTGGTCTTGAAGAAGTGGGTCTATCCACCGCTGCTCGACATGCTCGATCAGCGCGATGCGAAGATTCGCGATGGCCTCAAAGCAGCTGAAAAAGCCCAAAAGGCGGCTGACGAGACCGAAGAGCGCACCGCTGCAATGCTCAAAAAAGCTCGCCACGAGTCGCAAGAAATTGTGACCGCTGCCAAAACTGAGGCGGCTAGCATGGTGAACGACGCCAAGGACGACGCTCACACGCAGGCCGAGCGCATCTTAGCGTCGGCTCGCACCCAGACGCAGACAGAATTGGCCGAGGCCAAGCGAGCGCTACGCCGCGAAATGGTCGACATGGTCGTCGAAGCAACGCGTGCAGTGACCGCTGAGACTGTCGACGCGTCGAAGGATCGCCAGCTGATCGAGAAGCATCTGACCACACTCGATAAGGAGCAAGGCTGATGGCGGCCGGTTTTTCGCGCCGCCGCCTCGCTGCGTATGTGGCTGAGCAGATTGCTGCTGGTGCTGAGGTGTCTGCCGTGCTGCGCCAGGTTGCCGCCTATCTTATTGACACCCGTGCAACGCGCGATGTCGATGTGGTGGCAGCAACGATTGAGGAAGCGCTGGCTGAGCGCGGCATCGTTGTGGCTGAAGTCACGACGGCACACGAGCTATCGGCCGCCCTGCAGAAGCAGCTCAAGACAGAGGTCACGGCACTTGCTGAGCAGAGTGGCACTGCGCCGGTTACGTCAGTGCAGCTCCGCCAGGTTGTCGATCCGTCGGTGATTGGTGGCGTCAAGATCGCTCTGCCGGGCCAGCACTACGATGGCACTATCCAACACAAACTAACCGCCCTTGCGGGCACGAAATAAGAGGAATTATACATGGCTGAAACAACGGTTACAGAGTTGTCCGAGAGCTTGCGGCAAGCGATCGCAGGCCTGGAAGCCTCTGAAGGACTAGAGCAGGTCGGTATCGTGACCCGAGTGGGTGATGGTGTGGCCTGGGTACATGGCTTGCGCCACGCTGGCTATAGCGAGGTGCTCGAGATCGAGACCAAAACAGGTGTCGTTGAGGCATTTGCCCTCAACCTGATGGAAGATGAGATTGGTGCTGTGCTGCTTGGCAGCGACCAAGGTGTGGCTGCTGGCGACCGCGTTAAGCTCAAGGGCGAGGTCCTGAGTGTGCCAGTTGGCGAGGAGTTGCTTGGCCGCGTGGTGAACCCACTCGGTGAGCCGCTTGATGGTGGCCCAGCTATTACTACCACGCAGCGTGGCTTGGTAGAGCGCGAGGCGATCGGCGTGATGGGTCGCAAGAGCGTGCACGAACCACTGATGACCGGTATTATGAGCATCGATGCGATGTTCCCGATTGGCCGGGGCCAGCGCGAGCTCATCATTGGTGATCGCCAGACCGGTAAGACGGCAATCGCACTCGACACGATGATCAACCAAGCCCGTCAAAAGACTGGCGTGGTGAATGTCTACGTTGCCGTTGGGCAGAAGCTGAGCAAGATTGCCCGCTTGGTCGAGCGCCTCAAAGAAGAAGGTGTGATGGATCAGACCATCGTGGTGGCAACCAGCCCAAGCGACCCAGCTTCCCTGCTCTATCTCGCGCCATACGCTGGTACCGCCATGGGTGAGTACTTCCGCGACAATGGCGGCCACGCGTTGATGATCTACGACGACCTGACTAAGCACGCTGTCGCTTACCGCCAGATGAGCTTGCTCTTGCGTCGCCCACCAGGGCGCGAGGCCTTCCCGGGTGATGTGTTCTATTTGCATAGCCGCTTACTCGAGCGCAGCGCTAAGCTGAGTGATGAGCTTGGGGCGGGTTCACTTACTGCCCTGCCGATCATTGAGACTCAGGCGGGCGATATCTCCGCCTACATCCCCACCAACGTGATTTCCATCACCGACGGGCAGATCTTTATGGAGACAGATCTCTTCTACCAAGGTATTCGCCCAGCCATTAGTGCTGGTCTCTCGGTGTCGCGTGTTGGTGGTGCAGCGCAGACTAAGGCGCTCAAGAGTGTTAGCGGTAACCTCAAGCTTGGCCTCAGCCAGTTCCGCGAGCTCGCGAGCTTTGCTCAGTTTGGAAGCGACCTTGATGCCGAGACCAAGGCGCAGATTGGCCGTGGCCAGCGCCTGACAGAGCTCCTCAAGCAGCCACAGTACCAGCCAATGAGTGTTTGGGAGCAGGTAGTAAGTATTGTGGCGGTGAGCCAAGGCTACTTTGATACCGTGCCAGCCACGAAGATCAAAGCCGCGCAAGATGCTCTGCTGAGCTGTCTCTGGGCCGAGGCTAAGGAACAAATGCGCACCCTCAACAAGGGTGACCAGAAGTTCGGAGCTGATGAGAAACTCACCCACTTGATAGAATCAACCGCGGGCGAAATTGCCAAGGAATTTGCGGAGTAAGCAACGGAGGTCGCTATGCCCAATACGCAACAGCTCAAAGCACGGATTCGCTCGGTTAAGAGTACCAAGCAGATCACCAAGGCAATGCAGATGGTGGCAGCGAGCAAGATGCGCCGTGCCCAAGATGCAAGCCGCACCACTGCGCCGTATACCACAGCAGCACGTGGCCTCTTGCGCTACCTTTCGCGCCAGGGTGCGACCGACGATCACCCATTGTTTGCCCAGCGCACGGTTAAACGTCGCTTGATCATCGTCATTGCCGCCGATAAAGGATTAGCTGGCGCCTACAACAGCAATGTCCTGAAGCGCTATGTCCAGCTCCTGCGCGATGACGATGCAGCCGGGATCGAAAATACTACCATTGCGGTGGGGCGCAAGGCAGCGCAGTTTGTTGCGCGCCTTAAGGATACGCAGGTGGTTGGGGTGTATGAGGATGTGCCAGATCGCCCAACAGGCCCAGCCTTCCGGGCAATTCTCGACACCGCGCACGATATGTTTGTGAGTAAGCAGGTCGATGCGGTCGACGTCGTATTCACCCGCTTTTATAGCAGTATGACGCAACACCCTGACGCAATCCATCTCCTGCCCGCTGGCCTTGATGCCGAGCAGCTCGATGCGGTGGATGACGATGAAGCAATCCCAGATGATGAAGCGCTCTTCGAGCCAAGCCCGCAAGCAGTACTCGACACCATCGCCGCACGCATGGTCAGTGCCCGGCTCTACCAAGCCCTGCTCGATGCTCGGGCGAGCGAGCACAGCCAGCGTATGCTTGCCATGAAGAATGCCACCGATAACGCTACTAGCCTTGTCGATGACCTAACACTCGAGATGAACAAGCAACGCCAAGGTGCCATCACGCAAGAGCTGACCGAGATCAGCGCTGGTGTGGAGGCAATGGGATGAAACACTACGGGCGTATTGTAATGGCTGCACTTGCCATGTATGCGCTTGTGTGTGTGGTGTTGCTTCTTGTGGGCGGTGCTCAGATGCTGTCTGCTAGCCGTGGTGAGGGGTTACTCTTTGGCCTTGCGCTGATGTTGCCGTTTGCTCTCGGTGGGCTGTGGTATTGGCGGTATGGCCAGCGGCACAGTGCGAGTTTTGTAAGTGTCACGACTGGCCTATTAGTTGTGATCCTTGCTGGCCTTGGCTCATATATTGCAGGCTTTCTTGCGTCCTTTGCTGTGCATGGCGTGGAGGCGCAGGCCAATGATGTTGCTCGCCTTGCCTGGCCGGCTCAGCCGATTATGGCGTTTGCCGAGCTGCCAGCTGTGAGTAGCCTCTTACCATATGTGCCAATTGTGGTGTTGCTAGCTTACTGTGGTATTGCAGCCCGTGATGCTATGCGATATATACAGAAACATCGTGCCAAGACGCCAGATAGTCATAATAATCTGCAAGCAAAGAAAGTATAATGAAATGATCGAGAGGAGAAATGAATGAGTAAAAACCAAGGAAAAATCATCCAGATCATGGGTGTGGTGGTGGATGTCGAGTTCGACCGCGAGGTGGAGCTGCCAGCTATCTACGACGCCCTGCACGTCGAGCGTGATGGTCAGACGCTGACACTTGAGGTGGCGCAGCATCTTGACGAGCAAACGGTGCGAACCATTAGTTTGCAATCGACCGACGGCCTGAAGCGTGGCCAGGCAGTGATTGCGACTGGTGCGCCAATCCGCGTGCCCGTGGGCGAAGCAACGCAAGGGCGGATGTTTAATGTGGTAGGTGAACCGATTGACGGCGAGCCAGTAGCTGATGATGCGCAGCGTGCGCCTATCCATGCTGAGCCCCCTGCCCTCACCGAGCAGTCCAACAAGACCGAGATCCTCGAGACTGGTATCAAGGTGATCGACCTCATTGCGCCACTCACCAAGGGTGGTAAGGCTGGGCTCTTTGCTGGTGCTGGTGTGGGTAAGACCGTGCTCATCCAGGAGCTAATCAACAACATCGCCAAGTTCCACAGTGGTAACTCTGTCTTTGCTGGTGTGGGTGAGCGCACTCGTGAGGGCAACGACCTCTACCACGAGATGAAGGATGCTGGCGTGCTGGATAAGACGTCGCTTGTCTTTGGCCAGATGAACGAACCACCGGGGGCACGTTTGCGGGTGGCACTGGCTGGCCTGGCAATGGCTGAGGCCTTCCGCGACGAGGGTAAGGATGTGCTGCTCTTCGTCGACAATATATTCCGCTTTACACAGGCTGGTGCTGAGGTGTCTGCTCTGCTCGGCCGTTTGCCAAGTGCGGTGGGCTACCAGCCAAACCTGCAACAGGAGATGGGTGCTCTGCAAGAGCGTATTACCAGTACCAAGAAGGGCTCGATTACCTCTGTTCAGGCGGTGTATGTGCCAGCCGACGACCTAACCGACCCAGCGCCTGCTACAACCTTTGCCCACCTTGATGCTACTATCGTGATGAACCGTGCCCTGACAGAGATCGGTATTTATCCAGCGGTGGATGTGCTCGACTCCAGCTCGAACTCGCTCGACCCAGAGGTGGTTGGCGAGGAGCACTATCAGGTGGCTCGCGAAGTGCAACGCGTCTTGCAGCAGTACAAGGAGTTGCAGGATATCATTGCTATCCTGGGTATGGAAGAGCTCAGCGACGACCAGAAGCAGATCGTTGCCCGGGCACGTCGCTTGCAGCGCTTCTTGGCGCAGCCATTCCACGTTGCTGAGCAATTTACCGGCAACCCTGGCAGCTACTTCAAGCTCGCTGACACCATCCGCGATGCCAAGGATATCCTGAGTGGCAAGTATGACGACAAGCCAGAGAACTGGTTCTACATGTCGCCAGTGCCACTGAGCGAGAAGCAAGACTAGCGCTCCCTGCACATTCTTACACGGCAGCAGCCAACCGAGATATTCTCTCTGTGTTGGCTGCTGTTTTCTTTGCCTATCCTCCCCTCATTTCCTTTCCTCCCTCCTCCCAACTATAGTACAAATCGATTTGTACTATAGTTACCCTGTTTTTTCTCTGTTGCAGCAGACTCTTTTTCTCTTCTTTTATATATTTATATATA
>ERZ772967.2548-NODE-2548-length-11626-cov-2.900268_pt1 | contig 11626 bp, 13 predicted proteins | sample MGYA00511677_ERZ772967 | MGnify/ENA primary metagenome ERZ772967 (study PRJEB29015, sample SAMEA2737931) | human oral metagenome | biome: human oral; feature: human-associated habitat; material: dental | place: China | collected 2146 ...
CATTGTTCGTTATTTCAATGAATTATCATTGAACCTCTTTCTATTTTCAATTAATAAGCGATCCTCTTTTATGAGGATTTTTTTCTATTTGCTCCCTGCCTATCCTTTAAATTTACTTATGGAGTCACTATGACGAAAAGTCACGTTCGTAGTTTTAAAACTTATATTCGGGATGAAATCATCAAAAAAGGGGGCTGGGTAAATGCTCATGCCCATGCGGATCGTGCTTTTACCATGACGCCGGAAAAAATCAGCATTTACCATAATTGTGATCTCCAACAAAATGGGATTTAGTTGATAAAGTCAAACGTAATTCGAGTATTGATGATTATTACGCGCGCTTTTGTCAATCCACCGAACTTATGATTGCACAAGGCGTAATGGCATTTGGCATCTTTGTTGATATCGATCCGGTTTGCGAAGATCGCACGATTATTGAAGCGCATAAAGCACGCGAACCCTATAAAGGCGACATTATTTTAAAATTTGCCAACCAAACGCTAAAAGGCGCGATTGAGCCGACCGCACAAAAATGGTTTAATATCGGTGCCGAAATGATCGATATGATAGGCAGTCTGCCTTATCGTGATGAACGGGACTACGGCCGCGGTTTGAAAGCAATAGATATTTTACTCGATAAGGCAAAATCCCTTGGTGTCATGTGCCATGTTCATGTGGATAAATTCAATACGCCGACAGAAAAAGAAACCGAACAACTTTGCGACAAAACAATCGAATACGGCATGCAAGAACGAGTTGTAGGGATTCATGGTATCTATCGGAACCCATCCGCGCGAATATCGCTATCGACTGTATGAAAAAATGCGTGAAGCTCAAATGATGATAGCCTGCCCAATGGCCTGGATCGACAGCCACCGAAAAGACGATTTACAACCGTTTCACAACGCATTAACCTTTGCCAATGAAATGATCCCTCGCGGCATTACGGTTGCGCTGGGTACGGACAATATTTGCGATTATATGGTACCGCTGTGTGAAGGCGATCTGTGGCAAGAGCTGAGTTTATTAACGGCGGGATGTCGTTTCCTAGATTTGGAAGCAATGGGAATATTGCCAGCGCCAACGGACGCAAAGTCCTCGGGCTGGATCCGATTTAAAATCAAAAATAAAGTGCGGTCAATTTTCACGTTGTTTAAAACTTCTGAAATTTTAACCGCACTTTCTCTTATTTTTATGCTTTATTGACCTTTTTACGCTTCGGCTTTTACACCGCAGTGGCACTTTTCAGTTTGCTAATTGCTTCACGATTAAAGAAATAATGCGTCCCGCAACATTCGCATTGCATATCAATGCTCCCGTTATGTTCAACCAAAATATCCTCGATCTCCGCCTCAGGAAGTAATAACAATGCCGCCCCCGAACGTTCGGCCGAGCATCCACAGAAAAACACGACATTTTGTGCAGGATAAACCTCTACCGATTCTTCGTGGTATAACCGATAAAGGAGCTCCTCGGCCGTTAAGCCGAACAATTCGTCATCCTTGACCGTCGCCGCTAAAGTGGTTAAATGCTCAAAATCGTCTTCCGTTCCCGTTCCGTCAGGCATCACCTGCAACAACATTCCTGCCGCGACAGGCTTGCCGGCGAATTCTCCCGTCCGAATAATTAATTGCGTGTCCAGCTGTTCCGAACGACGGAAATAGTCTTCCAGACACTCAGTGAGCGTCGGTTTATCCAAGCCGATGACCCCTTGATAACGCTCGCCGTCCTGCGGCGTAATCGTAATCACCAGAACACCTTTTCCGACCATCTCGTGCAATGCCATGTCCACGCCGATTTCACCGTCAACTCGAGCCAGCGCACGAATTTGTTGCTGATCGCTACCGTTTACTAACGCCAAACGCAGTGGCCCATCGCCTTGAATTTGTACGGTAATATTGCCGTTAAATTTTAATGTCGCCGTAAGCAGACTGGTCGCCACCATCATCTCGCCTAATAAATTACGCACAGCCGCCGGATAATGATGTGTATTCAGCGTGTCACTAAAAGTCTGATTCAAACGCACCCACTCTCCCCGCACGGCACGGTTTTGAAAGAGGTAGCGGTAAAGTTTGTCATTATCTTGAGTATAAGTTGTCATCTGTCGTCCTATTTATTCTATTTCATAAAACGCCGTCGTTTTCGACCGCACTTTAAGTTCAATTTTTAGCCAATAATGTCACTAATTCGTCTAAAACCCGCTCAGGCGGGATATCAATCAGGCTTTGATGATACCCCTCCTTACTATCATGGCTTTTACGCACTTTGAGCAAATCGCCTTCGATTAAACGAATAATGATCGCTTTTTCCGAAAGCGGCGGCGTGTATTGCGGGCTTGTTGGGCCATAGAGCGCCACCAAAGGGCAGCCCACCGCTGCGGCAATGTGCATCAATCCGCTATCATTCGTCACGACCGCAGAACAACCGGCAATCAAATCGACCGCCTCATTTAAATCCGTTTGTCCGGCTAAATTACAACAAAACGGCTGCTCATCTCCGCTTAAGCCTTGCCGAATTTGCTCACCGGTAGCATGATCTTTCGCCGATCCGAAAATATGAATCCGATACCCGTTAGCAATCAACATTTGCGCTAAACGCGCATAATGGTAGTGCGGCCAGCGCTTTGCCGGGCCGAATTCCGCGCCGGGACAGAAACCGATAACGGGACGGTTTCCCACAAGTGCGGTCAATTTTGCAAACTTTTCCTGCGTTTGAATTTGTTGACGCTTATCCACAAGCAAGTAAGGTAGCGGACGCGGCAATTGAGCGGCGTCGGGAACCTTGTCTTTTTCAAAAGACAGCACAATGTAACGCTGTACCATCATCGGGTAATCCCGTTTATTACTACGCAAATCATTCAATAAAATATAACGGCTTTCCCCCCGCCAGCCTCGACGAAGGGGAATTTGCGCAAAATAAGGAATCAATGCGGATTTAAACGAATTCGGCAACACAATCGCCATATCATATTGCCCACGTAAATTTTTTCCTAATTGATAGCGACTTTTTAATGCTAAGGTTCCATGCCCAAATGGGAGCGTTAACGCATTTCGCACTTCCGGCATCCTTGCCAGCAGAGGCTTACACCAATTTGACGCCATTACATCAATTTGGCAATAAGGAAGTTGCTTTTTGAGTTGTTGATATAGACTGTGTGACATCATCATGTCACCCACCCAGGAAGGGCCGATAATTAAAATATTCATAGGAAAAATAGATATACGGTCGAAACACCACACATTTCGACCGCACTTTTCGACTTAATAATCAAGCTGTTTTACGATTCAGCCACGCCATATAATCGGTAACGCCTTCCGCTACCGTTTTAAAATCGTCTTGATAACCGGCGGCGCGCAATTTTGTCAGATTAGCTTGAGTATATTCCTGATAACGTGATTTTAAGTGCTCCGGAAAGGGAATCGTTTCAATTTGGCCTTTTCCGTGGTACTTCAAGACCGTTTTTGCCACTTCTTCAAAACTCTCGGCTCGACCGGTACCACAGTTAAAAATACCTGAAACGCGGTTTTTCCACGCCCATAAGTTAACGGCAGCCACATCGCCGACATAAATAAAATCGCGCAAAAAATGCTCTGAACCGGCGAATAATTTCGGATTTTCACCTTTTAAAATTTGATTATTTAGATGAAACGCAACACTGGCCATTGAGCCTTTATGTTGCTCTCGCGGGCCATATACATTGAAATATTTAAAACCGCAAACCGGTGATTTTGCTTCCGGCAGAATCGTACGAACATACTGGTCGAATAAAAATTTTGAGTAGCCGTATGCATTTAAAGGGCCTTCAAAACAACGCTCCTCAATAAATTCGGTTTTATCGCCATAAGTCGCCGCCGATGAAGCATAGAAAAACGGAATTTGACGTTCTAACGCATAATGCAATAATTCCTTAGAATATTCATAATTATTATGCATCAAATATTTACCGTCCCATTCCGTTGTTGCGGAACAAGCACCTTCATGGAAAATGACATCAATAGCGCCTAAATTGTCGCCGGCAATAATCGACGTAAGAAAATCCTCTTTATCACAATAGTCCGCAATATCCAAATCGACCAAATTAATAAATTTTGAACCGTCTTTTAAATTATCCACCACTAAAATATCTTTACGGCCGATATCGTTTAGCGCCTTGACAATATTGCTGCCAATCATTCCTGCGCCGCCGGTCACTATAATCATAATATGTCCTTATTAAATAACGTTCACATAACCGCATCCATTGTAATAGATTGCTAAAGTGCGGTCAAAAAGAAGAACGTTTTAGGAAGCGCTCGATAATTTTTGTAACAATCGATCCATCGCGCGATAGCCCAACGCTTCGGCAAGATGTATCTGCAAAATTTTAGGTTCATTGTTTAAATCGGCAATCGTGCGAGAAACCTTCAGAATACGATGATAGGCTCGAACGGAAAGACCAAGTTTATTTAATGCGTTTTCCAAAAATAAAGCGTCTTTTTCATTAAGTTTGCAATCCCGCTCAATTTCTTTACTCGTTAAATAAGCATTAATTTTACCCGCTCTGGTCAATTGAATTTCACGCACTTTAAGTACTTTTTCTCTCACCTGCTCGCTGGTCTCACCGCGATCGCCGCCATTTTGTAAACTACCTTGCGGCAATAATGGAACTTCGATAGATAAATCGAAGCGATCCAAAAACGGACCGGATAATCGATTTAAATAGCGCATAACCTGTTGAGGTGATGTTCTATTATGTGTGCCGGTATAATGTCCTGTCGGACTTGGGTTCATGGCGGCAACTAACTGAAAACGTGCCGGAAACTGAATTTTTGCATTCGCTCGTGAAATCACAATTTCGCCGCTTTCGAGCGGTTGGCGAAGCGCATCTAACACTTTACGTTCAAATTCCGGTAGCTCATCTAAAAACAACACGCCGTTATGCGCCAACGAAATCTCTCCCGGCTTGGGAATCGTTCCGCCACCGACCAACGCAGGCAAAGAAGCACTGTGATGCGGCGCCCGAAAGGGTCTTTGCTTCCAATTTTGGAAATTCAGCTCATTTTGTACCAGGCTTGTTACCGATGCGGTTTCAATCGCTTCATGATCCGTCATTTCCGGCAACAATGTGGTCAACCTACTGGCTAACATCGTTTTACCTGTGCCCGGCGGCCCTAAAAAAAGCAGATTATGTTGGCCTGCTGCGGCGATGGTCAACGCCCGTTTGGCATGTTGCTGACCAATAATATCCGTTAAATCCAAAATACGACGGGGAAAATCGCCGACGCAGTCTTGTTTTTGCGATAATTCATTCGCCAGCGGCAATGGGGCTTGATTATTCAGAAATTGCACTACATCTAATAACGACCGAGCAAAATAGCTGTTATGATCGGACACCAAAGCGGCTTCATTACTATTTTGCTGCGCAATAATTAACTCCCGTTTTGCTTTTTGACCGGCTAAAATCGCCGGAATAACGCCATGCACGCCACGTAGTTCTCCGGTCAGCGCTAATTCGCCAAGTAGCTCAAATTGCTTGAGTTTGTCTGCGTTAATTTGTTCGGAAGCGGCTAAAATACCGATTGCAATGGGTAAATCAAAACGCCCGCCCTCTTTCGGTAAATCGGCAGGTGCAAGATTCACGGTGATTCGTTTGGCGGGATATTTAAACTGCGCATTAAGCAATGCGCTACGTACGCGATCCTGTGCTTCTTTAACCGTTTTCTCAGGCAATCCGACTAAAGTAAAACTCGGTTTTCCATTACTGATATGAACTTCAATGGTGACAAGAGGGGCTTGCACCCCCATGGAGGCGCGGCTGTAAACAATCGCAAGAGACATAGTAAACCCTTTTGTAATTTTTAGGTTTCACTATAAAAAAAAACAGCTGATGGGAACATTAGAAAGCAATAAAGTTTGCGATAATGATCACAAAAATAAACATTTACTCAGTAAAAAGCGGTACAAACCAATCGTCCAACTTCGCCGCTAATTTTTCAACCCCCATTTTATTCAGCGCCGAAAAAGCCTCAACTTGAATATCGCCTTGAAAAGGCAAAATCGCTTCTCGAACCATTTTAACCTGCTTACTACATGCCGCCTGACTTAATTTATCCGCTTTGGTCAATAACAATAGCACGGGTAAATCGGCAGAAACCGCCCATTGAATCATTTGCTGATCCAACTCTTTTAACGGATGACGAATATCCATTAACACAACCAACCCGCCTAAACATTCGCGTTTTTGCAAATATTCACCTAACGATTTTTGCCACTGAATTTTCATTTTTTCGGGCACCGCCGCATAACCGTAACCCGGTAAATCCACTAACTTACAATGCGGCTCTACTTCAAATAAATTAATTAATTGCGTTCGTCCCGGCGTTTTTGACGTTCTTGCCAGCGCTTTTTGATTTGTCAGCGTATTAAGTGCGGTCGATTTTCCCGCATTTGAACGCCCCGCAAAAGCGATTTCAATTCCATTATCCGCCGGCAATGTACAAATATTCGGCGCACTCATTAAAAAATGTGTTTTTTGATAATTTAATTTTATTTCCGACATAATTTCCTCTCGCAACTCATAGCATATCATAAATAGTAAATTTGCCTAAATTATGGGAAAATGCGCATGATTTTAAGTTGAATAATGAACAAAATATGCTCAATAAACCGTTTTATCATTGGCCTAAAGCCAATGTACTTTATCCCGATTACGCCGGCAAATCTTATCGCTTAAAACGATTACGTTATCGACTGCGTTCACTATTACACCTCGGCTATATAAAGAAATTCGAACATTTTGTAAATCAAACCCCGGCTCTTGTTCGTCTACTGAACGAGCGTCCGAATTTTAGTTATCCTTTAGTTTATCGTTTTCTTGATAAACGTTTCAGCGCGCCAACACGTTTCGCCTTAATTTGTGACAATTTACAATTTCTTCCGCAAAAACTTGAAGAAATCTCTGTTCCGGATTCTACAGAAACCAATGCTACGATACAGAAATCAAAAAATATTGAAAAAGCAACCGCACTTTTCCCGCTTATCTTTTCTCGTCCAATTAATTTCGGTGACTTGACGGGAGAATTCGAATTATGCCTAATGTTAAATGATCACCAAGCGATGGAAGGCTTTTGGACACTGGAACTACGTCATAAGCCGACCGACCGGGAAGTCTATTTACTGACTTTTGGTAAACTTAATAACGCATTATTAATTGCAGTTATTCAAGGGCCAAATTTTGAGGGTTCAAAGGAAATGGTAAAACAGTTAACCAAACTTTGCCACGGATTACGTCCCGCCTATCTAATGGTAGAAGTGATGAAAATGCTTACCGCGCTTCTCAGTTATTCCAATTTGCTCGGCATTCCACAGCGTTATCAAAATAAATCCCGTTTTGTAAAAAGTAAACGGTATTTTGTCGATTATGACGTTATCTTCTCCGAAGCCGGCGGAATACAAAATCATCGTTACTGGCAACTTCCTCTTCAGTGCGAGCGCTTGTTAGACACAATTCCGAGTAAAAAGCGCTCAATGTATCGAAAACGTTATGAAATGCTGGATGCACTAAACATAATAATGAAACAAAAATTAAATCTGACCGATTAAATAAAATTTTCTCACTAAACCACCATCGTAATAAAAACTATGTTATTGTAACTGCAGTTTAATTTTTACGATTTACAATAAGGAGGACAACAATGACGACTCAACTTGATTCTTTACGCAGCATGACTGTTGTCGTGGCGGATACCGGCGATATTGACGCAATCAAACAATATCAACCGCAAGATGCGACGACTAATCCGTCTTTAATTCTAAGCGCTTCGGCATTGCCGCAATATGCGCCGCTCATTGATGACGCGGTGGCCTATGCAAAAGCACAAAGCCATGATAAAGCACAACAATTAATCGATGCGGAAGATAAATTGGCCGTAAATATCGGGTTGGAAATTGTTAAAATCGTACCGGGGCGTATTTCAACGGAAGTTGACGCGCGGCTTTCTTACGACACACAAGCCACTGTCGAAAAAGCCCGTAAGTTAACCGCACTTTACAACGCGGCAGGAATTAGCAATGAGCGTATTTTGATCAAGATCGCTTCTACCTGGCAAGGTATTCGTGCAGCCGAAATTCTTGAAAAAGAAGGCATTAATTGTAATTTGACCTTACTCTTCTCAGAAGCGCAAGCACGCGCCTGTGCGGAAGCCGGCGTTTATTTAATTTCGCCGTTTGTCGGACGAATTTTAGACTGGTACAAAGCCAATACGACACAAAAAGACTACGCGCCTCATGAAGATCCGGGGGTGATTTCCGTGACGAAAATTTATAACTACTATAAACAATACGGCTATAAAACCGTCGTTATGGGCGCCAGTTTCCGCAACATAGGGGAAATTATCGAGTTAGCTGGCTGTGATCGTTTAACCATTGCGCCGAGCCTACTTAAAGAATTACAGCAAAATTCAACCGCACTTACCCGTAAATTAGATTATCAAGGCGAACTCAAAACACGCCCTGCGCCGATGACGGCATCCGAATTTTATTGGGCGCATAATTCGGATCCTATGGCAGTCGAAAAACTGGCCGAAGGTATTCGTAAATTTGCGGCAGATATTGAAAAACTCGAAGCAATGTTAATTTCTAAACTTTAATGAAAACCTTATATTAAAAAAGCGGTTCGGTTTGTTCCAACCGCTTTTATTTTATTCAATCCAGACGATTATCACTATAAATCGGTATATTTTAGAATTAAAACTTGACTAATCCGCAAAATTACTGAAAAACTTCTTTCATATTTTGTCAACACAAAATATGCCGCCTTGAACCACGGAGCGAATCCTCTATGGAATTTAAGTGCGGTTAATTTTTTTATTATTTCGGAGAAAATTATGTCAGGTATTTTTGAACAAACTCCACCTAATCGCCGTCGTTATGGCGTGGCCATTTTTGTTGGCCTTATTGCGGGACTACTTTCCGCTTTCGTAAAATGGGGAGCAGAGCATCCATTTCCACCGCGCAGTCCAATCGATCTTTTTAGCGCCGCCTGTAAAGTGGACATCTCAGGTTTTACGCCTGAACAGGCCTTAGCCGTATGTTCCCGTGCATTTTTGAATCCACCGCATGTATTTTTACGCGATTATTTAGGCATTGATCCGACTGAAGCGGCATTTACCTTTGCTGATCAAGCGTTTAACTGGATTGGCGTAACCCATATTATTTTCTCGCTGGTTTTTGCCGTCGGTTACTGCCTGGTTGCGGAACGTTTCCCTAAAATTAAATTCTGGCAAGGTATCGGCGCCGGTTTAATTGCCGATGTCTGCGTTCACTATATTACGTTCCCATTGCTCGGTTTAACGCCGCCGGTTGCTGATTGGCCGATGTACGAACATATTTCCGAATTAGTCGGCCATATTTTCTGGTTCTGGACAATTGAGATTATCCGCCGTGACTTACGTAATCGTATCACTCACGAGCCGGATCCTGAAGTACCGTTTGCAAAAGCGACACGTTAACCCAACCTACAAAAATGCCACCTTCACAGTGGCATTTTTATAAATGAAATAAACGACATCGTTTTAAGCCAAGCTGGCCACCATAACCGCTTTAATCGTATGCATACGATTTTCGGCTTGATCAAAGGCGATATTTGCCGGCGATTCAAAAACGTCTTCCGTCACTTCAATACCCTTTGCTAATGCCGGATATTGTTTGGCAATTTCTTGCCCTATTTTAGTTTCGCAATTGTGAAATGCCGGCAAGCAATGCATAAATTTGACATGAGGATTTCCGGTTTCACTCAATAAGGAAGCAGTAACTCGATAAGGCATCAGTAGCTCAATTCTTTCGCGCCAAGCCGCTATCGGCTCCCCCATTGAACCCCAAACATCGGTATGCACGAAATCAACATTTTTTATCGCCACCGCAATATCGTCGAAGACAAAAGTGCGGTCAAAATTCATGAGGTTTCGATAAATGACGTGATGTTTTTCCTTATTTTCAAAACTTGTCCGATTTTAACCGCACTTAACATTATTCACTTAGTCCAATCGTTTTGACATGGTCAGCCAATCCGCTTTAAATTCACGGTGCATATTATTGATTGCATCAATAATATCGTGATGAACCAATTTTTCATTCTGAATTCCAACACAGTACCCGCCTTTGCCTTGCAGCAATAAGTCAACCGCATAAACGCCCATGCGGGAAGCTAAGATACGATCAAAGGCACAAGGAGTACCTCCGCGCTGGATATGACCTAATACCGTCGCCCGCGTTTCATGCCCGACGCGCGCTTCGATTTCACGTGCAAGAGAATGAACATCCGTGATCAATTCGGTAATGACAATTAAGGCATGGCGTTTACCTTGTTTAATGCTATTTTCAATTTCTCGAACTAATTCTTCACGGTTAAAACCAAGCTCAGACGCGACAATATATTCACATCCTCCGGCAATTCCCGCAGAGATGGTTAAATCGCTACAATGACGCCCCATAATCTCAACAATTGAAATACGTTGATGAGAACTGGAAGTATCGCGTAAACGATCGATGGCTTCGACGGCCGTTTCTAAAGCGGTTTGATAACCGATTGTATAGTCTGTCCCCGCCACATCGTTATCAATCGTACCGGGAATACCGACGCAGGGAAAACCGTGCTCTTCGGTCAATAATTTAGCCCCAATGTAAGAGCCGTCCCCTCCGATAACAACCAATGCATCAATGCCATGCGAACGCAAAACGTCAGCGCATTTAGCCCGAATGGCAGGATCTTTAAATTCAGGGAAACGCGCCGAACCAAGAAAAGTTCCGCCTTTATTGATAATATCTGATACGCTATAGCGGTTTAATGGTTTAATCTTATTGTTGTATAGCCCCTGATAACCTTCATAAATGCCAAACACGTCAAGATCCGCTGCCAATGCGGAACGGACGACACCTCGAATCGCTGCATTCATGCCCGGCGCATCACCGCCACTGGTTAATACCGCAATTTTTTTGATCATCTTCCACCTACTTTAAGTTATAACAAAATAAAACTGAAACGGGCTAAGATTATACTATCCGCTCCCATAGCTCTAGAAAAAGTTTATAAATCAGCCACACTATTTGATCTCGTTCTTATTTTCACAGCCGAACGACCAAGGTTTGGCCGATAACGTGCGCACCATTTTTTCAGCGACATATTTTTTCAAATATCGAATTACTTTTTGTTTTGCAATTTGAGTTGTTTGCTTTTTCGGAATAGAACGTTGAGAATATTGATATTGAACAAAACCGCATCGCGGAACATTCTTACCGCGCACAACATCAACCTGCCAATTCGGATTTTTCGCCGTCGGCTCATAAATCACATAACCTATCAGCCCGTCGGTGCGTCGCGTTTGTTTATCCTTAAAAGGCGAAATTTTAAAATACTTCACTTCGGTATTACGATAAACCCGTTTGCGTAAAGCAATTCGCTCCGAAATCGTTCGATTTTCAAAATTACGATCCAATAATAACTCCAGTGCGCTTTGCCAATTCTCGAGATTTTTACCCGATTCTAAATAAACAAAACGTGCCATTGAGCCAAGATCTTGACTTGCCGTTAAACGATATACTTTATTCTGCTCTTTAATTTGCGTCGGCGCATCCAATCGAGATAGCGTTG
>ERZ772967.2551-NODE-2551-length-11625-cov-4.725324_pt1 | contig 11625 bp, 12 predicted proteins | sample MGYA00511677_ERZ772967 | MGnify/ENA primary metagenome ERZ772967 (study PRJEB29015, sample SAMEA2737931) | human oral metagenome | biome: human oral; feature: human-associated habitat; material: dental | place: China | collected 2146 ...
TCGTCTACCTCGACAACGGCGCGACGACGCAGAAGCCGAACGAGGTCATTCAGGCGATCTGCGGCTACTATGGCGGCTGCAACGCGAACCCGCATCGGGGCGCGTACGCGCTCTCCGTCAAGGCGACGGACATCTACGAGTACACGCGCGCCGCGACGCGCTCCTTCATCCACGCGCGCCTGCCGCAGGAGATCATCTTCACGAAGAACGCGACGGAGGCGCTGAACCTCGTCGCCTACAGCTACGGTCTCGCGAATGTCGAGGCGGGCGACGAGATCGTCATCTCCATCGCCGAGCATCACTCGAACCTCGTGCCGTGGCAGATGGTCGCCCAGGCGAAGGGCGCTGTCTTGAAGTACATGTACCTCGAAAAGGACGGCAGGCTTTCCGTCGAGGAAGCGAAGAAGAAGATCACGAAGAAGACGAAGATCGTCGCCGTCACGGAAGTCTCGAACGTCCTTGGCCTCATCAATCCTGTCAAGGAGATTGCCGCCGTCGCGCACGAAAACGGCGCCGTGATTCTCGTCGACGGCTCGCAGAGCGCGGCGCACATGGCGGTCGATGTGCAGGATATGGACTGCGACTTCTTCGCGTTTTCGGGGCACAAACTGCTCTCGCCCATGGGCATCGGCGTGCTCTACGGCAAGGAGGCCTTGCTCGACGCCATGCCGCCGTTTTTGCGCGGCGGCGACATGATCGAGTACGTCACGGAGCAGGAGACGACGTTCGCCGAGCTGCCGCAGAAGTTTGAGGCGGGCACGCAGAACGTCGGCGGCGCAGCAGGCCTTCGCGCCGCCATCGAATACCTCGAAAAGACGGGCTTCGACACCGTGCGCCGCATCGAGCAGGAACTCGTGAACTACGCGCTGCCCAAATTGCGCGAGATCCCCTTCGTCGAGCTTTACGGCTGCGACGCCGACCCTGCCTTGAAGACGGGCATCATCACGTTCAACGTCAAGGACGTCCATCCGCACGACGTTGCGACGATCCTTGACTCCTTCGGCGTCGCCGTGCGTGCCGGCCACCACTGCGCCCAGCCGCTGATGAAGTATCTCAGGCAGAATGCCACATGCCGCGCGAGCTTCTACCTCTACAACACGAAGGCGGATGTCGACCGCTGGCTCGAAGCCTTGAAAGAGGTCAGGAAGGTGATGCATCTATGAGCCTTACGGACATCTATACGGAGCTGATCGCCGAGCACAGCCGCTCGACGGAAAACAAGCATGAACTTGCGGGCGCGACCATCAAGGAGCGCGGGCACAATCCCTCGTGCGGCGACGAGATCACGTTGGAGCTCATCGTCGAGGCGGGCAAGATCAAGGACGCTGCCTTCACGGGCGTCGGCTGTGCCATCTCGCAGGCTTCTACCTCAATGATGATCGACCTCGTCAAGGGCAAGAGCGTTGAAGAAGCGCACCATCTCGCCGATCTCTTCATCTCGATGATCAAGGGCAGAAAGCTCTCGGAGGAAGAACTAGAAGAACTCGACGAGGCTGCCGCGCTTGAAGGCGTCTCGCACATGCCCGCACGCGTCAAGTGCGCTGTGCTTTCGTGGCACACGCTTGATACGGCGCTTAAAAAGGAATAAGGAAGAAGCCGCTCCTGCATCGTTTTGATGTTGGGAGCGGCTTTTTTCATCGCAATCAAGAAGAAATCGTTTAACAAAAAGCGTGAAAATAACGAAATAAGTAGTGAAGTGGGTTTATATCCCATGATATGTTTTTCGGAAAGCCTTGCTTTGGTTAGTAAGGGATTGCCAAGAGGGGGTATAGGCAATGTGGCAGTATAAGGCGGATATTCCCGAAACACACTATCAAAATCAATGCGTCAAGCTTCTCTTGCAAAAGCTCGGTGCTATCTTGTTCAGCTACGAATTGAAGACGGATACGATGTCCTTTCGCTTGGTGCGCGGCGGTATGCAGGCTCGTGAGATCGTGGGTTTTCGCCGCACGATGAATGCCGAGCGGCGTCTGATGGTACATCCGGATTTCCTCGAGCAGATGATCGCCTTCTTCTCGGGCCAGAATACGGAACGCGACAGTTTCCTGCTCGACATGGGGAATCCCCCGACGGGCAAGTACTCGTGGTACAAGTTCGTCATCGAGCAGGAGAACGATGAATACGGACACTTGGGCACCGTGCGCGGCGTCATGTGGCGCACAGACCGCCTGCATGATGCGGCGAAGGAAGGTGGACGCTTCCGCTCCGAACTTGATTCCGTTACGGGCGTTGCCAACGAGAACGGCTTGCTCAAGGAAGCCGACCGTTTTCTTGCAGGTGAAGGAAAGAAGGACGTCCATGCACTCGTCCTCGTGCGTTTGGATTGCTATGGGGATTTGGAAAAGCGTCTGGGGAAGCGCGGCGCGGAGACGCTTCTCGTGCGGCTCTGCAACTCCATCGGCAGCAAGTTCCGCTCGGGCGATGTGCTCGCGCATCTTGGCGATGGCGCCTTCGCCGTCTTTGTGCGCGATGTGACGAGCAAGCCGCTTTTGGAACTGAACGTCAAGGGCATCGAAGCGATTTTCCGCCCGGGAAATGCAGAATATGGAAAGTACGGCATGAAGTGCCGCATCACGCTCGCCTATTCACCGGAGGAAGGCATACGCTGCCGCGACCTTCTCAACGCAGCGAGGAAAAAGGCGCCGCTTCTCTGAGTGTGCAGCAGATCAATATGCGGCAAAAAAGCCTGCCCTCCGAAGAGGTGCAGGCTTTATTTTCATGGTGCGATCGGCGCGATTCGAACGCGCGACCCCCTGCTTAGGAGGCAGATGCTCTATCCAGCTGAGCTACGACCGCGTGCAACGTATTCATTTTAGCAAAAGAAGCGTATATATGCAAGCCCGAAATGACGGCAGCTCACAGCAGCCGCCGCCGGGCGGACTGTGTTCGGAGAGGAAGTGGAGCGATGGCGAACTCGTTTATGGAGCAAATGGCGTTTCCCAAGGGTTGGCTCGGCGCATTCATTCTAAAGGGAATGAATATCGGGCATCGAAAGCTCTGGGAAGGAACCCTGCAGGGACTTTCCCTGCCCGAGGAAGGCCGCATCCTGGACATTGGCTGCGGGGGCGGCGGCATGCTTCATCGCCTGCTGCGCGAATATCCGCGCCTGGCTGCCGACGGTCTCGATGTCTCGGAAACGAGCGTGAAGGAGAGCCGCAGGAAGAACCGCTGCTACGGCTCGCGCTGCACCATAGCGCAGGGTGAGGCGACGGCGCTTCCCTATGAGGACGGGCGCTTTGATCTGGCGGTGACGACGGACTCCCTTTACTGGTGGGAGGATCTGGCACGCGCATTTTCCGAAGTGCATCGCGTGCTGAAGCCGGGCGGACGCTTCGTCATAGGCCTGGAAGCGGTCGACCCGACGGATACGACGTGGAGCAGCAAATTCGAGCGCATGATCATCCATGCGCCGGAAGAGATCGTCGCCCATTTGGAAGGCGCCGGCTTTTCGGACGTCAGGACGGAGATGTTCCCCAAGACGAGATGGGTGAACGGCGCAAGATTCATTGCGCGAAAGGCGGGGAGAATGGAAGCGTCGTCTTCTTGATATGGACGGGGGATTTGTGTGAAACATGTGATCTTGAGCGCGGACGGCGACTGCGTGGTGTACCTGGTGCCGGACGCTGTTGCGGCCTCTTTGGAAAAGTATTGTCTGGAATTTGCCCGTGATTGGCTGCACCATAGCCCGCATGCCGAGAGATTCAGAATCGAAGGCGGGGTATGTTACAGCGAGGAGGATTTTATCGCGTACCTCAATCAATATGTATTTCCGGAAGAAAGATCTGTGCCGGTCAAGAATTTAGGCCGGATGAATCTTGGTGAGGATCTGCCCGAAGAATACAGGGGATGTCCCTGCTTTCATTTTTGACAGAGACCGGGGCGGGGGGATGAAATCGTCTTCCCGCCATATTTTATGGGAGCGGTCAGCCGTTTCTTTGAAAGACATGAGCGACATCTTCCTGTCTGCCGGCGACGAGAACGGCGGCATCCGGCGCGAAGATCGTCTGGGCAGAGATATTGAGGTCGATGCGGTCGCCTGCTTTTATGCCGAGGATGTTCAGGTGATGCCGGCGGCGGATATCAAGCTCGATGATGCTTTTCCCTTCCCATGCTTTGGGTACGGGTACTTCGTAGATGGCGTATTCGTCGCTGAGCGGGAAGTAGTCGAGGATGTGGTTGGAGCCGCAGCGGATGGCCGTCCACAGGGCAAGCTGGCGCTCGGGGTAGACGGTTTCATCCGCGCCGTTTCGCAGCAGAAATTTCTCGTGAGTGTCACGCGAAGCGCGCGCCACGACATAGCGAGCGCCGAACTCTTTGAGGAGGGAGGTCGTTTCGAGGGAGCTTTGAAAGTCATCGCCGATGGCGACGATGCAGACATCGAAGCTGGGGATGCCGAGGGACTGCAGAAAGTCTGCATTGGTGCTGTCGGCGATGAGAGCGTTCGTCACGAGCGGCAGTATGCGATTTACACGGTCTTCGTCGTGGTCGACGGCGAGGACGTCATGCTGCATGTCGTGCAGCTTCTTGGCAATGTAGCGGCCGAAGCGGCCGAGGCCGATGAGCAGGATGGATTTCATGATGTTCCTCCTATCCGATGGTGATTCGTTCCTCCGGGCGGCGGCCGGATTCCTGCCGCCCGCGCGCGTGTGCCGCAAAGATGACCGTGAGGCCGCCGATGCGTCCAAAGAACATCAAAAGCATCATGACGCATTTGGAAAGCGGGCCAAGATCCTCGGTGACGCCGATGGAAAGACCGACGGTCCCCAGTGCAGAAGCCGTCTCAAAAGCACTGTCAATCAGGCGAATGTCGTCGATGAGGTTGAGCAGCACGCTGCCGGAGGCAAAAAGCAGCAGATACATCATGAGGATGGTGACGGCGTGACGCTGGGTTTCGGGCGAAAGACGACGAGAGAAGCAGGTCGGATTCTCTTTGAGCTGAAAGGTGGCGATCATGATGGCGAACAAGGTGAAAGCCGTCGTCGTCTTGATGCCGCCCGCCGTGGAGCCGGGAGAGCCGCCGATGAGCATCAGGACGATGAGGGCGGCGCGTCCCGTCTCGCTGAAGTCTTTGATGTCGATCGTATTGTAGCCGGCAGTGCGGGTCGTGACGGATTGAAAGAGGGAGATCAGGAAGTGTTCGCCCGTGGAAACGCCGGGATCAAGCTCGAAGAAAAAGAAGAAAAGCGCAGGAACAAGGATGAGGACTGCCGTCATCGTGAGGGCGATCTTGCTTTGCAGGCTGTAGGCGCGAAAATTTCTGCGGTTCAGACGTATGTCCGCCCAGGTGGTGAAGCCGAGGCCGCCGGCGATGATGAGGAGCATGACCGTGATGTTTACGACGGGGTCGGCAGCGAAGTCCATCAAGGAATTGCCGAAGAGGTCGAAGCCCGCATTGCAGAAGGATGAGATGGAGTGAAAGACGGCGAAGTAAATGCCGCGCAAGAGGCCGACCTTTTGGCAAAAAGAAGGGGCGAGGAAGAGCGCGCCGAGAAATTCGATGAAGAAAGTCAAGCGCAGAATGAAGTAGAGGAGAGGCACGATGCCGCCGAGCTGCGGCGCTGAAACGGCTTCCTTGGAAAGGCTGCGTTGCATGAGCCCGATGCGCTGTCCGGAAAGAGCGGCGAGAGAAACCGCGATTGTAATGACGCCGAAGCCGCCGATCTGAATCATGGCGAGGATGACGAGCTGACCGAAAAGCGTCCAGTAGGAAGCGGTGTCCACGGCGGTGAGTCCTGTCACGCAGCTGGCGGAAACGGCGGTGAAGAGCGCGTCCGCAAGGGAGGCGCCCTCTCCGTTTGCCGTCGCCCAAGGCAGCATCAGAAGTCCTGTGCCGCAGAGAATCAGGACGAGGAAACTCAAGATGATGATGCGGAAAGGCGACAGCCTTCGCAAGCGACCGATGATGTTCATAAGACGGCCTCGCTCTATAATAAAGAAATCCCGGATAAATTCAGCTGCCTGCCTTCGCGCATGTGTTTGCCTGCGTTTTTGAAAAGCACGTCCCTATTGTACGCTCCTTTTCTTGTTTATGCAAGGAAAAATGACGGCGAAAACAGGACGGAGTGAAGTTGTTTTTAGATAATTTTTATTTGCTTGTCATCGTATTTTTTTCTGTTTGTGGTATAGTGAAAAAAGAAAGAGAATGCAACTCAATGATCTATAGGAGGCGCTTATGAAGATTCCATCCTTACGAATTGTCTGCACTTTGGGACTGGCACTTTGCTTAGGCGGCTGCGGGGCGGTGCCCGCATCGATGGCTGAGATGCCTGCGGAAATCGTGCAGAAGAACGCGCCGCAAGACGGCGAGGCGGAGATTTATCTCGCGGGCGGCTGCTTCTGGGGCACGGAGCGGTACTTGAGCCTTGCGCCCGGCGTCATATCGGCGGAGAGCGGCTACGCGAACGGGCGCACGGCGCGTCCGTCGTATCGCGAGGTATGCTCGGGCAGCGGCCATGCCGAAGCCGTGCATGTCGTCTACGATCCGAAGGTTCTGCCGCTCGAAAAGCTGTTGGAACTGTTTTACGAGTCCATCGACCCGACGGCGAAGAACCGCCAGGGAAACGATGTCGGCGAACAGTATCGTTCGGGCATCTACTATGTGGCAAAGAGCGGCAGGGCGCACGGGGAAGTCGCTGTGATCGGCGATTCGCTGCGTCGCCTGGAGGAGAGGCTGAAAAAGCCTGTCGCCATAGAGACGGGGCCTATCGTGAACTTTTACCGCGCGGAAGAGGAGCATCAAAAGTATCTCGAAAAGCATCCGGACGGCTACTGCCATATTCCGCTTTCCCTGATGTCCGACATGCGCGAGAAGAGCGAAGCGGCGAAGGAAGGGCAGAAGGAGAAGTCTTATGCGAGGCCGTCGGACGAGGAACTCAAGGAGCGCCTGACGGCGATGCAGTACAAGGTGACGCAGGAGAAGGCGACGGAAGCGCCGTTTCAGAATGAATACGATCATGAGTTTCGCGCGGGAATCTATTGCGATGTGACGACGGGGGAGCCGCTCTTCGTCTCGACGCACAAGTATGATTCCGGCTGCGGCTGGCCGGCTTTCTCGCGTCCGATCGACGCCTCGCTCATCGCGGAGCACGAGGATACGTCGCACGGCATGGTGCGAACGGAGGTCACGGCAGCCAAGAGCGGCGCTCACCTCGGGCACGTCTTTGAGGACGGCCCCAAGGCGTTGGGAGGCATCCGCTACTGCATCAACAGCGCTTCTTTGCGCTTCGTGCCGAAAGAAGAGATGGAAGCGCAGGGCTACGGTGCGTATCTGCCGCTGCTGGATGAATGATAGGCTGTGAAAAAGGAAGAGCCGGGCGAAGATGGATTTCATCTTCGCCCGGCTCTTTTTGGATATACAGCGATAAACTCTAATGGAATAATTCTGCATGAGTTCCCGTATCCATCAAGGTCAATGTTAGAATGTCGTCATCGATGCGGTAGACGAGCAGCCAATCTGGTTGAATATGACATTCACGGCATTGGGAAAAATCGCCACTGAGGCAATGATCGGCATATTTTTTAGGCAGTTTCTTGCCACAACGCAGCATTTCCACGATTTCACCGAGAAGCGAAAGATTCAGTCCTCGCTTTTTGGCGCGTTTGTAGCCTCGACGAAAGGCGCGTGTGTACTTCAATTCATACTGCATGTTCGCTCTCCAAGGCTTCTTCTAGTTCTTTCCAGCTCTTGTAAGATGGCACAGATGGGTCGTGTGCGATCTGCTCAGCCTCTGCAATAGCCTCAAGCAATTCAGCGGAGTAGGTTCCCTCCTTCACGCTGAACGGCAGGCCGCGATGAATCAGGCATTGACGCAGGAATACGTTGACGGCCGTGGACAGGTCGAGTCCGAGACTTTGAAAAAGCGCCATGGAGCGCGCCTTGACTTCGGGATCGAGTCGGATTTGTGCGGATACGGTTGCCATGGTATCATCTCCTTTGTTCTTCAATTATATCACGATGCCACTACAACGTAAACTAGAAATCCCCCGAAGCGGCATTTTGCCGTCGCGGGGGATTTTCTTTGCCTTCTTACTGCACGTTCATCGAAAGCTCGATGATTTTGTTGGCGAGCTTCGCCTTCTGGAGAACCTCTTCGGTGATGTCGCCGCCGGCTTCGACGATGACGACGCCTGTGTCGGTCGTGATGCGGCGCGATGCCTTCTTGTTGAGCAGGAAGCGGCGATGCCTGTCCTCGGTCGCCTTGGCGGCTGCCTTTTCCGCAGGGTCTTCCGCGGCTTCAGGCGCAGCTGCCGGCTCTGGTGCAGGAGCTTCGACGGGCGTCTCGGCAGCGGGTTCAGCGACGGATTCCGGCGCTGGCTCTTCCATCGGCTCTGCCGCGGGCATGTCAGGAACGGCAGGCGTTTCGGGCTCAGGCTCGGGAGCGGCCTCGGCGGCCGGCTCAGCGACGGGCGGCTCGGCGAATGTCGGGGCAGTTTCAAAGGCGGGAGCAGCAGGAGTTTCGGCTGCGGGCATGGCAGGAGATGCAGTCGCTGCTACGCTGCCGCTGTCGATGACCGTGACCTGCTTGCCGAAGATGGAAATCTGCTCGGCGGAGATGTTGTCGAGGAAATTTCCCTGCGGGTCGGAAATTTCACACTGAACGACCTTGCCGTCGTCGCCGATGTAGATTTCGCTGACAGAACCTTGGATAGTACCTGCCTTTGTGATCGCCTTCGTGCCGATGATGCGCACGTTTTCGTCGAGCAGGTTCTCGAAGTCAACGGCATCCTCAAGCGTCAGGATGTTCTCGCTGTTCGTGATCGTGATGGCATCGGCGCCGACTGCGATGACGCTTTCAAACGGAATGAGCTTGACGCCGCGATACCAGTCGTCGTCCTCGATCGTGATGGCGGCGACGGCGCCGTTCTTGGCGTCGATGAGCAGGGTCTTGCTCATGCCGAGTTCACGGCCCTCGGTGATGCTGATCACGGGCAATCCTAAGATTTCTGCACTTGTCTTCATAGATATTTCCCCCTGTGTGTGATAGGTTTTTCTTTCTCTATATCGGAGTTGTCGCCTCATGCCTCTTGAGCGGCGCTTTCGATCTCCGCAGAGACTTCAGGCGGTATTTGCGCAAAGGGCGTATGGGCAATTCCGTGGCTTGCCAAGATATGTTGGACGGTGCGCAGGTAGCCGACACTTCGGTGGAATTCCTGCTGCATGGCAACACTTTTTTGCGTTGCTGGAAGCGTGAGCGCCGCCTCGTAGGTTTCGCTTGCAGCTTCATAATCGCCCATTTCCTTGTAAGTATTGCCAAGGTTGATGGCGATGAACGGTGCGTAATCATCGTTCCAGTAGAGGCCGAGTGCCTGCTTGTAGGCGAAGACGGCACGACGGGGGCGATGCTCCCGCGACTCCTTGTCTGCATAGTCGAGGTAATCGTCCATCGAATGGAGGCGGCTGACGGCTTCGGTGAGCTCCTTGAGCTCGTCCTTGGCACGCTGGCGTTCTTCTTCGCTGGGCAGTACCGCAGGTTCAAGGTCAAGATCTTCCTCATCGACGGCTTCTTCTGCATTTGCTTCAGCCGCCTCGTCTTCGTCAGCAGCTTCTACAGCAGTTGTCTCAGCCGCATCGACTTCGTCGGCAGTTGCCTCAGTAGTCGCCTCAGCCGCCGCGTCTTCGTCCGCAGCTTCTTCGGCAGTCGCCTCAGTCGCCTCGACTTCGTTGACAGCTTCTTCGACAGTCGCCTCAGCCTCATCGGCTTCGTCGGCAGCTTCTTCAGCAGTCGCTTCAGCCGTTTCGTCTTCGTCGGCAGCTTCTTCAGCGGTTGCCTCAGCCGCCTCGACTTCGTCGGCAGATTCTTCAGCAGTCGCCTCAGTCGCCTCGACTTCGTCGGCAGCCTCTTCAGCAGTCGCCTCAGCCGCATCGATTTCGTCGGCAACCTCTTCGACAGTTGCATCAGCCGCCTCGGCATCGTCGACAGCTTCTTCGGCAGTCGCCTCAGCCGCCTCGACTTCGTCGGCAGCTTCTACAGCAATCGCCTCGACTGCGTCAACTTCGTCAGCTGTCGTCTCGTCGGCAGTGGTTTCGTCGGCTTCCTCCGCTTCAGGCTCGCCGCGTATACTGGCAGAAGCTGCAAGACGTTCCTTCTTCAGCAGGCGAGCGTTGTAAAAGGTGACGCCCAAGGAGGCTGCAAGTACGAAGATGAGGATGATTGCATAATGCGTTGCCGTCAGAAAGGATGAGATGTTGAGCGTCGCAAAGTTCACGAGGAAGGCCATGACTGCACAGAGAATCAAGGGTTTGTACTTGATGGGACAGTCAAAGAAAATGGCGATTCGGTGAAGAAAGAGGATGCTCGCCGCCATGATGGCAGCAGCAAGCAGGAAAAACGTCAATACCTATCACCACGCTTCGTTTCGATAAGTTTTCCTGCAGACGTCTTTGCGTCCGCAGGGGCTGGGGGCTGCTTGCAGAACCCCTGACATTAGCTATTTCGACGCGTATCCTTGAATTCCTGCCGCAGTTTTTGAAAAACTGCTTCGTTAAAGTCTTTTGATAAAATTTTTCTCTGCAAAAAGGGAATGTCGGACGGACGGCGAATATTATACATTGAATAAGATTCACGGGACAGTGCATCTTGTTGGAAGCTGCGCTGTTTTGGTGATATGAGGTTTTGCTTTGTTCTTTTTGGTAAGGAGAGATTCAGATGACAGAGGCAACATTGACGATTGAGAACAAGACGGGAATCCATGCGCGTCCGGCTTCCGTTTTTGTGCAGACGGCTGCAAAATTCAAGTCCAAGGTGCAGGTCAAAGCTAAGGGCAAGACGGCGGATGCCAAGAGCATCCTCATGCTCATGAGCCTGGGACTTGCCAAGGGAACGGAAATCACGATCGAGGCGGACGGCCCCGATGAGGCGGAGGCTGTGGCGGCTCTCAAGGAACTTATCGTAACGAAGTTCGGCGAGGAGTAATCAGGGAAGCTCCGGGGAGATGTTCGTTTATGCCCCGGAGCTTTTTTATAAGGACTCATCAAAATCGTTGTGCGACATCTGAACGATCCATGAATGGGGGAGAAGCATATGGCAGAAAGTTTGCGCGGCAAGGGCGTCATCGCCGGCATTGCGATCGGCACGATCATGATGGCAGGCCAGAATATTGACGGCTACCTCAAAGGATATACGCCCGGCAACAAGGACATCGAGAACCAGAAGATCAAGGATGCCATCAAGGCTGTCGTTGCCGTATTGCAGGAGAACATCAAGACGCTGCAGGCGAAGGGGATGGCGGAGCAGGCGGCTATTCTTGAAGCGCACCGCATGCTCGCGCAGGATCCGATGATGGAAGAGACGATGCACACGAAGATCGAAACGCTCGCGAACGCTCCTCTGGCGGTGCTCGACACGGCGAAGGAACAGGCGGCAATTTTCGAGCAGATGGACGATCCGTATTTCCGCGAGCGCGCCACCGACATCCGCGACGTCGGCAAGCGCATCGCCAAATACATTCTCGGCGTCAAGGAGCCGGAGATCGGCGACGACCCCGTGATCCTCTGCGGGCACGAGATCGAGCCGTCCGTCATCGCCAACATCCCGACGGACAAGATCGCAGGCGTGATCTTGGGACAGGGAAGCACGACGTGCCATGCCGTCATCATTGCCAAGGCGCGCGCGATTCCGACGGTCG
>ERZ772967.2556-NODE-2556-length-11614-cov-3.156415_pt1 | contig 11614 bp, 12 predicted proteins | sample MGYA00511677_ERZ772967 | MGnify/ENA primary metagenome ERZ772967 (study PRJEB29015, sample SAMEA2737931) | human oral metagenome | biome: human oral; feature: human-associated habitat; material: dental | place: China | collected 2146 ...
GATACTACTCCTATGAGCCCTCGTAACGAAGCAGTTGCCATATCTCTAATATCTACATTATCAATAGTTATTATACCGTTTTCAGGTAGGTAACTCTTGGTTAATAGATTCAGAATAGTGGATTTTCCTGAGCCACTATGCCCTATTAATGCAACTGTTGTTTTATGATTAATTTTTAAGTTGTGGGGTAGTTTACAGGTTAAAGGGGGGAATGCAAGCTTGTTATCGGGCGTTTGTGGCAGGACGGTTTAAGACAAACAAAAACCGCACCAAAGTGCGGTTTTATTTTTAAGCTGTTTTAATGCTTTAATTACGCTAATTTTTTGATTTGAGCAGCTAATTTAGCTTTGTGGTTTGCTGCTTTGTTAGCGTGGATTAAGCCTTTAGAAGCCATACGGTCAACAACTTTTTGCATTTCAACGAATGCTGCTTCAGCTGCTGCTTTCTCACCCGCTGCTACTTGAGCATAAACTTTTTTGATGTAAGTACGCATCATAGAGCGTTGGCTTGCGTTGTGTTGACGGCGTTTTTCAGATTGAACCGCACGTTTTTTTGCTGACTTGATATTAGCCAAGGTCAAACTCCTAAAAATTTCTGTTAGTTAATAGTGACAAAATAGGGGCGTAAATATGCCGATTTCTTATACTTTTGTCAACGGGAATTTTGTGTTGATTTCGGTGAGACACAACCGAAAGTAAGCATCGTTATTCTTAACAAGTGCTTCCTAAATGGGCTCACACAAACGATGTGGGCGGGATTTTAACAGTTTTTTCCCTTAGAATATAGCGTAAAAATAAAATTTCTATACAATTAGGCAAATTTTATCGTTTAGAGTGATCCGTTTTGAGTAAAAGATTATTAAAATCCGGCATGATCGTGAGCGGGATGACGCTTGTTTCGCGTGTATTAGGCTTGGTTCGCGATGTAGTGATTGCTAATTTAATCGGTGCCGGGGCAGCGGCGGATGTGTTTTTATTTGCTAACCGCATTCCTAATTTTCTCCGTCGATTATTCGCAGAAGGTGCGTTTTCACAGGCATTTGTCCCTGTATTGGCGGAATATCAAAAATCCGGTGATTTATCCAAAACCCGTGAATTTATCGGCAAGGTGTCGGGTACCTTAGGCGGTTTGGTCACGATCGTGACGTTATTGGCGATGATCGGATCGCCCGTGGTTGCGGCCATTTTCGGCACAGGTTGGTTTGTGGATTGGTTGAATGACGGGCCAAATGCGGAAAAATTCACGCAAGCCTCGTTGTTGCTCAAAATCACCTTTCCTTATTTATGGTTCGTGACCTTTGTTGCGCTGTCCGGTGCGATTCTCAACACCCTCGGTAAATTCGGCGTGATGTCGTTCTCGCCGGTGTTGCTGAATATCGCCATGATTGCCACCGCACTTTGGCTGGCGCCGCAGTTGGAAAACCCCGATTTAGGTTTAGCCATCGGGATTTTCCTTGGCGGCTTGCTGCAATTTTTGTTCCAATTGCCTTTCTTATATAAAGCCAAACTATTGGTGAAGCCGAAATGGGCGTGGCATGACGAAGGCGTGAAGAAAATCCGCACACTGATGATTCCCGCTTTATTTGGCGTTTCCGTCAGCCAAATCAATTTATTGCTCGATACTTTTATCGCCAGTTTTTTAATGACCGGCTCCATCAGCTGGCTTTATTATTCAGACCGATTGTTAGAATTTCCGCTCGGCTTGTTCGGCATCGCCATTTCCACGGTGATTTTGCCGACCCTCGCCCGTCACCATGTGAACCTCGATGACAACGCCAAAAGTGCGGTCTATTTTCGCAACACAATGGACTGGGGCGTGCGCATGATTTTGTTGCTCGGCGTGCCGGCAATGATGGGTATCGCCGTGTTGGCACAACCTATGTTGCTCGTGCTATTTATGCGCGGCAGCTTCACCTTCAGCGATGTGCAGGCGGCGTCTTACTCCCTGTGGGGCTTTAACGCGGGGCTATTGAGCTTCATGTTAATCAAGATCCTGGCGAACGGTTACTACGCCCGACAAGATACCAAAACGCCTGTGAAAATCGGCATTATCGCTATGGTGAGCAACATGGCGTTCAACCTGCTTGCGATTCCTTTCAGTTATGTGGGCCTGGCGATTGCCTCCGCCATGTCGGCGACACTCAACGCATTCCTGCTTTATCGCGGCTTGGCGAAAGCCGATGTGTATCATTTCAGCCGACAAAGTGCGGTCTTTTTTCTGAAAGTTTTGTTTGCTGCCGCCATCATGGGGGGAATACTTTGGCATCTGTCTCCACCATTAAATCAATGGGCGGGGATGGCGTTTTTTCACCAAGCTCATTGGCTAATATGGCTTATTGCATTAGCACTGGTTCTTTACGGCGGTATATTGCGCTTTTTAGGAATTAGTAAAAAGGAATTTTCTTCTTCATAACCCATCCTCCTTTTAACATGATGCTTTGATTTCAAAACAAAATATTATGAGCGAATTTAAAACCTCTTGCTTATGATTTTTACTCGCTCTAAAATGCGCTCCTTATCATGACCTAACTTGGGCGTTATTTAATGGAAAATTTATTCCTCTTGCCTGTTCGAGTTTATTACGAAGATACAGACGCTGGCGGCGTTGTTTACCATGCACGCTATCTCCATTTTTTTGAACGAGCACGAACAGAATATTTACGCACTATCCACTTTTCCCAACAAATATTGTTGGAACAAAAGCGCCTTGCGTTTGTCGTTAAATCAATGACAATTGAATATAACACACCGGCAAAATTGGATGATTACCTCACTGTAGAAACCGAAATCAGTGCATTAAGGGGTGCAACGTTAATTTTTAATCAACGCTTAGTACGCAATGCGCTTATTTTATCGGAAGCAACCGTTAAAGTTGCTTGTGTTGATCTGGATAAAATGAAACCCACCGCTATTCCACACGAAATTAAAGCGGCGTTTTCAACTATTAGTTAAGTATTTTGGAGTATGTAATGACGGCAGAATTAAACTTTTTAGACTTGTTTTTAAAAGCAAGTATCGTAGTTCAATTAGTAATCGTAATTTTAATTTCATTTTCAATTATCTCATGGACAATTATTATCCAACGCAGCCGTATTTTAACTTCTGCCTTGAAAGATTCGACTAGCTTTGAAGATCGTTTCTGGTCCGGTGAAGACCTCAACAAATTATACGAAGGGCTGTCAAATCGTCGCGATGCATTGACTGGTAGCGAACAAATTTTCTTCGTTGGCTTTAAAGAGTTCTCCCGCTTAAAACAAGTCAATCCTGATGCTCCTGAAGCTATTATTAAAGGAACAACCCGTGCCATGAATCTAGCGATGAACCGCGAGATAGAAACCTTAGAAAGCCGCGTTCCGTTTTTAGCAACTGTCGCTTCAGTAAGTCCTTATATCGGCCTATTCGGAACAGTTTGGGGAATCATGCACGCGTTTATGGCATTAAGTGGCGCAAAACAAGCCACATTACAAATGGTTGCGCCAGGCATTGCAGAAGCACTAATTGCTACCGCTATCGGCCTATTTGCCGCAATCCCTGCCGTTATGGCCTATAACCGCTTAAGCCTCCGAGTCAATGCACTGGAGCAAAACTATGGTAATTTCATTGACGAATTTACCACCATTTTGCACCGTCAAGCATTCGGCAAAACAACACATGTAAATTAACAAAGTAAAAAGCTAAAAAACTGACCGCACTTGAAAGCACAAAGTGCGGTCAATTTAAGAGAAATTTTAGAGGAAATCATATGGTTCGCCGTAAACGGAAGGACATAAAATCAGAGATTAATATCGTTCCTTTTTTAGATGTCTTACTAGTGCTCGTTTTAATTTTTATGGCAACAGCACCCATCATTAGTCAGAGTGTGCAAGTTGAATTACCCGATTCAGTACAAAGTCAAAACGTATCCAATAAAGACAAAACACCTGTTATTTTAGAAGTGTCCGGCGTCGGCCAGTATGCCATTTCAATCGGCGGTGAACGGCAAGAGGGACTAACCGAAGAAATGGTGACACAATTATCCAAACAGGAATTTGACAAGGATAATAATACAATGTTTTTGGTAGGAGGAGCTAAAGAAGTGCCTTATGAAGAAGTCATCAAAGCCTTAAATCTGCTTCACTTAGCAGGAATCAAATCAGTCGGATTAATGACTAATCCGATCTAAGCAATAGGAAACACCGTGCCAAATAATCAACAAAAAAAAGAAAGAAATGCATTCGTCATTTCTGTTGCATTGCACCTGATATTGTTTGGATTGTTAATTTTAAGCTCTCTCTATCATACTGTTGAAATTATGGGCGGTGGTGAAGGAGAAGGTGATGCAATGGGTGCTGTTATGGTCGACACGGGAACGGCAGCACAAGAATGGGGGCGCATTCAACAACAAAGAAAAGGACAAACAGATTTAGCCAAAAAACCTGAACCAATCGTTGAAGAAAAAGAAATCGCACAACCTCAGAATGACACACGTGAGCAAGAACGCCTGCAACAAGAACATTTGCAAGAAGAAGCAAGGCGCCAACAAGAAATTGAACGGCAAAAACAGGAAGAATTAGCGAAACAACAAAGAGAAAAAGCTCGTCAAGAAGCACTCGAAAAGCAACAAAAAGAAGCAGAAGAAGCCAAAGCGAAACAGGCTGCTGAAGCAGCAAAATTAAAAGCTGAAGCGGAAGCGAAACAATTAGCTACAGCAAAACAAGCTGAAGAAGAAGCTAAAGCAAAAGCAGCAGCCGAAGCTGCTAAAAAAGCGGAAATAGAAGCTAAAGCCAAAGCTGAGGCAAAAGCAAAAGCAGAAGCTGAAGCAAGGGCTAAAGCAGAAGTTGAAGCAAAGGCTAAAGCAGAAGTTGAAGCAAAGGCTAAAGCAGAAGCTGAAGCGAAATCAAAAGCCGAACAAGAAGCCAAAGCCAAGGCCGAAAAAGCAAAGGCTGATGCAAAAGCTAAAGCAGATGCTCTAGCGGCTAAACGCAAAGCCGATCAAATGGCATTAGACGACTTCATGAATGGTGGAAATGTTGGTGGCGGAAGCGCTACACAAGGAGGGAATGCGAATAAAGGCGGTTCGCAAGGCAATGGTGCAGCTCTTGGGGCGGGCGATGGAGGAAAAATTGGTGACCAATATGCCGGCGTTATAAAAAGAGAAATTCAACGTCGTTTTTTAAAGGATACCAGTTTTGCTGGAAAAGTTTGTCGAATCAAAATTCAGTTAGGTCGCGATGGCACTATTTTAGGTTACCAAAAAATTTCCGGCCCCGATGATATCTGCGCTTCTGCGTTAAGAGCGGTCGCTAATACTAAAAAAGTTCCGCCGGCGCCTTCAGATGCCATATATGAAAAATATAAAGCGCCGATTATTGATTTTGATATTAAGTAGTTTAATAAATTTATAAGGTGATTAAATGAAAGTAGTTAACTATTTAGCAAAATTTGTCCTCGCATTGTTTACTATCGTAAATATTGCCGTAGCAGAGGATGAAGTACGAATTGTTATTGATGAAGGTGTTGACGGCGCACGGCCGATTGCCGTCGTTCCATTTGCTGGCGCCGCACCGGAAAATATTGCTGAAATTATTGCCCCTGATTTACGTAATAGCGGTAAATTTAATCCGCTTCCGGAAAGTAGAATGCCGCAAAAACCGACCTCTGCCGCCGAGGTTAATCCGGAAGTGTGGACGGCGTTAGGAATTGATGCCATTGTTGTGGGACAAATTACGAGTACCGGAAACGGTTATAATATTTCTTATCAACTCATTGATACCGTAGGCGCTACAGGTACTGCAGGAGCGGTTTTAATGCAAAATAGCTATACCGTAACGGACAAATGGTTACGCTATGGCGCTCATACCGTCAGTGATGAGGTGTTTGAAAAGTTGACCGGTATCCGAGGTGCATTTAGAACCCGTATCGCCTATGTTGTGCAGAAAAACGGCGGATCACAGCCTTATGAAGTTCGGGTTGCCGACTACGATGGTTACAATCAGTTTATCGTAAATCGCAGCTCGCAGCCTATTATGTCTCCAGCATGGTCACCGGACGGTAAACGCCTCGCCTACGTGTCTTTTGAAAACAGAAAATCTCAACTCGTAGTGCAGGATTTAGGTTCTGGCTCCCGCCGTGTAGTCGCTTCATATCCTGGTCATAACGGTGCGCCGGCATTTTCACCAGACGGTTCAAAACTTGCTTTTGCTTCTTCACAAGATGGTTATTTGAATATTTACATTATGTCCTCAAATGGAGGAGCACCTTATCAATTAACTCGTGGTGCAGGTAATAACACAGAGCCATCTTGGTCCCCTGATGGCAATTCTATTTTATTTACCTCAGACAGAGGTGGTTCACCGCAGGTTTACCGTATGGATGCCTCGGGCGGTAACGTATCACTTATAGGCGGACGAGGCAGTGCCCAAGTTAGCGGAGACGGCAAAACGCTAGTCATGATCAATGGTAACAATAATGTTGTGAAACAAGACATCGCAACCGGCTTAAACGAAGTATTAAGTACATCTTTTTTAGGTGAAAGTCCGAGCATTTCCCCAAATGGAATAATGATAATTTATAGCTCTACACAAGGCTTAGGAAAGGTGCTACAATTGGTTTCCGCAGATGGTCGCTTTAAGGCGAGCCTCCCGGGAAGTAGCGGCCAAGTGAAATTTCCGGCTTGGTCCCCATACTTAACTAAATAAACTCAATAAGGAGAAATCTAATGAACAAATTTGTTAAATCATTATTAGTTGCTGGTTCTGTCGCTGCATTAGCCGCTTGTAGCTCATCAAGTGACGAAGCGGGTAAAGGTCAAACTTTCGGCGGATACTCTGTTGAAGATTTACAACAACGTTATAACACCGTTTATTTCGGGTTTGACAAATACAACATTGAAGGCGAATACGTACAAATCTTAGATGCACACGCAGCATACTTAAGCGCTGTACCGTCTTCAAAAGTACTTGTTGAAGGTAACACTGATGAACGTGGTACACCTGAGTACAACATCGCTTTAGGTCAACGTCGTGCCGACGCGGTGAAAGGTTACTTAACAGGTAAAGGTGTTGAAGCAAGCAAAGTTTCAACCGTATCTTACGGTGAAGAAAAACCTGCCGTATTAGGTCATGACGAAGCTGCATACGCGAAAAACCGTCGCGCAGTGTTAGCATACTAATTTGCTAATCAAGAAAAAACAGGGCTTATAAGCCCTGTTTTATTTTCTCCCTTTCTTTACCGACTAAAGATAAAAGATCAGCATTTTTGACCGCACTTTGCCAATTCAACTATCGACAAATCACTAAATTAACATTAGCCTCTTGCAAATACTGCTTTATAACGTCCGATACATCGTCATCGGTAAATAAAAAATCAACATCACCCAGTTGTCCTAAACGTACCATAGCACGGCGAATAAATTTGGAATGATCGGCAACCAATAGCGTTTGTCGTGAGCTTTCAATAATTGCCCGTTTTACCTGAACTTCATGATAATCATAATCCAATAACGAACCGTCCGAATCAATCGCGCTAATCCCCAATATGCCGAAATCTAACCGAAATTGAGAAATAAAATCACAAGTGGCTTCACCGATAATCCCGCCATCTTTACGTAAAGAGCCGCCGGCCATCGTAATATCAAAGGTTTCATTCTGACGTAGTAAATGCGCAGCATTAAGATTATTCGTTACAATACGTAACCGTTCATGGTGCAACAACGCGTTTGCCACAGCCTCGGGGGTTGTTCCAATATCAATAAATAGAGAGGAACCATGAGGAATAATTTTTGCGACCGATTGTGCAATGAGATTTTTTTGGTAAGAAAAAAATTGTTTACGATCAATATAATCGGAATTTTCGGAAGACGACGGTGACGCAGCGCCGCCGTGATGACGCCGAATAATGTCCCATTCGGCTAACTCATTGAGATCTCGTCGAATTGTCTGTGAACTCACGCCCAACTGCGCGACCAAATCTTCCGTTGTGAGATAACCATTTTGTCTGACTAATTCAATAATTTTCTGCTGACGTATGGATTGTTTCATCGTTCCCTAACCTATAAATCTGTAAACTAATCTTTTAATTCATTGATGTTACAGTCAATTTTGCACTGAAGCCATCCCATAATAATTCCTGTCAGCAAACCGCCAATATGTGCCGCATTACCGATTTGAATATCCACCAGCGGCATAATAAAGCCCAAAGCAAGCCCAATCAGTAACATTTGCAAAAAACTCGCGGGCAAATGAAAACGGCCACTATAACGATCGATGATAAACACATAGCCTAACACCGCATAAACCACGCCGGACAAGCCAAAAAACGCTGCGGAATCAATCGCATAGTATTGTGCCGTGCCGCTCGATATTGCCGAAATAAGATAGAGTATCAGTAGTCTGAACGCACCGTAATGACATTCTATCATACTGCCGAAAATCCACCACCAAGATAAATTAAAAACTAAATGCAATAATGACAAATGAATCAGCGTATGAGTTATATAACGCCAAAGTTCAAGATCTTGGTCGTAAAATACAGGATAATGAAACATTTCCATTATTATTTCATTCGCACCAAGATTTTGCAAAGTATAAATAATGAGACAAAGTGCGGTCAAAAATAAAGTAAATTTCGGCGCTTGTAATAAACTAAAAGAGTTGACCGATTTCGCTGGACGAACAACCACCCTACCGACTTGCCAACCGGCATTTCCGTAACGGGGATCAAAAGGATTACGTAAAAATTGCGCTTTCTCTTTCGTTATTTCAGCTAACTGCGGCGAATTTTCCTCAATAAAGACCCCGAACAATGGTATGCCACGCTCATCCTGAAATGATTTTAAGATCAATTCAACACCCAATCGGCTACGAATATAATCACGAAATCGTAATGGAAAATCTTCACTTTCACTACCAAACAAATACTGCATTTACGCTCCCACGCGATAGCGCCTAAATAATTTTTACCCCTTTATTCCTTTAGTAAAGAAACCATGATTTGGTCAATTTTGAAATTTTCCGTATCAATCACTTCAAATTTATAATTATCATAAAGCACAAAATCCGTTTTTTTAGGAATTTTTCTTAGCATATACATCATGAAACCACTAATGGTTTCATAATTTTCCGCATCGGGAAAATGTTCAATATTCAACACACGCATTACATCTTCCAACGGCGTTGCGCCGTCAATTAACCATGAATGCTCATCCCGGCTGACGATATATTCTTCTTCATTGGAAACCAATTCCCCCATTACAATGCTCATTACGTCATTTAGCGTAACGATTCCCACCACAAGCGCATATTCATTGACAATCACCGCAAAATCTTCGCCTGTTGATTTAAACAATTCCAGCACCTCAAATAACGATAATGTATCCGGCACAAATAACGCTTTTCTCAACAGTTTAGCGTCAGTCAATAACACATCCTCCTGCTGCAGATACATCGTTAACAAAGAATGCGATTCGACATAGCCTAAGATTTTGTCCAGACTGCTGTCACAAATCACTAATTTGGAATGGGAATTCGCCGATAGGGTGTCCAATACTTGCCGGCGGCTGAAAGTGCGGTCTAAATAAACGATATTTTCGCGTGTCGTCATGGTTGATGTCACGGTTCTCGCCTGCATATCAAAAATATTTTCGATTAAATATTGCTCTTGAGTTTTCAATACACCGGCCTCGGCCCCCGCTTCAACGACGGCGACAATGTCTTCCGAGGTCATGTTATCTTCCCGAACCGTGGAAATACGTAATAGCCGAAAAATGCCGTTAGCGATCACATCAAACAGCCATACCAACGGTTTAAATAAAATAATACAAAGCCCCATTAGCGGCACGATACGTACCGCCATTTTTTCGGGATAGGTAATCGAAAGGCGCTTTGGAATCAAATCCGCAAACAGAATAAACGTAAATGTCACCATAGCGAAAGCAAGCCAAGAAGCGGCAGAATCAATCCAAGGGGCTTGACTATATTGTTCCAACCATTTTTTGATGTACGGACTCACTGCGCTTTCACCGATTCCGCCGCCCAGAATCGCCAACATATTCAACCCGATCTGCACGACCGTAATAAAATGCCCCGGATGTTCCTGCAGCTTTAACACATGCTGCGCCCGTTTATCGCCGTCATTGGCCATCGCCTGTAATTTTAATTTTCTTGAGCCCGCTAAAGCGATTTCCGATGAAGAAACAACGGCACTCAAAATAATCAGGCATAAAAGAATTAAAATCGTCTCTAATAAATCCATATTATGCTACTTATCAAATTTCTTAAAAAACGACCGCACTTCAAATCGCAGTCGCCTTATTCCTCACTGGCAAACCAACCGCGGACAAATTGAATGGAAAGAAACAGCGTCAGTGTTAAAAACGCATAAAATATCCAAGAAAATACCGGGTGACTCGGCGTACTATCTGCCGTAACTTCCTTGATAGAAACGGCGTTACGATACTCATCCAACAGCGTAATTCGCCAGCCGTAGTATTTAATTTGAACCGATTTATTTTCGTTTCCCAATGCCTGCGCCTCCGCCTGTAAATTGGCGGAACCGAATTTAAAATAAAACGGAAATCCCCAACGCGTATCTTCATTGCGATACACCATAATCTTACCGTCGTCATTTTGCGTATTAATAAAATACACATCGCGCACAACGCCATCCGCCGGATTTGATTTCGTAATGAACCCGTCTTTATCCATGCGTTTCACTTCAACGCCTGTAACACGCGTCACGTCGTAATGAGGGAAAACATAATTCACCACAGAAAACATCGCGGCATGAAAAATAAAGAGAATTAAAAATAAACAATATTTAAAAAATCTACGCATAATTTTTCCTATTACGAATCAACTGATGATTGCACACTAAGCCGAAATAAACGCTCAAAATTAGTCGTCGTCATTTGCGCAAAATCCTCTGTCGAAACGCCTTTCAACGTCGCGACATATTCACACACTTCACGCGTATAAGCCGGTTGGTTTTGCTTTCCGCGGAAAGGAACGGGGGCAAGGTAAGGCGAATCCGTTTCGACTAATAAACGATCGATCGGCACATGTCGAACGACATCACGTAATGCTTCCGCATTGCGAAAGGTCACAATGCCCGAAATAGAAATATACATTCCTAAATCAAGCAACTGCGTCGCCGTCGCCAAATCTTCCGTAAAACAATGCAAAACGCCGCCGCACTTTTCCACCTGATTTTCACGTAACAGCGCAACGGTATCTTCACGCGCGGCGCGAGTGTGTACGATAACCGGTTTATTTAAAGCATTGGCCATTTGAATCTGCCCGGCAAAGGAGGCTTGCTGAGCTGCTTTATTCGCCGCGCCGTAATAATAATCCAGCCCCGTCTCGCCGATGGCAATGACTTTCGGATGTTGCGCCAATTGCGCTAAACGCGCGGCATCATAAGCCTCGTCGTCTAAATCCAACGGATGGACGCCGCAAGCCAATGAGATTTCGTCAAACGGCTCAAGCAATGGCAGCGCGCGTTCAAAACGTGCGAGCGTCACACCGACGGCAAGTAAATGTTTAACGCCACGCGCCTTGGCCTTAGACACAACGTCAGCCACGTTTCGGTGAATATTTTCATAATCCAACGCATCCAAATGACAATGCGAATCCACAATA
>ERZ772967.2557-NODE-2557-length-11612-cov-3.411699_pt1 | contig 11612 bp, 11 predicted proteins | sample MGYA00511677_ERZ772967 | MGnify/ENA primary metagenome ERZ772967 (study PRJEB29015, sample SAMEA2737931) | human oral metagenome | biome: human oral; feature: human-associated habitat; material: dental | place: China | collected 2146 ...
GGCAAAGGCGGCGAGCCGCCGCTCCAGCGCGTCATGCGGCGCCAGGTGGCCGCTGACGAGATGCGAAGCGCCGCTGCCGACGCCCCAGCGGCGAGCGCCGGCGCAGGCCGCCTCGATCAGCGCCGGATCGGCGGCCAGGCCCAGATAGTCGTTGCTGCAAAAGCTGATGAATTCACGGCCGTCGACGATCGCCAGCGGCCCGCACGGGGAGGCCAGCGTGCGGCGATGGCGGCGCAGGCCGTCGTGATCAAGCGTGGCGAGCTGGGCGGCCAGATCGTCGTGGAGCGGGGTGTGTGACATGGCGGATGGTGATAAAAATGAGCTTGGCGCAATGGTTCGGGAGGCAGGCAATCATACAAGATTGGCGCGGAACCCGCTTTTGCGGGATAGCCAGATGGAGCGCTCCCGGCAAGGGAAGGCGGCGATGGCTGAGGCACGGCGGCACGCTGCGCTGTTTTGCCATGATCAGCCTGAAGCCCGCGTGGATTGGGGATTGTCGGTAAGCATGCCCTGAAGCCCGCGTGGAATGGGCGTTTCCGGCCTGCCTGCCCGCAAATGCCCTATTGACGCGGGCTCGCGGGCAGCCTCTATCGCAACGTCTGCCGCAATATCCACCGCATTCGGACTCGCGCGGCAAGCTGCATATGCACCATGTCGCTGGCGCCATGCACCATGCCGTCAGCGCCATATGACTGCGAATGAAAAATGCCGGCCAGGAAGGCCGGCATTTTGAAAGGCGCATGGCGGTACGCTGCGGCACAACGGAACGCTGCGCCGCGCCGCGCCGCGGTTACCGCTGGACGCGCTGCCGGGCAATCGGCCGGCCGATCCGGCCAGTTAGGCGACGCGCACTTCAATCTTGCGCGGTTTGGCGCGTTCAAGCTTGGGGATGCTCAGTTTGAGTACGCCATTGTTGAATTCGGCCCGGATGTTCTCGCGGTCGAGTTCCTTGCCCAGCGAAAACGTCCGCCGATAGCGCGGCAATTCGACTTCGACGTAGCTGGCTTCCATATCGGTGGGAATGGGTAGTGCGACTTCACCTTCGATGGACAGCGCTTCCGCATCGACGTGGACGTTCAGCTTGTCTTTCGGCACGCCCGGCAAGTCGGCATAGAGCGTAATGCCCGCTGCGTCCTCAATGACATCGACGGGCGGCAGCATGGCCGCCGTTTCGGCGTATTCGCTTTCATTTTTCCGTTGCGCGGTTTCTGTCACCTGATGTTCGTTCATGATGTTTTCCTTTCTTCAGCTTTTTTCAGTGATTTCGACGCGACGCGGCATCGAGGCGGCACGGCGCTGAATGCTGACGTGCAGCACGCCGTCCTTGTAGGCGGCCGAGGCGCTTTCCGGATCGATATCGTCAGGCAGACTGATGGCGCGGCGGTAAGTGCCGCTGATGCGCTCGTTGATATGCGTTGCCGCTTTCGCATCCGCCTGGGGCAGTTCGCTGCCGCGTTCGCCCGACAGCGTCAGCACGCCGCGTTCGATCGAAACATCGATACTGGCCGGGTCAAGCCCCGGCGCAAAGGCGTAGATTTCCACGCTTGTCGGCGTCGTGCCGACATTGAGCGCCGGAAAACCGCTGCGTCCGATGCCGCGCAGCGGGGTGGTCGGGCCGGCATGGCGCAATAGCTGGTGTTGCAGGCGGGCCAGGTCGGCGAACAGGTCGCCGGCAAACAGGGTTCGATACATTCCATTCTCCTTTCAGATGGTTTCCGCAGGGGTGCGGCGTTGACAAGAAGATAGGGATGTGTTTGGGCTTTTCAAGCCCCGTGAGCGCCGGTGCGTAGGTGAAAGGCAAGGTCGGCGGTTGCTTCGCTGCTGCCGATTTCCGTGTACGCCGGTGCGCCGGTGAAAGATCGCCGGGCCGTTGCGCGGCGCAATGGCTGCCGCGCGCTGGCTGCGGCGTGTTGCTCGAACGCACGGCGTTCGCCGGTCAGGGGAGGCTGATGCCGCGGAAGCTGAATTGATCGGCGTTACGAGTCTTACGAGTCGGGTGGATGAAGGGCTGACAAGAAATGGAACAGGTGGGGCAGGTGTGCAGGTGGGGCAGGCGGGATCGGAACGATCGAACGACAAAATGGCAGGAACGTTCCGGGTAGATGCATTGACGGCCTTGCCGGAAAGGCCCGTTCTGCCTGGGGTGCAGCGCCGCTGTAGCCGCCTGTTTACGCGGGTTCCAGCCATGCGCCATATCTGCTGCGCGCATCCGGCAATGGCTGCCGGCGCGTGGGTAATTTTTTCAGGCTGACTCGTTGATCGTGCGGATAATATCGCGCAGCGCCGCCAGTTTTGCCGGCTGGCGTTGGCTGATCAATGTCGCCAGGTCTTTCGTCTGCGCGGACAGTTCGGTCTGCGTCTTGCAGGTACGGAAGCGGTCGATCAGCGTTTGCGCCTGCGTGCCGAAGCAATCCATGCAGAAATCGACCAGCAGGAATCTTGCTTCGGAAATGATGGCCTCATCATGAATGTGCCATTCATCGCGGGCGTGCGCGGTTCTCGCTCCGGCCGCCGGCATGGCGGGGGCAACGCCATTTGCCGTATGCGCCGCCACGCTGGTATGTACGGGCGGTGCTGCAGACGGTGCGGGCGCCGTGCCGTCATCCTGGGTAATGAAGCCGTCCCGCATCAACTCATGGAGGATGGTGTACGACTCCTCGGTGGGGAGTACCGATTTATGCAGCAGATCTTGCAAAGTTCGGGGTTTGCTCAGCAATAGCATGATGCCTCGTTGCCGGAGCCCCAGCCCAACAGTATGGCGCGCTATTTCTTCTGCGCCTTTTTCGGTGACACGCAAAACTGCCGATGGATTCATATTTTCCTCCCGCGTTTCTGAATGATCGGACGGGCTGCATGCGTTGTCAATCGGTTTGATGATCTTCCACGCTAAAGTTTGAAGCGGGCAATCGACTTATTCAGCGCGCCGACGATTCTATGGACTTTGTTGATCGCCAGCAGCAGCGGCGGCAGGGCGTCAAGGGAACGCGTTTCAACATAATTACGCGTCGCCACGTCGATGGCCGCCATCTGTTTGGATAGGGCGTCGCTGTTTTCCTGAATGGCTGCCGTAATGTTGATCAGCTTCATCTGCATCAGCTTGAGCGAGGCCATCATGCTGGAGTCGTCATCTTCGGCGAGGTGAATGCTGATATGAAGGTCGCCCTCGGCAATTCTTCGCATGTTTTCGGCGGCCTCATAAGGTTCGCCGCCCAGCTGCCTGAGAATGTCGGTGCGCATACGGAAGGCGAAAATCGCCACGAAAGCCAGCAGCACGCTGCTGGCTCCCAGGTAGTAGGCCGCTTGCTGCCAGAAACGCGCGTCGATATCGTCGATGAAGAAGCCGATGCCGACGATCCATCCCCAAGGGTCGAATTTCAGCACGCCGTTGAGTTTCGGGAAACGGAGGTATTCCGGCTCGCCCGGCTTGAGGGTATCCAGTTCAAGATAGGCTTTATTGTTGGTGCTTGTTTTCAAGCCTTCGCGATAGGCTTCGGTGACGGTGCGCCCGTCCGGCAGCTTGCCGCCGTCGTCTATTTTGCCTATGCGGCTTTGGATGGGGTGCTGGATGAATCGGTCGCTCGCATAGTCACGGATGAAGTAATAGTTGCGAACGCCTTGCCGCTGCGCGTTGATCGCTTCGATGGCGTGCCGCTGCGCATCTTCACTGCTCATCTTGCCGCTGACTTCCAGCGCGTGGTAGTGCTTGATTAGCGAATCGGCAAAATCGAGCGATTGGTTGATATGCGAACGCCGTTCTTCATACAGGTTGTGCCGGATCGTATAAAGGCCGAAGCCCGATATGACGAGGAGCCCGAGCAGGGAAGCGGTGACGATGATTTGTATTCGGGTTTTCAGATGCATGATGTACCCCAACAAGCTGGTTCATTGATCCAATCAATATGAAATTTAATGATGGATTACAGTATTGCCAATATTGCAACGGCAGGCCTGAGAAGCCAGCGTACCGTCGTAATTTGCACGTAATGGCCTTGTGTGCCCGAACCTTTGAGCGCATAACCATTGCCATCATATATCGGGGAATTGCTCCTCAAATCAAGACCTGGGTGACGATGAGTAAAAAAATCTGACGGATGTGGCTTTATTGCAGGGTATTTGTGCCTATAGCGTTGCCGCCAAGAGGGGCCGGCCGGCAGATTGTTCTGGTGGTTCCGTATGTGTTTTCCGTACAAATACGTGGTAAAACAAGCGCTTATATTTTTGGCGCGATATTGGACTCGGAGAAAAGCGGCTTAAACCGGGGTGTATGCACACAAAACGCATCCCTTGATCGGAGTTGAGCGCAGGTTCACGGGTGTGCAGCGGATTACCGCGCTGTACCGAGGCAAAATCGAGATGTGCGCGGGTGTGCAGGCACAGGAGTTCAAGGCGGCTCGGCATCGGCGAGGAAGTGCGAGTGTGCGGGCGCGCGGGGGTACGGGTGCGCCGGGCATCGCCCCGTCGCCGTGCTAAACGGGCTTTTCATCGGCTCTTAATTTGACGATAAGATATTAATTTTTATCAGATTTATGCGATTCTCCAAGTTCGCCATTCTGTCCTTCGCCGCGGGTGTTCTCTGCCTGCAAATGCAGGCGCATCTGCCTTCGCTGGCGATGATTCTGCTTCTGGCGGGCGTGGTGGGCACCGCTGTGTTGGCGGGCGTCATGAGCATGCGCAGAAAGCGCGCGTCAGGTCAGGCGCGTCTGGGCGAGACGCCAGGCAAGGCGCGCCGGCCGTTTATGCCGGAGCGCATGGCTTTACTTGGCGTTGGTTTTGCGCTGCTCGCCTTTACGCTGGGTTTTGCCTGGGCCGGCTGGCGGGCGCATCTGCGTTTGGCGGATGCCCTGCCGGCCGAGTGGGAAGGGCGCGACGTGACGCTGACAGGCATCGTTGCCGCTTTGCCGCATCGCTTTGCGCGGGGCGAGCGTTTCGAGTTGACGGTCGAGTCGGTGCAGACACTCGGCGCGCATGTGCCAAAACACCTCCAGTTGACCTGGTATGACGGGCGTTCTGGGCGGGATGCACGTGCTCAGGGAGAAAACAGGCGCCGAGAAGACAGTGGGGAAAATAGCCGGCGCGGGGGCGATAACAGCACAGAGAATCCGTCCGCCGAGGCGGTGCGCACTGCGCGCGTGTATACCGTAAATTCGGGCGCGGAACAGGGAGAAAAACCAGCTGTGGCACTGGCTGCCGCTTCACTATCGGCTACGGCGGCCGCAGATTCTGGCACGGGTTCGGGAGCGGATTCGGGCATCAATTCCGTCGCGCGTTCCCCTATCAGCCAGATTGCCGATGTTGCCCTTGCTCCGCCCGCGACTACCCATCGGGCGACCGCCGGCGCTTCTGACCCGTCGGGAGCAGTGAATCAGCCTGCGTCGCCGGCACGGGCGGCCGGCGGACGTTTGCATCCGGGCGAACGCTGGCGGCTGACCGTGCGCTTACGGCATCCGCACGGCAATGCCAATCCGCAGGGCTTTGATTACGAGGCATGGCTGCTGGAGCGCAATATTCGTGCGCTGGGCGCGGTGAGGCCGGACAAGCGGGCGGGCAATGGCGCCGACAGCGATGCTGGGGGCGGCAATAGGCGGCTCGATGCTTTCGTCGTGCGTCCCGGTTATCTGGTCGAGCGCTTGCGCGAGGCGGTGCGTGACCGCTTTGTTGCCGCACTGCCCGATGCGTCGTATCGCGGCGTGCTGGTGGCGCTGGCCATCGGCGATCAGCGCGCGATTCCTGGTGCGCAATGGACGCTTTTCAACCGCACGGGCGTGACGCATCTGGTGTCGATCAGCGGCCTGCATGTAACGATGCTGGCGGCCTTGTTCGCAGGGCTGGTGGGCTGGCTGTGGCGGCGCAGCGAGCGCCTGATGCTGCGTCTGCCCGCGCCCAAAGCCGCTTTGCTGGCGGGTTGGCTGGCTGCCTGTGCGTATGCCTTGCTGGCCGGCTTCGAGGTGCCGGTGCAACGGACGCTGTACATGTTGAGCGTGGCGGTGCTTGCCCTGTGTTCCGGGCGTAATTTCGGTTCCGGCAGAATTTTGCTGGCGGCGCTGTTCGTCGTATTGCTCATCGATCCGTGGGCCGTGCTGTCCATCGGTTTTTGGCTCTCGTTTGGCGCGGTCGGCGCATTGCTGTATGCGGGCGGCACGCGCCTCAGGCAGTCTGAGCGGCCTGCCGGAGTCGCGCGTTGGCGTGCGCTGGCGCTGCATTGGGGCGCGGCGCAGTGGGCGGTGACGGTTGCGGGGCTGCCTTTGCTGCTGCTCTTCTTCCAGCAGTTTTCGCTGGTTTCCCCGCTAGCCAATGCCTTGGCGATCCCAGTCGTCAGCCTGCTGATTACGCCGTTGACGCTGCTTTGCGCCGTATTGCCCTGGTCATGGCTATTACACGCCGATCACTGGCTGCTGGCGCAGTTGATGGCCGTGCTGCACGAATTGTCCGCCTGGCCGGTCTGGCAACAGCCCGCGCCGCCGCTGTGGGCGATATTGCTGGCGCTGGGCGGTATCGCTTGGCTACTGTTGCCGCGCGGTTTTCCGGCACGCTGGCTGGGCAGCCTGTTGCTCTTGCCGGCACTGCTCTGGCAGGCGCCGAGGCCGCCGGCGGGCGAAGCCTGGGTCGATGTGCTGGATGTCGGGCAGGGATTGGCGGTCGCCGTGCGCACGGCGACGCACAATCTGCTCTACGATGCCGGACCGCGCTACAGCGCCGAGGCGGATGCCGGGCAGCGCGTCGTGGCGCCGTTTCTGCGTGCGGCGGGCATCGGACGGCTCGATGTACTGCTCATTTCGCACAGCGATACCGACCATGCGGGGGGACTGGCTTCGATTCAGGCGTCGCTGCCGGTCGCGCGCCTGCTCTCTTCGGCACCGGCTGCTTTTGGCGGCGAAGCCTGCGCAGTGGGGCAGCATTGGACGTGGGACGGCGTGCGATTCAGTCTCTTGCATCCGGATGAAGCCGTGTATGCCGACACATCGGCTCAGCCGAATCATTTGAGCTGCGTGCTGAAAATCGAAGCCGCCGGAAGCCGCGCCCTGCTGACCGGCGACATCGACGCGGCGGCGGAAGCTCGTCTGCTGGCGCGGGAAGCGAAGCGAAATGGCGGGAAGAGTGAAGAAAGAAGCGAAGAAAAAAGCGGAGAAAAAAACAGGGAAGAAGGCGCCGGCGCAGAGATACGCCCGACGGCGGATGCGGCAAACGGTACGTCGGCAAAGGGCTTGTTGGCGGCATTTCCGACGTTGCGCAGCGAGGTCATTATTGCCCCGCATCACGGCAGCCGCAGGTCGTCGACACGGCCTTTCCTCGCGGCTGTCGACGCACATGAAGCCGTGTTTTCGGCGGGATACCGCAATGCTTTCGGGCATCCGCATACGGAAACACTGGCGCGCTACGCCGCGCGGGGCAGCCGGATCTGGCGAACCGATACCGGCGGCGCGATACATATACGGCTGGCGGCGCGCGCCGAAGTCTCGTCGTGGCGGCAGGTTCGCCGGCGTTACTGGCAAATGCCCTAAGCGGAACGGCCATAAGTAGCCACAAGCGCGCGAAAGGCGCGAGTCGGCAGGAAGTCTGCAACGACGCCGTAAAGTTTGGTCTTGCCCTACCGTTTGCGATGTGCCGTAGCGTTATTAACGATTGGCAGACCTGCCCGCAAACGCCCAATCGACGCGGGCTGCAGAGGCGGTAACCGTGACAGGCGGCGCCATTTTCTGATCGTCGGTAGATTTCTCCGGTTGGATGTCGGCGGCCGGATGTGTTTTGGCGGGCACGCAGACCCGACGGCTCGTGCGGTCAGACCAGCGTGCATCGTCAGGTCGTTTCAATCAGCCTGCATGGATTTTTTGCCGACCGCGAGACGATGGAAAAAGAAAAAAGTGAAGGGTACAAACGCCCGAACGCCTGAAAAGGCGGAAAAAACGAGGGAAAGGTAATAATAAAGACAAATAAAAATGCCCCCTGAAAAGGGGGCAAAGGAGGTGCAAAAGAGGAGAGGTGGGATACCTGAACCGGCAGGCCTGAAAATAAGGGCTATGGGCAAGGCCAAAACGTTGCCCATAGCCCCAACAGGTACACGTGGCAAAAATCTTTCAGGGCGGGCCGATTATGGTACATGGATGATGAAGAATACGTCTGGAATGTCTGGAAGGTATTGAAAATACTGGCTGCCGTAGCGTTTGTCGAGGCGGCGGCCATGCCTGTCATTGCTGACGGATTGCCGACGGCCGTTAGCGGGCGTTATGTTCGATAATCTGGCTGTCCGCTGTGTGATGATCGGGCGCGTGATTGACCAGCGTCGTCGCCAGACCGAGGCCGATGATGTAGGCAAGAATCAGAACGGAGCGAACGATGCGGATTTTCATGATAGATCCTCGGTAAAGGCGTCTCCTTGCGGCGCGCTTCAGACTGTGTTCAGACTATGGCATTTGGCCGGAAGCGGACTTCAGGAAACTTCAGGAAGTTCGAATGGCAGGCAGTCTATCCCTTTTTTCTTCGTTTACAATAAACACAACGGCAATTTTTTATTAAGTTTATTTTAATAATGGATGCGCTTTCTGATATTGCTTTCTTTGCGCTGCTGGTTCGGCACGGCAATCTGACTTCTGCCGCCCGCGAGCTGGATGTAACGCCGCCTGCGGTCAGCCGTCGGCTGGCGCTGCTGGAAAACCGCCTCGGGATCCGCCTGCTCAACCGGACGACGCGCCGCGTGTCGCTGACGTATGAAGGCGAGCTGTATTTAGAGGAAGGTCGGCGGATTCTCGACGATCTGGGCGAGCTAGAACAGCGCGTTTCCAGCGGCCATTCCGTACCGCGCGGCTTGCTCCGCGTCAATGCGAGCTTCGGCTTCGGTCGCGAGTATGTGACGCCGATCGTCGCCGAATTCCTGCAGGCCTATCCCGAAGTGGAGGTGCAGTTACGCCTGACCGATCGGCCGATCAATCTGGTCGAGGAAGGCTTTGATGTCTGCGTGCGTTTCGGGCATGTGCCGGATGCGCGGGTCGTCGCCCGCAAGATTGCCTCGAACCGCCGTTATCTCTGCGCGGCGCCGGCCTATCTCGAAAAATACGGCGTGCCCGCCACGCCGAACGAACTGCGCCAACACAAGTGCATCGTCATCCATCAGACGAATGCCGCTGTCGGCGCCTGGCGCCTGAGTAACGGCACGGAAGAGGAAACGGTCAAAGTACGCGGCGCAGTCGTCACCAATGACGGGGATGCGGCGGTCGCTATGGCGCTGCGCGGCTTGGGGATTCTCGAGCGTTCGGAATGGCACGTGGCGCCGTATATCCGCTCGGGCAAGCTACAACTGCTGCTGCCGGACTGGGTGCTGCCGGCGGCGGACATCTACGTGGTCTATCCGGTCAGAAAGAATTTGTCGGCCAAGGTGCGTGCTTTCGTCAACCATCTGGCGGACAGCATCGCCGCGCATCAGGTGGTGACGGACGGCGTGATGAACCAGTGGTGACCCCATGAACTGGCCCAACTGACAGACGGCGGGCAAGACGACGAGTGCTCACGCCAACACCTGGCGGAACGTGATGGAAAGCGCCCTGGCGCGTACCCCAGAAGGCGGCCCGGAAAATGGCCGCGTGACAATTTAGTGACGACGCATTTTTATACCGGACGGGTTGGCCTGATTCGTCGCCAGCGCCGCTGGGCAGGCGGACTGAACCGTACCGTACCGGCTTGCAGCCTGCCTGATGATCGGCCTGGGACTTTCCGCCGGGATCGGCCACTACCTGCAGATTATGGTATTTCAGCGTATCGACCCGGCGGCGGATGCGCCGTTTTTTCTATGCGCAGCGCGTCTGGGCCATGCTGTTCGGCGCCGCCTTTTTTGGTGAACTACCGGATGCTTTGTCGTTGGCGGGTTTCGGTCATCATCGGCAGCGGTCGGTTCCTTGCGTTGAGGCTATTCCGGTAGCGCCTGCGCTGAGGCCGGCGTATGTCAGATTGGTGGACAAAGGGCAGCCCTGCGCCCGTTACAGCACCGTGGCCGCACGAATGGCACGAATGCTACGAATGACGCGCAGGGCGGGCAAAGGGTGAATGGCCAATGGCAAATGAGGTGCGTTCGGCAAAATCCTCGCGTCGATCGCCCCACTTAATGTATCGAAGGCGGCGTTTCCGGTACGTTGCCGAAGAGCGAGTCGATGTCAGCCTTGTCAAAGCGGTATTCATGGTTGGCAAGGTCGTCGCGGATGACGAGCACGCCGTTTTCCTTGAGCGCGCTGTAAATGTCCTGACGGCCAAGCGTGCGCAGAATATTGCGCACTTTGTCCCAGTCCATCGGCCAGTCATGCGTGACCGCCCGGGGAGGGAAGAGGCGCACGGTCTCTTCGTGGAACAGGCGGGTGAGCAGCGTTTCGGCGGGCAGCGCGTTCAGTTCTTCCGGCGTGGCGGTGCCCGCCAGTGCTTCGATACGCGCCCAGCCGTCGGCATCGCGTGCGTCGGTCGTCGGCATTTTCTGGATGAACAGCCCGGCGGCGCCTTGTGCCGAAGCGGCCAGGAAAAAACGCGTGGTGAGTTGCTCGGACTGCGCCAGATAGTGTTCGAAGAGGGCGGCAATACTGTCGCCGGCCAAAGGGACGACGCTTTGATAGGGGGCGCGCATCGCCGCAGTTTCGAGCGAGAACAACAGTTGCCCGTGGCCGAGCAGATCAGCGAGCGGCGCATCGCGCCCGATCGCTTCGCCGACCTGCGCCATGGCGCGTAAATTCAGCGATTCGCTGCAATCAATGACGAGCAGCGGCAGGGGACCGTTGCCGCGTAACTGGATCGTCAGGCGGCCAGGCTGTTTGAGGTTGTCGGCGAGCAATACGGTGGTTGCGCCCATCTCGCCCAGCAGCTCGATGACGCGCGGCGGATAATCGCGCCGCGCCAGCAGTTGCGCCCAGACGGCCTCCAGGCGCACGACGGCGCCGCGGATGTCGAGTTCCTCGAAAAGAAAGCGCTGTACGCAATCGGTGGTCATGGTTGCTTCTCCGTTCGTCATTCCGCCGGTTTCTCCGGCAGGGCTTGGGCATAAGTCTCCGGCGCAAAGCCGATGAGCAGCGTCTTACCGGTGTCGAGCACCGGCCGCCGGATCAGCGTCGGGTAACGCGCCATCAGCGCCAGCGCGCCAGCCTCGTCGAGATGGGCGCGTTCGGTTTCACTGAGCTTCCGCCACGTCTGGCCGCGCGTGTTGAGCAGCGTCTGCCAGCCGACGCGGCGATTCCAGTCGGGCAGGCACGTGCCGGCGACGCCCGCCTTTTTGTAGTCGATGAATTCGTAGGCAATTCCCCGCGCATCCAGCCAGGCGAAGGCTTTTTTCATCGTGCTGCAATTTTTGATGCCGTAAATCTTGAACATTCGGTCGGTGTCTCATGCCATCGGTTTGTTTGCGACTGCCTTGCCGTGGCGTAACGCAGGGCGGCGGGCAGCTTGTCATCGGCTGCAAAAGTAGCGCAATCGCCCGGCGGGTTCAAGCAGCGCGCCGGCGCGGGTTCAGCCAAAGCGCGCCGGACGCACCGCTGAAATAGCGGCTTCCTTTGCCAAAATACACGTTGGCTTGCCTTGCCGTACTGCTCGTACTGTCAGCGGCTTCCCGCCTTGTCTTTGGCAAAGTCGAGCCGCTATAGATTGTCTGG
>ERZ772967.2558-NODE-2558-length-11608-cov-4.918117_pt1 | contig 11608 bp, 7 predicted proteins | sample MGYA00511677_ERZ772967 | MGnify/ENA primary metagenome ERZ772967 (study PRJEB29015, sample SAMEA2737931) | human oral metagenome | biome: human oral; feature: human-associated habitat; material: dental | place: China | collected 2146 ...
CGGTTGCGGCGCTGGGAGCGGTGCTCGGCCGCCGCGACCGTCAGGACGGTGCCCGACAGGCGCTCGCCCAGGCGGGCCAGCGCCCGTTCGCGCTGCTCCTGGTCGAGGGCGGTCGTCGTGGCCAGGTCCAGGCTGAGTCGCACGCGCGAGTCCGCGGTGTTCACGCCCTGGCCGCCGGGGCCCGAGGCGTGGGAGAAGCGCTCCCCCAGCTCGCCCGCGGGCACGACCAGACCCCGGGGGCAGCCGGGGCCGGGCGGGATGCGCAGGTCGTCCATGCCACCAGTGTGCCACCAACCCGTTGCGCTCCCGGCGCTCGGGCGCTCGCGGTGAGGAGCCGAAGCGGATGTACGTGGAATCCCGCGCACAATCGCACGCCGGATTCCACGTGCATTCCAGCGGCCTAGCCACCCCGGTTAGCGGGCTCAGTGACGCGTTTCCCCGGGGTCTAGTTCGTCGAGCCAGGCGATGAGTTCCGGCATATCGGTCCACTGGGGCGAGTTCCAGGCGTCCGCATCATCACCCAGGCTCTTTCGCCGTTGATGCGCACGGCGCACCGCCTCGTCGGTGGCCTCGATGAGCTCTGAGGGCACTTGCCCACCTTTCCTGTACTCCCCCCATTGCCAGCACTTCCCCAGTTCCCTCTTCGCCTTCTTTGCCGCCACCGATGACGGGCTCTCGCAGAGGTGGAGGAGGAACCAGTACTCGACGCACGGGCAGGAAATCACCGCATGATGCCGCTTAGATCCTGCAAGCCATTTCTCCAGCTTCACCCTGTGACAAGCATTCTTATCCGTGTCACAAACGATCCACGCCCCCTTCACCTGAGCTCCGTACTCTTTCATCTCGCGACCAATTGAGGCCACCAGGTTGTCCAGCGATGAATGATCTCCCGTTGGCGCGAACCTGACAGCTATGCGGTTACCATACCGATTGGCGATCAAGGCTTTCACGTACTCCCGCTCCGTTGCACCCTCCACCGCGAGAAGCACCAGTGGCTTGACAGGCCGACCTCCGAGTTTCTGGCGGTCTCCGCGGTGCGCCTTCCGAACCGGGGGCTTCCTCTTCGCCATCATCACCCCTCAGATTCGGGGGACGCCGCCGAGGCGGCCCGACATGTAGATCTTCCGCAGGTCCGCTCCATTCCGGACGCCCGAACCGGAGAAATCGGTCAAGCGGATGAGCCCGGAGTTGTGCCCACGTTTCTCGACCAGCCAGATCTCGTCCCTGCGCAGCATGTCGGAGCGGAGTAGGTGGAGTTCGTGCGTCGTGAAGATCAGCTGTCGGCGCTGGTCCTCTCCGGTCGCACTCAGGAAACGGCGGAGGAGTTCCTCCGTGAGCTTCGGGTGGAGCGAGTCCTCCAGCTCGTCGATGAGGAACACCCCTCGGCTGTTCTGCTGTCCCGCCCAGTAGAGGATGGGGAGAAGATTAAAATACCGCATGGTCCCATCCGATTCTTGCTCAAGAAACAGCTCGAATGCTCCGCGTTCGTCCTTGTGCACTGTCACGAGGCGCTCATATGACACGTCCCCTGCCTCGTCCCGACGCACACGAACAACAGATCCCTCCCCCACAGACAAGAACCCCTCATGCGCACTGTCGACGAGCTGCGCTTCGATGTGGTCAAGCACCTCATCGGGCACTGGCACCTTCTCACGCCCCACACGGGTGAAAAGGACATCGCAAATGCCTGTGTCCGCAGTCGACAATTCGGCGCCCATCACCTGGCGGAAGTCATCGTCCTTCGCGATTCGTTGGGGCATCAGCACAAATGGAGCGCCACGCCGGATCACCGCCAGCCGCTTGAACCACTGGATGACTCCGGCGATGATCGTGCCGACCTCGTCTTCCTCGCTATTCGCCAGAGTCTCCAGCAGCAGGCGGTTCCCCTGTACGGTCCGCGCCACCGCCTGCACGAAGTCGTTGCCATCGAGGTCGCCGTACAGCTCCACGTCCTGCCCATCACGGGTGAACACCGCCTCCTCATCAGTGGAGCGCAGGCGGTAGAGCGATTCGGCGATGACCCTTTCAGCGGTGTAGGACACCTCGTAGTAGACGATCGCATCCCTCTTCGATGTCGCATCGGGAACGTCGAGGACGATCTCAACGCCGAGGACCGTGGGCTCTCCCACGCCGTAGAGCCTGTGAGGGTCGTAGGGCAGGCGCCGTCCTCGCGCGCGGGGCTCACGGACCAGTTCTTGGAGCTGTTCGACCGCGCCGAGCAGAGCGGACTTGCCCGAGGCGTTAGCCCCGTAGATGGCAGCGGTCGGCAGGACCCGGGCCTTGCCATCGCGGAAGAGGGTGTCCTTGCAACGGCTCTCCTTGCCAGCGATCATCGTGAAATCAACCGGATCGTGGAAGGATTTCCAGTTCTCCACATGAAGGACCCTCAGCATTGCCACCTCCAACAGTTCAAAAATGATGCAGAAATTCTACATCTTCTATGAAACCTCTTCAAGTAGGCGACGCGACGGTCGCTCAGACCACTCCATCAGCGCGCGGCACTCCAGACCCCTTGGGCCAGTTACGGCATCGGCCCCCACGTCCGGACCGCTCCGCCAGAATGGAGGTACGCCCGTTATGCGCGCCTCGATCTTCAACGACTTTCGATGCGGTGTGCATCCACGTCGTCGGAATCGGTTGGCGGGTCCAAAACAGCCGTGGCATCGTCAACGCGGCCCGCCTCCCGGTAGGCGCGTGCGAGGTAGCAACGGGAGGCAACGGTGTAGGGGTGGTTCGGCCCCAGGACTCGCAACTGGTCGGCGAGCACCTGCTCGAACAGGGTAATCGCCTCATCGAGGTGGCCCGCCTCCCAGCAGGCGCCTGCGAGGCTGCCCCGGGAGGCAAGGGTGTCGGGATGGTCAGGCCCCAGAACACGCAACTGGTCGGCAACCACCTCCTCGTACAAGGCAACCGCCTCGTCAACACAGCCCGCCACCAGGCAGACACCTGCTAAGCTCTTTCGGGCAACGATCGTGACTGAATGATCGGCACCGAAAACCCTCAGACGATCAGCAAGAAGCTCCCTGAACATCACGACTGCCTCACCAACACGGCCCACTGCCAGGAGGGCGCCCGCGAGGTTACTGCGGACACTGAGAGTGGCGAGATCGTCAGACCCAAAGATCCGCACACTGTCGGCGACCACCTCCTCGTACAGGGAGATGGCCTCGTCGAGGCGGCCCACCATCATCAAAGCGCCCGCAAGACTATTTCGGGATTTGAGGACGGCAACATGGCCGGACCCAAAGACCCGCACACTGTCGGCGACCGCCTCCTCGTACAGGGAGATGGCCTCGTCGAAGCGGCCCACCACCTGATAGGTGCCCGCGAGGTTGCCCCGGAAGACAAGGGTGTCGATGTGGTCGTGGCCCAGAATCCGCAGGCTGTCTGCGAGGACCTCCTCGAATAGGGCGATAGCATCGGTCAGACGCCCCGCCGACTCGTAGGCCTGCGCGACAGCGTTCGCGCCTTCCAGTGCCGCCTGTTCCGAGGAGATCGTGCCCAACGCGGCCTCCGCCTCGTCGAAACGCCACGATGCCGCCAGCCAGCGCACCAGCATGAGCCGGCTCTGCGGGGACTGGGCTTCGGCGTCCAACCGCTCGGCGCGCGCGACCCATGCAGAATTGGTATCTCCGCGGGGGACGTCACCAACCTCCCGCAAGGCGTCCTCAAGGAGTTCCAAACGCACGGAGGCAATGCCACCTTCATCATGGGCTCTGAGTTCGATGGCCTGGCGCAGTGTGCTCCGCAACGCCATCACCGGCTCCGCGTCACCCGCCGAGAACGCCGCGAGGGCATCCTCCACCTGCCCCAGCAAGTCGAGGGAGGGGATCCGCGACTCGGGCAGGCTCGTCAGCCGCCGGGCCAGGCCACCCACCTCGTCCTGCTCCATCCTCATCAACGCGACCCGGCCGTAGTCGCTCCCATCGGAAGAGCGGAGCTGGTCGGCGTCGAACCAGTTGACCAGGAAGTCGACCACCAGGGGCAGGGGCTCCCCCCGCGATTCCTTGATCTGGAACGCGAGCCGGGCGAGCGGCTCCGCCAGGTCGTAGTAGGTCCGGCGCCGGTCGAGGAGCTCCGTGAAAATCGTCGAGACCGGTTTGAGCCAGCCCCGTTCGGCCAAATCGCCGACGGCTTTGGCCACGCTGCGCTGGTCGGAGCCGACCCGTTCGGCGATGTCCTTGACTGGCAATGGCCGATCCGCTGCGGCGAGCTCAGCGACGACGAGGCGCTGCAGGGGCGACAGGCGCGCCAACTGCTCCTGGTAGTACGGGGTGAGGTCGTCGAAGCGGCTCAGGAGCAAAGCGGCGAGGTCGCGCAGCTCCTCCACGGTGAGCGCGCTGCCGAGCAGCGCCCACAGGCGGGGCTGCCCACCGGCCAAGTGGGCGATCGTGTGGATACGCGCGAGCGCGCCACTGCTGGAAAGGCGCTCCGCCAGTTCCGCGTTGCCGGCTTCCCGCGCCAGGGCCGTGAGCATTTCGCGCGCTTCTTCGGGGGAGAAGGGTTCGAGGCGGATCGTGTCAAAGAAGCCGAAGAATGGCGCCGCATGGGAGGAGAGGCTGCGGTCCAGGCGAGTGGTGCTGCCGATGATGAGGACTCCCGACTCGGTCTGGAGGAGGTTGCGCAGCTTCTGCTGCCCCACCTCCCCGAGGGCGTCAAGGATCTGGTCGACGTTCTCCATGAGCACCAGGACGGGACCGTCCTTGCGGCTGGTGGAGCGGAGTCGCGCGTCGAGCTCTGCCTCGTCGGCGCTCTTCACCCCGGTATCCGGTGATACCCGTTCTAGAATCGCGGCGAGCAACCGCGCGTAGGACACGATCGTCCACGGGTCCTCGGGCAACCACGCGATGCGCAGGGGTTTGCCGCCATCGGTGCCCCCCCGGTTCTTGGCACGGTGGTAGACCAAGGAAATGAGGTGCGTCTTGCCCGCGCCGCGCGGGCCGACGAGGAGCGTGTGGTGGGGGCTGGGCGTGGCCCCCAGATCACCGACCCGCTTCATGAGCGATTCCAGGACCGGCTGGCGCACCACGAACAGGCGAGCGAGCAGGTCCTCCGGCATGGTCGAGGGGGTGAAACGTGAGATGGAGACGGCGCTCATCGGCGGTCCCACCCCGCCTTCTTGCGCGCCCAGATGTACTGGAGGACGGGATAGCGCCAGCGAATCGACTGACCGCGGCGCTCCAGGTAGTGGTCCTTGGTGAGATCCTCGAGGATGTCGGCGACCCCGTCGTCCGAGGGCAGGGCGCCCACGGGGATCCAGTCATTGGCCTCGGAAAGCGTGGCCCGGAGCACCCGCTCGGCGAGCTCGGCGCATTCGCGGTAGTGGGGCCCAACCCGGGTCAGATAATGTTCGAACCACCCGAATTCGTCCGGGTCGTCGATGAAGTCCTCGAAGCACTCGCGGACCTCGGCGGACCCGATGGCCTTGCGGTGGCGCTGGTCGAGCGTCGCCGCCACCTTGTGGAGCAGGAAGGGGATCCCGCCGCTGACCTCGACGAGCGCCTCGACAACAGCATCATCAGGCAGTCGCCCGATCCCCAGCAGAAGGCGGCGCGCGAGTTCCCGTGCCTCGTCATCCCGCAGGGGACCGAGAGGCAGTGGTTCGAGGTCGTTCAACGCCCCCTGCGTCATACCAGCCCTCCGCAGGACGTGGTGGAAACCGATGGAGCCGGTGAGGATCCAACGGACTCTAGCGGCTTGTTGCCGCAGCGCCCTCAGGGTTTGAAGGATCTCCGCGGCCGCATCAGCGCCCTCACGTTTGACGATGTTGTCAACCGCCATGGGCACTTCGTCCATCATGACGAGCGGAACACCCCCGCCTCCGCTCCCATCCAGGGTTCCCAGGACGTTGGCGAGGAGGACGTGCGGAGACGTTCGACGGTGGTAGCTCTTGATCGTGAGGGGGCCGGAGAGCTCGATATCGCAGTTGTTGAAGATGGTCTTGAGTTTCCTCAGCCCCTTCGACGGGAGCCTTCCCCCTTCGACCAGGGCCTCGGCGGTGCGGATGAGGAAGCCCTCGACCGTGTGCACGCCCTCGTAATCGATGAAGTAGCAGCGGAAACCGTTCTCCCGGGCAGCGAAGGCGCGCATCCAGAAGGTCTTGCCCATGCGCCTGGGATCTGTGAGCAGCAGGTTCGCACCGGCCCCGAGGCGGCGGCGGGCTTGCGTCGTGGTCTCCGCCCGGCCGACGAAGTGCGCCGGGTTCCGGTCGTTGCCGGGCTGCGGGACGATGGGGTCCAGTGCCATGACCGTTTCCAATGTACGTGAACTCTTACGTAGAATTATACGCAAGATTCTACGTGCATCAAACGCGCCCCTCTGAAAGACCTGGACCCGCGCCATCGGATCGGGAACTGCGCCCCTTTCGCGTCCACAACCGACGGGTACAACCACCGCCAACAGGCACCGAGGCTGCGACTCCTCCTCCGCTGCCAGAAGGGCTTCAAACCGCCCTTTCGACCCTAGTTTGCTGCTGTAGAATCCCCGTATGGTTGCCCGTTCCGACTTGACCCCGCTCGGTCTCCGCCTGGCCGGGCTCTTGGTCCAGGGCTCGGCGGTGGCGGCCGCGCCTTCGGCCAGCGGAGTGGTCTCGTTGGGCAAGAGCGCCTACGAGGAGTGGCGGGCCATCGCCGCACTGGGGAAACGCGGCAGCGAGGCCACCGACGCCCTCGGCAAGGAAATCGCCTCCCGCCTAACGGCCGCGGTTAAAGGCGCCAGGCGCAGGCACAAGGAGCAGGGCCTCGACGTTGAGTTGCTGCCAGGCGCGGCGACCGAGGTCGCGGCCCTCCTTGAGCAGGTCGCCTCCGATGGCGGAGTGGTTGTGGCCGCAGTCCAGGACCCGGATCGCTTCGAGGATCTCCTCAATGAACGCGGCCAGGAGTTCCGCAAGAACGTGGAGGAGAAGGCGGAGCCCCTTTTCGATGAGCTGGTGAGGACCGTAGCCCGGGAGTTCACCTCCCTGGCTCCGGGATCCTCGCGGTTCACTCTCGCGGCCCTCAAGGAGCTGCTGAATAACGACTCCGAAGCCCTTGCGATCCTCCATCGCATGGAGGCCAAACAAGAGGCGTCCCACAATGACATTGCCGAAATCAAAGCGGACGTGAAGGACATTGCCAAGGTCGTCAACACTCCTCATGCGCCCGTTCCCGCGCCCCCTTCCCGCATCCGCTTCGGCAGCCGCCCGGCGAATGCGGTGGGTTTCGTTTCGAGGCGCGAGCAGGAGGATCTGTTCAGCGCCGTCTTCTCCGGTGTCGCACCGCGCACGGTGCTCGTGGGAATGCACGGCTGCGGGAAGTCGCAGCTCGCCGCCGCCGTCGCGGCCCGCTGCATCGAGGAGGAGTGGCCGCTGGTCGCGTGGGTCAACGCGGAGTCCCGTCAGAGTGTGCTTGAGGGGCTGTCCGAGCTCGGGCAGCGCATGGGCGTGGGGGAAACGGATGACCGCACGCCTGAAACCCTCGCGCGGCGCTGCCTCGAGGCGCTGGAGGAAGCTGAGGAGGCGGACCGCCTCGTCGTCTTCGACAACGTCGAGCGCGCAGACGATCTGAGGGATCTTGTTCCCCGCGGGGAGGGCTTACGGGTCGTGGCTACGACGACGAAGCGAGTGGATTGGGAGCAGGCCCACTGGACGCCCATCCGCGTGGGAGTCTTCGAGCGCGAGCAGTCGATCACCATGCTGCTCGACCGTACTGGCCAGACCGACCGCGATGCGGCGAACACCATTGCCGACGCCCTCGGCGATCTGCCGGTGGCGGTCTCACAGGCGGCGGCAACGATCAAGCGCAGCCGATGCGGCTTCGCCACCTATCTGGACAGACTCAGGAAGTACTCGCTGGAGGACAGCGTCCGTCGCCTCGACGGCGATGAATATCCGGCGGCCGTTGGAGCCGCTTTGAAGCTAGCTGTCCGAACTGCACTCGAAGAAATCGGGAAACAGAACCCTCGCTGGGAGGAGATCGCCAGCCTCCAGCTTGGCGTCCTCGCCCTGCTCGCTGCCTCCGGAGTCCCGAGGCGGTGGTTGGAGGGCACAGACCAGGACTCTTCGGACAGGAGCTCGTTGGACGCCAGTGAGGCCCTGAACTCGCTGGTCGAGTTCTCGGTCTGCCAACTCTCGGAGGACGGCGCGAAGGCGATGCTGCACCGCCTTCAGGGGCGGGTCATCCGCGAGAACTGGAAGAATGAGCCGAAGGAACAGGCGCACGCTGAGGAGGAAGCGATCGACCTTCTTTCCTCCGTGGACACCACCCGGGTCCGTAATCCCAAGAACGGCGCCAGACGCCAGGACGCTGTTGATCTGGCGGACCAGTTGCGCGCAGTATCAGAGCAGGACTACTCGCACGCGCTATTCTCGGACCCGCGTTTCTGCGACTTTTTTTCATCCACTTTGTGGCACGCAGCAGAGCTCGGAGCCCCCCAAGCAGCCATCGCCCTATCCGGTGCGGTGGACCACCTCGGCAAGATCCTGGGAGACGATCACCCCCAAACCCTCACCTCCCGGGGCAACCTCGCAGGCGCCTACTATTCGGCGGGGCGCCTGGACGAGGCCATCCCCCTGTACGAGCAGGTGTTCGCCGACAGCCTGCGCATCCTTGGCCCCGACCACCCCGACACCCTCACCTCCCGCAACAACCTCGCAGGCGCCTACGAGTCGGCGGGCCGCCTGGACGAGGCCATCACCCTGTACGAGCAGGTGCTCGCCGACAGTGCGCGCGTCCTGGGAGACGACCACCCCCACACCCTCACCATCCGCAACAACCTCGCAGGCGCATACCAGTCGGCGGGCCGCCTGGACGAGGCCATCCCCCTGTTCGAGGAGGTGCTCGCCGACTGTGTCCGGGTCCTGGGCGCCGACCACCCTGATACCCTCATCTCCCGCAACAACCTCGCATACGCCTACGAGTCGGCGGGACGCCTCGATCAGGCCATCCCCCTGTTCGAGGAGGTGCTCGCCGACAGGGTGCGCGCCCTGGGAAAGGACCACCCCGACACCCTCGCCTCGCGCAACAACCTCGCAGGCGCCTACAGGTCGGCGGGCCGCCCCGACGACGCCGAAGCCTTGTTCGATCCGCCGAACGACCCCGGCAGTACGGGCGGATGACAACACCCCCCTGGACGTGCCGACACTGGGCTGGTGGCGCGCCAGCAGTCCGCTTTTCCCGGTTCCCCCTGTCCGGGGAACCCGCGGGGCGCGCCCCCTCCCCCGGTTACGCACACAAGGACCTTGATTTACGAAACACGCACCGCACACAAGGGCTTGATCCCGCCGTTGTGTGCGACCAGGTGTTGCGTAATTCAGGCCCTTGTGTGCGGTCCTGGCAGGGAGCGGGCGGCCAGTGGGGGTCGAGTCCAGTGGGCGCGGACGACCAGGACGGTTATCCACAGGTTCGATCAAAGGCTAGCGCCGGGCACGTACGGGGCGTTACCATCAAGAAGGTAGCAGTGAAGCGGACCACTACCATGGTCTAGACCTGGCACGAGGACGTGGTACCAGTGAGGGCAGGGAGCAGGGCACCGGGCCCGGGGAGCTGCGGTTCGCGAACCGGTGGGCGCGCCTGGCGGGCGCTCGCCGTGCTCATGAGCGCGGTATCCGCCGTCTCGGCGTGCTCCGCATTCGGCGGCTCCTCCCCCGCCATGAGCGGCGGGTACCAGATCCAGTCCGACGGGTCCCCGCGCTGGCCCAACAACGCCGGCCCCATGCCCAGCACGGGCCCCGCCACGTGGACTTTCACCGACGACGGCTGCCGGGAGAGCGCCAAACTCTACTTCCGCATGGTGGCTTACGCGTGGAACAAAGGCGACGCCAGTGCCATCACCAACGCCTCGCAACCCGGGTGCCGCGCCTGCAAAGACACCGCTTCGAGGGTCGAGGACCACTACCAGCGCGGCGGCTGGGCCACGGGGGCCGCGTCCAGTGACTTCACGGTCACGAAGGTCGCCCAAGCCGACGCGGCCGTTGTCGGCGAGGGGGTCTACGGGGTCTTCATGACCTACACGTTCCGCACTCCCGATGTCTACCGCGGAGGACGCCTCACCCGCGGCCACGAGGAAACCCAGTCCGTCGTCGTCAGACTCGCATGGAGCGGACACAATTGGCTGGTCCAGGAGGTCGAGGACCAACCGCAGGAGGAATCATGACCATCAGAAGCGATGAGCCGTTGTCCGCTGGCAGCGGCCCGGGCCCCGACGGTGGGCGCGGGCCGGCCCACGAGGCGGGCGCCGCCGACGCGGTTGCCCACCCTTTCGCGTCCGGCAGCGGAGGCGCAGCCGTCCCTTCCGGCGGCGCGCCAGACAGCAGGGCAGCTGACGGTCCGCGCGCCAACGGGCCTGGTCGCGGCGTTTCCGGTCCTAGCGGTGGCGCCCCTTCTGGTGGTGCGCATGCTTTCTTGTCCGAGGAACGGCCTGACTCGGACTTTCCCGGGGATGCGACCGGCTCGGGCCTGGAAGCCGACGGCGCATCCGTTGACGACCTGCCTGCTGAGGGTCCCGTCGATGACCTGCCCGTTAACGGTCCCGCCAACAGCGCCTCCGCCGGCCACCAGTTAGCTGACGGCCCCGCCGACAACCTGCCCGCTGTTGCTGACGGTGAAGGCATGTCGCCTGTGGTGCGCGAGTACGTGGAGGGGTTGCGTCGTGAGGCGTTGGCGCGGGACGCGGAGTTGCGTGCGCGGGGGATCGACCCGTACAAGGGGACTCCTGTGGATGAGGAGCCCCGCCGCCGGTTGGGCGCGCGCGCCCTGGTGGTATTGGCCGTCCTGGTGGCGGCGGTGTCGGTGGGCGCGTATGTGGTGTTCTTCCGGGGGGAGCCCGATTACGGGATGAGCCACGGCTACCAGGTCCAGTCCGACGGGAGCCTCAAGCGCCCGCCCGTCACCGACAAGGCACCCGACAAACCAGCGGAGATGAACAAAGGCAACGAGGCGGGCGCCGAAGCCACAGCCCGCTACTACCTCAAGGCCTATTCATACGCGTGGAACACCGGTGACACGGGCCCGCTCCAATCGATTAGCGACGAGAACTGTCAGTTCTGCAAATCAGAATCATCACGGATCGATGAATTCTATGCCCACGGCTACTGGGCAGCGAAAGGCTATACCGATGTGTTACAGACCCAGGCGATCGAGAAGCTCCCCGAGAGCGAGTACGGTCCTGACGCCTACGCCGTTCAGTTCCGTATCGACGAGCACCTTGCGGAGGGCTACACGAGCAGCGGATTCCAGGAGGGACGAACGGATCAAACGGTCATCAAGCTGCACGTCCAGTGGGACGGGAACGCTTGGCGCGTTTTGGAAGGAAGGGCCAAGAATGCAAATGACATTGAATAAAACCGGAATCCGGAACACTATTGCATGTTTTGCCGGAGCATTCGCCCTGCTCATTACATGTCACACAGCATACGCAAGCACCCCAGACTTCAGTGTTACAGGACACACGGATGGCGACGATACTTCAGGTATCGAGTTCTCCGCGACTCAGAGGTCGACTGTGGATTACTCCGGTCGCCCTCCGTCGTCGTCGGTTGGGGGTGGTTCTGGCAGTGGTTCCGCCGCTGGTGGGGGTGCTCCGGCGGTTCCTGCGGCGTCCGAGGCCCCTGGGGGCGGGTCGGTTCCGGGTG
>ERZ772967.2560-NODE-2560-length-11604-cov-3.602476_pt1 | contig 11604 bp, 9 predicted proteins | sample MGYA00511677_ERZ772967 | MGnify/ENA primary metagenome ERZ772967 (study PRJEB29015, sample SAMEA2737931) | human oral metagenome | biome: human oral; feature: human-associated habitat; material: dental | place: China | collected 2146 ...
CTTGACCTAAACTCTCTTTCCCCTCTTTTTGGTCCTTGACATGGGGACCACTATACTGAAATGCACTACACAAAAACACTGAACCCACTTTTGAATACTCAGGTGTAAGACATGCAAGGTGCTTCGTATTTATTGCCAAAGGCATGTCTTCCGGAATTATAGCTGAACGACCAATAGTTCCCATTATCGTTATTATCACGTCTCCAGGATGAACCGTATAACGTTTCAATTGCTGGTACTTTTCTTCGGTTATATACCGCATTCTGTTGTATGAGAACTTGTTTTCAACGGCGTTATCAATCCCAAGCACAAATATACCGTCGTCCACAAACTCATCATGGTGAAGAGCACTGCCAAACGGACCTGTTCTTGTATCAGTACATATATCTCCAATAGTAACCAGAGGCCATGATGCACCTGTGTTTGCAAACATCTCGACAAATCGGGCTTTGATCAAATCGTCAAGAATAGCCAACTCTTGCTGGCGCCTATCCATTGTTTTTTCGACTCGTCCAAGAATACCTACAATCTCTGCCTGCCTACCAAGACTATCCAGATTAAATTCTTCATCCTTATAGTCTCGGAAATAAATATGAGGGATCGCTGCCCCCAAGAAATACTTCTCTAGGCGCATGTGTCGGACCACATAGCACAGATACTCCGGCAATACATTCTCTTTGGGCAACAGATATTGCATCGTCCCTATAACGGAAGATTTTGCCGGCAACAGTGTTGTGCGGCCTATTCCTGCACCATCCTTTACAACTGCAACATAAGGCTTATCCTGATGAAAAAAATCCACATTGCCTATATAGCCAGCAGCACCATAAATCGGATAGTCTCCGGTCTTCCCCTCAACATCTGATTGCCGCAGATTGGATGATCCTCGTTCGCAAACATCCTCAAGTTTAACCCTCGTGCTCATCCCCACAACCCTCGTTCTACAGCCCCAGGAGCTCTCGAAGCGCATCCATCTCTGCGCCGATCTCCATCTCCAGCTCGTCCAGCTTTGCCATGATCTCGCTCGTCGGCGGATACTCCACCGCCTTGTACTCCGTCTGCCTGTACTTGTTGAGGGAGAGATCGTAGTCGTTGCCGACGATCTCCTCCTTCGGCACGAAGAAGCTCTGTTCTGTCCGCTTCCGATCCTGCTCCGTATCCAGGGCATGAAATCGGGCAACGATGTCTGGAACGTCATTTTCCTTCGTCTCGCTGCGCTTGTCGTCCAGGCTGTAGCCGTCCGCCTTCATATCGTAGAACCAGACCTTGTCGGTGCCGCCGTGACCGGTCCTGGTGAAGATCAGGATGGCGGTGGATACGCCGGCATAGGGCCTGAACACGCCGGAGGGCATGGAGATCACGGCCTCCAGGCGGTTGCCCTCGATCAGCTCCTTCCGAACGGCCTTATGCGCTGTGGAGGAGCCGAACAGGACACCGTCCGGCACGATGCAGGCGCAGCGTCCGCCGACCTTCAGCATCCGGAGGAACAGCGCCAGGAACAGCAGCTCGGTCTTCCTGGTCTTGCAGACCTTCAGCAAATCGGTAGAGACGATATCCGCGTCCAGGCTGCCCTTGAAGGGCGGGTTGGCCAGGATGAGGGTATACTTCTCCCGGTCCGGATTCTGGTCGGAGAGGCTGTCCCGGTATTCGATGAAGGGGTTGTCCACCCCGTGGGCCATCATGTTCATGGCGCCGATGCGCAGCATGGTGCGGTCCATATCATAGCCGTGGAACATGTGGTTCATGTAGTGGTCTTTGTTCTGGCTGTTGAAGAAGACCTCCTGTTTACGGTTTTCCTTCAGGTAATCGCTGACGGCCACGAGGAAGCCCGAGGTGCCGCAGGCCGGGTCGCAGACGACCTCGTCCGCTCTGGGCTCCATCATATCCACCATCATGCGGATGATGTGACGAGGCGTGCGGAACTGGCCGTTGACTCCCGCGGTCGCGATCTTGGAGAGCAGGTACTCGTACACGTCGCCCCGGGTATCTGCCGCATTGAGCTGCGCCATCTGCTCATAGATTCCGTCCATGGCCGTGACGATCTTGTCCAGCATCAGCGGCGTCGGCACCTTGAAGATGGCGTCGCCCATGTATTTGGAATAAGCGCTCTCCTTGTCGCCGTGCAGGTTCTTGATGAAGGGGAAGACCCACTCCTGCACGGTGCTGTACATCTTCCCGGCTGGGAAGTCGTGGAACACGCTCCACTTGAGCTGGCTGCCGTCCACGGTGCGATCGCCGATCCGCACGTCCTGGGCGAAGACGCTCTCATAGGGCAGGCCCAGCATGGCCGCCTCCCTGGCGCGGCGGTTGTCGAAGTTATCCAGATCGTGGATAAACATCAGATAGGTCATCTGCTCGATGACGTCCAGCGGATTCGTCAAGCCGCCGGTCCAGAAAATCTCCCAAAGGCCGTCGATCCTGCCCTTCAGTTCCCCAGTCACCATGTCCCTACTCCTTCTCCCAGTTCCATGCGTAAGACGTATAGCGTCCTCCGCCGATCTTAAGGATCTCACCGTTCTTGAGCATATCGGCCAACGCCCGTTCCACGGTCTTCTGGCTGATATCCGGGCATTGGTTCATGATCTGCGTCTTCGTGAGCCGTCCGATGGTGTTCCGGACGATTCCCCGCACTCTGTCGGGCTTCGATAAGCCTTTCGTAACCAGGGTATCCACCCTGGCAGCAAATTCCCGACAGGCAGCAACCACGATGCCCAGCATATAGCGTACGAAGGGAAGATAATCGTTATGGCCCTCATGCCATCCGGCCGAGCTCTCCTGCAGGGCCTCGTAGTAGGTTCCCTTACTGTCCGCGATCAGCCTTTCAATGCTGATGTACTTCCCGACGAAATACCCGGAGCGGTACAGAAGCAGCAGCGTAAGCAGACGGCTCATGCGGCCATTCCCGTCATTGAAGGGGTGGATGCACAGGAAGTCCAGGACAAACATGGGAATCAGAAGAAGTGGGGCCAACTCCGGATCGGCTAGGGCCTCCCGAAGAGCATTGCAGAGAGCATCCATGGCTTCCGGCGTTTCCCATGCCGGAACCAGCTGGAAACGAACTCGTTTCGTCCCATCCGGCAGCTCCTCTGCGATCCCGTTGTCGGAGCTCTTGAAGCTGCCTCCGATGGATGTGTTGCTGAATTTATAAAGATCGCGATGCAACTGCAGGATCATACCCGGCCTGATGGGAATGTAATCGTAGTTTTCATGAACGGTATTCAGCACATCACGATAACCGGCGATCTCGCGTTCGCTCCGCCCCCTGGGCGTCGTCTTGTTCATCACGATCTTCTTCAGCCGGTCGTCGGTGGTGACGATCCCTTCAATGCGGTTGGATGCTTCCGTGCTCTGGATTTTTGCAATCTCCAACAACTTGGCGAGGGCATCCTTGCGCGCTTCGACAAACAGGTTCTGCCGACCTTTCATCTCATGGATCTGCGCCAGGTACGACACGATCTCCGGGGTCAGCAGCTTCTGGTATTCGGTTTTGTAATTCAGTGCTCTCATCGATATGCCTCTTTTTAGAGTGCAACATAGTCATTTCAATCATTTATGACACAATTACATCTTACCGAAAAGCCTGTCAAAAGTCAAAGCACGATGCCGGGTACCAGTCCCTGCAAGGGGCTCTTCTTTTAACCGTGGATTGAGGAGGGATAAAAAAACCGCGGAGGGCCGCGGGAGAGGGGTCGATATCGGGTTTCGGGGGTCACGCCTCCGACTTGATCTTCTCGGCATAACGGCACAGGGCGGCGAAGGTCTCCTCGCTGATGTCGTGCTCGATCTTGCATGCGTCGGTCATGGCCTGCTCCGGACTGACGCCGAGGTAGATGAAGAACTTCGTCAGCATCTTGTGCTTCGTGTACGTGCTGTCGGCGATCTCCATGCCCGAATCCGTCAGCACCAGCATCCCCGCGTGGTCCGTGGTGACGAAGCCGCGCTCCTTCAGGCGCTTCGTGGCGTAGGTCACGCTGGGCTTCGCCACGCCGAGGTGCGCCGCCACGTCGACGGACCGCACGTAGCCCTGCCGCTCCTTGATCATCAGGATCGCCTCAAGGTAGTTCTCCTCCGTCTTGCCAACCTCTGCCGCCGTAGTATCCATGCCAGATACCCCCTAATTTTTAACTAAGATTAACATTGTTTAACCTAATTCTCAAGCGAAATCTTCAGGGCTTTTAGCCGGCGCGAGCATTTTCAGCAAAAATACTGAGTGCGCAGCGTGTCTTTTACACTTTTCCCTGTCGAAGGGACGGACCTTTCGGCACGCCGCAGCGCCGTTCAGAAGCTGCCGAGGGCGCGACGGCTGAAGGCCCGCGGGCGCAGCCTGTAGTAGGCGACGATCGTGGCGGCGCTCATCAGCACCCAGGAGACGGCGTAGACGTTCATGAGCATCTCGAAGCTCCGGTTCCACTGAAAGACCGTGAGGAGCCAGAAGATGCGGAAGACGCAGGAGCCCATCAGGGTGATGACCGTCGGGGTCATGGAGTAGCCCAGCCCCCGCAGCGCCGCTCCGGGAATCTCGTAGAACCCCACCAGGAACTCCAGGACCGCCGCGCGAAACAGGCGCGCCATGGCGAAGGTCATGACGGCGGCGTCCACGGTGTAAAAGCGCATCAGCGGTTCGCTCCAGAAGGAGAAGGCGGCGCAGGTGAGCGCCGTCAGGCCGATGCCCCAGGACATGCTGATGGTGTAGATGCGGCGGCAGCGTCCCTCGTCCCCCGCCCCGTAGTTCTGGCTGGTGAAGGTCATGGACGCCTGTGCGAAGGCGTTGATGATGAAGTAGGCGAAGTACTCGAAGTTCAGCGCGGCTGCGGACCCCGCGGAGGCGCTGGCCCCGAAGCTGTTGATGCCCGCCTGGATGAAGACGTTGGACAGGGAGAAGACGACCCCCTGCAGGCCCACGGGGACACCGATCTTCAGGATGCGGCGGGTGTGGCCGCCCTTCAGGGACATCTCCCTCCAGCTGAAGGCGAAGGGGTCCGGTTCGCGCATCAGGCAGCTCAGCACCATCCAGGCGCTGATGACGTTCGAGATCACCGTCGCGATGGCCACGCCGGTCACGCCCATGCGAAAGGCGATCACCAGCACCAGGTTCAGGATGACGTTGACGACACCGCCCACCACCAGGAACCAGAAGGGCCGCCGGCTGTCCCCCTTGCTGCGGAGCACGGCGGAGCCGAAGTTGTAGAGCATGATGAAGGGCATTCCCATAAAGTAGATTTCGAGGTACGTCACGGCCAGCTCCAGCACGTCGGGGGGCGTCGAGAGCATCCTCAGCACGGGGCGCGAGAGCACGAGCCCGGCGACCGCCAGAAAAAGGCCGCTGATGAGGGCGATGAGGACGCTGGTGTGTACGGCCTGGCGCACCTTCTCCCGCTCCCCCTGTCCGATGTAGTTCGCGATCAGCATGTTGGCGCCCACGGAGACCCCCACGAAGAGGTTGACCAGCACGTTGATGACCGCTCCGTTGCTGCCCACCGCCGCCATGGCCTGGCTGCTGTCGAACCGTCCCACCACGGCCACGTCCGCCGAGTTGAACATCTGCTGAAGGATGGTGCTGGCCGCAAGCGGCAACGCGAACAGGACGATCTTGTCCCACAGGGACCCGTGCAGCATGTCGATCTGATTGCTCTTTTTGCTCTTTCCGGCGCGTTCCGCCATGATCCCGATCTTCCCCTCCAAAAAAATTAAAGGTGCCGGCGGCAGGCCGGCGCGCAGGGAACACGAACCCTCTTACCCGCTATTATAGCGTGACTGCACCATCCGCGCTGGCGCTATAATAACGGGGGCCGCAGCGCCAGGCCGGCAATCACGCAACGGAAAGGAAGTCTTGAGTTATGGATTACGCTAAGGAATCGCTTCGGCTTCACGGGGAGTGGAGGGGCAAGATCGAGGTCGCCGTCCGCGTCCCCGTGCAGACGAAGGAGGAGCTGGCCCTGGCCTACACGCCCGGCGTGGCCCAGCCCTGCCTTGAGATTCAGAAGGACGTGGACAGGAGCTACGACCTGACGCGCCGCTGGAACCTCTGCCTCGTGGCCACGGACGGAAGCGCCGTGCTGGGGCTGGGGGACATCGGGCCGGAGGCCGGGATGCCCGTGATGGAGGGCAAGTGCGCGCTGTTCAAGGCCTTCGGCGGCGTGGATGCCTTTCCTCTCTGCATCCGGTCTCACGACGCGGACGAGATCGTGGAGACGATCTACCGGATCTCAGGCTCCTTCGGTGGCGTGAATCTGGAGGACATCTCCGCGCCGCGCTGCTTTGAGATCGAGCGCAAGCTGAAGGAGCGCTGCGACGTCCCCATCTTCCACGACGACCAGCACGGCACGGCCGTCATCACGCTGGCGGGCCTCACGAACGCCCTGAAGTTGACGGGCCGGACCCTGCCGGAGGCCCGCGTCGTCATCAACGGTGCCGGAGCCGCCGCAATCGCCATCGCAAAGCTCCTGATCGGCGCGGGGGCGCGGGACGTGACCCTCTGCGACCGGACAGGAGTCCTCCACAGGGGCCGGGAGCAGGGCATGAACTGGATCAAGGCGGAGATGGCGGAGGTCACGAACCCGGCCGGCATCCGGGGGACCCTGGCCGATGCCATGAGGGGGGCGGACGTCTTCATTGGCGTCTCCGCTCCGGGGGCGGTGACGCAGGACATGGTCCGCAGCATGGCGAAGGACCCCATCCTCTTCGCCTGCGCCAACCCCACGCCGGAGATCTTTCCGGACGAGGCCCTGAGCGCCGGAGCGAAGGTCGTGGCCACCGGCCGCAGCGACTTCCCCAATCAGATCAACAACGTGCTGGCCTTTCCAGGCATCTTCCGGGGCGCCTTCGACGTCCGCGCGCGGGACATCAACGAGGAGATGAAGATGGCCGCCGCCAACGCCCTGGCGGACCTGGTGGACGAGGCGTCCCTCAGGCCGGACTTCATCATCCCCAACGCCATGGACTCCCGCGTCGTCCATGCCGTGTCCCGCGCCGTGGCGGAGGCCGCCCGGAAGAGCGGGGCCGCGCGCCTGTAGCCCTGCGACGGACCGGAGAAGACGTCATGGAATACCGCGTCGAACACGACTCCATGGGCACGGTGAACGTGCCCGCGGACCGATACTGGGGCGCGCAGACGGAGCGCAGCCGGCAAAACTTTCCGATCGGCGCGGGGCTGGAGACGATGCCGCGGGAGGTCATCCACGCCTTCGGCATCCTGAAGCGTGGAGCCGCCACGGCGAACCGTGCCCTGCGCCCGGAGAGGATGACGGAGGAGAAGTGCCGCGCCATCACCCAGGCGGCGGCGGAGGTGGCCGAGGGGAAGCTGGACGATCACTTTCCCCTCGTGGTGTGGCAGACCGGCTCCGGCACGCAGTCCAACATGAACGCCAACGAGGTCATCGCCAACCGGGGCAACCAGCTGGCCGGACGCCTCCTGCTGCACCCCAACGACGACGTCAACATGTCCCAGTCCTCCAACGACGCCTTCCCCACCGCAATGCACATCGCCGCGGTCCTCGCGCTGGAGGACCGCCTGCTGCCGGCTGTCAAGGGCCTGATCGCGACCTTCCGGCGGCTGGAAGCGGAGAACGAGGGCGTGGTGAAGTGCGGCCGCACGCACCTTCAGGACGCGACCCCTATCCGCTTCTCCCAGGAGATATCCGGCTGGCGCAGCAGCCTGGAGCGTGACGCCGAAATGCTGCGCGCCGCGGCGGCCCCGCTGCACGAGCTGGCTCTGGGGGGCACGGCCGTGGGAACGGGGCTGAACGCCCCCGCGGGCTTCGACGTCGAGGCCGCCCGCGCGATCTCCGGCCTGACGGGCAGGGAGTTTCGTCCCGCGCCCAACAAGTTCCACGCCCTCACCTCCAGGGACGAGCTGGTCTTCGCCCACGGTGCCATGAAGGCCCTGGCCTGCGACATGATGAAGGTCGCCAACGACGTGCGCTGGCTGGCGTCGGGGCCACGGCTTGGGCTGGGCGAGATACGAATCCCGGAGAACGAGCCCGGCTCCTCCATCATGCCGGGGAAGGTGAACCCCACGCAGTGCGAGCAGGTGACGATGGTGGCCGTGCAGGTGATGGGCAACGACGCGGCCGTCGGCGTGGCGGCCTCTCAGGGCAACTTTGAGCTGAACGTCTTCATGCCCGTCTGCATCTACAACTTTCTCCAGTCCGCGCGCCTCCTGGGGGACTCCATCGCCTCCTTCGACGAACGGTGCGCCGCGGGGATCACAGCGAACCGCGAACGGATGCGGGCCAACCTGCACGGCTCCCTGATGCTGGTGACGGCCCTGAACCCCTTCATCGGCTACGAGAACGCGGCCAGGACGGCGCAGCTGGCCTTCAGGGAGGGGCTGTCCTTGAAGGAGGCCTGCGTGAAGCTGGGCTTTCTGACGCCTCAGCGCTTTGACGAGGTCTTCCGCCCGGAGGCGATGGCCTGAGAGCTCTCCAACGGGCCGAAGGGCCGGCGTTCCCTATCCTCGGTACGAGGCCATAACGCGGGCGCACTTCATCGACCGAACGCGCGCGGGGGCATGGCCCCCCGACCTCGTCCGTTCCGCTTGACAACCTCCGGCGCTTCCGATTACAATACTCACCGTTGGCCGGGATGGCGGAATCGGTAGACGCAGTGGACTCAAAATCCACCGGTGGCGACACTGTGGGAGTTCGAGTCTCCCTCCCGGCACCATGAAAGCGGAAGCGCTGCGGCGCTTTGACCTCTCAGGAGCATAGAAACTCTGTCAGTGTTACCAGGGTGTTATGGGGCGGCTTGGGCCGCCCTTTTCTTGTCTTGAAGGGTTTTATCTTTACTGCCCAGAACAAATATAGGGGCTCAGCACCCCCATCTCGCGGACATGACAAAACGTGACGGGAAAAACGAGCAAACCGTTTGCTCACAAACGGACAGCCTGTCCAAAGTTGAGTCGGCACCCGTCAGGGCAAAGAAAGACCGATCAACGCTTATGCGCTATACTATGAGCGCGAAGCGGAGGGCCTTTCGAGTTTTTGTGTTCGCATAGGGGCTGGAGGAACACTGTATGGATTTGAGACGTGTGGGCATCAGGATCCTCGTGACGGGGACGCGCGGCAAGAGCAGTCTGGTCCGCCTTCTGCACGCGGGGCTGTCGGCCGTCGGGCTCAGGACCCACTCCCGCGTCACCGGGGTGCTGCCGCGGGAGCTGTCGCCTGCCGGTCAGCGCGTGATCCGGCGGACCTCGCCCGTGAGCTTTCGGGAGATGCGCTGGTGGCTCTCGCAGGTCCCCAGGGACGCGGAGGCCCTGGTGCTGGAGAACAGCGCCGTGTCCCCCCTCCTTCAGCCGGCGGCGGGGCGCTGGCTCGACCCCACGCTCCTGGTCTGGACCACGCTGCGGCCCGACCACCAGGACGCCTGGGGACCTGGCGTCCGGGGGGCGGCGGAGGCGCTGTTGCGGGGGGTTCCCAGGGGGGTCCCCGTCCTGGCGGGCCCCGAAGCGGCCCTCGTGGCCCGCGCCCTCGAGGCGCGCGGTCCCGCGACACTGATGGACCTGCCTCCCTCCTTTCGGGAGGGCAATATCCTCCTGGCGATGAGGGCCCTGACCCTGTCCCTGGAGGGGACGGGCCTCGCCTCGTCCGAGGCCCTTGCCGCAGCGCGGCGCGCCATGGAGTCCCTCCCGCCGGACGTCGCGGACTTCCGGATTCTGGGCGAGGGCGAGGACCTCCTGGCGGTGGCCTTTTCGGCGAACGAGACGGCCAGCACGGAACGGCTGTTTGTCGAGACGGGCTGGAGGGCCGAGGAGACGACGCTGCTCTTCCACCACCGTCCGGATCGGCCCGCCAGGCTTCGGGCTTTCCTTCCATGGATTCGGTCCCTGCCGTGGCGGGCGACCACGTTCACCCGCACCTCGCGGCCATGGCTCCGCCTCGACCGCCTGCGCTGGACGGACGAGGTCTCGGACCCGGCGTCCTTCGCGGCGTGGCGAAGGGGGCGGGGCAGGGTGTTCGCCTGCGGCAACGTCGCGGGGTGGCCGCTTGAGTTTTTGTTGAGCGCGGAACGGTCGCTGGAGGAGGCGTCATGAACGGTCCTTTTATCGGTTCTCTGAACGCGGCGGAGGCGTGGGGCTGCGTCACGATGGCCCTGGGCATCCTGATGGGACTCGTCTGGAGCAGGAGGACGGGCTGGGGGTGCGGCGGCCTGGTGACGCCGGGGCTCATGGCGCTCTACGCCGCCTCCCCGGCGCGGGTCGTGGCGGCGCTGGCGATGGGGCTCCTCCTGGCGCCGCTCCTGTCCGTCGTCGCCCGCTCCCTGGCGCTCTACGGGCGGGAGCGGACGGGAGCGGCGATGCTGCTGGCCCTGGCCGCCCACCTGGCCCTGCTGTCCGTCGTCTCCGTGCCGCCCTGGCTGGGGTGGGTCGTCCCCGGGCTGATCGCCGCCGACGCGGAGCGGCAGGGAGCGGTCATGACGGCGTGCGGGGCGACGTCCTGCGCCATTGCGGCCTCCTTCGCCGCAGGGCTGATGCGGGGGCTCGTTGGATGAGGGCCGTCAGGACGCCCTTCGTGGGCGGCTCCCCCCTGCGCCTCCTGTTCCTGACGGCGGCGCTGGCCGCGCTGTGGCTGTCGTGGACTCCGCCGCTCAGCCCTGCGGAACAGCGGCTGTACGACAAGGTCCTGGCGGCTCAGGCCTTCCTCTGGGATGAGCTGGGCCGCCGCGGCCTGCCCCGCGACGAGGGGGCGGACCCCCACCACAGCGGGCTGATCGGGCTGGAGTGGAGCGTAACCACCACGACGCAGGGGGACCTCAAGGCCAAGCGCTGCGCGACGGACCCGCTCTGGGCGGTGCAGATGCTGCGGTGGTTCGACGAATTGGGGCTCGTGAAGGGGGATCGGATCGTGGTCCTCGCCTCCTCCTCCTTCCCCGGCGCCATCTACTCCGTCCTGGCCGCCGCGGAGGCCAGGGGCCTCGATACGGTCCTAGGGGTCTCCCTGGGGGCCTCCAACTGGGGGGCCAACCGGCCGGAGGCGCCGTGGCCCGTGCTGTCAAAGGCCCTGATCGACGCCGGATTCCTGCGCACCCGTCCCGCGCTCTGCACGCTGGGGGGTGGGAGCGAGAACGGGGGCGGGATGCCTCAGGAGGCGCGGGACATCCTGACCGCAGCGGCTCAGGCGGAGGGCCTGCCGCTTTTGGCCAACGGGGACCTGGAGGAGGCCGTCCAGGCGAAGATGCAGCTCGTCCGCGAGGGGCGGACGAAGCTGGTGGTCAGCGTCGGCGGCCCTGAGGGCAACATGGGGAACAGCCCGGACGTCCTGCGCCTCCCTCCAGGACTCATCCCGCCGCGGCAGGACGGGGGCGACGGCGTGATCGGGCGCGCGCTGCGCGGGGGATACCCCGTGGTCCACATCCTCTACCTCCGCGGCATGGCGGACGCCTGCGGCGTGGCCTGGGAGACGCGGCGGCCGACCTTCGTCCGGGGGCGCGGCGTCCTGGCGGGGGCGGCGGGGCTCCTGCTCTTCGCCCTGGTTTTGGCCACGCACCGCCGGTGGGGCTGGGAAGGGGAGTAACCGTAGCTCGGCCAGACGACACGACTTACGGACGCCGATAGGCGGTCGGCGTCGTGTCGGTCGGCTGTGCCGAAGCAAGGCAATGGATTGCCTT
>ERZ772967.2563-NODE-2563-length-11595-cov-2.790988_pt1 | contig 11595 bp, 12 predicted proteins | sample MGYA00511677_ERZ772967 | MGnify/ENA primary metagenome ERZ772967 (study PRJEB29015, sample SAMEA2737931) | human oral metagenome | biome: human oral; feature: human-associated habitat; material: dental | place: China | collected 2146 ...
CACCCTCGCATGGCTCCTGCGCGAGGTCGCGGCGGCGGTCAGGCCCTATGGTGCTTGGGTGCGCGTGCTGTACCTGCAGCCCGAGGGGATGACCGACGAGCTCATCGCGACCATACGCGACACCGAGGAGGTCCTCTCCTACATCGACATCCCCATACAGCACTGCGACGAGCGCGTCCTTGCCTCAATGGGGCGTACGGGCTCGATAGACCGGCTACGCGCGCTCTTCGATCGGCTGCGAAGCGAGATCCCCGGCATGGTGCTGCGCACGACCGGCATGGTGGGCTTTCCGGGCGAGACGGACGACCAGGCGGACGAGCTGCTCGACTTCTTCCGGGAGCAGGAGTTCGACTACATGTCCGTGTTCTCCTATTCACGGGAGGAGGGGACCAAGGCGGCTCGGATGGACGGCCAGGTTCCCGAGGACGTCAAGCTCGATCGCACCCAGCGCCTCCTCGATGTGGCCGAACAGCTGGGCTTTGCCGCCACGGCACGACATGTCGGCGAGGTCGTCGACGTCATCATAGACGGAGTCGAGGACGCGGGCGACGGCCCCGAGCTGGTCGGCCATGCGTGGTTCCAGGCGCCCGACTGCGACGGTGCAGTCCACATCGCCTCGGGCGAGGCGACGGTCGGCGAGCGCGTCTGCGTGCGGCTCGTCGACTCGTTCTGCTACGAGCTGGTCGGCGAGATGGTGGGGGAGGGCTAGGACGGTGGAGAGAAGTACTGGCATCTGGACTTCCGCTAACATCGTGACCTGCGTGCGCGTCGCCCTTGTTCCCGCCTGGCTCCTCTGTGCCGAGCTCATGGGGTCGGGTGACGGTACCGCGCTGCACCTTCCGTCGCTCGCCGTCGCCCTGCTCTTCATGGCGCTCTCGCTGACAGACAAGCTCGATGGCTATCTGGCCCGCAGCAGGGGGGAGGTCACGACCTTCGGGAAGTTCCTCGACCCCATCGCCGACAAGCTCGTCGTCGTGGTGTCGCTCTGCTTCCTGCTCGAGGTGGGTGACGTCTCGGCGTGGGTGCTGCTCGTCATAGTGGCGCGCGAGTTCCTCGTCTCGGGCCTGCGCATGGTCGTGGCGTCCCGGGGCACGGTCGTGGCGGCGAGCAGCCTGGGCAAGTGGAAGACCGCCACGACGATGGTCTCCATCTCGGGACTGCTGCTGTGTCGCGCGTTGCCGGTAGGAGGTCCCTGCCTGGCACTCGCGACCCTCTCCCGGCTGCTGCTGCTGGTCGCCGTCGTCCTGACGGCGTGGTCTGGCGCCGACTACTTCGCCAAGTCCTGGGGGGTCATCTCCGATGAGACATAGCGACAGCCCCCGGGGCGACATAGCTACCCCCTCCGCAGACGAGCTCAGGGCCCTGGCCCGCAAGGTCGTCCGTCGGGCCGAGGGGCGGCGGCTGACGCTTGCCGTGGCCGAGTCCTGCACCGGCGGCCTGGTCTGCGGCGAGCTCACCGCCATCCCCGGCTCCTCCGCCGTGGTGCGCGGCGGCATCGTCAGCTATGCGCTTGCCGTGAAGCGCGATCTCCTGGGCGTTTCGTCCGAGGTCCTCGATGACGCTGCCGTGGGTGCCGTCTCCCCGGAGTGTGCCACGCAGATGGCCGCCGGCGTCCGGGCCGCGCTCGCCGCCGATGTCGCCGTCTCCGTGACGGGCATCGCGGGGCCCGGGGGCGAGGAGAGGGGCAAACCGGTCGGCACCGTCTGGTTTGGCGCCACCTCCCCCTCGACGGACTGCGCGCTCTGCCATCACTTCGGCGGGGACCGGGACGCGGTGAGGGCCAAGGCCGTGGCCACCGCCCTGTCACTGCTCCTCGAGGCTCTCGAGGAATGTTCCCCAGACTGAGGTGACGCGCGAGCCCTGTGCAAGCGTGCGTGGGTCGCATCGCAAGACGCATGGCATACCATCGTTCGGGAGGATTGACTACGAACGGTTGTTCGTATACCCTGCAAGTTGCAGTCTACGAAGGAGCAGCAATGGCCAGAAGCAAGGGTGCCACCCGCGAGGTCCACGAGAAGACCTACGGGGAAGAGCGCGAGAAGATGATCGAGGCCACAACCTCGGAGATAGAGAAGAAGTTCGGCAAGGGCGCCATCATGAAGTACGGCGAGGACGGTCCCGACCTCGAGATCGAGGCCATTCCCACTGGCTCACTTGCGCTGGATGCCGCACTGGGCATCGGCGGCGTCCCGCGTGGTCGCATCATCGAGATCTACGGGCCCGAGTCCTCGGGTAAGACCACGCTCTCCCTGGAGGTGCTGGCAGAGGCGCAGGCCATGGGTGGCGTGGTCGCCTTCATAGACGCGGAGCACGCCCTCGACCCGGGCTATGCCGCCCGCATAGGCGTAGACATCGACGAGGTGCTCATCTCCCAGCCGGATACGGGTGAGCAGGCGCTGGAGATCTGCGACATGCTCGTGCGCTCCGGTGCCATCGACGTGGTGGTGGTGGACTCGGTCGCGGCACTCGTCCCGCGCGCGGAGATCGAGGGTGAGATCGGTGACACGACGGTCGGACTCCAGGCGCGCCTCATGAGCCAAGCCCTGCGCAAGCTCGCCGGCTCCCTCTCCAAGTCCAAGACCACCTGCATCTTCATCAACCAGCTGCGCGAGAAGATCGGCGTGATGTTCGGCAACCCAGAGACGACGCCGGGGGGGCGGGCGCTCAAGTTCTTCTCGTCGGTGCGCATGGACATCCGTCGCATCGACTCGATCAAGAGGAACGGGGAGAGCGTCGGCAGCCGCGTCCGCGTGAAGGTCGTCAAGAACAAGGTCGCACCACCCTTCAAGCAGGCGGAGTTCGACATCATGTACTGCACCGGCATTTCCAAGGAGGGCTCGCTCCTCGACATGGCGGTCGACTTCGACATCGTCAACAAGAGCGGGGCCTGGTTCACCTATGGCACGGAGCGCTTGGGACAGGGGCGTGAGGCCGCCAAGGAGTTCCTGATGGCCAACCCCGATCTCATGGACGAGATCGACCACAAGGTGCGTGTTGCCTGTGGCCTCGAGCTGGGTGACGAGCGTGTCGGCGAGCCGCTGGATGCCTCCGGAGAGTCCGGTGTCGAATAGCGGAGCGTCCAGACGGGTCCCTGGGAGGCCGAAGGGAGGCACTCCCTCGTCTGCAGGCGTGAAGGCACTCTCGTGGGACGTGGAACTTCCCAGTCGCGAGCAGGCCTCCTTGGGTGGCATGAGGCCACGAGCCACGCTTGTCATCGAGGCGGGCACACAGCGAGAGGAGCGCCTCCTTGTCCCAAGGGCCGTCGGGAAGCGACTCCTTGCCCTCAAGGGGTCGGGCGGGCGCACCGTGGCAAGTCGTGAGGAGCTCCTCTTCGAGCTCCATCGCACGGAGGAGTCATGCTGTGGCCTGCGCGCGGAATGGCTCGTGGGCAGGCGCGACTACTCGGTGGGGGAGATGACGGATAGGCTACGTCGCGACGGCTATTCGCAGTCGGTCGTAGACAACCAGATCGAGCGCTACGTCGAGAGCGGAGTACTCGACGACGCCCGCTATGCCGACGCCTTCGTCCGTAGCAGGATCTCCTGTGGTTGGGGTGCGCGCAAGATCGCCCTTGAGCTCCGGCGCAGGGGGATCGACGTCGACGGGCTCCCCGCATGGCCCGAGGAGTACTTCGAGCGCGACAGCGAGTACCGGCGTGCCCTTGGGCTCGCGTCGATGCGATCCTTCTCGGGGAGGGATCCCTACGCTCAGGTCGTGCGCTTCCTATGCATGAGGGGCTTTGACGTGGGCCTGGCACATCGGGTTGCCCGCGAGCTCGTCGAGGGGTGACCCCCTTCCCGGCCGCCGTCTTTTCCGTGGATTATGGTGCCGCCTGGCGTTAGCCCAGGCTGATAATTTGACACTTTTGCCAAGTGAACTTACGATTTAGGAGCCGTTTGAGTCATTTCTCGTCTGCTGAATGCCGACGTCTTATAGCGTTCTGCACCTCTCGATATGCCTGGTTTTCACCAAGGGCGGGATGTACCTCGGATGGCGGGTTCCGGTACGCGTGCGCGCCGGTCTCCTGAACCAGTCTTTCTGCGCTACATCTGAGGGGATACAAATGGAAATCATCATTGCTGTGGTCTGTCTGGTCGTCGGTGCCGTGGCGGCGTACCTCTTTGCGACATCTGGAAACAACTCGAAGGTGCAGGAGGCCAAGAGTGCCGTCGAGACGGCGCGAAGCGAGGCGGCCAGGATACAGGACGATGCGCGCCGTGATGCCGAGACCGCCAAGAAGGCGGCCCTCGTCGAGGCGCGTGAGGAAATAATTCAACTCAAGCAGAGGTCCGAGGGCGAGGAGCGCAAGCGCAAGCAGGAGCTCCAGTCCATGGAGAATCGCATCATGCAGCGCGAGGAGTCCCTCGACCGCAGGAGCGACTCGCTCGATCGCAAGGAGCACCAGCTCTCCAGTCTCCAGGGCCAGATCGAGAAGCGCCGCGTCGAGGTGGACGAGCTCTTCGCCCGTCAGACCAGCGAGCTCGAGCGCATCGCCGTCCTCACCAAGGACGATGCCCACCAGGAGCTCCTGGACCGTGTGCGTGCCGAGTCCGTCCGCGACGAGGCTCAGATTCTGCGTGAGTCCGAACAGCGCGTTCGCGCACAGGCCGACAAGACGGCCCGCGAGATCATTTCCTGTGCCATCCAGCGCTGTGCGGCAGACCAGGCGGGGGAGATAACCGTCACCTCCGTCCACATCCCTTCCGATGACCTCAAGGGACGCATCATCGGTCGCGAGGGCCGCAACATCCGCACGTTCGAGCAGGTCTCAGGCGTCTCCCTCGTCATCGACGACACGCCCGAGACGGTCGTCCTCTCCAGCTTCAACCCCGTGCGTCGAGAGACCGCCCGCGTCGCGCTCGAGAACCTCATAGCCGACGGCCGCATCCACCCCGCGCGCATCGAGGAGATGTACAAAAAGGCGGAGACGCTCGTGAACGAGCGCGTGCGGGAGGCGGGCGAGCAGGCCGCGTTCGACGCGGGCATCCATGACCTTCACCCCGAGATCATCAAGGTGTTGGGTGCCCTGCGTTACCGCACATCCTTCGGCCAGAACGTCCTCCAGCACAGCGTCCAGGTCTCTGCCCTCTGCGGCATCATGGCAAGCGAGCTGGGCATCGACACCGCCCCTGCCAAGCGCGCGGGTCTTCTGCATGACCTGGGCAAGGCCATCGACCATGAGGTCGAGGGACCCCACGCAGTCATCGGTGCCGATCTCTGCCGCCGTTACGGAGAGCGTCCCGACATCGTCCACGCCGTCGAGGCACACCACGCCGACGTGGAGCCGAACGCCGTCCTCGACGTGATCGTGCAGGCAGCGGACGCCATCTCGGCCGCACGCCCCGGAGCGCGCCGCGAGTCTGCGGAGAACTACATCAAGCGGCTCGAGAAGCTCGAGGAGATCTCCAACGCGCACGAGGGCGTCCAGCGCACCTATGCCATGCAGGCCGGCCGCGAACTCCACGTCATGGTCGAGCCCGAGAAGATCTCCGATGCGGAGTCCTGCGTCCTCGCCCACGACATCGCAAAGCAGATCGAGGAGGAGATGGAGTACCCGGGCCAGGTCCGCGTCGTCGTGATCCGCGAATCCCGCGCCGTCGACATCGCCAAGTAGGCTTAGTCCCGTGGCAGCGGTCTCATCGAACCTCGCAGACTTCGTCGCCTCGCATGGTGGCGAGGGGTCGCTTCGCGTCGAGGAGAACCTGGGGGGTGGCTACGTCCGCCTTCGCGTTGCCGAGGCGGAGCGTCGCCAGGCCAAGCATGACATACGCTGCGTCGAGGACGTGGTCGTCGAGATGCTACGCAACTCGCGCGATGCCGGGGCCCGTCGTATATTCGTCGCCACGGCCCGTGGCGGGGACACCAGGACACTCACGGTCGTCGATGACGGCTCGGGCATTCCCCAGGACATGAGGGAGCGCGTCTTCGACGCGCGCGTGACCTCCAAGCTCGAGTCCATGCGCATGGACCGCTGGGGCGTCCATGGCAGGGGCATGGCACTCTTCTCCGTCAGGGAGAACGCAAGCTCCGCCCGGGTCATGGACTCGGCGCCTGACAAGGGCTCCTCCATTCGGGTTGTGACGGACGCCACGCGGCTCCCCGAGCGTGCCGACCAGTCCAGCTGGCCTTCCGTGGGCGCGGATGACGATGGCGTGCAGACGGTTGTCCGTGGGCCCCACAACATCATCCGCAGCTGTTGCGAGTTTGCCCTTGAGGAACGGGGCGTCTGCGATGTGTACGTCGGCTCCCCGGCGGAGATCGTCGCCACGGCACGACGTCGTGTCAAGCCGAGCCTCTCCTCGACCGACCTGCTCTTCGTCGACAGCCTGCGGGAGCTGCCCGTGCTGGAGCGCCTGGCCGCAGCCGCAGATGCCGGTGAGCTCCGGGAGGTTGCAGACTCCATGGGCCTCGAGGTGTCCGAGCGCACGGCCCATCGCATCATGGCGGGCCAGGTCAGACCCCTGCGCAGCGTCCTCTCCCGCCTCACGCACAAGCCCTCGGACGGGGGGGCTGAGGTGGACCTCCTCAAGGACAGCCGTGGGCTCAGGATAACCCGTGATGACCAGGACGAGTTCTCTCGAGTGATGGAGCGCGACTTTGCCCTGCTGGCCGACCGTTACTACCTCACGCTGCGCTCCGATCCCAGGGTGCGCGTCACACGGGGCAGGATAACCGTCACGTTCGAGGTGGACGAGGGCGACTAGTTGCAGGTAGAATGCAGCTACCAATCCATCGGCTTGTAGCATCGAAGCAGGAAAACGCATTAGTTTCATTGCCCAGGAGTAGTGCATGGAGTTTCTGAAGGTCTCGAGCAAATCCTCGCCGGCGTCCGTTGCCGGCGCCATTGCCGGCATGGTCAAGGACGGCGTCCCCGTCAACATCCAATCGGTGGGTGCGGGCGCCGTCAACCAGGCGGTCAAGGGCGTCGCCATCGCCCGTGGCTTCCTCATACCCACAGGAGTCGACATCTCCTGCGCCCCGACCTTCGCCGACATTGAGATCAACGGCGAGACGCGTACGGCCATCAGGATCGCCGTCTACGTGCACCGGCTCGTTCCCCAGGTGGGCACGGCAAAGTCCCCTGACGATGGCGCTACGGGGCTGATGTAGTGGCACGCGTCGGTGAGCTTGTGGGCAAGACTTACTTCGTCCGCACCTTCGGCTGCCAGATGAACCTGCACGACTCGGAGCGCGTCGCCGGCCTTCTGGACGATTGCGGCTGCGTGGCTGTACAGGGACCCGATGAGGCGGACATAGTCGTCTTCATGACCTGCTCGGTCCGCGAGAAGGCCGACACCCACCTCTTTGGGGAGGCCTCCAACCTTGTAAGGCTGCCTCGGCCGCCCTCGGGCAGGCGCGTCGTCGCCGTGGGCGGCTGCATCGCCCAGCGCGACGGAGATCGCCTCAGAGAGCACATCCCCAACGTCGATGTCGTCTTCGGAACGAGTGCCCTGGCATCTGTCCCCGCCCTTCTGGTCGAGGCACTCGAGGAGGGGGGCGGCCGCGTCCACGTCGCCGCGCAGGGCGTCGAGCGCCCGCTGCCACGTCCGAGGAGGGCAGGGGCTTCTCGGCCGAGCTGCCCAGCCATCGCGAGCAGGACTTCCACGCCTGGGTTCCCATCATGACGGGCTGCGACAACTTCTGCACCTACTGCATCGTGCCCCACGTCCGTGGACGAGAGCGGAGTCGTGCGTTCGAGCGCGTAGTCGACGAGTGCGCCCGCCTCGTTGCCGACGGGGTCCGCGAGATCACGTTGCTCGGACAGAACGTCAACTCCTACGGGCGAGACCTCTATGGCGAACCTCGCTTCGCCGAGCTTCTGCAAGCGGTGGGGGAGACGGGCGTAGAGCGCATACGGTTCACTTCGTCGAACCCCAAGGACCTCTCCGCCGAGACCATCGCCGCGATGGCGGGGACGCCCAATGTGATGCCGCATCTCCACCTCGCCGTCCAGAGCGGATCGACCCGCATCCTCAAGGCGATGAATCGCAGCTACACGCGAGAGGGCTATCTCGACGTCATTCGCGACATCAAGGCCGCCATCCCTGGGATAGCCCTCTCGACCGACATCATCGTGGGCTTCCCTGGCGAGACCGAGGAGGACTTTCTCGACACGCTCTCGCTGGTGGAGGAGGTCGGCTTCGCGTCTGCGTACACCTTCATCTACTCCAGGCGCCCGGGTACGCCCGCAGCAAGGATCACCGACGACACCCCGCGAGAGGTGATCCAGGGTCGCTTCGACCGCCTCGCGTCCCTCGTGGAGCGGCTTGCGCACGAGGCCAATGTCCCGTACCAGGGCTCTCGGGTGGAGGCGCTCATCGAGGGGGCCTCCAAGAAGGATGATCGCGTGTTGGTGGGGCACAGTCCCCACAACCAGACGGTCCTCCTCGACCTTCCCGAGGGGTCTCATGCGGGGGACTTCGTCGGAACGCTCTGTGACGTGCACGTCACGGAGGCGCGCACCTGGTATCTCAGGGGTGAGCTGGCGGGCCTTCCACGATGAGCGCCATGCCCGTCATCTGCATCGTCGGACCCACCGCCTCAGGCAAGAGCTCGCTGGCAGATCGTGTGGCCCTTGCGCTGGGCACCTCGGTCGTCTCCGTCGACGCCATGCAGGTGTATCGTGGCATGGACGTGGGCACGGCCAAGACGCCGCCTTCCGAGAGGCGCGTCCCCCTGCTGATGGTGGACGTGGCGGACGTGGGCACGGACTTCTCGGCGAAGCTCTTCCAGCACGACGCCCGCCGCTGTGTTGACGACCTTCTCGCACGAGGCCTTCCCGCCGTCCTTTGCGGGGGGACAGGACTCTACCTCAACGCGGTGATAGACGAGATGGAGTTCCCACCGGGTGACTCCGACAACCCGCGTCGCGCACGCTATCAGTCCTATGCCGAGAGCAACGGCAGCCTTGCCCTCTATGCCCTGCTATGCAAGAGGGATGCGGCAAGTGCGGCGCTCATCCATCCCCACAACGTGCGTCGCGTCGTGCGCGCGCTCGAGCTCTGTGACGAGGGGGGGTCCTATGCCGTCCGGCACGCAGGATTGCACGAGCGCATGCCCCACTACCCCGCGCTGCTGTTTGGCATCCGCATGGATCGCCCCAGGCTCTACCGGAGGATAGGCCGGCGTGTCGACGCCATGTTTGAGGCCGGGCTCGTCGAGGAGGTCCAGGGCCTCCTCGGCAGGGGCCTGGGAGAGGCCCTGACCGCACGGCAGGCCATCGGCTACAAGGAGGTCATGGACTACCTTGCGGGCGCATGCACGCTCGATGCGGCGAAGGAGCGGGCCAAGATGAGGACGCGCAGGTATGCCAAGCGCCAGCTTTCCTGGTTCGAGCATGACGGACGCGTGCGGTGGCTCGACTACGACGAGCTGGACGAGGACGCGGCGCTGCAGGTCGTCCTCAGCTCTGTAGCCCCAACCGTGTCTCCAGGCGGGCTTGCCCTTGGGGGTGGGGAGGGCCGTGGGCATGCCTAGGTTTACGCCACACCCGACTGCCTCCGTGCCCGAGCGGGCTGTCCTCGTCGGCGTGGAGCGGAGGGAGTCCGACTGGCCGATCGGGGAGTCGATGGCCGAGCTCGCCCGCCTTGCCGAGACCGACGGCGCCGTGGTGGTCGCGACGATGGTGCAGAGGCTCGACGCACCCGTCCCCCGCACCTTCATCGGAAGCGGCAAGGCGGGCGAGCTGGTGCGGATGGTGCACTCGCTCGATGCCGACGTTGTCATCTTCGACGATGAGCTCACTCCCTCGCAGCAGTCTAACCTCGAGAGGATAGTTGGCGAGCCGACCAAGGTGATCGACAGGACGGCCCTCATCCTGGACATCTTCGGTGAGCATGCCACCACGCGCGAGGGTAGGCTCCAGGTGCAGCTCGCGCAGCTGCAGTACCTGCTTCCCCGTCTCCGAGGGATGTGGAGCCATCTCGTGAGGGAACAGGCGCGTGGCGGCATCGGTAGCAGGTTCGGCCAGGGAGAGAGCCAGCTCGAGGTAGACAGACGTCTCGTGAGGGACCGCATCTCGTGTCTGCGCAAGGAGCTCAGGCGGCTTGAGGGCCGTCGCAAGGTCCAGAGCAAGGCACGGTGGGACTCGGGCGTCTTCAGGGTGGCGCTTGCCGGCTACACCAATGCGGGGAAGTCCACATTGCTCAACAGGCTCACGGGGGCGGGCGCCTACGTCAAGGACGAGCTCTTCGCCACGCTTGACCCCACGACGAGGTCGATGGTGCTGGACGCGGGCAGGAAGGTCACCGTTACCGATACGGTCGGCTTCATACAGAAGCTCCCCACCACGCTCGTCGAGTCTTTCAAGTCGACCCTCGCGGAGGTCATGGCTGCCGACCTGGTCCTGCTCGTGGCAGACGCCTCGGACGGCAACGTCCGGAAGGAGATCGCCGCCGTGCGCCGCATCCTGGGGGACATCTCTGCATCGGAGACTCCGACGGTCGTCGTCTTCAACAAGATCGATGCCTTGGATGACGAGGAGCTCGCCCTGTTGCGCACGGGCGCCCCCGATGCCGTTCCCATCAGCGCCCTGACAGGTCGGGGTATCCCCGGCCTCCTGTATCGCATCGCCGAGGAGGCCGCACGGGGCGACGAGGTCATTACGGCGCTTGTCCCATATGAGAGGGGTGCGCTGCTCAGGCAGGTACATGAGCGCTGCCGGGTCATCCGGGAGGAGTATCGTCCTGAGGGGCTCCTGGCGACCGTGAGCGCGGACCCGCGCATGCGGGAGGCCCTGGCCCCCTATATCGAGGGAGCCGGTCAGTAGGTCATCGCCATCGCGATGGCCCTTGACGCCAGCAGGAGGACGGGCTGGTGGATGACATAGGCCTCGAGGGCATGACGGCCAAGGAACTCGAGCGGCCGGACACGAAGGCGCGCGAGCACGGCGGGGTGCCCGTTGCGTACGAGCGTCGCGCTCGTTGCCGTGCCGGCCAGGTAGAGAAAGAGATAGGGGAGGAGCGGATAGTAGTCCCCGGACGTAAAGAGGGGACCGGGAAGTCCCAGCCACGAGAGGTAGGGTGTGGAGAAGAGCGTCTCGGGAAGCTCGAGTCTCATGCCGGCGAGTCCCACCGAGCCGCTCTTGAGGTCCAGCAGGCAGACGAACGCGAACAACATCAGGCAGGCCGTGCCGGGACCAGAAGGCCTCAGGTGCACAAGTTCCAGCAGGCGGGTCGAGAGCGTGCAGGCGCCCATGCAGTAGATGATGCCGAAGCTGATGGGCGTGTCGACCCTGACCGCAGCCGTCACGACATAGATCGCGAGCGCCAGCGCGAGATACCTCCCCGCACGTCTGAAGTTGTCACGAGAGTGCTGATACATGCAGCCAGCGATGAGCACGAAGGCCCAGGAGATGCTGTTGCGCCACAGATCCAGGAAGGGGGACGCGAAGAACGGCAGGCTCACGCCATTGATGAACTTGAGGTCATAGCAAAGGTGGAACGCGACCATCGAGACGACGGAGAAGCCGCGCAACACGTCATAGAGATGGAGGCGACCTTTTGCGGGCTCGTCAGACCTGAGAGCCGACACCGTCGTCGAGGCGTGCCCGAGCTTGTCGGCCATCATGTGCGGCATGTTGCGGGACCTGTGCTA
>ERZ772967.2564-NODE-2564-length-11592-cov-3.366820_pt1 | contig 11592 bp, 7 predicted proteins | sample MGYA00511677_ERZ772967 | MGnify/ENA primary metagenome ERZ772967 (study PRJEB29015, sample SAMEA2737931) | human oral metagenome | biome: human oral; feature: human-associated habitat; material: dental | place: China | collected 2146 ...
GGGTACACACGGGAGAGTAGGTCGCTGCCAGAAAACTGATTTAAAGGCGGAGGAAACTGACACACGTCAGCTTCCTCCGCCGATTTTATATACCCCTCTAAACCCCTAACCTTAAAACGCTGAATTCGTTCCAGCGGTCGTCTACGTGTCGATTCGGCGCATCTCCCGGATCGTTTTGTTCCTGTAAATCAGGTCGTCCCTGATCGTGAAGCCCGTCCTTTCCCAAAACGAATTTCCACCCTGGTTCCTGGCGAACACGACCAGCGCAACCTTGTTGATGCCGCAGCCCTTCAGTGCTTCCATTGCCGCGTTCACCAGCTTCGTCGCGATGCCTCGTTTTCTGTAATCCGGGTGGACGGACGTGTGGTAGATGTACCCTCTGCGTCCGTCGTGTCCGGACAGGATCACGCCCACGACGCTCTCCTGCTCGATCGCCACAAAGCAGGTGTCGGGATTTCTGGTCAAAAATTTCGCGATCCCCTCCCTGGAGTCGTCCAGGTCGTTCAACCCCATCCCTGAGCAGGACGTCCACAGGGCATACACTTCCTCATAATCGCCAACAAGCATTTTCCTGATTTCCAAGCGCGTATCTCCTTTCGGTACAGAGGCACAAAACTGCAAAACACTTTCGCAACGACGGGGACATGGGTGGCTCCTGCGGTTGTCTGACGGCGAAGACGGCCCTGAGGGGCAGGTGACGCGCCGGGGCCATCGCTGAAGGAGCAAGAAGGATCAAAAAAGAACGATTGACCTGGGTCAATCGTTCTTGCCGATGCACTCTGCCGGTCGTCTCAGGCCGGTTCAAACTCGTCCTTGCCCACGGCGCAGAGCGGGCACACCCAACCCTCCGGAAGGTCCTCAAAGGCAGTGCCTGGTGCGACGCCGTTATCCGGATCGCCAGCCTCCGGGTCATAGACATACCCGCAGACCTTGCACACGTACTTCTTCATAAAGATTCCCCCCTGCTGTTGCTTGTTGCGGCCTTCAAACAAAGTTTCAAGACCATTCGGCCTTATTATAGCTTAACCGCGTCGAATGTTGCAAACCTACGTCCGGCTCCGGGAAACGCCGAGCTGAATTGGAGCCCGTCGCCTCGTGCGGGGGGCTGCCACTGCCGCTCTCGCGCAGCGAGCCGTTAGCACCTGTGGCGTCCAGAGCTTTTACGGACACTTTGTCAGTGAAGCCGCTCTTCCCCGGGGCGACAGAGATTCATGCTCAAGAAACCGGTTGGAATGGTACAATAAAAAGGCTGAAGGGTCAAAAACGATCGAAGGGCTATCTCCTGAAGGGGATTGAGGGGGCGATAACGTGAGCAATTCCTTATATCGGCAGTATCGTCCCCAGAGGTTTGCCGACGTCGTGGCCCAGGAGGCGGCACGGGACGTCCTGACGCACGCTCTCGAAAACTCGCGCATCGGTCACGCCTACCTGTTTTCCGGACCGAGGGGCTGCGGAAAGACCTCCATAGCGCGGATTTTGGCGAAAGCCTTGAACTGCCGTGCCCCCCTAGGCGTCGAACCCTGCGGTTCCTGCGTCAACTGCATGGCGATCACGGCGGGCAGCAGCCCTGACGTCGTGGAGATCGACGGAGCTTCCAACAACAGCGTAGACGAGGTGCGTCAACTGAAGAGTCAGGTGCCGCTGGTGCCCTTCGCTTCAAAGTACAAGGTCTACATCATTGACGAAGTCCACATGCTCTCCGCCGCAGCCTTTAACGCGCTCCTGAAGACGCTGGAGGAGCCCCCCTCCTACGTGGTCTTCATCCTGGCCACAACGGAACCCTACAAGGTGCCCGTCACCATCCGTTCCCGCTGCCAGCACATCCCGTTTCACAGCATCGGGGCCCGGAAGATCTTTGAGCACCTCACGCACGTCTGCGAATGGGAAAGGACTGCCGCTCAGCCGGAGGCGCTCTGGGAGGTCGCCCGACAGGCGGACGGCGCTCTGCGCGACGCCCTTTCCATGCTGGAACAGATCATCAACCGCGCTGCAGGTGAGGTCACCCTGGAGGACGTCGAGTCCGCCCTGGGTGCGGGTAGCCGCCCTGCCGTTGAACGTTGGCTCTCCGCCCTGAAGGGCGAGGGCAGTTCCTCCTATGTGGAGTTCACCAAGATGATGGAAGGGGGATCGCCGCAGCACGTCTTTGAGGAGCTGTTCTCCCTCGTGAAGAACCTATGGCTTGCCGTGCGCTGGCCAAACGTGACGAGAGAACTTGACGTCTCCGAGCAGGAGAAGAAATTTCTTGCGGAGGAGGCGCCGCGGTGGTCCGCGGAGGAGCTGCGCACCCTGCTGGAGGCCGTCGCCAACCTGCTTGTGCAGGTCCGCCTCGGCGTCAGGATCGATATCCTGACCGGACTTCTGATGCTGGAGCTTTCCCGTATCCTCGAACCGGACGGGGCCGCGACGAGGCGGCCCCAGGGAACGGCGAGCCCCAGCCCGCAGCCTCTATCCGCCGGCCCCGCAGCGGAGCCTGTGGAGGAGCCGGCGAAAGGGGAGGGAGAACGAGTCCCGATCCCACAGCCCCCTGACGAAAGGGGAACGGATCGGGCTGAGGGGCCTTTGAATGCGGACTGGAAGCCCGCCTCGAAGGAGGCCTTCGTCAAGCTGATGGCCGCTGCCCGTCAGGCGGACTTCGTCCTCTATTGTGCCCTTTTGGACGCCGATATGAAGCAGAGCGGGAGCTCCGTGCTCCTGGACATGAGGGATCGCTATCCCTACGAGACGCTGTGCCTCGAACGCTGGCGCTCCGGCCTCCTGGAGCTGCTGGAGGGGGCAGCCGACGGCGTGTTCCTCCGCTACCGGGACGAGGTGTTCGCCTGTGCCGGCGGCGGGCCGCGCGTTGAGGAGGCTGCCGGCGCAGGACGGAAAGGGGCGGTGCCGCGGCCTCAGGAGAAGGGGGAAACGCGACGCCCCGCCTCCCCGGAAGAAGGAGCGGAGCGACCGGTGCGCACGGCTGAAAACGCGCTGCGCAAGGATGAAAGGCTTTCATCCGACCTGCCCTTTGACGGACTGGTCCACGATTTGTCGGTGCTGATGAAGGGCGAGGTCGTGCTGGTGCGCCGCGAGGCGGATGAGGCGGCCAGGGAGAGGATGGAAGAAGCTGGAGAGGACGATGAATAATCAATGACCCGGCCTTTTGTACACCTGCACGTCCACACGGAATACAGCCTGCTGGACGGAGCCATCAGGACGAAGCAGCTTGCCGCGAAGGTGGCGGACTGGAGCGTGCCGGCGGTCGCCATGACGGACCACGGCGTCATGTACGGCGCCGTCGAGTTTTATGAGAACTGCCGCGCCGCCGGAGTGAAGCCGATCCTGGGGTGCGAGATCTACGTGGACCCCGACGGCCATCGCTCAAGGGAAAAGAAGGGGAAGAACAACCACCTCATCCTCCTCGCCGAGAACGAAGAAGGGTATCGCAACCTCGTCAAGCTCGTCTCCATCGCCAACACGGACGGCTTCTACTACAAGCCGCGCATCGATCACGACCTTCTGGCCAGCTGCGCCAGGGGAATCATCGCCTCCTCCGCCTGTCTGGCGGGGGAGGTGCCCCAGCTGGTCCTGCAGGGCCGGGAGGATGAGGCCGCCAAACGGGCGCTGCTCTACCAGGACATCATGGGGAAGGGAAACTACTTCCTTGAGATCATGTCCAACACCCTTCCCGAACAGGCCGTGGTGAACAAGGCTTTGATTCGCATCGCTAAAGACACGGGCATTCCCCTGATCGCCACGAGCGACGCCCATTACCTCAACGCGGAGGACTACGAATGGCACAAGATCCTGCTCCGCATCAATACCCATGCGGACGATACGGACGACGCCTTCGGCTTCAGCGTCAACGATTTTTACCTGCGCTCTCCAGAGGAGATGGACGCCATCTTCGGCGCCGAGGTGCCCGAGGCGCTGGACAACACGGTGGCGATCGCCGAGCGGTGCGGCGTGGAGATGAAGCTCAAGACAGGGCACTACATGCTGCCGAGCCTCGAACTCCAGGAGGGGATGACGCTGGACTCCCACCTCGAGGATGAGGCGAGGGCGGGGCTCAGAATGCGCCTGAACGCGGACACGCCGCCCGCAGAGTATGCGGAACGCCTGGAGTACGAACTGAACGTCATCACCCGGATGGGCTTTTCCGCCTACTTCCTGATCGTGGCCGGGATCATTCAGGCGGCGAAGGAGCGGGGGATTCCCATTGGGCCAGGACGCGGCTCAGCGGCGGGGTCCCTCGTGGCCTGGAGCCTGCGCATCACGGAGCTGGACCCCTTGAAGTACAACCTGCTGTTTGAGCGCTTTCTGAACCCGGAGCGCATCAGCATGCCCGACATCGACACCGACGTATCGGACCGCGGGCGCGAGCAGCTCCTGAAGCACATCGTGGAGCGCTATGGGAGCGACCGGGTGTCCCAGATCATCACCTTCGGCCGCATGAAGAGCCGCCAGGCGGTGAAGGATGTGGGTCGTGCCGTGGGGATGGAGTACGCTCTGATGGACAGGGTCGCAAAGCTGATCCCTGCCGACGCCAGGAGCATCCGCGAAGCCCTTGAGCGAACGCCGGAGCTGACGGAGCTTGCGGAGGAGGACCCGCGGATCAAAAACGTGCTGAGGACGGCGGAGCACATTGAGGGCTTGGCGCACGCCTCCCAGCACGCGGCGGGCGTCGTCATCACGCCCGTTCCCATCACGGACCTGGTGCCCATTCGCCGCATCAAATCCACGGCCCCGTCGGCTCCAGATGGGGAGCTGGACGTCACCCAGACGGTGACCCAGTTCACGATGGAGCCCGTCGAGAAGCTAGGCCTGGTGAAGATGGACTTCCTCGGACTTCAGACGCTCTCCATCCTTGAGGAAGCGGTGGAGAACATCAGGCTCAACGGCAAAAACCCGCCCGACCTGCTGAGCCTCCCGATGGACGACCCGGCCACCTACAAGCTCCTTCAGGAGGCGGACACCATGGGGGTCTTCCAGTTGGAATCGGACGGCATCCGTGGAATGCTTCGCAAGCTTCGGATCGACTGCTTCGACGACCTGGTGGCTGCGCTGGCCATGTACCGCCCCGGCCCCCTCGACAGCGGCATGGTGGACCAGTACATCAAGTGCAAGCACGGCCAGGCGAAGCTGGAGTACCCGCACCCCCTGCTGGAGGATGTGCTGAAGGACACCTACGGCGTCATCCTCTACCAGGAGCAGGTGATGCAGTCCGCCTCCGTGCTGGCCGGGTATACCCTTGGCGAGGCGGACCTGCTGCGCCGCGCCATGGGGAAGAAGAAGGTCGAGGTCATGCAGGAGCAGAGGGCCAAGTTCCTCGATGGCGCCCGCCAAAAGGGCATCGACGAGAAGACGGCTTCGGGCATCTTCGACCTGATCGAGAAGTTCGCCGGATACGGCTTCAACAAGTCCCACAGCGCGGCCTACGCCCTCGTGTCCTACCAGACGGCGTACCTGAAGGCGAACTACAAGGCGGAGTTCATGGCGTCCTACCTGTCGAGCCAGATGAAGTCCAAGAAGGACATCCTGGGGCACTACGTGCGCGAGGTGCGTCAAAGCGGCATCTCGGTCCTGCCGCCGGACGTCAACTCCTCTATGGAGAGCTTCACCGCCGTGGGCGACGTGATTCGCTTCGGGCTTGGGGCCGTCCTGAGGGTCGGGCATAACGCGGTGGAGGCCATCGTCAAGGCGCGGGAGGAGGGGCCCTTCAAGTCCCTGTGGGATTTCCTGCGCCGCGTGGACCTGCACGACATGAACCGAGCGATGATCGAGAACCTCATCAAGGCGGGGGCCTTTGACGAGATCACCCCAAACCGGGCCCGCCTTGTGGCGGCGCTGCCGGATTTCATCCTGGCCGCGCAGAAGATGGCCGCGGGCGGGGACCAGCTCTCGCTCTTCGACGCCATCGGGGACGACTCGGGAAGCGATCCTGAGCCGGACCTCCCCGACGTTGAGGAGTATGGAATCTATGATAAGCTGGATTACGAAAAAGAGGTTACGGGGCTCTACATCTCAGGACACCCCTTCGACAGCTGCGAGGCGCAGGTCCGCAAGTACGCCAACTGCTCGATCGCGGAGCTTCCCCTGTGGAGGGGGAAGACGGCGCCGAAGGTGGGCGGGCTCATTCTCTCGGTCTCGGAGAAGACGACGAAGAAGGGGGACCTCATGGGCGTGCTGCTTCTGGAGGACTCCGAGAGCAGCATCTCCATGGTGGCCTTCCCCAGGACGTGGGCGAAGGTAAAGGAGAGCGCCAGGGTGGGGGTCCCCTGCGTCGCCGAGGGGAAGATGGACGACCGCGAACAGCTGCTTCTGGATAAGCTGACGCCGCTGTCCGATTTCTCGGAACAGGACCCCCAGATCGTGCGCATCAGGCTGCGGGTGAACCTGGTCCCTCAGTTCGACGTGAAAAACTTTGCCCGCGCCCTGCGGGGATGCCGGGGGGCCTCGCCCATCCTCCTGGAGCTGCGGGACGATCACGACGCCTGCGTCCTGTATCTGAACGATTTTCGGGTTGACGCGCGGTCGCCGGAACGCCTGCACGAGCGCCTCCTCGAGGCCGTCCCGGCCGAGGCGCTCGAGGTGTGTTTGAGCGCAGATTGAGCTTGCGCGGGACGTCCAGTTCTTTCGAGCATCTGAGCATCTTTTGAGGTGAATGGAACATGTTTGTGAAAATCGTCTGTACGATAGGTCCTGCCAGCGAGAACTACGACACGCTAAAGGCTATGGCCGATGCGGGGATGAACGTGGCCCGCCTGAACTTCAGCCATGGCGATTACGAGGGACACGAGAAAAAGCTGAAGCTGGTCCGGCAGGTGGAGCGCGACGTCAAAAAGCCCATCGCGGCCCTGCTGGACACGAAGGGGCCGGAGATTCGGACGGGCAGGATGCAGGACGGCGCGATCCCCCTGGAGCAGGGCAGCCAGATCGTCCTGACGGGCAAGGAGGAGTGCGTTGGCACGCCCAAGCGCATTCACGTGAAGTACCCGCTGCTTGCCGACGAGGTGACGCCGGGACAGAGCGTCTTCATCGACGACGGTTCCCTGCGCCTTGAGGTGGAGAGGGTGGACGGTGACGACGTCGTCTGCAAGGTGATCGTCGGAGGGATCCTGAAGGACACGAAGGGCGTCAACATCCCAGGGGCGGACATCTCCCTGCCTGCCCTGTCGGAGAAGGACCGTGAGGACATCGCCTGGGGCATCCAGCACGGGATGGAGTACCTGGCGGTCTCCTTCGTCAAGACCCGCCAGGACGTCCTCGACGTGCGGAAGCTGGTGAAGAGCTGCGGCGGGGCCATGAAGCTGTTGGCCAAGATCGAGACGTATCAGGCCGTGCAGAACATCGAGGAGATCATCGACGTCGTGGACGGCGTGATGGTGGCCCGCGGCGACCTGGGCGTGGAGATTCCCACGGAGGACGTGCCGCTCGTCCAGAAGCGGCTCATCGCCCTGTGCCGTTCAAAGGGCAAGGTGGTGATCGTCGCCACGCAGATGCTGGACTCCATGATCCGGAACCCGCGCCCGACGCGGGCCGAGGCCAGCGACGTGGCCAACGCCGTCCTGGACGGGACGGATGCCGTGATGCTCTCCGGCGAGACGGCCTCCGGCAGCTACCCGGTGCAGGCCGTTGCCACGATGCGCCATATCGTCGATCGGACCGAGCGGGAGCTGGGAATGTGGGGGGTGCCCTTCCATGACGAGGCGTCCGTGATGGGAGTGCCGGATGCCGTCAGCGATGCCGCGGTCCTGATCTCCAAACGGGTGCAGGCCTCCGCCATCCTCTCCCTGACGAAGAGCGGCTCGACGGCCAAGATGATCAGCAAACACCGACCGATGTGCCCCATCCTGGGGCTGACGCCGCTGCAGCAGACATGGCGCGAACTGGCCCTGTGGTGGGGGATACAGCCGGTGCGCCTGGTGGAGCAGAACGACGTCAACGTGGCCGCCCGCGAGGCCATCAACAAGTGCCTTCAGGACGGCCTTCTGACGGAGGGGGAGCTGGTGGTCATCACGGCCGGCGTTCCCCTGGGGCAGCCCGGCTTCACGAACATGGTGGAGGTCCTGACGACGGGGACGGTCCTGCTCTCTGGCATCCCTCTGCTGAACAAGAACACGTCGGGCCCCGTATGCATCGCCACGACGCCGCAGGAGGCTCTTGAGAAGGCCACACCGGGTTGCGTCCTCGTCGTTCGGCAGATCACCGAGGACTATCGCCCCGTCCTGGAGAAGGTGGGGGCTCTGATCTCCGAGAGCGGTATGCTCGTCGCGGACGGCAACTTCCTCGCCGTCGATTACAACCTGCCCTGCGTCATCCGGGTGATGGACGCCTTCGCCACGCTTACCGACGGGGACGTCGTCACGGTGGACGGGACGAAGGGGCTGATCTATCGCGGCAAGGTCCGGCTCGTCATCTAAGAACAGGCTTGAGAGAGTATTGAGAGAGAATTGAGCTGAGAAGATGAGTTCAATATGGTCCGATGCCAGGACGTTTCTCGACATTTTTATCGTCTCCCTGATCATCTATCGGCTGTTGGTGCTGATCGTGGGGACGAGGGCGGTGCAGCTTTTGAAGGGCGTGCTGATCCTCGTCCTCTTTTCGGCTCTGGCGTCGATGCTCCGGTTTCGTCTCGTCTCGTGGCTGATCGGCCAATCGCTCTGGGCGCTGAGCTTCGCCATCCCCATCGTCTTCCAGCCGGAGCTGCGCAAGATGCTGGAGGAGATCGGGCGCGGCAACCTTTGGCAGCGCCAGCTTCCGAGGGATGTGGCGGAGCAGCGCGTCCGCCACATCATGGGGGCCCTCGGCTACATGAAGCTGCACCGCATCGGGGCGCTTCTGGTGCTGCAGGAGGAGACGGGGCTTGGCGAGTACTACAACACGGCGGTGCATCTCGACGCCAACATAACCCAGGAGCTCATCATCTCCATCTTCTGGAAGGACAACCCGCTGCACGACGGCGCCCTGATCATGAACCGCTATTCCCTCATCGCCGGAGGGTGCTACCTGCCGCTGATCGACGCCCCGGAGATATCCCGCTGGTACGGGACGCGCCACAGGGCGGCGCTGGGGCTGTCGGAGATATCCGACGCCATCGTCCTCGTGGTCTCCGAGGAGAGGGGAGAGATATCCCTTGCCTTCAAGGGCCGCCTCTCAAAGAACCTCAAGGACGCACAGGTGGAGAAGCTCCTGATGCACTACTTCGTGGGCGAACCGACGTTCCGCAGCTGGAGGGACAGGCTGCAGAGCTTCCAGCAGCTGCTCTGGGACCCCAGCACCCGGCAGCTGCACGAGGACCACGGTGACCGGTCTTAGGCAGAACGGATACAGGATGGACGGCATATCATGAAATCGGCTAGAAGAATCGATGAAATTTTGACCTCACCCTGGGCGCTGTGGACCATATCCGTCGCCACGGCTCTTTTGATGTGGTTTTACGTTACGGAAAACGATGAGGGCGTCTACGTGACGCAGAAGTTCTCCTCCCCCCTTGAATACCGCTTCCTGGATTCCCAGCTGATGCTCCGCAGCAGGGTCGCCGAGGTGGACGTGGAGATCAGGGGCCCGGAGAAGGCGATGGCCAGGCTCGACTACGGCCTCGTATCCTGCTTCGTGGACGCCAAGAACCTCGTCGGCGGCATCCGCTACACGCAGAACGTCAACGTGAGCCTTCCCCCCGACATCACGCTGGTCTCCTGCGTGCCCTCTCAGGTCGTGGTGGAGCCCGTGCGCCAGGCCTCGCGGCGCATGTCCGTCGAGGTCGTCCTGCCGCAGGATATACCGGAGGGGCAGTACCTGGAGGGGGTCGAGGTGCTTCCCAAAGAGGTTACCGTCCGCGGGTCCGAGGGGGACATCGCGAAGGTGGGGGCCCTTCAGGTGATGCCGACCGTCGCCGAGCTGCAGCTGGGGAAGGAGCTGCTCCTGCCCGTCAAGTTCGTCCAATCGGAGCCCTTCGAGGACAGCGTTGCCCTGGACCCCTCTCAGGCGAGGGTCCGGGGAGCCTTGGTGCGCGGCCTTCCAAAGAAGATGGTGCCGATCAATGCGAGGCTCAGCGGCAACCCGGACCGGGACCACGAGGTCAAGTCCGTCCTGACGGACCCCCTGGAGGCCCAGGTGGAAGGGCGCTCTTCCGTCCTGGCGAAGATTACGGCGGTGGATACGGAGACGGTGGACATCTCGCTGCTCTCGGCGGATCAGACGCTCATCGTCCCCCTGCGCGCTCCGAAGGGGGCGGAGTTGTCCGGGGTGAAGTCCGTGCGCCTCACGGTGACGCTCGGCGAGTTGAAGGCCGGAAAGCAGCTGACCAACGTCCCCGTCCAAATCCGCGGCTCGGAGGCCGACCAGTGGGTCGTCTCGCCGTCCTCCGCCTCCGTCGTCATCGAGGGGACGCCCTCACGAGTGGAGGAGGTCACGCCGGAAAGCGTGGGGCTGAACCTGTACGTCGATCTTTCAAGTATCTTTATAACTCCGGCGGACCTGGCCCTCAGGGCCGAGGTCGCTTCCGCCGATTTTCGCGTGATAAAAATCGAACCTTCCACGGTGACCGTCAACGCGGCTGAGAATCTGAAAAGATGGTGAGGTCGTCCTTTATGAAGAGCAAGAGAGTGTTGTTTGGCACGGATGGCGTCCGCGACGTCGCCAATAAAGGGGGGATGACGCCGGAGATGGCGTTGAGGCTGGGCCGGGCCTTCATCCTGTTCATGGCGGAACGGGGCACTCCCAAGCCGCGCATCGTCCTGGGGCGCGACACGCGGCGCAGCGGCATGATGCTGGAAGGGGCTCTGGCCGCGGGCATGACCTCCGCGGGCGCGGAGGTGCTCTCCCTGGGCATTATCCCGACGCCCGGCGTCAGCTACGCGGTCCGCCGGCTGACGGTGGACGGCGGGGCGGTGATCAGCGCCTCGCACAATCCGGCGGAGTATAACGGCATCAAGTTCCTGGATCGCGACGGCAGGAAGCTGTCCGACGACTCCGAGCTGAGCATCGAGGAGTACATCGGGGACAACCTCACGGACGACTGGCGCCCGACGGGCGCCTCCGTCGGCGAGGTCCGTCAGATCCCGCACATCGTCCACAGCTACGCGGAGCACCTCGCCTCCATGCTGAAGGACCACGAGGCAACGAAGTCCGGCATCGTGTTCGACTGCGCGCACGGCGCGGCGGGGACGGTGATGCCGACGCTCATCGAACGCCTGAACGCCGCGTGGCGGCTGATCGGAGCGGACCCCGACGGGATGAACATCAACGAGGGCGTGGGCGTGATGCACATGCGCCACATTGGAAACTGCGTCACGGACTTCGGGTGCCGGATCGGGTTCGCCTTCGACGGGGACGCCGACCGGGCGCTGGCTGTGGACTCGCGGGGCCGCGTGATCGACGGCGATATCATCCTCTGGGTGCTGGCGCGCTGGCTTGCCGGGGAGGGGCTGTTGGGCAGCGGCGTCGCCATGACAGTGATGAGCAACATAGCCCTTGAGGAGCACCTGAAGCGCGAGGGCGTCGGGGTCTTTCGGTGCCCCGTGGGGGACCGGTACGTGCTGGAGACGATGCTGCGGGAGGGGGCCCGCCTGGGCGGGGAACAGTCCGGACACATCATCGCAGATGCCTTCACCAGCA
>ERZ772967.2571-NODE-2571-length-11579-cov-2.730996_pt1 | contig 11579 bp, 18 predicted proteins | sample MGYA00511677_ERZ772967 | MGnify/ENA primary metagenome ERZ772967 (study PRJEB29015, sample SAMEA2737931) | human oral metagenome | biome: human oral; feature: human-associated habitat; material: dental | place: China | collected 2146 ...
GGCTCTGGGCACTTGCTCTCCTCCTTGGTCGGGTAGGCGATAGAGATGGCGAACTGCACGACGTTTGAGGATCCACCAGCAGCACCTCCACCCTTGGTGCAACTACCACCAGAACCACTTCGTCGCGCTTAAACGCTTCCATCATGCCGAAAGCCTTGCCGAAGTTTTCAGGCGTCAGCGCTTCTTTTGACGCGACTGCCTGCTGCCACAGTCCGTAGCCCCAGTTTCCGCGGTAACGGATACCGTAGAGATACTGATCTTTCATAAAGACCGTATCGTTTTGCGTGTCTTTGATTTCGTCAAACTCCGGCGCAAAGCGCTCCTGCATGATGAAGGGCTTCAAGGGACGATCGAGGGCAAGCAGGAACCACGGTTTCCCGCTTCCGGCTCCGAGTACGTTCGACGCGGGCGTGTTTGTGCCGGTACCGTCCGTCTTCTCGTACACCGGGTGATCGGTGTCGAAAAAAATTTGTCCGTCGTAGCAGAGAGCGGTAAAGCCGCCCGCCATGAGCTTTGCAATCTGCCTCCAGAAAAAGGACACCGTCTCCTGTCCTTGCGATTGGGCAAGCACACGGTACTGACCGAGATTGTCGTCTTCGATGTCGGTGCGTTCAATACCGAGCGTCGCTTCGTATTTTTTGTTTTCGATCGTGTATGCGAACTCTTTCATGCTGTTCACGACACGATCGCCGATCCATTCACGCATCTGCGGAAAAGAGCCGAGCCACGCATACGAGTTTGATTTTGTATTGCTCGTTATGATCGTAACGAGCTCTTTGTAGTCTTCGCGAGCTACCGCCGCGTCGAACGCCTGTCTGAATTCCGCGCGCACCATCGTGCGCAAAGCCTGTAAGGTACTGTCTTTGATTATCATAGTTATTTACCCCCTTTGATTTTGAGCCACTCTTCTTTCGTGTAGCCCATCGCCTTGCAGAAGGATTCTTCTTCCGCGTTGAGCTCCGCCTGCGTTTCGGCAGCAGGCGGCGTGCCGGAAGCTCCCGAAGTTCCCGCCGGAATGAGAGCAGGCGAGCTTTCCATGATCTTTGTAAAGTTTGAAAGCCCTTCTTCGGTCGCACACATCGCAAGGTATGCGTCCTTGCTTGCAGGTGCGATCTTTCGATCGGCGACAGCTTTTTCAACGGCTGCCGTTGCCTTTGCTTTAAGCTGTGCGGCATTCATCTCAGCGAGCGTCTTTTCCGCTTGAACCGCTCGGGCTTCCATCTGCGCCAGATCCGCCCGCGGCGCGTAAGCGGCAAGATCAACCGTCTGTGCGCTGTTTGCTTGTGTTTTCAGGGCGGTGATCGCGGCAAGGACTTCGTTGTCGGTCGCGGTTTCGGGCAATCCCAATGCCGCACAAATTTCCTTTTTCATTACATTCTCCTTTGCCGGATTATCCGCCGGCGCGGTTTGTGTACTGTTGAGATTTTGCAATTCGAGGTTGGGGCTGTTGGTGAGCGCAGCGCGCATTATTTTAATAATCTCCCCCGATGCGTCGCATTCAAACACGGGAGAGATATAGCGATACTCCTGATTTTCAAGAGCCGTCTTGCCGCGAGACGTCCATACGGCATCAGCCCACACCGAGCCGTCTTCTTCCGCATGCACGTTCGTAAACCAGCCCATTGCAGGCGCACTCTCGCCGCGCGGCGCCTTCAAGTCGGTCGCGTGGTTTTCGTCAATGATATGCTGCGGCAAATACTCGTTCGATTTTTGTGCAATCGATTCTGCACTGCGCTTTGTCCAGCGCCGACCGTCGCGGCCTGCGACATATTCCCCTGCAGGTAAGAGTTGTATTTTGTCCGGTATTTTATTGCCTTCGAAGTTGAGGCATAAAAAAAGACTGTCGGTATCCATACCCGACAGTCTAGTAGTTTTTTGTTTTCGACCTGTTATAACGGCCGTTAATAAAACTGCCGCTAAAAATCGAACGCGCGCTGCGATGCAGCAGCCTTAGCTTTCAGCGCCTGTGCTTCGCCCGCATGCCACAATCGATAAATCTGCGTAAGTGAGCAGTTATATTTGCGGCATAAATCCCTCATGCACTCCTGCGTGCCGTCGTATGCGCTGTGTACTTCGAGCGCGATCTGCTTTTTAAACGCCCGCGTTTCGAGCGGAATGTAGTGTTGTACCCCGCCGTACAGAGTTGCGATAACGTTTAATATCCGATCCGCGACCGCCCCTCCGACGGCATCCGTAAGGATCCCCCTGATTTGCTCTGCGAGATCGGTGTCGGCATGTACCGGTATATAGATGTGCTGCCCGCCGTAGTAGCGGGCAAAATGCCGCAGGGCACAAAGAGCATCGTCGTAGTCCACCCCTCGATCGACAACATCTCTTACCATGTCCTGCAATAAATTCATCTTGCCTCCGTAACCGCTATACCGTCCGGATCGTAGCCGGCATCTATCATCATCGCCCGCAATGCAAGCGTTACCTTTTGCGCCGAGTACACGTTAAGGAAACGCAAATGCACGGCGCCGGTGATCCGCCTTACAAAACGGTTCAGCGACCGCTCCGTCTTTTCTCTGCTGACCAGCTCCCACATCCCCTTGATGTACGCGAGCTGTGCATCGCTTGCAAGCCCGCGATCGAGATCCGTTACCGGTAATTTTTTTACAGAAAAACCAAGCGTTTTAAATGCCTTTAAAACTTGCTCCAGTTCCGCGACGGTAAGCTCCGCGCTGCTCGTCTTTCCGCCGACACCGCTAAGCAGTGCGCGATAATCTCCGTCGCTCATCTGCAGTTTGCTCTTTGCGACGTGGATAAGCTGTATGAGCTTTTTCCGTCTGTCTATCTTTTTTCCGGTCATTTTATATGCTCCTTACGCTTCATGAATTTTCAGTTTATTTGTGCGAAAACTCCGGCGGACAGCGATATTGAAATCGCTATCCGCGCTACAGCGGAAGCCTCACGGTGCGCCCACTTCATCGGCTTTGATATTTTTCCCGACAAGTGCCTTTTGCGCCGCTGTAAGCGGATTTCGCTGCATAAAGTTTTCCATCGCGTACGTCGCAAAAGATGCCACCGTACCGAACCGCTTCAGCCTTACATACTCCGTAACTTCATCGCTGTTTTCCAAAGACATAACGATTTCCGCAACATTGCCGCTTCGATTTGCAGAGCGGAGCGCTTTAAGTGTTATGCTTCGTACCATTGCCGCGCTTCGTCCCAGCCCTTCCGTCTGAGCCATCTCTTCCAGCGCCTTTTGTTGTTCGTCCGTTATTGTGATTGAAATCCTTTTACCGCCCATCTGTATCCCCCTAAAATAATTTTGTCTGCAGCGCATCCGCCATTTTCTGCCGACGCTCCGAAAGTACGTTATCTACCTGCTTTTCAAGCTCTTTGCTTTTATGCAGGTTCGACGGTGCGGGACACCCGAAATAATTTTTCTGCGCTTCCCGCATCCGTTCAACCAAATCCGCAAAATCTCCGACCGTCATACCCGCCGCCTACAACGAGTTCACCACATCGGCATTGACGACGGCGCTCCCCAGTTCCGCCGCAAGGTTTATCGCTTTCCTCGTCCAGTTGTTTACGAGCAGCGGGTAGGCGACGCTGTACACCTGCTGTTCGTTCCGCGTCTGCCGTCTGAGCTTCATCGCGAGCGCTTCGCACCCGTCATCGGTAATGACCGTCTTTCTGTCCCGATCGAACCGCGCAAACTTTACGTCAAGATAGGCTGCTATCTCTTTACCGCTTTTAAGCGGTTCGAGTTCCAGCACTTCCATACGGCGGATAACTTCGCGCGCTTCCCAGTTTTTAGCCTCGTCGAGCTTGCCTTTCATTTCGGGCTGTCCGATAAGGACGATCGCCAAGAGCTTTTTAAACCCGTCTTCGAGTTCCCAAAACCGCTTTAAATATTTCAGCGTCTGCACGTGCAGGTCATGTGCCTCTTCGATCATCAGTACATGGCTCCATCCGGCGCGGCTTGAGTTCGTCAAGATTCTCTCGATCTGCCGCGCCTTTGCTTCAAGCGTCCGTTTCGGATGCTCTTCCGAGCAATCCTGTATGATCGCGTCGCAAATACTCGATGCGGTCAGCTTCGATTTATCGATGATGCGCGGGATGATCACGCGCACCTTTTGCCCTTCCGTTTGCATACGGTCGATCGCGTATCGACGGATCGTCGTCTTGCCGCTTCCCGATTCACCGATAAGAGCGACCATCCCGCCGACGCGCGCCGTCTGATACAGATACTCCGCGATAAAACGGGTATCGCTTGTCATGTATACGTCTTCCGCTTTTGTTACATCACCCGTAAACGGGTCTGCAACGATTTTAAATTTTTTCCTCGCCTGTAACGACAACATACTTTGCTCCTTGTTATCCGATGCGCTCCTGCGCACGCTCTGTATACTCCGCCGCCAAATCGTCTATGAGACTCGACGGTACCGCATTGTTAAACTCCGTTTGCATACGCGCAATAAAGCCGTCCGGCACGTAACCGAGCCGAGCTTTTACCCGCTTTGCCGCTTCGACGCCGCTTATCAGGATATCGTGCACTTCGACGGTGCTTACGCTAATTTGCGTTCCGGTTGCCTGTCGGATAAACGGATTTTCAGGTTTAATAAGACTGTGCGTCTTAAAGCCCTTGCCTTCGGTAATCGATGCAAACGCCGCTTCTTTCCCGTCGCCCGCAAGCGCTTCAAGCTCTTTGTTTTTTATCTCGCGATCCGTGTTTCGCTTTTGCTTGTATTCCTGTCCGATCACGGCGGCACCCGCCATAAAGCCCGCATCATCGACGGCGACCGGAGCAAGTTCCGCGCGTTCGATATTTCCGCCTCGGTCGAACAACACCAAGCACAACGCTTCGTCGTCGACTAAGATCGGTTGTGCGTTTACGATGCTCCCGCTCGTTATGCCCGGTATCGTATGTACGCTGTAACACAGCGATTCTTTTGCTTTCGGATGATACACGCTGATCGTAAGGTTTCCGCCGACGGTACGGCTCTGTATGCCGTTGGTAAATATCAAACGGCATACGTCCCTGTCCGGCAGTTCCCGAAGCTGTTCCGCCCGTATCCGCTCCCACAGCTCGTGCCGGCTTCCGATCGCTTTCCCGTACCGCGTAAGGCGGCTGTCGTACCCGCTGATCAAGTTCGCGTTATATGCCGCGCACCACCGTTCAACCGCTTCGTTCAGCTCGTCAATGCTGTGCACAGCTTCGAGCTTCAAGAGGCACTCAAAATGTGTTTCAACGATGTTGTTCGCAATTTCGACCGCACCCTTTGATCTCGGGTTTCCCGCCTCATGCGTCTCCGTCTTTACCCGTAGCGCTTCAAGCGCCGTACTGGTTGCCTTATTGATATTGCCCGATCCCTTATCCCAGTACAAAAGTTCGGGTAGCCCGTGAAATGTGTATACCGGCAGTTTTTTCTGTCCCCACGCATACAGCAAAAAATCGTACATATTCGATGCCGTCTCTCCGTGCGCCGCATAATAGCGTACGCAGATAGATGCCGAATAATGGTCGATGAGGACATACCGCAAACATTTTTCTTTTCCTTCCAAAAAAGACTTGTTTTTATATTCCTCATCGTCTCTTACGATTTTCTGTTTCCCGGACGGCGAATAGTACAAAAGACTGACCGACGGATCGGCCATGTGTACGTGGTTCGGATAGAGCGAGCGCAGGTTTTGATGAGGACGTGCCTTTTTCAGCTCCGCCGTTTGGAGCTGTTGCTCCCGAAGCAGTTCCCGCAGGCGGCTGTTTTTTACCGGCACGCTCCAGCCGTTTTGCAGCAGTACCGAGCGCGCGACCGTTACCGGCATGACCTGTTTGCCGTTTTTCCGCAGGCTGTGCTTTGTAAGAGCCGCGACGGTTTTTATCGTATCTTCGGCGACCGAACTCTTACCCGCATCGCGCCGCTTTTTCCGCCCCGACTCCCAGCCGCTCTCTTTAAGTACCTTATAGGCTTTCGCGGTTGAGAACGCAAATATCCGGCACATCTCATCTATGATCGCCTTCCGCTCTTTCGCGCTCTCCGCACGTCTCATTTGTTCGGCGTATTGCTCGTACACGGCACGTCCTCCTTTATAGGACAGGCAGCGTTTAACGCTTCGTCAAGCGTGTCCAGCTTTTCTTTGAGTAAACTCATTTCGCTGTCGAACGAACGCGCAAGGCGCGTCAGCTGATCGAGCTGTACGTCGTCTGTTCTGCAGATGTCTTCCACTCGATCGATCGCGACCGACAAGTCTTCTATGCCGCTCATAATTGCCGTAAACAGCGGCTTCCGCTTTTCATCGAGTTTTGCCTGCGCGATGTCAGCCTTCGTCGGCGGTTGACGATAACGCAGTTCCTGCTCAAGCTCATTCAGTTTTTTCTCCTTTTGACTGATTGCTTCTTCCTGAGCATCCCGTTCTTTTTGCCTCTTTTTCTTTTCCTCTCGGAGCGCGGAACGGAGTTCTTTCACTGACATTTTGGCGATATCGTCAAAGGTTCCTATTCCTTCAAGTTCTTTGCCGTCGGCAAGAGCTTCCGCTTCTTTGTCGTCGAGAATAGTAAGCTCAAGAAACTTTGACTTTCCCAACTTCTCGAGTCTTTCCGAGTCTTGTATATTCCAACGTGCGCCTGCCATTAAGCGGTTAGCAAATCGTATATCCAAGCCGAGGTCTTCAACTGCACTCATAAAATTACCGTGCGGTTCATGATTCTTTATAAGAATGAGCTGCCTTCCCAGTGCCGTGAGTGCGCTTTTTGCCTGTTTTATACATTCGCGAGATTTCATCATACAGACATGAAGGTTGTATTCTTCCCCCTCTTCAAGAAAGAGCTTATCATCCTCTTGTATTCTCACAGACAATTCGTTTTCCTTTTCTTCCAACGCATTCATTGCTTTTGAATCTTCATCTGCCGGTACTATTACTTTTCTACTCATATCGTTGCCTCCGTATCAGTAATTTTTTTGTGGTTGTCCAAATTGGGCGATATCGCCCAATTTGATACGTCATTGCATTGCCGCAGCATATTTAGCCTCCTCTTCTGACAAAAGCAATCGAGCTTTTTGATAAGCTTTCATAACTTGACCTGCAATGCCGCAAAACACAGGAGAAAGTCTCCAGCGGCCTTTTTCGTTTCTGTTAACCCATCCATATTTTTCAAACAATGCCATATCGCGGCAGATATTCGTTTCGCTTGTACCGAGAATCTGAGCGAGTTCTTTGTTTGTAAGCCCTGCCGTATGATTCTCATACAGATTTTGCGTAATGACGAATATCCGCTCTTGACTTGATAATTTTTCCATTATCGCCCTCTCATTGTTAACGCGCAGTCCATTATCGCAATCCCCAGTCGCTGCATGCTGCCGCTGTGTATACGCTCGCCGATGTTCTTTATCCGTAATCCCACCCGATAGATACATCCCATCATTGTGCGCCCCCTTACAGACTTGCCACGTCGAGCGGTATCTGCTTGTAGCTTTCGTCTTCCTGCCGCTCGTAAAAGCGCATATACGTTTTCGAGCTGACCACCTGTATGCTCTCGGTGATCGCATCCATCGCGCGCCGCCACGTTGCGTCCGTGATGTTGAGCCGACGCAAGCCGAGCACTTTGCCGGTACTGACGAGTCCGTTTTTACCAACGTTAAACGCGTCGTCGACAAGCACTTTCAGCTCCGGTCTTGCGTTCTTGCTCCACTTGCCGATACATTCGTCAATGAGTTGCTTTGCGATCTGGAGCTTTTCGTTGAACAAAATGCCGTCGTTGACTGCAACGATGAGCTTGTAGCGCCCGTCAAAACTCGTAAGCGTGATATTGCCTTTTTTCCCGCCGAGCTTTTTCGCGCCGCTGTCCTTCGCGCTTTCGTCAACAAAAGACTGTATTTCCTCCCATACTTGCTGCTTGAACTCGGCGAGTCGTTCCCGTTCGGCAAAAGCGCGCGACATAATCGAACACACCAAATCGTTCCGTTTGAGATCGAATTTTTTAATCATCGAAACCGGCACCTGCCGGCCGTGCGCATCTTCCATAAATTGTTTACTCATTCTTTTTCTCTTTCATGCAACTCTTGAAATGCATCTTCAAGCCGTTCCATATCGTAATCATCCACTCCGCAGCTCTCAGCAAACTCTTTTGTAATACCTGCGTTTTCAAGCACTTCAACGATTTCCGCTCCGGAAGCTATCTCTGCAAGCGCAAGACAAATACCGCACGTCATATATTCATCTCTGATCCTTTTTTGATTTTTTACTTTCATACGACATTCTCCTTTACCGCCCGCTTTGCAGCGGCGAGTACCGCCTGCCAATCGGGAAGCCTGAGCGCTTCGGCGATCGCCTGTTGAATACGCGCCGAAGTGCGCCGTCCGTGAATAACCGCCCACACCGACGTATCGCGGACGCCGAATTTCTCGGCGATGTCCGTTTGCGATACGTTGATAAGTGCGAGTTGATACTTGATCCATCCGCCGTAAATGTGACCGATAGTTCGATTTTTCGGCTTGTGGATTTTTCGCTTTTGCTGTATCATAGATACCGTCCTTGCCTGATCACAGGCTTGTTTTTTGGGAAAAGCGGAAAATATGAAGCGTTTTTCGCTTTTCTTTTTTTACCGGCTTAGGTTGTACAAAAATCCAGCCGATACATTAGTTATAAACGATATTTTCGTTATTGTCAACATAAAAAAACGAAAATATAGGATTTTTTTATGAATATAGCAGAAGAAATACGAAATATTCGTAGAAAAACAGAAAAGACACAAAAAGAATTTGCAGAATTACTAAATATTCCGCAAACAACATGGGCTAGTTATGAAGCGGGCAAGGCGAACCCTCCGTTAAAAATTCTTATAAGATTGGCGGAAATGGGATATCCGATTAAGGGGCTAACGACAGGTGTTGTTTCGGATATGAAAGATGCAGGGATAATCTCTGATGCCGAAATCAAAGAGCGCCAAGCAAAATTAGGCGGTTTCCCTGTCGATATGAATATTAAAGATTTGCCGCCGATTACTAAAATTATTGATAACGGCGGTTTCGTAATTCCGATCCTTGATCAGAGCCTGTCCGCAGGTAAGGGACAGCTTTTACCCGACAGTGATGTATCGACGGGGTATATCGCAGTTCCGAAAGAATTAAAACGTTATGGGAATAACCTTACGGCGCTCTATGTAAACGGCGACAGCATGGAACCTACCTTGCAGCGCGGTGATCTCATCGTCTGTGACAGTTGCGGTTGGGACGGCGAAGGGATTTATGCCTTACGTATGGACGGGTGCGGCTATGTAAAACGCCTTGCGCGGAAGCCGGGTAAGATCGTTGTTATTTCCGATAATCCGAAATACGAGGCGTGGGAAGAACCGGCAGAAAGCCAAGCCATTGATATAATCGGACGTGTACATTACACGTTTAAGCATGTGGACTAAAGGCAATCAAAAGAATTTTGCTTTATATAAAGTATAAAAAGCAAGAAGAAAATAAAAGCATAGGGGCTATAACTTATGTCGAATATAAGAAAAATTAGTCTGTGTATTGTGTATCTTATTTTATTTTCTTTCTTCGTGACGGCAGAGAATTTTAATGCAAAAGCAGAAAGGGATAAACTTATTGCGTTTTTTCAAGATGTTGTAACTCTATTTTGTAGTCTAGGAAACACAACTCTAACAACCTTTGAAGATGAGTGGGCGGAAGACGGACTCGAAACACTTAATGATATCCTAGACGGCATGACATATGGTGATTTTCAGAAAAGTATAGATTTAATTAAAAATAACATGGAAGCCCTTGAAAACTCTGGAGGGCTTTCATCAGTTGAGCTAAAGAACTTTAAACAAGTTATGTCTGACATAAGAACTTTGCACGAATGGAACATAGAGCGCTGTGAAGTTCCCAGCACAATATCTCTCATATATGATAATTCTGCTATTTTAAAACTCGAAGAACAAGCAGAAATTTATAAGTCAAACATCAACGATTATGAAAAAGAATTGAAAGAGATGCAACAACCGGAGGAAATAAAAAACATACTTGATTCTGATCGAGAACTATTATCACAGCTAAGAAGTAAAAACAAAAACACAAAAGACGTAGAAGATCATCTTGCTAATGTCGCAGCAATTTATTCCTCTGCATTAATGCACCAGAAAAACTTAAAAGAAAAAATACAAACAGCACAGCAGTTTTTAGCTGATATGCCTGACCGTATTAAAAGCACTGAAGAAGAAGCTTATATAAGAGCATCAAAAGCCTACAGAAAAGATATGTGCAAGAAAATAAATAATATTCAAACATGGATTGATTTCTTTGATCATAAAAATACGGTTCTAACGGATTTTCTCAAACTTATCAATACCGAAAGATATATGAACCAAAAAATTGATGAAGTAGTGCCCTTAGAAGAGATATCTGATTATCATAATAGGTTAAAGACATTTTTAAAAACATGGATGTTGCCATAATTAGACAGGTAATATTGATTTTTACCGTGATATATTCATCTTTGTTTTTCGGTCTTCTCGTTTTATATCTATTTCAGTTTCGTAGCGGCAATGCCCACGGAAGAACAAGCAATATAACCGTTGCGCCGATATAGACAAGGGCGAACAGCGCATTGGCAAAAACTTCTGTCGCGTTTTTTGCGAGTATCTTTACCTGTATAGAAAGCGCGAGCAGCACTCCGAAACAAAAACAAAATGTCCGCATTACGATTTCAATGTGTTTCATTGATCCACCGTGTAAAACGCTTAACGGGCATACCCAAAGCCTGCGCGATACGTATTTCCAAATTCGCGCCGCGCGAATTTGTCCAATTGGGAAGGGTTGCCACCCCGTCGCAGTCGAGCAGTGCGGCTATATCCTTTTTCATGTAATCTTCCCACGTCGTTCCCCGATGCCGTATTTTGCACGGGTTTACGACGATGTATCCGCGCAGGCGAAGTGCACGCTCGGCGGCGAGGAAGTTTTTTTCATAATTTTCTATGCCCGTAATCGGACCGGATATATACAGTTTCACGCAAATCGTCCTTTTTAAAATCATAGATGCGGCGGGATGAGATTTACTGTCCCGCCGCCCGTCGATAGTGTTGTCAAAGGTTGAAGCGTGCGAGCGGAAAGCCGAAGAGTATTAGAGCTGCCGACCCGAGAATTGCCAATAATATAGTCCCGGAAAAAGTAACCGCCCCTGCAATAAGCAGTAGCACGACGGCCGTATATAGTGCGCATAAAAGCGCGATAAGCGTCGGTTTTTTCTTGACGGTTTTAATTGTGTAAACCGTCGCAAGCGCACATCCGACGATCAGCACGAAAGCACCGAGCGCGTCGAACACCCAGTACGTGCTGTAACTCATGCAAACCGCGCCCCCTGCAATGAGGGCGAGTGCAAGAATTAAAAAGAATTTTTTCATGTCTACCTTCCTTGAAAAAATGTGCCGGCACGAGTCCGCCGGCGGGACATCCGATTGGATCGATGTTGTCGATCGAGGTTATGAGTATTTTAATAAGATTGCGCTTGCCGTGTGCTGTAACGGCTGTTAATAAAACTTGACATTTGTGTTATTTGGAGTTAGAGTAAAGGCAAGATAGGATACGGTAAGATGAGTCCGTGTGTTGACCTTTGGGGAACTCAGCGGCTCGGATGAACTCCCC
>ERZ772967.2573-NODE-2573-length-11568-cov-3.405020_pt1 | contig 11568 bp, 9 predicted proteins | sample MGYA00511677_ERZ772967 | MGnify/ENA primary metagenome ERZ772967 (study PRJEB29015, sample SAMEA2737931) | human oral metagenome | biome: human oral; feature: human-associated habitat; material: dental | place: China | collected 2146 ...
TATGGGAACGAGGGTAAGCAACGTCGTCAGCATGGGACAAGGCGAACCGCTTCTGAATCTCGAGAATCTTTCCGCAGCCCTGGAGATTCTGAACGATTCTGCATATCGAGGCATAGGGGCGCGGCATATCGTCGTTTCGACTTGCGGTATCGTGCAGGGGATTCGCGCGTTCGCCGATATAGGGGAGCAGTACGTGCTTGCGGTGTCCCTCCATTCGGCCATACAGGAGACGCGCGATATGATCATGCCGCGCGTCGCGAATCAGCCGATCGATGCGCTTATCGAAGCCATTCAGGAATATGATCGAAAGACGCATCGCCGTGTCACGTTCGAGTATGTGCTTATACAGGGGATGAACGATGATCGCCGTCATATCGATGCCTTGATCGACATATGTCGCCGAACTCATTCGAACGTCAATCTGATCGAATTGAATGAAATAGAGGAGTCGCCTTTCAGGCCTTCGGGAAGAAAGGTGTCGCTCGAATTCGTAAAGCGACTGAAATCCGCCGGCATCGAAGCCACTATCAGGGATTCGAGAGGGTCGGATATAGCAGGCGCCTGCGGGCAGCTTAAAAACGAACGAGCGCGCCTCTACTCGGATACATAACAAGAACCCGCGGTTGACCGCGGGTTCTTGCGTACGTGAATCTGTTGGGAATGTGCGGTGTGCGGCGAGCGCATCGGGTTTGGTCAGATACGCTTCGACTGCGGTTGCCTTCTGGCGTTGCAGCTACTTGAGCGCTGCAACGGCGTCGAGGTACCCCTTCTTATGCATACCTTCGAACTTGCCGGTCTTCTCGAAGAAGAACGCAATGTCCTCGAAACCTTCTTCGCGCGCGATGCGGGCGAATTCAGGGTACATATCCTCTTCTTCGTACTGCTCGCCGCCGGCGGCGTTCTCGAGGTTTTCCTTCACGCTGCCGAACATGCCGAGGTAGGCGGCTTCAGCGTGAGCATGCGCGGTTTCTTCGGCCAGAGGGCGATCGAATGCGGATGCGGAAGCTTCGTCGCCCGCCACCTGCGCGATATGCTGCCAAAGCAGGTACTTGCGGTTGGCCTGGGATTCGCCGGCGAATGCCGCAGCGAGGTTCTCGGCGGTCTTGGTGCCGGAAACGTCAGGAACCTGATATTCGGAAAATGCGACGCTGCCTTTGGCGTGGCACATCGGGCATTCCTCCGGAATTTCGCCGACCTCGAGATACCCGCAGAATTTGCAACGATAGACTTTCATGTGGACCCCCTTTATTAAGATGAATTACTGATAACGCTGAGTGGAATAATACTCCTTCGGTATGTTCTGTCAAAGAGCGGGATTCAACCTCTGACGTTGGGTTATAGTTCAGAATATGAAAACAGGCGGCGCATCCGTACAAAAGAATCTCACGTAAGCCGAAGGTAATGCATCCACTATGGGAACGAATGGAGCAAGCATGACATATTCCGGTCAACCCGAAGACTATTCCGTAGCGGTGCTCTACGGCGGTACGAGCGGAGAGCGCGAGATTTCGCTCAAATCCGGCGCGGCCTGCGCCGAAGCCCTTGCGGAGCTCGGATTTTCCGTCCAGCTCATAGACACCCAAGACCACGAGCAGCTCAAGCGCTTGATCGAAGAGAGCTTCGACGTTGCCTTCCTTGCGCTGCATGGAAAGGGCGGGGAAGACGGAACCGTTCAGGGGTTCCTCGAGACCATCGGCCTTCCATATACCGGCTCAGGCATTCTTGCGAGCGCCCTGGCAGTGAACAAGGCTCGTGCGAAGGAATCGTACGAGCGTGCGGGGCTTCTCGTCGCGCCGTCGGTGACCGTCGGCCGCGACGACCCTCTCGATGAAGGCTTCCTCGATGAGTGCATCGATATCTGCGGCATGCCCTGCGTCGTGAAGCCGACGACCGAAGGAAGCTCTCTCGGCATGACGATCGTGCGTGATGCCACCGACCTGCGCAAAGGAATCGAAACGGCCCTGTCTGTGGATGTCGAAGCGATGATCGAAGGATTCATCGAAGGCACGGAGCTGACGGTCGGCGTCATGGGAAACGACGATCCCGTGGCGCTGCCGGTCATACAGATCGTGCCGACCGAAGACGAGTTCTACAACTTCCATGCGAAGTACGCCCAGGGCGGAAGCCGCCATCTTTGCCCGGCGCCGCTTTCCCCCGAGCTGACCGAATCAGTGCAGGAACTCGCCGTCGCCGCCCATAGCGTGCTCGGATGCCGGGGAATCTCGCGCACCGACATCATGGTGGATGCGGAGAACCGATGCTGGGTTCTGGAAACGAACACGCTTCCCGGCATGACGGGCACGTCTCTCGTTCCCGATGCGGCGCGCGTCGCGGGCATGGGTTTCTCTCGCGTCTGCGAACGGCTTATCGAGCTCGCGCTCGAATAGGAGAGCAAGGGACTGTCGAAGGACGCACGAAAGCGTTCGCCGTCGTTCGAGGCAGGGGCGAGATTCATGCAATGCCACATCGCGCACATCGCACGCGAACCCTGCGGCGCCAAGGGGCGGGGATTCCTAGAAGAGCCCGAGCGTATGGGCGATGAAAGCGGCGACTGCAATAAGAGCTGCGATGAAAAACCAGCTCACGGCATAGCATCCCTTGTTTCCGGCCCTCGCCTGATCCAAGATCCTATCGTGCGGCGTCCGATGGTCTTTCACGACGACGGTCGTCGAGCCGTTCTTCGGGATCTTCACCTTGCCGGTAAGCTTGAACGACGCAGGGTCCGCAGCAAGGGTGCGGACAGCTTCTCGACTGAGTTCGGGGTCGGGTCTGAACCCTTCTCCCGTTCGTTCTGAGAACTGCTTCAAGAAGGCTCCGAACGTTGCTTCGTATCGCGGATCGAATGCGATGACGGCGGCTTGCGCCCAATATTCGTTCGTTCCCTTCGATTCATCGATTGCGACGAAGCTGAGCACGTACGAGAGGGTCCAGCCCTTCGCGTGGTATACGGCGATCTTATACGAATCGGAAGCGGAAAGGCACCCGATACGGTTGCCGAACCGATTCACAAGCCAAGCCTGCTGCCGCGCGTGGGAATCGGTGTCCCACTCGATGGAGCCGATATCTCCTACGGCGTTGTCGGGTCCTGCGAGCTGCGACATGAGCTTCCGGTCGGGCGCCTCGACGCGCAGGTATGCGCCGAAATACAGGTCGCGGGCCGATGAGGCTGCCATGGCATTCCTTTCATGTTAGGCTACCAACGTCTGAAGAGGGGAGCAATCAAGCCTATGAGCGATGCTTTGACGAAGCTCAATGAATATATCACCGACGGCACGCCCGCCGACATTCGAGAGCGGTATGCCTCACTGAAGGAATATGCCGCCGTTTCCGATTTCGGCCGGCTCGACGAAGACGTCGTCGTGCTCGATACCGAAACCACCGGGTTTTCCCAGAATCATGATGAGCTGACGCAGATCGCCGCCGCTCGCATGAAGCGGGGCCGTATCGTCGAATGGTTCGTCACCTTCGTCAATCCCGGCAAGCCCATCCCTGAAGAGGTCGCTCGCCTGACGGATATCCATGACGAAGACGTTGCGGACGCCCCGTCGCCCGACGATGCGCGAATCCAGCTCGCTGCGTTCGTGGGCGATTCCTGCATCGTCGCGCACAACGCTGCATTCGACAAAGGATTCTGCACCAAAAGCCAAGGCGGCGCACCTTTATCCGACAATCTTTGGATCGACTCGCTCGACCTGGCGCGCATCGCGCTTCCGCGTTTGAAATCGCATCGTCTCATCGATATCGTGAAGGCGTTCGACGCGCCGGTGTCGACGCATAGGGCCGATGCCGACGTCGAAGCGCTCTGCGCCGCATACCGCATCATGCTCGCCGCTATCGCGAAGATGCCGAAAGACCTGGTCTCCTATATTGCCGAACTTGCAGATGCCGATTCCTGGCCGACAGGCGCCGTCTTCAAGGACATGACGAACTTCCAGCAGGCCGTCTGCGAAGCGCAGGCGGATTCCCCTGCTGTTCTCGAAAAGAAATTCCCCTTCACGTTGCGTGCTCTGCGTTCGGTGCGGTTCAGGGCCGCTTCATGCGCATCGGCGCCCCGCGCCTCCGATACCGCCTCCGACGCCGGCTCGCCGAAAGATCGAGCGGAGACGGGCGACGACCTTGCGCGCCGTTCGGGCGAGATCGTCGATCTCTCATCCGCCGACCGTCCTTTGGAGCTGCCGAGCCAGCAGGATCTCGACGCCATGTTCGATGCGCGCGGCGTGGTAGGGGAGATGTACGCGGGCTATGAGCCCCGCATGGAACAGAAGATCATGGCATCCGAGGTCCTCAGGGCGTTTTCGACCTCGACGAATCTCGTGGTCGAAGCGGGGACGGGCGTCGGTAAATCCATGGCGTATCTGCTTCCTTCCGCCATGGCGGCACTGCGCAACGGCATTCCCGTCGGCGTTGCGACGAAGACCAATGCGCTTCTCGATCAGATCGTGTACAAAGAGCTTCCGCTACTGCACGATGCCCTTGCCGCCAAGGGCTTCGGCGATCTCCAATACGTCGCCTTGAAAGGCTTCAGGCATTATCCATGCCTGCTCCGCATCGATTCGGTCATGAGGGACGGCGTTCATGATGTGAACGTATCCGGTCGAGACATCTCTCAGGCCCCGTCGCTCGCCGGCATGCTTTCATTCATCGAGCAGACCGAATACGATGACATAGACGGCCTGAAGATCGACTACCGCGTGCTTCCGCGATATGCGGTCACGACGGAATCCAGGGATTGCCTCAGGCGCAAATGCCCCTTCTATGGAACCTACTGCTTCGTTCATGGATCGCGCAAGAAGGCCGAGCGCTCCCATATCGTCGTGACGAATCACTCCCTGTTCTTCCGCGACGCGTCCTCCGATGGCAGCCTTCTGCCGAAGGCCCCTTTCTGGGTCGTCGATGAGGCTCATGGTGCCGAGGCCGAGGCCCGTCGCGCCCTTTCCGTTTCCCTTGACGCATCCGAGATGCTGAGGCTTTCCAGGCGCCTGGCCTCCGACGAAAGCGCGCGGAATCCTTTCGTGCGCCTTGAACGCCGCGCACCGGAATGCGAGGCCGTCCTGCCCGAAGCCAGCACGCTCTTCTTCGGTCTGACCGAGAAGGCGAAGAAGAGGGGAAAGGATTTCGCCGTCGCGGCGGCGTCTTTCGCGCATGGGATGAAGGATCTGTCCGCATGCGCCACGCAGCAGGACCGCCGCTATGACGTCTTCGACCTCTGGATCAACGACGATGTCCGTGCATGCGACGCGTTCGTCGAGCTCGTCAAGAAGGCTTCCCAGTTCAGGGAAGCCGCCGAGAGACTCGCGTCGTCCGGTTCGGAGCTTGTCGCGTTCCTCGAGGAAACGGATGGTCTCGGCGATGTCCAACGAGATATCGCGACCATCGCGATCGATGTCAAATCGATGCTGCAAGCCTGCGAAGCCATCATGGAAACCCCTGATCGGAACTACGTGTATTCGGCCCATGTGTCTCGTAAGCCGGAGCACGTCGCCGAGCGCTTGGAGGCGATGCTCATCGACGTCGGCGAAGAACTCGATCAAACCCTCTACGAACGTACGCGCAGCATCGTCTATGCGAGCGCGACGCTTTCGGTCGGGCATGGGTTCTCCTCGTTCAATCGGGCGATGGGCCTCGGCGGCGATGGACCGGCGCGGGTGAACGAGTGCCTGCTCGGATCGAGTTACGATTTCGAGAACCATATGAGGGTCTTCGTCTTGAACGATATCCCCGACCCGCGCGATCCCGCATACCTTCCGATCCTCGAGGGGCTTCTTGCACGCGCGCATATCGCGCAAGGAGGAAGCATGCTTACGCTCTTCACCAATCGGCGGGAAATGGAAACCTGCTTCGACGACATCAATCCTCGAATGAAGGAGGAGGGCCTGCGCGTCGTGTGCCAGAAATGGGGCGTGTCGACCAAGGGTCTGCGCGACGAATTCATTGCAAACGAGACCCTCTCGCTCTTCGCGCTCAAAAGCTTCTGGGAGGGCTTCGATGCCCCCGGCTCGACCCTTAAGGGGGTCATCATCCCGCGTCTGCCTTTCTCAAGCCCCAACGATCCTCTTTCGAAGGAGCGCGCCGCCCGCGAGAAGGGCGCTTGGTCGAAGTACTGCCTGCCGGCCGCGGTCATCGATCTCAAGCAGGCGGCGGGGCGCCTCATCAGGTCTTCGACCGATACGGGCATCCTGATCCTCGCGGACAGGCGCCTGGTGACCATGGGGTACGGCAGGACGTTTCTCCGATCGCTTCCTTCTCAGAACATCACCGTCTGTTCAACCGATGAGCTCATCGAGGCCATGACAGGCGGACTCTTCGGAAGCCTTTCGGGATAGGGGGTTCCGAGGCCTATGTTCGGACGGCGTACGCGGCAGGAAGGCGGGCTCGCAGGTATCGCGGGAAGCCTCCATATAAAGAAGAGGACGGCAGGGACGTCCAATGAGATCTCCGTCTCCATCCTGGAAGAGCGCAGCTCCAAGGCCGGCCTTTCCAAGTCCGGCCCGCGCGACGTGTTCATCGGCACGGTCGCGCAGTTCGGCATTATGCCGCTCCTTGCTTGGGCGTTGGCACACGCCTTCTCACTCCCGCCCGAGCTTGCGGCGGGCGTCATCCTCGTCGGCACCTGCCCTGGCGGCACCTCGTCCAACGTCATGACCTATCTCGCACGCGGTGATGTGGCGCTCTCCGTCTCCATGACGATGGCGTCCACCATCCTCGCTCCGATCATGACCCCGCTTCTCACACTCTGGCTGGCAGGTCAGTGGATTGACATTCCGGCAGGGAAAATGATGATCTCCATCGCGCAGGTCGTCATTGCGCCGATCCTCCTCGGCATCCTCATCAATCATTTCTTTGAACGCCCCGTACAAAAAGTAGTCAAGGTACTCCCGCTCATCTCGGTCATTGCCATCGTTCTCATCGTCGGTGGTGTCGTCGCGGCAAATGCGGGGCGTATCATCGAAACGGGCGCACTCATCATGCTCGTCGTCATGTGCCACAATCTCCTCGGTTATGCACTCGGCTTTGTCGTCGCAAAGGTACTGCGTATGGACATCGCAAAGGTCAAGGCAGTCTCCATCGAGGTTGGTATGCAGAACTCGGGACTTGCGACCTCCCTGGCTCTCCTCCACTTCGGTGCGGCGGCTGCGATCCCGGGCGCACTCTTCAGTGTATGGCACAACATCTCGGGATCACTTGCCGCAAACTACCTATCCAGTCGCATGAAAAAATCCGACTGACGAAATTTTTACAAATAAATCCTCCAAAATCCTTAGGACTTTTGGAGGATTTATTTTATTTATGTTGAATTATATTTATCTGAAAAGAAGCGTTCTGCGCTTCCCATGATATCCATGATATATTACTAGAGAGGTGACGGAATGAAATTAAAGTCAAAGATGCTCCTGTGGATTGGAACGCCGCTCGTCGTGATTTTTACCGCGATGGCAGTGTTCTCCTACTGGGAAGCAAGCGACATGATCGAAAAAGCTACGGAACGTGAGATGAGTGCGCTCTCGGAGTTCCATGCCGAGGAGGTCAACCGCATGGTCGAGGGACCGAAAGGGATCCTCGAAGGCGTCGGTCGTGTATGGTCGACGAATATACCGACAGATGAACGTTTCCTTGAAACAGCCAAGGACTTCACTTCACGCCCAGACATTGATTCCATCTATATGGGTTTCCCACGCGAAACAAACCGCCCCTTCCTCTACAGTGAAGAGGGTATCGTACCGCTAAACGAATTTGATGCAACGAGCCGTCCATGGTACAAACTCGCAGAATCCAAGGAGGGCGTACAGCTCAACGAGGTCTCCACGAATGAGCGCACTGGCAAGCCGACGCTTGCCCTAACCCGAGCTATCCGTCACGAAGGACAGTTGCTCGCCGTGATGGGGCTCGAGACCAATTTCTCCGACATTCAGAATATCGTCGCAAAGATCAAGATTCGAGAGCACGGCGCTGCCTTCCTCCTCGATGAGCAGGGACGCTTCATCTATCACTCTTCGCTCGGACTCAATGACAATGTGCACGCACAGGGTGAGGAAGACGCGCGCCGTCTCCTCTCAAAGGAGCCTATTTTCTTTACCAACACATACGCAGGTGTTGAGAATTACTACGCCGTCCATCCGGTCGGCACAACGGGCTGGTCACTCGTCCTCTTCGTACCGAAGGACGAAGTGCTTGCCGATGTGAACAATCTTAAGTGGACAATGATCGTCGGACTCATTGTCTCCCTCGCTCTGATCGGCGGTCTGCTCTATAAGATTTCCGACTCGATTGCGGGACCGCTTGAGAATATGGCAGGGGCAGCGCAGGAGGTTGCAAAAGGGAATCTTGGCATCATCCCGCCCCAGATGGATCGCGACGATGAGATCGGGCAGCTCCACAACTCCCTGCTCACCATGGTCAAAAATCTGCGCGAACTCATCCAAAAGACGGCGCAGACCTCCGAGCAGCTCGCCGCGGCCTCTGAGGAGCTGACCGCTTCGGCAGATCAATCAGCGCAGGGCGCGCAGAGCGCAGCCGAGGCGATCGTCAAGATCACAGGCAGTACGGTGGAGCAGAACGAAGTCGTCGACCAGTCCTTTAAGACCGTCGATGGTATTACCCACGCGATCAATGACATCACAAAGGGGATCTCAGACGTCTCTGCCGCTACCCATCGCGCTGAAACAGCAACGGTAGAGGGGCAGCAGGGACTTGGCATCGCCGTCAAGGGGATGGATGTCCTCAATCAGAGCGCACAGGATGTCTCCGATGCCGTCACTGCACTCTACGAGAGTTCCAAGCGCATCTCCGAAATCGTCGAGATGATCACCGAAATCGCGGGACAGACGAACCTCCTTGCACTCAACGCAGCCATCGAGGCGGCACGCGCGGGAGAACAGGGACGCGGCTTCGCCGTTGTCGCCGAGGAAGTCAGAAAGCTCGCCGAGCAGTCCGAGACAGCAGCGCAGGAGATCACAGGTCTCATCACCGAAAACGCAAACCGTATTGAGGACACGTTCAAGATCATGCAGGAGCAGAAGGAACGGGTCGGTGAGGGCGTCAAGCAGGTCAATCAGGCGGGTGAGCAGTTTGATCGCATTGCTGGCGTTGTAAGCGAGCTCACCGAAAAAGTGGATGCGATCCTGAAGAGTACCGAGGGCATCAAGGCGGGCAGTGAGAACATGATGAACTCCGTCGAGGCTGTTCAGAAGGTCTCGAACGCCGTCCACACGGAGGCAGAAAATGTTTCTGCCGTCTCTGAGGAGCAGGCAGCCTCCATGCAGGAGATTGCGGCATCCAGTCAGACACTGGCGCAGCTTGCACAGGATCTGCAGCGGATCGTCGGGGGCTTTAAGCTCTAAAGAAGCACAGAATATAAGGGGATGTTGTACGATGCACTCGTACAACATCCCCTTCTTTATACAAAAAGCGCCGCACCGTGAGGTGCGACGCTGAGGTTTCCCTTACTCCGCTGTGAACGGAAGAAGCGCAATGTTGCGCGCGCGCTTGATCGCAAGCGTCACCTGACGCTGATGCTTCGCGCAGTTGCCGGAAATACGGCGTGGCAGGATCTTGCCGCGCTCCGTCGTGAAGCGACGCAGCTTTGCAGCGTCCTTATAGTCGATATGATCTACCTTGTCCACGCAGAACGAGCAGACCTTACGACGAGGCTTGCGGCCCCGATCTCGTTTCATCATTTCGCTGTCCCTCCTTATTAGGGATGATTGAATACCGATTGCTCAAAACGGAATGTCATCATCGGGAATGACAGGTCCCATCATGTCGGGTGCACTCCCGGCAGCAGACACACCGCCAGTCATGCTCCGGGGCGCATCAAAATCGCTGTGCCCGGCATTTTTTGCATCAAGAAACTCAATGTTGTCTGCAACCACATCTGTCGCATAACGGCGCTGTCCGTCGTTCCCATCGTAGCTGCGCACTTGGATACGACCTTCAACCCCAATGCGGCGCCCTTTGGTTAGGTTATTCCCACAGATCTCTGCAAGTTTTTCCCAACAAGTAATAGGTATGAAGTCTGCTGTCTGTTGTCCTTCCTGCTGCGCCGTCCGTGAAAAACGACGGTCAACGGCAAGGGTAAAACGACAAAATGCTTTGCCGCTCTGTGTGTAGCGCACGTCCGGATCGCGCGTTAAACGCCCGATCAATATAACTCTATTCATGGGTTTCTATCTCCCGCATGTCCTGAATTCCCGTCATGCGATTATTCCTCGATGCCGTCCGCATGGACGATCATGTGCTTGAGCAGTTCATCTGTGATCTTCATCACGCGATCACATTCGGCAACACAGGCCGGCTCTGCATTCACGTACAGCAGGACATAATATCCTTCCGTATAGTCTTTGATCTCATAGGCGAGGCGTTTCTTGCCCCAACGATCTTCTTTCTCGATCTTACCGCCATTCACTTGAATCAGCTTCGTGAATTTGTCGATGACGGCGTTTGTCGCCTCTTCCTCCATCGGTTTCACGATAAATATGACTTCGTACGTTCTCACGAAATCACCTCCTCTTTGGTCTTTGGCCGCCGCTCATGGCAGCGGCAGAGTATTTCTCAGCGAAGCGCACACGAAACACGCTCACGCAACAAACGTCAGTATAACATATTGAGAACAGATGTGCAACACCTTGAAATAGCTCTGTCTGCAATTTTCACAGAGATATAGGAGAGAACTTTTATGCACATTCTTTCTACTGTAAAACAGCACCCGTATTCGCCGAAGTAGTCAGTCTGGCATAGCGAGCAAGATACCCGGTTTTAATCTTGGGTTCCGGCCGCACCCAACGCGCACGACGCTTCTCAAGTTCTTCTTCACTGACCTCCAGCTGCAATTTTCGATTGGGAATATCAATGGTGATCACGTCTCCATCTTCAATGAGTGCAATCGGACCTCCAGACATTGCTTCCGGTGAGACATGCCCGACACAGGCACCTTGACTGGCACCGCTGAATCGTCCATCGGTAATCAGCCCCACCTTGAGTCCCATCCCTGTGATGACGGCTGTTGGGTTGAGCATCTCCTGCATGCCGGGACCACCCTTAGGCCCTTCATAGCGGATCACAACAACATCACCATCATGTATTTCCCCCTCCATGATGGCGTTTACGCCGTCCTCCTCAGAGCTAAAGCACTTTGCTGTGCCGCTGTAAGTAAGCATATCGTCTGCCACTGCCGAGGCTTTGACGACCGCATAATCCGGCGCAAGATTGCCACGCAGAATGGCAAGCCCGCCCTCTGGACGATAGGGATTCTCGACGCTGTGAATGACCGTTGGATCCAAAATCTCGGCATGCGCAATACGATCCCGGATGGTTCCTGTAACAGTCAAGGCATCGAGATGCAGCAGATTTTTCTTCGACAGCTCTTTCATGACTGCAGAGATTCCCCCTGCCTCATTGAGATCCTGCATATGATGCGTGCCGGCAGGACTCAGTTTAGTGATATACGGCGTACGGCGGCTGATTTCATCGAACAGCGGCGGGGGAAGTTCAATGCCCGCCTCATGTGCAATTGCGGTGAGATGGAGCACGGTATTGGACGAACCGCCAATTCCCATATCTACTGTAATAGCG
>ERZ772967.2575-NODE-2575-length-11565-cov-47.222068_pt1 | contig 11565 bp, 6 predicted proteins | sample MGYA00511677_ERZ772967 | MGnify/ENA primary metagenome ERZ772967 (study PRJEB29015, sample SAMEA2737931) | human oral metagenome | biome: human oral; feature: human-associated habitat; material: dental | place: China | collected 2146 ...
CGCCGCGGACGCCCCATGCCCGGGATCGGGGTCAGGACCGCCGCCGTCGCCCGCCCCGCGCGCCGCGGACGCTCCGCCGGGCGCCTCGGAATGCGCGCTGGCCCGCCCCGCACGGCGACCGGCGCCGAGCCCGCTCAGCGACGACCGTAGGGATCGACGACCAGCCGCATGCCCTTGGGATCGCGCACCAGCCCGGCCCGGCCGAGCAGGGCGCTCATCTCCCGCCCCGACGCGGGACGCCCGTTGACGCGCTCGACGACACGGCGCGACGCCCGCCCCTCCCCCCTCATGAAGGCGGCCCGGACCTCGGCCCGCCCAGCGACGACGAGCGCGCTCAGAGCGGCGTCGAGCTCGCTCTCCTCCGTCGTGAGGGACGTCAGCGACCGCCAGCTCCCGGTCGCGTGCAGGACGGGTCGACCGTCGACGAGGACGACCCTCGCGCCCCCGCGCCTCGTGGGCCGCTCGACGGCGGGCCCCTCCTCGGCCCCGGGGACGCCGGGCGATGCCATCCGCTCCGGCGGCAGCGCCGGGTCGGGCCAGGGCACACCGCGGCCCACGAGGCAGGCGGGGTCCTTGATGTCGACGACGACGGGAGGGCCGGACGCGCTCACCCGGCCCGCGGCGCGCGCCGTGCCACCGTCCGCGTCACCGTCACCGTCGCCGCCGGCGCATGCGCGCCGGGTGCGCGCACCGTCCGTGCCCCGGCCCGCATCGCCGTCCGCGTCACCAGCGGCTCGGCCCGCATCGCCGTCCCGCTCGGCGAGGGAGCGCAGCGCCTCGACGGTCTCCCGCTCGGCGAGCTGGACCGGGCCGAGCCCCTCGACGAACCGCCCGCGCAGCAGCGCCCCGGTGTCCTCCATCCGGCGCAGCAGGGGCATGAGCGGTCCGAGTCCGCCGGGCAGTCCCGCCGCGAGCGCGATATCCGGTGTGAGGACGCCGTAACGGTCCAGGACGGACTCGACGCCGGCCAGGGCGGTCTCGACGTCGTCGACTCGTGGATCCCGCAGCCGGCGCCAGATCGCTGTCGCCACGAGGGACGCGGCGGCGGAGCCGCTCGCGCCCCCGCCGCCCGTGCCGGCCCCGCCCGCGGCGGTGAGGGCGCCGACGGCCCCGCCTCGATCCTCCGGGCTCGCCCCATCGGCCGGCCGGGCGCCATCGGCCGAGGCGGCGACCCGTGCCGCCGACGCCCGTGGACCGAGGAGATCCGTGTAGCGTCGGCGACCACGACGACTGCGCACCCGCCTGCGCGGCGCTGCGACCGGGCCCGGGCTCAGACCGCGGCGCACCGGCTCGAAGGAGGCCGCGGTGGCCAGGCCGCGGACGGCCAGAGCCCAGACCTCGTCGGCGTGCTGGGCGTCGGCGTCGACGGGCTCGCCGATCTCGGGCGCCAACGGCGAGTCGGAGGGGTAGAAGGCGATCTCGGCCGGTGAGCCGGGGGCCTCTCCCCTTCCGGCAGCGCTCTCAGAACCGCCACTCCCGGCGGCCCCCGCGGTCCCGTCCGCCGACACGGCCCCGCCCCTCGCCCGCCAGATGACGTCGCCGGAGGCTATGAGCTCGTCGAGCATGGCGGGCCGGTAGTCGCTCACGCGCATCGGCAGGACCGTCGTCTCCCAGGCGGTGGCCGGCAACCACACTCCCTCCAGGGCGGCGACGGCGTCGGCGAGCGCGTCGATGCCCGCGCGCGGCTCGACCAGTCCGGCGCGGGTCAGGACGAGTCTCTGGAGGGCATGCGGACCCACGGGTCGGATGGCCTCCCGCGCCCGGGCCAGGGACAGGTTGCGCACGCGCCTCAGGACGGCGGGCGCCATCCACCACTCGCCGGCGCCATCCCCTGCATCCTCGCCGGCGCCGTGCCCGGCGTCCTCGCGGGGCCCCCGAGCACCGCCGGTGTCGTCCCCGCGGACGCCACGGGCGCTCTCGGGGGAGTCCCCACGAGCCCCGCCGAGCCGCACCAGGGCGTTCTCCCCGGCCAGCCGCGCGAGGGACTCCCCGGCCACGGCCGTCCCGAGGCCGAAGGCGTCGGCGACGCCCCGGGCGGTGACACGCGCACGGGTGCGCGCGTGCCTCAGGACGAGGTCGTCCAGCGGGCCGCGGCCGGCAGTGCGTCGGACGACGTCGCCCTGATTCCCGGCCCAGACGGGGATGTCGACGCCCAGGGCGGCGTGTAGCACCGCGGCGTCCTCGGCACGCGTCCAGTGAGGACGCCCGCCGATCAGCACGGGCAGGGCCCGACGAGCGCGCTCCAGCTCGGCGAGCGCACCGCGGACGGCGGGCTCGGCGACGAGCGGCTCAGTGCGGCGCGGATCCCGGGTCTCCGCACCGCCGTCCTCTCCCCCGCCCGCGCCGTCGGCCCGATCCACGGAACCGGTCCCGCTCGCTCCGTCGGCCCGATCCGCATGCGCGCGACCGGCCCCGGCCGCCTCACCGTGCTCCTCCCCGCCCCGGCACCGGGCGGCCAGCTCGTCGATCGTCAGCGGACCGAGCTCGCGCAGCAGATCGGCGACCCCTTCGGCGTCGGGCCGCGCCCGTCGCCCTGGAGCGAGCCGCTGCAGCTCGGCGTCGACCCGCGCCAGGACCTCCTCGTCCAGCAGATCGGCCGCGTCGTCGCCGACCAGCGCGGCGAGGGCGTCGGGATCCAGGGACAGCAAGTGGGCGCGGCGCTCGGCGCGCGGCAGGTCCTCCTGGTAGAGCAGGGCGGCCGTGTAGCCGAAGAGGAGCGGGCGGGCGAAGGGCGAGGGCGTCGGGGTCGCAGCATCGACGAGGCGCACCGTCCCCGCGGCGATCCGCCTCATGAGATCGGCCAGGGCGGGCAGGTCGTAGACGTCCTGGAGGCACTCGCGCGCCGCCTCCACCAGGACGGGGAAGTCGCGGAACTGGCCGGCGGCCTCGAGGAGCCGACCGGACGTGATGCGCTGGAGCCACAGGGGTGTGCGCCGTCCGGGACTCGCCACCGGCATGAGCAGGGCGCGAGCGGCGCACTCGCGGAAGCGGGCGGCGAACAGGGCCGTGCCGTCGATCCGCGAGCGCACGAGGCGGGTCAGCTCCTCGGCGTCGAAGACGACGAGCTCGCCTCCGAGCGGACGATCCCGCGCGCCGGCCCGCCCGCCGCCCGCCCCGCGGTCCTGGAGGGCCGGCACCTGGAGGACGATCCCGTCGTCGGCGACGACGATCTGCGGGGCGAGGTCGAGCAGCTGCTGCACGCGCTCGCGGATCGCCATGGCCCACGGCTCGTGGACGCGCCGCCCGTAGGGGCTGTGGAGAATGATCCGCAGGCCGCCGCTCTCGTCCTCGTACCGCTCCAGCACGAGGGTGGTGTCAGTGGGGACGACGCCGGTGGCGGCCCGCTGCTCGCGCAGCAGGGCGATGAGGTTGGCCCGGGCGTTCGCGTCCAGTCCGGCGGCGGCCAGGCGGTCCAGGAGGTCGGGCGTCGCGCCGGGCCCGGCGGCGAGCCCGGGAGCGGGTACCGGGGCGGACGGGGAGGAGGGCGCAGCGGGGCCGGCCGCCGGAGCGTCGCTCAGACCCGCGGAGGCCTCGCGCAGGAAGGCGCCCCGGGCGGCGCCTGTGGCGGCGGGGCGCCCGGGCCCGTCGCCCCTCCAGAAGGGCAGGCGGGAGCTGCGGCCGGGGGCGGGGTCGACGACGACGCGGTCGGCACCGATCTCGCGCACCCGCCAGCTCGTGGTCCCCAGAGTGATGATGTCGCCGACGGCGGTCTCGTTGACCATCTCCTCGTCGAGCTCGCCCACGCGGCGCCGTCCGCCGTCCTGGGCGCCCTCGGGCAGGACGACGGGGAACATGCCGCGGTCGGGGATGGTCCCGGAGGCGGTGACGGCCAGGCGCTGGGCGCCGGGGCGGGCGGTGAGCGCGCCGGTGTCCCGGTCCCGCACGAGGCGCGGGGCGAAGCCGGCGAGGTCCGCGGAGGCGTAGCCGCCAGCGAGCAGCTCCAGGACGGAGTCGTAGGAGACGCGCGGCAGCTCCCGGTAGGGGGCGGCTCGGCGGACGGTGGCGTACCAGTCGTCGGCGTCCAGGTCCTCGACGCTCGCCGCCGCGACGGTCTGCTGGGCGAGGACGTCCAGGGCGTTGGGGACCAGCGCGGTGCGCTCGATGGCGCCCGCGCGCATGCCCTCGGCGGCGACGGCGGCGTCGATGAGCTGGGTGCGCTCGATCGGGTAGATGATGCCGTGCGGCCGCCCGCCGACGCGGTGGTCGGCGCGGCCCACGCGCTGCAGACCGGAGGCGATCGAGGGCGGGGGCGCGACCTGGAGGACCAGGTCGATGGCGCCCATGTCGATGCCCAGCTCGAGGGAGGCGGTGGCGACCACGCAGCGCAGCCGCCCGGACTTCAGCTCGCGCTCGACGGCGAGGCGCTGCTCCTTGGAGACGGACCCGTGGTGGGCCCTGGCGATGACGGGGGTGTCGGCAGGCAGGGGCTGAGCGCGCTTGGTCTCGCCCATCTCCCAGGACTCGTGGTGGCGGGCGGGCGCGGCGGCCTTGGGCTTGGGACGAGCGGGCTCCGGCGCGGGGCCGGCGGGCCCGGGTGCAGGGCGGGCTCGCCCCGCTGCAGGCCCAACGGACTCCGGCGCGGGCTCGGCGGACCCCGCCGACGCGGGGCTCGTCCCATGGGCGTCCGCGGCGCTGGTCGCCCGCGGATCGCCCGCCGCCCCACCGGCTCGGGCACCCGGGCCGGTCCCGGCCTCGGCCTCGGCGTCGGAGCCCGCCCCGGTCCCGGCGCCGACCCCAGCGGCGACGCGCATGGCGTGGGCCTCGTTGAGATGAGCGGTCAGCCGCTCGCAGGCTCCGCGGGAGTTGACGAAGACGAGGGTGGTGCGGTGAGCGAGCACCTGGTCGAGGATCGCCTCCTCGATGTGCGGCCAGATGGAGGCCGTCGTCCGGGAGGCGCGCCCGCGCCCCGTCCGATCCGTGGACTCGCCGCCGATCGGGCCCGCCGCGGCGAGGCCGTCCGCATCGGTGCCGCCCGCGCCGCCAGTCCCGCCTGCCTCATCGGTGCCTCCCGTGCCGCGCGGGTCATCAGTCTCGCCGTCGGCCTTGCTGGCGCCCAGGGACGTGCCTTCCGTGCCGCGCGGATCATCACCGGCCGCCTGCATCATCCGCCCGAGATCAGCGCCGCCCGCGCCGCCGTCGGCACCGGTGCCCAGCAGCGCCGTGGGCGCGCCGCTCACGCTGCCGGCACCGTCAACCCCGTTGACGCCATCCGGTCCCCGAGCGAGGGCCTGACGCAGAGCGCGGTCCGAGCGCCACGCCCGCGCGTCGTCGCCCCTGCCCGGGCGCCCGCGACGCTCCCGACGGACGGCGTCGGCTGGCCCGGCGAGAGCCCGGTCCATGCGGGCGCGCCTGTCCGCGGTGGCCGGCACCCGGGCCATGTCGATGACGGGCACGGTCACGGTCACCTCCGGTGCCGTGCGCCCGTCGTCGGCGACGATGGTGACGGCGCGGGCTCCGCCGAGGAAGCGGGCGATCTCCTCGCGCGGGGCGACGGTCGCGGACAGGCCGATGCGCTGGGCCGGCCGTTCGAGGAGGTCGTCGAGGCGCTCCAGGGACAGCGCCAGGTGAGTGCCGCGCTTGGTGGCGGCGAAGGAGTGGATCTCATCGACGATGACGGTCTCGACGGTGCGCAGCGTCCGCCGCACGGCGGAGGTGAGCATGAGGTAGAGGGATTCCGGCGTCGTGATGAGGATGTCCGGCGGGCGGGTGCGCAGACGACGGCGCTCGGCGGCGGGAGTATCGCCCGAGCGCACGCCCACGCCCACCGGAACGACCGGTGCTCCGAGCTCCGCGGCGGCCTCGGCGATCCCGGCCAGCGGACGTCGCAGGTTCCGCTCGACGTCGACGCCCAGGGCCTTGAGCGGGGATATGTACAGCACCCGCACACCGCGGCGGCCGTGGCCGGACGGGCTCCCGTCCCGGGTCGCGCCGCGACCGGGCGGTGGGTCCCGGACGAGCCGATCGATGGCGGACAGGAAGGCGGCCAGCGTCTTGCCCGAACCGGTGGGCGCGATGACCAGCGCGTTCTCGCCACGGTCGATGGCCGCCCAGGCGCGCTCCTGGACCGGCGTCGGGCCGTCCGGGAAGACGGAGCCGAACCAGGCCCGGGTCGCGGGGGCGAAGGCATCCGGGAGCCCCGGGGCTGCGATCGGTTCGGCGGTCATGCGCCCAGTATGGCGGGAGCCCCGGCACGAATCGCGGGACGCGACGGCACCGGCGGGATCCACCTCGCGCGGAACCGGCGCTCCCTCCCGGCCTCCTCCCCGGCGCAGATCCAGCGAGCCTCGGCTCGCTGCGACAGGGGCCCTTCGTCGGCACCGCTCACGAAACCGAGGGGCCGAGGTGCGGCCGATGGGGCGCGTGGGACCATGCCCGGGCAGTACATGTCCGAGCGGTCGGAACGCCCGACCGGATCGCCCACGCCGCCGTCGGCCCGTCCCTCAGTCGACGGGGATGACCTCGACGAAGCGGCGATCCTCGCCCGTCAGAGCCGCAGGGATTCGCGCGTCCAGGGTCGCCAGCAGGGCCCCGGAGCGCGCCGCGAGGTCCACGAGGTGGAAGTCCGTGATCTGACGGTATCCGACGAGCCCGCTGACATCGATGGCAGGAGCGGTCAATGACGCCGAGTCCTCGATGAACTCGTGCCCGCTGACCGAGCAGAACGTCCTCAAGGCGTCGAAGACCTCCGAAGCGCCGAGCTCGAACCCCGTGACATGCGGGTTGAGCAGGAGTCGGCAGTAGGCGGACTCGGTGATCGGACACGTGGCCCACGCGCCGACATCCTCGAACCAGCTGGTGGCGGCCTTGTGATGAGCGTGATTGGCCAGAGAGAGCGCAAGCATCACGTTGACGTCGAGCAGGCGCAGCACTCGCTCACTCGTCGCCATCGCGGTGCCTCTCGACGAGGTCCAGGGTCACCGTATGAGGCGGGCCCCCTTGAGGAGGCGTGAAAACGGGGACCCCGCGAGAGCCGGCGTCCGGTCCGCCACCGCGAATCCCGCGCAGCGCGTAGTCCGACACGGCCCGGCCGAGGGAGAGGCCCTCGCGCCGCGCCTTCTCCCTCGCGACGGCGAGAACACCGTCATCGATATCCAGCGTCGTTCGCATGAGAACACAATAGCATCACCGCATCTCTGCATCATCGCTCCAGGACGCGCCGCGACGGCATTGTCGGCGACGTCACTTGTTCTCGTGCGACTCCCCGGAGTCCCTGTCCTTGCGCGGCCGCCCCCGCCCGCGCATGGGCGCCGCCCTGACGCCGCGCCCGGCGTCGTCGAGCGCGCGGCGCAGGATGACCTCGATCTGGGCGTTGACCGAGCGCAGGTCGTCCGCCGCCCACCTGGCGATGGCCGCGTGGACGGCGGGGTCCAGCCGGAGCAGGACCTGCTTGCGCTCTCTCCCGGCCACGGCTCAGGCGTAGAGGGACCCGGTGTTGACCACGGGCTGGGTGCGCTGGTCGGAGCACAGCACCACCAGGAGGTTGGAGACCATCTGAGCGCGGCGCTCGTCGTCCATGTCGACGATGTCGTCGTTCTCCAGGCGCCTGAGGGCCTGGTCGACCATGGTCACGGCGCCCTCGACGATCTGCTCGCGGGCGGCGATGACGGCGCCCGCCTGCTGACGCTGCAGCATCGCCTGGGCGATCTCGGGGGCGTAGGCGAGCGAGGAGATGCGCACCTCGACGATCTCCAGGCCGGCCAGCGCGACCCGGGTGGCGACCTCGGCCGCCAGCTCGCCGGAGACGAGGTCCGTGCCGCCGCGCAGCGAGGTCTCGCCCGGGCCCGGCTCGTCGTAGGGGTGGGTGGTGGCCACGTGGCGCAGCGCGGACTCGGCCTGGGCCTTGATGAACTCCTCGTAGGCCTCGACGGCGAAGACGGCGCGGGCGGTGTCGGCCACCTGCCACACGACGATGGCGGCGATGGTGACGGGGTTGCCGTCCAGGTCGTTGACCTTGAGCTCGCTGGTCTCGAAGTTGTGGACCTTGATGGAGACCTTCGTGCCGGTGGTCAGCGGCGGGACGAGCGCGAGCCCCGGGCGCCGCACGGTGCCGACGTAGCGGCCGAAGAACTGGCGGACGCTGGTCTGGCCGGGGACGACGATGACCAGGCTGGCGAGCATGAGCAGCAGGGTGAGCACCAGGACCACCGAGGCGCCGACGGCGAGCGCCACCGCCGCCGGCTCGCCCTCGTCGAAGGCGTCAGTGGCGACCCTGGCGAATGTGGCGACGCATCCGACGATGAGGACCAGGTAGAGGATCAGGGCGAGGAAGGCCGCGCCCGAGCCGGCGGCGCGCGCGGGCCTCTCGGTGATATCGACGCGGGCGGCGGACGGCTCGGGCGCGTTGCCGCGCGGAGTCGTCGCGGCGGGGGAGATCGGCTTGTCGGGCATGTCTGGCACGGGGCCTCCTCGGTGGTGCCGGCGCCGGGCGGGATGCGCGCGCCCGGGAGGACCGGATCTAGCAAAATGATATCTATTTTTGGAGGGTGCGCAACCGGATCGCGCACGGACCCGGTGCTCGACTCGGGCCCGCTCCGCGCGACGGCGCGGGAGGACAGTCCCGCGTTCGTCCCGGCGCTCCGCGACGCCGACCGGCGGTTGAGCAGCGGCGCGGAACGGCGACGGCCCACCCGTAGCCTGGTCCCATGAGCTCCGACGCCCCCTCGCTCTTCGACGCCGCGACGGAGGACGGCGGCCCCGTCGTCGACGACCCGACGCGGCCGCTCGCGGACCGGCTGCGCCCGCGCGCGCTCGACGACGTCGTCGGCCAGGACCACCTGCTGGCCCCGGATGCGCCGCTGGGCCGCATGATCGCCTCCGGCCACCTGTCCTCCATCATCCTGTGGGGCCCGCCCGGCTGCGGCAAGACGACCATCGCCCGCCTCCTGGCCGATCGCACGGGTCTGGCCTTCGACCAGGTCAGCGCGACTTTCTCCGGGGTGGCGGACCTGCGCAAGGTCTTCACCGCCGCCGCCCGCCGCCGCGGGATCGGGCAGGGCACGCTCCTGTTCGTCGATGAGATCCACCGCTTCAACCGCGCCCAGCAGGACTCCTTCCTGCCCTACGTCGAGGACGGGACGGTCGTCCTGGTCGGCGCGACGACGGAGAACCCGAGCTTCGAGCTGAACGGCGCCCTGCTGTCGCGCTGCCAGGTCCTGGTCCTGCACCGCCTGGATGAGACCGCCCTGGCGGATCTGCTGGAGCGCGCCGAGGCGCTCGTCGGGCGGGCGCTGCCCCTGACCGGCGACGCCCGCTCCGCGCTGGTGGCCATGGCCGACGGCGACGGCCGCTACCTGCTGAGCATGGTCGAGCAGGTCCTGGGCTGGGCGCGCGCCGAGGGCCGGGGCAGCGGCGGCGATGCCGGGCGCAGCGCCCGGCCCGAGGACGGGAGCCCCGGTGACGGGAGCGCCGACGGCGAGCCGCTCCTGGACGCCGAGGCCCTGGCCGCCGCCGTCGCCTCCCGCGCACCCCTGTACGACAAGTCCGGCGAGGAGCACTACAACCTCATCTCCGCCCTCCACAAGTCCATGCGGGGATCCGACCCCGACGCCGCCCTGTACTGGCTGGCCCGGATGCTGTCCGGCGGGCAGGACCCGCTGTACGTGGCACGACGGCTCGTGCGCTTCGCCAGCGAGGACGTGGGAATGGCCGACCCCGCCGCGCTGCAGACGGCGCTGGCCGCATGGAGCGCCTACGAGCGGCTGGGCTCGCCGGAGGGCGAACTCGCCCTCGCCCAGGCGGTGGTCCACCTGGCCACGGCGCCCAAGTCGGTCGCGGTCTACCGGGGCCTCGGGCGGGCGGGGCGAGCGGCCCGCCGCACGGGCTCGCTCGCCCCGCCCGCGCACATCCTCAACGCGCCCACGCGCCTGATGAAGGACCTCGGCTACGGAGCCGGCTACCAGTACGACCCGGACGCCGACGACGGATTCTCCGGGGCCGACTACATGCCGCAGGGGTACCCGCCGCCGGATGAGCGCGAGCCCTTCTACGAGCCGACCGGCCACGGGTACGAGCGCCGCATCCGCGAGCGCATGGCCCACTGGGAGGAGCTGCGCCGGGAGCGTCGGGGATCCCGGGACTGAGCACGGCAGCGGAAGAGAACCGGTCCGCCCGCTTTCCCGCGCAGCGTGTGGACCGGCGACGAGAGAAGTGCGGAAGAGGGCCGGTCTTCGGTCCTCCGCGCGGTTACACGATCTCCCGGGCCGTAATGGACCAACACGACCGGCGAGAAGCCCCAACCGGACCGCACGACCGCCCGCCGGCCGCGGACCCGCGGCCCGGGACGCATCGGCGACCGCGAAAAAGGTGGCTCCCACGCACTTTTCACGCCCCGCTCCGCGAACACCTGCCACGGAACGTTGCAATGACGCCATTCTCCGAGTGCGCCGCATCGCGGAACGCCCGAAAGAGGCGCGGGAGCCGCGCTTCTGCGCCGCCGTACCCGACCTCCGGCACCCGTACGCCCGCGCCGCCGCCCGTACCGCCCGCGGCATGCGCACCCCGCGGAGCACGAGGCCGAGAAGAAGAACGGCGCCAAGGATGCGCTACTGCTCCAGAGCCTGGTCAGCGCCCGGGGCGACGTCACCACCCATGCCCGTCGCATCGACCCCGGCAGCTCTGGGGATGAGGGCGACACGATTTGATAAATTTGGCTGTACAGCGCCCATAAAGAACGACCGATCCCGAGCCGTCCAGGCCATGCTCGTATGAGTGTCGATTGCCACCTCGCATCACCAGCGAAGGAGCGCGGGCAGCTCGCTCAGCGACCTGATGCAATCCTGAGCGCAACCGGTGTCGAACCGGTCCAGGTGGAACGCCTGCCAACCAGCAGCGCGCGCAGCCAGCACATCGAGCGCGAAGTCGTCGCCGACGTAGGTGAGCCCCGAGCTCGCGGAACCCAGCACCTCGGTTGCCTTGTCGAATGCCTCCCGATGAGGCTTGGCGGCCCCCAAGAAGTCGGCGGTGAGCACACACACACGAGAAATACTCGCGGACACCGATCCGTTCAAGCTTCATGTTCTGCTGCCGGTCATCTCCGTTGCTGAACACCACCGGCTCAAAGCCGTGATCACGCAGCTCCTCCAAGCACGGCAGCACGTGGGGATAGGCCTGCCAGGCGCGCTCGTACTCGGCCAGGTACGACCCGAAGAACTGGTCCAGCTGCGCCTCACCGCCGACGGGCTTCCCCAGAACCTCGAACAGGTCCGCCATACGGAGGCGTCGCTGCTCGGCGAAGCTCGCCTTCCCCTTCCGCCACGCTGTGAAATGCTCTTGCTCTGCCCGAAGCCAGGCCTCGCGCAGCGGCGGCGTGGGCTCAGCCCCAATCAGGCGAAGGAAGCTGACCAGCGCCTTCGTCCGCCGCAGCCCTGTGGTCCATAAGAATCCCGTCGATGTCAAAGACGATGACTGTGCCGGTCATAGGGCGATCCTCCTGTTGAGTCATGACGGACCTCACTGCACGTGCAACACTAGGTATCCGCAGGTCTTGTCCGTACAAAATAGCCAGCTGCTGGCTGGACTGCTGGGTGTTTTTCGGACACTGCTTGTTTTGTGTTTCAGGCCGCCCTG
>ERZ772967.2578-NODE-2578-length-11557-cov-5.318553_pt1 | contig 11557 bp, 7 predicted proteins | sample MGYA00511677_ERZ772967 | MGnify/ENA primary metagenome ERZ772967 (study PRJEB29015, sample SAMEA2737931) | human oral metagenome | biome: human oral; feature: human-associated habitat; material: dental | place: China | collected 2146 ...
CGAGTTTTGCGAAGTGCAGCGTAATGTATATCAAATATATCAGTAATTCAAAATCGAGCTCTTCCATCCAGTCCGACTGGCCGGTAAACATGATCTTGAGGAATTCCTTCACTGTGGTATAAAACTCCTTACCAAAATCTTCCAATAGGTCAAATGTAATAGCGACATCCTCCAAAATAATTCCGTCGGAATCGAATACGTCGTCCCAGCTTTTATCCGAGCTTTCAGGAAAGAGAATAAGGCAAATGGCTGAAAAAATATGTTCAAGCTTCTGCTGCAAGAACGGAACTGCAATACTATCCGACGGCTGTTGTTCTTTAATGCGTTCAAGGTACTGTTTTATATCATAGAGCGCATACAAAAGACGCTTGGGTTTTTCAAGTACTGCGCCTACTGCATGATGAAGGGAAAAATGAGTTTCCATATTTCTATCTGCAGAATAGAAAAAATGATTTTCGATGCAGCTCTTATTCAAATTACGATATTTTTGTTCGTCCGTATATTCCTTTTGTGTAGAAGGATTATAACTTTCAGATAAGGAATCAAACCAGAGTCTAAACGTAAAATCAGGACGCACAAGAGAAAATTCGTTACTCCATGTTTGTCCAAAAGATACTACCGGTTGCCATAAAAACGGAAACGAAAAACCGCAGTCCAATCGTTTAAGAAAATCGAGATTATCAGCGAGCCTTTTTTCTTTTTTTATTTCTTCCGAATCGCTTTTTCTTCTCTTATCTCTCTTTTCTTTTTTTTCATCTTTTGGAAAAAGGGGCAAAATACGGTGCTGCATTTCGGCTGTAAAATCAAGCTGTTCAAGCAGGCTATATTTCTTATTCGTTAAAAAATGCGTAACGGTATAATAGAGATGCAGTAAGGCTTCGTTACTCGTAAAATAGCTGCTTTTGTTCAAGGCGGTAAAATCAACAGTATCAAAAAGCATTTCCGTTTTTATACAACAAAGCGCTATCAGCCGATTCAATACTCCTGCTGCGTATTCAGCTGCACTGTTATTCGGTGAGAAAGATCGAAATAGGATGTCGAGCAGCTTTTTACATTCTTGTTGTTCGGAATTTTCGCCGCTTCTTATATATGATTGCGTACACAAAAGTTCCCACAGCGCACCTAAGAACATTGTTTGCAGCAACTTCATCCGTGTATTACTGAACGGTCTACTATCCTCTACATCATACTTAAAACAGCGCTCAGGAAGATCATTCAAATACTGTGCCTCAAACATGGAATATTTAGCCCCATTTTCTATTCTGTTATATTTCAATGAACGATAGATATCTGCATTATGTGAAATTTCACTTTCATGAATGCACGGGAAATATTGTTGTAACTCAGTGAATGTTAGATGTCTACTTGCCCGTTCAAGTAAAAGCGTCAATGCAGGAAATTCGGTAATTTTATCTTCTAATGATTCGAATGCATCTTTAAAGTATTGTTTATATGTATCAGCCTTAGAACGAGTATCAAGCGTCTTGAAGATATCGGTATGCTTGTGTTGATCAAAACCGAAATAGTCGTTAAACAGCCATGCAACCGCTTCTACTTTATATATGTAATATCTGCTTGGATCATTATACGCTTTCTGATCTGACAGACTTATAGGACGATCGTTGCAACGAACAAAGAGTTTCAGCATATCCCGTGCGTCTTCTGCATTAAGCTCGACAGGTAAGCATTTTGCCGCATCGATTTCTTTCTCATTGCCAACATTGCGGACAAAAGAATCCCTGTATGCTTTATTGACAATAAGGTTATTGAGCAAGGTGAAAAAACGGTTTATATCGTCTTGGTAAAATTGAAAGAAACACAGTAGGCGTGTATGCTCGCGGTAAAATACAGCGGTATCTCCTTTGAGCGTTTCAAGCTCGTCAAAAACAAGTTTGATGGTACGTTCTCCATACGGCACGTTTCTATTCAGACGATGTTCAAGAAGTTTACATAAAATATCACCAATACAAAAAAAATCACCATTGATATTCTGCCGCTCGTAACGATCAAGCATTTGTGTCATAATCCATAATTGAGCAATTTCCGCAAAAAAAGCGCTGTCGTCCAACGGTACTTTTTTCGGTTTTACATCGGCGGCTTTTTTCTGTTTTTCTTCCGTATCAATACGAAAATGATTGTTTGTAAGACTGTTTTCACCATAGAGTTCTTTATAGTAACCCCAGAGTTCCGGTTCCAGCAGCGCTATAATTGTGTCCACAGTATAGCGAGTACCGTTTTTTATCAGTTCACCTTCTTTTATATAGGTGTATAAATCGCAGATAATTTCTTTTAATAAATCATTCATTTTACTTCTCCTCATATTTCATATTTTTACGCAATATATCTTGCTTGATATTTTGCAGTATCTACTTCAATATATGACAAAGCTTGTTCCACCGTCATACCCTCATCCGCAAGCGAAGGACTCTTTTTACCGGTTTTGTTGTCGATAAACCGGCACTCGCTGTCCAGAATGTAGTAGGCATTCGTCATTGCTTCATTATCCTCTGCAACGATATTCTCACCGAAAGAGCCGGCGGTTTTGTGCCGCAGTACAAAGGAATTAAAATCGGCTTTAGTAATCAGCAGATCTTCATAATCATTTTTAAGCTGTGTATTCGGCTTCAACACTTGGAAGAGCTTTATTCTGTCAGGCTGTACGGCTTCGTAAAAGTGGGTAAAATCCTCATGCACATTCAACTTACTGACCACCGTATTTATCTTTAACCGAATACCGTGTGATTTGATTGCAGCGCACAGCTGTTCGTATTCGCTTCTTGTAATAACATGCCCCTTACAGCATCTGCCGATTGCTGCATTCGTTCTTTTGTCTAAAGAATCGACACTGATACCGATGCACGATAATAGCGGATAGATAGCTTCAAATTGCTGCGCATTATGGATGAGATTAAAACCGTTTGTTACGATTGAGCAGTCGAACCCTGCGTGATAAGCATCACGGACAAGCGGGATGAGTAATGGAGATACGGTCGGCTCTCCGCCGACAAAGTTAATCCTTTGAAAGGAGCCTGTAAGCTTTTTAAGCACAACCATATAATCTTTCCGCGTTAACGAAAGACTATTGTGCATAAAACAATACCGGCACTTAAAATTGCACGCTGCAGTAAAGTGCCAATTAACAGTGAGACAATGAGTCGTTTGCATTTTTGACCTCCAAAAACATTGCATAACACTACTAACATTGTCTTTGAAAGCAAAAATGTATTTTTACTATAGCGGTAACGTATATATTTGTCAAGAATGCTATAAAAATGGAAATATCAAACTTAAATCAATTCAAACGCTGCCGGTGTAAAGATGAATGGTTTTTCCTTAATTCTTTGATATATACAACAACATCATCTTCTGTGCAACAAGCAAACTCACGTTCTGCGGCGTTCAGATGCACAAATCTTTTTACAGGATCGATTAATAATCACCTGTAGTAATAGCTTTCCTTAAAATACTATTTATTTTTGTTTGATAGCCTTTACCTCCGGATTGAAGTGCTGCAAGAATATCCGCATCGATCTTTATAGAAATTGTTTTTTTAACGGGCGTTACATTCCAATATGCTTCATGCGCCGGTCTGAGTCTGGCTATTTGTGCCTTTGTCAGTTTGGGGCTATCCTCATCATACGATATAGGGTGATTTTTTATTTCTTCCAATCTTTCAGCCGTTAATTTTGTTGAAATAATCATAATAGTCCTCCCTCAAGTCTTTCTCTGCTTGCCGTGCGGATATTAACCGTATTCTGTCTTTCTTTTCAGTAAAAAAGACCAACACTATCAATATTCCATTCAAATTTCCAATTCCGTAGTATCTATCTTCTGTTTCAGAATGCTCAAAATCATATCCGGTTAAAAATGCAGGATCATCAAATACTTCCAATATTTCTTCGAAAGCGATTCCATGTTTTTCAATATTAGCACGATTTTTGTCTTCGTCCCACTCAAAACGATTATCGTTGCTTATAATTGTTTTCCCCATAAGGATAATATATACTGATGAGGATATATCGTCAAGTATATTTATCGTTGGACAACGATAATGAGCTCAAGGTATAACTTCTGCGACTACAATAGTTAAAACTGTGCAAAAAGCCGCCCAAATATTGACATAACAACACAAAAAATTGAAACTAGTAAGAATAAATAGATGTGCGTTTTAGTGAAAGAGGGGCATTTCTAAAGATTGAGTTTTTAGAGATTCCGGATAACGCCTTTTATAGACAAGGAGTATGAGGTATGTATACACCGGTTGATCCTAAGGTGGATTTTCCGAAACAGGAAGAAGCGGTTTTGCGCTTTTGGGAAGATCACGATGTTTTTAAAAAGTCTGTTGCGCAGCGTGAGGGGGCTGATGAGTACGTGTTTTTTGACGGCCCGCCCTTTGCAACGGGGCTGCCGCATTTTGGGCATTTTGTGCCGAGTACGATTAAGGATATTATTCCGCGTTATCAGACGATGAAGGGGAAGAAGGTTGAGCGGCGGTTTGGATGGGACTGTCATGGGCTGCCGGTAGAAAACTTGATCGAAAAAGAGCTGGGGCTGAACTCGAAGACCGACATTGAAAAGTACGGTATTGCCAAGTTTAATGAGGCGTGCCGGGCGAGTGTGCTGCGGTATGTGAAGGAGTGGCGGCATACGATTAATCGGCTGGGGCGCTGGGTTGATTTTGATAACGACTATAAGACGATGGAACCCGCGTATATGGAGTCGATTTGGTGGGTGATGAAGCAGCTGTGGGAGAAGGGGCTGTTGTATGAGGGGCATTATATTCTGCCGTATTGCCCGCGCTGTTCCACGGTGCTTTCCAATCATGAGCTGAATCTCGGCGGTTATAAGGATGTACACGATCCGGCGATTACCATCCGCTTTAAGGCGCGGTATACGGTTGCGGGTACCCCTGCGGCAAAAACTTTTGCTGCGGAGCCGCTTCCGCCGAATACCTATCTTTTGGCGTGGACAACCACCCCGTGGACACTGCCGAGCAACCTGGGGCTTGCACTCGGCGCGGATATAGACTATGTGCTGGTTGCCGATGAGGGGGAGCACTATATTCTTGCCGAATCCCGCTTAGCGGCGTACTACCGCGAACCGGAAAAGTGCACCATTGTATGGAAGAAAAAAGGTGCAGAGCTGCAAGGTATCTGCTATGAGCCGCTCTTCCCGTATTTTGCACATTTAACCGTAAAAGAGGACGGCAGTTCCGATGATGCAGGACGGGGTGCGTTCCAAACGTTAATCGGCGACTTTGTTTCGACGGAAGACGGTACCGGTATTGTTCATACGGCGCCGGGCTTTGGTGAAGAGGATAGCACGCTGTTTAAGGGCAGCGGAATACCGATGATCTGCCCGGTCGATGCCGAATGTAAGTTTACGGTGGAGGTTCCGGACTATCAGGGACGCTTTGTAAAAGATACTGATAAAGATATTATGGAGCGGTTGAAGACTGAGCGGAAACTGGTGAAACGGGATCAAATCCTGCACGCCTATCCGCACTGCTGGCGCTGTTCAAGCCCGCTCATTTACCGTGCTGTCAGCAGCTGGTTTGTTTCGGTGGAAAAGGTAAAGGACGCATTACTGCGGGCGAATAGCAAAATCAACTGGCAGCCTGCTCATATCAAAGAGGGACGCTTTGGAAAGTGGCTTGAAGGCGCCCGCGACTGGGCAATCAGCCGGAACCGGTACTGGGGAAATCCGCTGCCGATCTGGAAGTGTTCCAATCCCGACTGCGGACACTCCCTCTGTGTGGGAAGCCGCGATGAGCTGAAAGCATTGAGCGGTGTTTATCCCGAAGACTTGCACAAGCACTTTGTTGATAAGATTACCATACCGTGTAAGCAGTGCGGCAAAACGATGTACCGCGTTCCGGAAGTGCTGGACTGCTGGTTTGAGTCCGGTTCGATGCCGTATGCGCAAGTGCACTATCCCTTTGAGAATAAAAAATACTTTGAAGAGCACTTCCCCGCTCATTTTATTTCCGAAGGGCTGGATCAAACCCGCGGCTGGTTCTATACGCTGACTGTCTTGGCGGCTGCGCTGTTTGACCGCCCCGCCTTTGAAAACTGTATTGTCAATGGGCTGGTGTTGGCAACCGACGGGAAAAAGATGTCTAAGTCGCTGCGGAACTATACCGATCCCAATGAGGTTGTCCGGCAGTTCGGGGCGGATGCGCTGCGCTTGTTCCTGATGCACTCAAACGTGGTTAAGGCGGAGGATTTGAAATACTCCGATGACGGTGTGCGCGATATTCTGAAAGGTATTTTGATTCCGCTGTGGAACAGCTACAGCTTCTACGTGACGTATGCGAACATCGACGGTATTACGCCGCCTACCCATGCGAAACTCGACGGCACGGATGCGCACATCGCTGCCTTTGTGAAAGAGCTGAACAATCCGCTTGACCGCTGGATTCTCTCCGTAACTGAAAAGCTTGTGTTTGATGTAACGGCGGCGTTGGACGATTACGACCTTACGAAGGCGATTGACCCGATTGTTGCATATATCGATCAGCTGAACAACTGGTATATCCGCCGCTCCCGCCGCCGCTTCTGGAAGAGCGAAAACGACGGCGATAAGGCGCAAGCCTACGAAACCTTGTACCGCGCGCTCAAGAAGTTTGCACTGGTCGCGGCTCCGGTCGTACCGTTTATCACCGAATCGATTTGGCAAAACTTGAGAACAGCGGATGATCCTCTTTCCGTGCACTTGGCGGATTACCCCGTCTATGCGGAAGCGGCGCGGGATACCGAGCTTGAGTTTAAGATGGAGACGGTGCAAAAAGCCGTGTCGATGGGACGGGCGCTCCGGTATCAGTTCAATTTGAAAATCCGCCAGCCGCTCAAAGCGGTGGAAATTGTTACGAAGAACCAGCAGGAGAAGTCGGTCTTACGCGAAATGGAAAGCAGCATTATGGAAGAGCTGAATGTGAAAGAGGTGATTTTCCACGACAAAGAGGATGAGCTGGTTGAGTATTCCGCAAAGGCGAATTTTAAGGTGCTGGGAAAAGAGCTCGGCGCAAAGATGAAAACCGCAGCGGCTCAGATTGAAAAACTCTCTTCCGCGGAGATCGAAAGCCTCTTTGACGGCGCAACCTTGAGCATTGATGTTGAGGGGCAGGCTGTTGAGCTGACTTCCGACAAGGTGATCCTGAACCGCATTGAAAAGGCGAACCTCAAGGTGCTGAACGAAGGGACGCTGACGGTTGCACTTAACACGCAGGTAACCGAGGAGCTGCTGCTGGAAGGCTATATCCGCGACCTCGTCCGCGCGGTGCAGAACTTGCGGAAGGAGTCCGGGCTTGAAGTAACCGACCGGATTACGCTTTCCGTTTCCGGCACTGATACGGACGGGAAGCACCTCTTGCAAAAAGCGTTCGAGGCAAACAAGGACTACCTGATGAATGAGACCTTGGCTGTCGAGGCGGCCTTTGGTGCGCAGCTGCCTGCAGGAAAGCCTGCTACCGAGCTTGACATGGGCGATGGGCTTTGCTGGCACATCGCGCTGGAGAAGGCGGCTCTTGCATAAGCACACTAAGGTGAATCTAGTGTTTAGTTCCTAGTACCGTCTTACATGATGAGGCAACCGCATCTGACATATCTGGTGCGGTTGTCTTGCCGTTTCGCCGCTTATTCGCGACACATCTACTGGAAGCCGGTCGTTATATCTGCAGCATTCAAGAGCTTTTTTGGCATAGCAATGTTAAAACCGCTATTCTCTATACCTACGTTCTAAACCGCGGTGGTCTTGGCGTTCAAAACCATAGAGACAGGATGTGATTGATCCCTTTAGCTTGTTTAGGGAAGATAGGTCTAATCTGCCGACGGTTTATTTATCCGACTTGGTATTGTGGTAGAGAGATTTAACTTTCTGCTTTGCGTTTGACATGCGTTTATTTTAGATTGTAAAGTAGTGCTTTCTATGTTATTATGAAGGAAGAGGTAAAAGGGTGGTAGAGGCACCATTACCGCTACCTCTATAATGTGATCTACTACAAAAAATAAATGGATATATATTAAACGACAGGTTCTTGATCTTGATTCCATAGAATGTACGAATGCAGGAGCAAGATGATAATGTGTTGTTTTCTACATTGATTATACAAATGTTATATTTGCGAGGCACTTACAACCAGTAACCGACTTTTATAAGTGATTGTTGCATATATAATTGAAAAATGATAAGTATCTTGTGGTAATGATGAGGAGAGAAGCTCTTTTTCATAAAGAATATAGGGATATAGGTAGTATCAAGTTTATAGCATGACTTGAAAAGTGAAACAGGAAATGAATACGTTAAAAGTTTCTAATTACAATAGTAACTTATATGTTTTTTTGTCAGTGGTTTTTACTACTTGCCTGCTGCTGTCAAATATTTTAGCTGCAAAACTTATAGCAATAGGTCCCTGGTCAGTAACTGCTGGTGTATTGCTCTTTCCGATATCATATATAGTTAACGATATTATAGTCGAGGTCTATGGATTTAGGATGGCAAGAAAAATAATATGGATTGGGTTTGCAATGAATATTTTTATGGTTCTAGTTTTTCAAATAGCTATTATTATGCCATCTCCAGACTGGTTTGATCGTGGGGGTGCATTTACTACAACACTGAGTTCAACTCCTCGTTTAGTTTGTGCAGGATTAATTGCATACCTTATGGGATCTTGGGCAAATGCAGCTGTTATTAGTAAATTAAAAACGCTTTCAAAAAATGGAAGTAAATTTGCTACTAGGGCTATACTATCGACCTTGATAGGTGAGTCAATCGATACATCTATTTTTGTTCCTATAGCTTTTTTAGGTAAGGTTTCAGTTTTACATTTGGTACAAATAATAATGATTCAAGTAATTTTGAAAACTAGCTATGAATGTGTTATCTTGCCATTAACAATCATATTGGTAAAAAAAATAAAAGCCTACGAGAATCTTAATACTTTTGATGACGGCATAACTTATTGGTTGTTAGAATTTAAAAAATATAAAACAAATATAGATAGTTCGCTCAAGGAGACTAAATGTCAATCGTTAAAATAATGTGGGGTACTTGTTGGTATAGTGAATCGCCTGATATTGTTTTATCGTTTATCAAAAACGCGAATCAAATATTAGCGAACATGAATATATCTTATTCATCTGTAATTTTTGATGCTCAGTATAAAAGGGATGCATGTGAACGAAAATATATTACGGATCGAGTAGAATGTTCACTGTTGCAATGTAATGAAAATAAGTACCCAAATAAAAACTATGGTGTTGCGGCAATAACTGAATTTGCGTATATCAACAATGCGACCTATGTAGCTATTGTAGATGCTGATTGGAATATCGTGCGTTTTGATTGTTTTGTGCATGGACTTTTACTACCGCTTATTAGGGGCGAATTTGAAATAGTAATACCAAACATTGAACCCTATGATGGAAGAAGTAACCGATTAATCGGTCGTCCGATTTTAAATTTATTTTATAGTGAATATTCAAACAATATAAAAACTATTTTTCCGGGAGCTTTTGCTGGAGTTGTATCCAGGATAAGAGATATTACAACTGCTTCTGACTATCATTTTGATTGGGGTGGTGAATGGGATATAATTGGAGGTGCGCTTGAACGAAATCTGTTAATAACTGCACCATCACTTGGGATGAAAAATGTAAGGCATAGATCAAGCCAATCTAAAACTAACGATGCTTTCCAGATTTGGAGAGCGTTTTTTCAGAATGTCACTGTAAGTAAACTAACAAAGTTAAAAGATGCTACCCCTCCATTGGCGGCCGTTGATTCAGAATCTGAGCTGAAAATTCTATATTTAGTAGGCAGTGCTTCTGAGCAAGTTGAACATTTTATTGAGGTTAGTAATTCTCATGCATTGTCTTCAACGGCAAAACAACTCTTCAATATGGTATTGCTACCTCTTTCATTGATGCTTGATGGAACGGACAAACGACTTTCGTATATATTACCAAATAATGATAATTTAGCACCTTATGATAGAAGTAAGCTTAGTGGTGTATCAAATATGGCAGAATTGTTTGTCTACCATGCCATTATAAATAGTAAAATTTCAGTTAATTTCCTTTCTGAAAACATGAGATTACTGTCTGGTCATTATTTGGGTGATTGGACAACCAAATTGACTAATAACTTACAAAGAACTCTTGCTGAACAAATCCAAGGAGTAAGATGTATATGGAGATAACAGTTGCAATTGTTTGCTCTAATGATAGACGTATAGCAAAGTGTCTTACCAGCATTCCCAAAGGTGTGCGAATTATTGTGGTTTTAAATAATCCAACTGACGAAGTGATACAAATTGTTGTTAATGATAATCGAGTTGAGACACTTCGATTTGATGAGTTAAACCTTGGATATTTACGTCAGTTGGCTGCAGATAATGCAAAAACATCTGGAATTATTTACATTGACTCTGACTGTGAGTTTGGAGAAAATACCATTGAATATGTTTCATCAGAGCTTGAGAAATATGCTGCTGTTAGTATTCCTTTAAGATTTAAAAGTAATAGTTTTTCAACAAAAATTGTTGCGCGATGCCGGACGTTCACTACACCAGATGATGCTTTATTTATGCCAGCTGCTTTTCGAGTGGATATCCAGAAGTTCATTGGTGGATATTTATATGATAAACGGTTATCCTGGGGGGAGGATGGAGATCAAAAGAAACGATTAGAAAATAATAATATTGATTTTTGCATCTCAGAAGGTGTTATTTGGCATCGTGCTTTGAATTTTTATGATGATGCACAGTCTGCTATGCGATTGGGTGTAGGAAGATTAATACGGGAAAAAAATGGACTTTCTCGGTCACGTGTCCTCTGGAAGGATGTTTTGCCTTTTCGAGATATAAAGCTATCGATTCAATGTGCAAAATTAGTTGGGCTTTTGCCTGCGCTTTATCACTTGTTTGTCTGGAGACCTTCGTATAAATATGGGTACTGGAAGGAAGTTTTTAAAAATGGACATTAAGATTTCTACAATAAAAAATGGTATACGTAATAATTATGTACTTAATACACCATTTATCAATGCAGTATTGGATATAATCAGCGCTGCATATTTGGACTATAGCAATATTGAAATTGCCAATCCAATGTCTTGTAATGAAATAGATGCCTTAGGCAGTTTTCTTACCTATGTGCTTGCTTATCCTCCTAATGTAAAGACTCCAATTGTAAAAGTAAAAGAAAATCTATTACCACGTCTAGAAATTAGACCTAATTTTAATCTAAAAAAAATTACGATTGTGTGTTTTTCGGGTGGGATTGATTCTACAGGAGCTTTATTACATTTGCTTGAAAGCGGAACTCCAGTTGTTGCGCTTTGGTGTGATTATGGTCAGCCATATAATAACTTAGAGCGTTCCGCAGTGCGTAATATCTGTATGAAACTTTCTGTGCAGCTATTTGAGTCGTATGTTGACTTAAGTGCACTGATAGCACGAGGAGAGAAACGATTTGGACATGTCTTCCCTGCACGAAATTTATTGATTGCAGCAATTGCAGCTGCACTTAAGCCAAAAAGTATTATATTAGCTGGA
>ERZ772967.2580-NODE-2580-length-11557-cov-3.107547_pt1 | contig 11557 bp, 11 predicted proteins | sample MGYA00511677_ERZ772967 | MGnify/ENA primary metagenome ERZ772967 (study PRJEB29015, sample SAMEA2737931) | human oral metagenome | biome: human oral; feature: human-associated habitat; material: dental | place: China | collected 2146 ...
AAGATGTCGAGTCGCCGCCGAATGGCGCCCGACAGGGAGGGTTCCTCGATGCTGGGTTCGCTCCGCGAATCCAGCAGGGACCGCACCATCGGCCAGGGGTCCTCCAGGAGCGTTTCCGCCAGCCGATCCCCTGCCCCACCCGGTGAGACCGCCGCAAGGCGCGTTCGCAGAAGCCCCCGTCGGTTCAAGAGGTCCAACATGACGGGGAACGTAAACTCCGGGGTCGTCCCGCCGTACATGGAGGACCCATAGGACAGAACCATCCGCACATCGAGCCCCATGACCTCCGCGGCGCAGAGAACGGCAAGGGAATAGCCGGGGAAGGACCCGCTGGCGTTGACGGCGATCCAGTCCCCCGATACCGTTCCGGCTCGCCGCAGGTACGCCTCCACCGCGTCCGCCATCTCAGGTCGCGCGGACGCGCGCTTGTCCGCCAGGTCTCCCAGGGTGGTCGTCAGCGGGGAGAACTCCACGCCAATCAGGCCGCTTCCATCGGGATCCGCCGCCGGGTCGAACAGCCCCAGCCGGGTCCTCTCCGCCCGCAGGACGTCCTCGCACCGCCGCATGAGCTCCGCGGCCTGCCGCGCGGCGGCCGGCGAGGGGAACGACGCCAGGAGCGCCACGCAGCACAACGTCGCCCAGGCCTTTCTCGTGAGCCCGCCCCCACTTCGCCCGAAAAGGGCGGAGCGGCCCGAAGGCCGCTCCGCAAGACGTTGAACGACGTTCATGACGCCCCCGTCTACTTCTTGGGGGCCTCCTTGGAGGATCGGCGCAGGGTATCGAAGCCCACCGTCTTGTTCCACCACTCAGGATACGGCGTCGCCTTGACGTCCGTGTAGCCCAGAGCGTACTTGGAGAGCAGGCGATCTCCCAAGGACTGCCAGCGGTCGTGCCAATCCGTGGCGTGGCTGTAGGCGAAGTCCGTGATCAGGTCGATGGCGTCGTCCCGCTTGCCGTCCTTGATCAACTGCGCTGCGGCGTTCTGGATCAGCGGGGCCTGGAGGTAGAGGGGCTTCAGCTTGGCGTCGCGGGCCTTGTGGATCTCCTCGCGGGCATCCTGGTAGCGCAGGCCCGCGATCTCCTGCACGCGGGTGCAGGTCCACCAGCCGGACTTCGGGTCGTAGGGATGGAAGCGGTCGCCGATGGAGTAAAGCGGGGGCAGTGCCCTCATGATCGGCCACAGCGGCGTGATGTAGGTGGTGTCGGGCGCGCCATAGCCGTACCAACTGATGCCGCGGACCTCCTCGGGAAGGTCCCCGCGAACCTGCGCGATGTGCACGTAGCAGGTGCGCATCATGTTGATGGAGCGCTCCCAGGAGGCGTCGGGGTTCTCCTTGCTGGAGTTGGCGAAGCGGATGGGGTTCCCCCACGGGCCGGCCTGGATGCCCTGGCTCAGGTCGAAGGACGTCCCCGCGTACCAGTCGCCCTTGATCGTGAAGAGGTCCTGAACGGTGAGCTTGCGGTCCGGCTTGACGGACATCGGGTAATCGTACTCGTCCGGGCCCATCTTGAAGCTCTCCGGCGCCAGCAGGGACAGCGCGCGCCACTCGCGGCGCGTCGAGTAGAGCTCCGTCGAGGGCGAGTAGACGTCGGCCGGGCTGAAGTCCTTCTCGTTCACGTCCTTGGCCTCGATGAAGCCGTTCTTCACGGCGAAGTCCACCAGGTCCGGGCAGTACATCACGTTTTCCTTGTCCGTCAAGTCAAGGTGGCGCAGGCGGGCACGGTTGGCCGCCACGAACACCTCGTCGTCCGGCACGCGCCACGCGGCCCAGATCTTGTTGCCGTAGAACTCGATGACCCACGTCTCGTTCCCGTCCGTCAGGGGCATGGTCTCGCCGGCGTCGTACCAGCCGTACTTCTCCACCAGGTCTCCCATGATCTTGACGGCCTCGCGGGCGGAGGCGGCCCGCTCCAGCATGACGTCCTGAATGAGCCAGGCGTCGAGGGAGCCGGCAGCGTCCTTCTCCATGATCTGCTGGACCTTTTCGCTGCGCGCATCGGTCACCTGCACGCCGTTGGTGGCCTCGGCGATGGCCACTCCCTTCTCGTTCATGAAGGAATAGCGGGAGAAGAAGTAGCGGTACGTGTGCGGGACCTGCGGGATCTCGTCCAGCTGCTGCGCGTCCCCCTCATAGCCATGCGCGTCCTTGATCAGCGGGCGCATGGAGCCCTCCGGCCAGTCGGCCTCGGGAATGATGAAAAGACGGGAGTTCGCGGTGCGCGAGTCGTCGTTGTGCGTGATCATGGCGCTGCCGTCCACCGTCGCGTTCTTGCCCGCCGCGATCACCGTGCAGGCAAACGCTGCGCCCGACAACAGGCCCAGGAGCAAAAGAGCGGAAAAAAAGACCTTCAGTGCCTTGAAATTTCTTCGGTACATGGTTCTCCTCCTCCTAAAATTAAACGAATCCAACAAAAGAGCATCCCTCAACGCGCACTGCACGGCCAAGATCGGCCGGTTCGTCCCTAATTCCAGAAGACCTTCGAGGGGTCCGCCCTGGACGGATCGTGATAAAAGGCCCCCAGCCCCTTCTCCTTGACGTCCGTATAGGTCGGGAAGGAGAGGCGAAGCTCCTTCTCTGGGTCCGCCGCAAAGTCGTTCATCTGGCGAATCATGGCAAGCGTTCCGGAGAGGTGACGGCCGACGCGGTCCCACATGGGGCAGCCCACGGAGATGTCGTAGGCGCAGAACAGGAGCTCGTGCTCCGCCGCGGTCTGCAGGAATTCGTCCTTGCCCGTCATCATGAGGTCCTCCGTGATCTTTCCGGCCACGCGGTCGATAAAGGGTTCGGGGGTCTCCATCAGGATGACCAGCGCATCGCTGAAGTCCCCCACCTCGCGATGGGTCAGGCCGCGAAGGCTCTTGGGCGACGCCTCGCACTTCATGGGGAACTCGGAGTCGGTCAACTCCATCGCCGCCATCATCGCCATGTCCTGCGCCCTGTCGTGGGCCACGTAGGTCGCCACGACGGGGTACATCAGGGACGCCTCGTGGGAGTCCACAAAAAGCGTGATGTTCTCCTTGCGCGTCAACTCCATGATGGCGAAGGCAAGCTGTTCCGTGAGGTTCCCGTCCGGGCGGCCCGGAAAGGTCCGGTTCAGGTTGCGGGAGTCCGTGTAGTCCAGGTTCTGACCCGACGGGTAGTGTACGTAGGTGAACGGGTCCGGCCACTGGTCCAGCGGGGAGCTGTTGCGGTCCCCGATGCGGTAGGCCTTGGGTCCAAAGGGCGTCTCCACGTGGAGAAACTTCGGGTAAGCGTTGCCCAGCATCCCCACCGTGGACGCGCTGCGGTTCGCGTGGGGGCAGACGAAGACCCTCCCCTTCTCCACGCTGAGGTTCTCCATGATCAGGTAGGCGGAGAGGGACGTGGCCGGCTCATAGGGATGGGTTCCCCCCAGGTAGAGCATCGATCCGCCAGGGACGCCGGAGTCGAAGAGGTAGACGGGCGTGTCCATCTCCGTCCCCTTGATGGGGGGGAAGTAATCGCTCAGCATGAAGGTCCGCGTAAAGGCGTCGGAGACCACGACGGACTCCTTCATCTCGCGGAGTTCGACGAACTCCCGCCCACCCAGCCAGGCCAGCCCCAGCGCGCAGCAGAGCAGGATCAGCTGGCGCAGCTTTGCGCCGCTCTCGTAGCTCATCATGTCCGCACCCCCGCTACTTGATGTGCAGCGCGCGCAGCAGGAAGGGGATGAGCGTGTAAGCGTAGACGATGTCGTACACGATGCTCCTGCGCGTCTTGCGAGCGAACAGGCCGCGAAGCAGCAGGAGGGCGACACCCCCCGCCATGATGAAGTAGAACTGGTGGATCACCTCGTTGGCGAGGCGCAGAAAATCTTCCATCAAAAAACCTCCTTGGTCTAGTTGAAGATCAGCCACTTGAAGTCGTTTGCGTAGATCAGCATCCCCACCGCAACGAGCCCCATGAAGATGGCCGGAACCAGGATCGAGCGCAGGAAGGAGAGGTAAGAGCCCTTGTACCCCGAGACCTCGATGGCCACGCGCCCCGATATCCTGGAGGGAGGCAGACAGTCCCCCAGCGGGAAGATGAGGCTCAGAGCCGTCGCGACGATCGTGACGTTGACTCCGATGGAGTTGAAGAGGAAGATGAGGGGCGTCCCCAGGATGATGCCGCTGCTGTAGCTCAGGGCGCCCTGGGCAAAGGGCAGGACGAACGGGGCGAAGGTGTAAATCAGCCTCACGGGAAGCGTGACGAACGTGATCGCGATCAGGCCGCGCACCCCCGTTGCCGCCATGATGTTGACGAGGACCCCCACGCTGATGACCGTGGCCAACAGGGGGAACACCTGCTCCGACGTCTCGGAGAGGACTCCGCACCATCCCGAAAGGCCCAGCTTCCTGGGGGAGAGGAGCATCGCAACGGCCGTGCTGATGATGAAAATCAACGGGATTCCAAGGATCGGAATGTAGAACGCCGCGTACTTCGAGAGGACCAGGAGCAGGATCAGCACGATAAGGGGCGTCGCGATGCGGAAGGCCGTCATCCCGTCGGGAGGCACCGGCAGGGAGGCCAGGACCTCGTCCTTGGGCTTCGGCTCGCCGCCCCGCAGCAGGTAGAACACCGTGAAGACCGTGATGACGGCGATCGGAGCCAGAAGGGGCACGTCAAAACCCACGTAGGGCATGTTGGCCTGCGCGCACATCAACATGACCCACAGGTTGATGGGCGGCGCCACGGCCGCCAGCATCGAGGTGACGTAGATGAAGGCCACGATCCTCGTCTCGCGAATCCCCATAAAGCGCAGCACCGTGGCCACCATGCCGCCGACCACGAACATCGAGACGCTGCCCGCCCCCGTGAGGGCGCCGGGGATCAGCATGATGACGGCCAGGAGGAAGAAAAGCACCCACTTGTGCTCGTAGAAGCGGCCCACCATCCGGCGGACCAGCGCGTCCATGGCGCCCGTGGCGGAGTAGAAGTTGATGAAGATCGAGGCCGTGAGGAAGGTAAAGGCCACGTCGAAATACGTGAACGTCCCCTCCACGAAGAGGCGCACCGGGAACCCCAGCTTGCCGACGAGAGCCCCCACAACGGCCGTGACCACCATGGAGAGCTCGGGGGACTTGAGCTTCCAGCTCGCCAGGGCGAAGGTCACGACCATTGCGGCAAGGACTTGTGACGTTTCCGCGTACATGTCGACCCCCTCAGGCTATTTGCCGTACATCGCCTTCGCGAAGGCGTTGAGCTCCATGGCGCTCTTCAGGTAGGTGATCGGAACGTTGTGCTCCTCGGCGAACTTCGTGAACTTGCCGTCCTCGTCCCCCTCACGGTTGACGACGATGTGGCTCGCAAAGGGAAGGATCGCGTCAATGGAGCGCTCGTCCGCGCTGCCCGGCTTCCCGCGGCGCGCCTTGCCCTCGATATGGGCCGCGATGACCTGCAGGTTCAGCTCCTTCGCCTTGGCCATCAGTGCGTTCAGGCGCTCGATCTCCTGATCGATCGTGATGCCCGAAGCGCCAAGGCCCTTGGCCGATGAGCCGATCACCACGAGGACGGTCTTGTAGCCGCCGCTCTCAAGGTCCTCAGGCTTGGGCTCCGCGTTGTAGGTCAGGTCGTTCACGACGCCCGCACGGGTCACAAGAAGCCGCCCCATCTTGCCGCCAGGCCCCTGCCCCGCATTGGTGATCAGGAGGGGCTCCTGCCCCTGCGGAGGCTCCGCCCCCTCCAGCTCGGCATACGCCAATCCAGCCGTGACCAACAACAAAAGAATCGCAAGCAGACCGATTTTCTTCATTTCCAAAGAAAACCTCCTTAAAAAATTAAAGATATTTTGAAATTCCCCCCATCGCTGCGGCGAGGCGCCGCCCTGGGGAGGACGCTTCATCCGGATACCCTGCACCGACCGTCAGGTCCATTTCCGGAATTCAACGCGAAAAAGCGAAAAACGAACAAAAAACGAAATCAAAAGGACACCTTTTTATGGCTGATCTTATCGTAGTTATTATAAGGGATTCATCGGGTAAAAACGGCTTCCCGGTAAAAAATATATTTTCCAAAAAGCCGCTCCCGCAGTGAGCGCCCCGCGCTGCCTCCGCCGGGGCTTTCCTTTTTTCGCGGGGTGCGTTAAACTTCCTGCATGAATACGACTGCCCTGCGGCATGAGGAAGTCGTGGGTTCCGTCGCGGAATTTTTGACGAACGGGAGGCCTTCTGCAATGACAAAGCAGGATCGCATTTACCTCTCCCCGCCCCACATGAGCGGGGACGAGGCCGTCAGGGTGAGCGAGGCCTTCGCCTCCAACTGGATCGCCCCGCTGGGCCCTCACGTCGAGGCCTTCGAGAGGGAGGTCGCGGAGCGCGTCGGGGTGCGCGCCGCCCTGGCCACCTCGTCGGGGACGGCCGCCCTGCACCTGGCCGGCGCGCTCCTGGGCATCGGCCGTGGGGACCTCGTGCTGTGCGCCTCCTTCACCTTCGCCGCCTCCGTCGCCCCAGCCTTTCACGCCGGCGCGGAGCTCGCCTTCGTCGACTCGGAACCCGGCTCGTGGAACATGAGCCCCGACGCGCTGGAGCGGGCCTTGGCCGACTGCGAAAAAAGGGGGAAGCTGCCGAAGGCCATCATCCTGGTGGACCTCTACGGCCAGAGCTGCGACATGGATCCGCTGTTGGCGCTCTCCGCACGCTACGGCGTCCCCGTGATCGAGGACGCCGCCGAAGCGCTGGGGTCGACGTACAGGGGGCGACCCAACGGCTCCTTCGGGGCCTTCGCGGCGCTCTCCTTCAACGGGAACAAGATCATCACGACGTCCGGGGGTGGAATGCTGCTCTCCGACGACGAGGAGGCCATCGCCCGCGCGCGCTTTCTGGCGACGCAGGCGCGCGACCCCGCGCCCTGGTACCAGCACTCCACGCTGGGCTGGAACTACCGTCTCAGCAACGTGCTGGCCGGCATCGGCCGCGGGCAGCTGGCGCACCTGGACGAACGGATCGCGGCCAGGCGCCGGATATTCGATCGCTACGTCGAGGCGCTGGGCGACGTTCCGGGCCTCTCCTTCATGTCGGAGCCGTCCTGGAGCCGCAGCAACCGCTGGCTCTCCACCGTCGTCCTGACGGACCGCGTCAAGGCCTCCCCGCTCTCCGTGCTGGAGCACCTCGAGTCTCTAAACATTGAGGGGCGGCCCCTCTGGAAGCCCATGCACCTTCAGCCCGTCTTCAAGGGGGCGGACTACTGGCCCTGCGAGACGGGACGGGACGTGTCGAAGGACCTGTTCGAGCGCGGCCTGTGCCTGCCCTCCGGCACAACCATGACGGAGGAGCAGCAGGACCGCGTCATCGCCGCCGTCCGGGAGGCCGTCGGCGCGCCGAAGGTCGTCGCCGTCTAGCCCGATGCTCAAACGCCTTCTGGACGTCGCCGGGGCCGCACTGGGGCTCGTCCTCCTCTCCCCCGTCATGCTGGCCGTCGCGGTCTGCGTGCGGCGGCGCATGGGGTCCCCCGCCGTCTTCGTGCAGACGCGAGCCGGGCGCGGAGGCAGGCCCTTCGCCCTCTACAAGTTCCGCTCCATGACGGACGAGCGCGGCCCCGACGGGAACCTCCTGCCGGACGCGGAGCGCCTGACGCCCTTTGGGCGGTTCCTGCGCCGCACGAGCCTGGACGAGCTGCCTCAGCTCTGGAACGTCCTGCGGGGCGACATGAGCCTCGTCGGGCCCCGCCCGCTCCTGACGCAGTACGTGCCGCTCTACGACGCCCGGCAACGAAAGCGCCTCGACGTCAGGCCGGGCATCACGGGCTGGGCGCAGGTCAACGGGCGCAACGCGCTCTCGTGGCCCGCGAAGTTCGAGTTGGACGTCTGGTACGTGGAGCACCGCTCGACGGGGCTGGACCTGAAGATCATCCTGCTCACCATAAAAAAGGTGCTGGCACGCGAGGGCATCGCCGCGTCGGGCGAGGCCACCATGCCGCCGTTCGAGGGAAACGGGCCTGCCCCTGAGGACAGCACTCAAAACAAAGGAGCATGAGAGAATGAACTCTTTGAAGGAAGCGCAGGGCCCCCTGGGGGACGCTCCATGAGGACGTGCGTCCTGCACGGCGCGAGGATCGGCGGCGTCGCCGCCTGCGTGCCCAGGGACAGGGTGGACAACGGGACTGCGGGCGCGGAACTCTTTGGCTCCCGCCTCGCCGACACCATCAGGGTGACCGGCATCCGGGAGCGCCGCGTCGCGCCTCCGGGCGTTACGTCCCTGGACCTCTCCGTCGCGGCGGGGAAGCGGCTCCTCGACGCTGCGGCCCTGGACCCTGCTACGGTGGGCGGCGTGATCTTCGTCACGCAGACGCCGGACCACGACATGCCCAACAACTCGTCGCGCGCGGCGCACCTCTTGGGCCTGCCGAAGGACTGCTCCGCGGTGGACACAAACTTCGGCTGTTCGGGGTACGTCTACGGGCTGTGGCTGGCGGGGCTCATGGCGCGCTCCCTCGCCGCCCCGGTTCTCCTGCTGGACGGGGAGACGCAGTCGCGCTGCACCTCGCCCAGGGACCGCTCGACGGCCCTGATCTTCGGAGACGCAGGCTCCGCGACGCTCGTCCTGCCGGACGAAGGGGCCGCGCCCTGGCACTTCGGCTTCCTGACGGACGGCTCGAAACACGAGGTCCTCATCATCCCGGAGGGTCGTTCCCGACAGCCCTTCAACGAACGGTCCCTGGAATACCGGGAATGGCCGGACGGCAGCGTCCGGCGCCCCATCGACATCCGCATGGACGGCATGGCCGTGTTCGACTTCGTGGTGCGGAACGTCCCAGGATGCCTCAAGGCCCTGTTGTCCGGCGCGGGCTGCTCCGCCTCGGAGGTGGACCTTCTGCTCCTGCACCAGGCCAACCTGTTCATGATCCAGCAGACGGCAAAGCTGCTCAACGTCCCGCTGGAGAGGATGCCTGTGAGCCTCGACCGTTACGGCAACTCAAGCTCCGCCACCATCCCCGTGACGGTATGCTCCGAGGCGGCGCAGCAGGTGGCGGGCCGGGCGAACCGCGCCCTGTTGGCCGGCTTCGGGGCCGGGCTCTCCATCGCAGCGGCCCTGATCGACCTGGGGCCCTGCGTCTGCCCGCCCCTCATCGAATACGACGAGGGCTCGATGGCATAACCCCTTATATTATTTTTTTTAATGGAGGTTCTTTTAAGAATGACGAACGAGGAAAAGCTGGCGCTCCTGATCGAGACCATCGAGGCCGACCCGAAGGACGTGAGGCCCGACACCCTGCTGGAGACGCTGGACTGCTGGGACTCCCTCAGCAAGCTCTCCGTGCTGGCGATGTTCACCGCGCGCTTCAATCGCGACGTTGGCGTTGACGCCGTCCGGGGCTTCAGGACGGTGGACGACGTCCTGAAGGAAATGCACGAGTAGATGAGCGCCCTTCAGGACACCCAACCCGGAATCGAGGCCATCGAGTACTGGCTTCCGGCCCAGGTCGTCACCAACGAGGACCTGGCGCGGGAATTTTGCGACTGGGACCCGCAAAAGGCCTGGCGGGCGACCGGCATTCGCGAGAGGCGCGTTGGGCCGGAACCCGCTTCGGACATGGCCGTACAGGCCGCAGAAAAGCTCTTCTCGCTTCACTCCGTGGACCGCAGCTCCATCGACTTCCTCCTGCTGGTTACGCAAAGCCGGGACTATCCCATGCCGGCCACCGCCTGCATCGTACAAGACAAGCTGGGCCTCCCGACGTCCTGCGGGGCCTTGGACCTCACGCTGGGCTGTTCGGGCTACGTCTACGGCCTTTTCATGGCCAAGGCGCTGTTGGCCTCTGGCGGCTGCCGCCGCGTCCTCCTGCTCACGGTGGAAAAGATATCGCACCTGCACCCCGCCGACCGAAGCACGCGCGTCCTCCTCGGCGAGGGGGCCTCCGCGACGCTGCTCTCCGCGTCGGACCCCATCGCCTCCATCGGAAACTTCGACCTCGGGACGGATGGCCGTGGGTACGCCAACCTCTTCGTCCCCGCCGGAGGCACCGCCCTTCCCCACTCCCCGGAGACGGCACGCTCCATTGCGGACCCGGCGGGAAACGTCCGCAGCCAGGACACGCTCTTTATGGACGGCATGGAGATATTCAGCTTCTCCGTGCGGGAAGCGCCGAAGACCTTCAGGGCCGCCCTGGAGAAGAACGGAATGACCAAGGAGGACGTCGCCCTGTTCGTCTTTCATCAGGCGAACCGCATGATCCTGGAGACGCTGCGGGCCAAACTGGACATCGACCCAAGTCGCTTCTGCATCGACCTCGAGCGCGTGGGCAACACCTCGTCCAGCTCCATCCCCATCGCCCTGCGGGACCGCATGGACGCGCTGAGGCCCGGAGACAACGTCCTGCTGTGCGGCTTCGGCATCGGATACTCCTGGGGGAGCACCGTATTGAAATGGAGGCGTTCTCATGACTGATCCCTTCGCTCTGGAGGGGCATCTCATCCTCGTGACCGGCGCGTCCTCCGGCATCGGGCGCTGCGTCGCGATACGGGCCGCCCAACGGGGGGCAAAGCTCATCCTGACCGGCCGCGACGAGGCGCGGCTCGCTGAAACCGCCAGCCGGCTCGACGGCGAGGGGCACCGGTGGGTCCCGCTCGACCTGAGCCGGAGGGAGGGCCTTGAGCCGGCCATCGCCGAGGCCCTCGGCGGCACACCCCCTCTGTCGGGCTTTGTGCACAGCGCAGGCGTTGCGCCGACGGTCCTGCTCCGCGACCTGAGCGCCGAAGCCGCGGAGGAGCTGATGCGCGTCAACTGGCTGTCCTTCATGGCGCTGGCCAGGGCGATCTGCCGGCGCGGGCGCTACGCTCCCGAAATGAGCGTCGTTGCCGTGGCCTCCATCTCCGCGACGGCAGGACAGACGGGGCTCAGCGCCTACTGCGCCACAAAGGGCGCCCTCATCGCCGCCGTCCGATCGCTGGCCGCGGAGTACGCCCCGCGGGGGATCCGCTTCAACTGCGTGTCCCCCGCCCCCGTAGACACCCCCATGCAGCACGCCACCCGCGAACGGCTGGGCGACGGGTGGTATCAAAAGGAGGTGCTGGACAGGGCGAAGCTCGGCACGCTGGCCCCCGAAGACGTGGCGGACCCCATCCTCTTCCTCCTGTCCGACGCCAGCCGTCGCATCACGGGCGTCAACCTGACGATAGACGGCGGCTGGTCCTTCGCCTGACGCCGCGGGCCTCGCGCCCCGAACGGACCGGCCCCTTCAAATCGGGGGCCGCGTGATAAAATAGAGCCGGGTCGAGGCCCGTGGCGCGACGCCGCGCCTGCGGTCCGCAGGACAGCCTCGACAGGGCCGTGCGCCGCCCTTGCCGCGTTTGGGGCGCGCTTTAGCGTTGATGTTTGTGAAAGGAGTGAGCGCAGGATGAGCCTGAGTGAAAAGAGCTGGGCGTTTGTGGCGGGGCTCGCTGCCGGCATCGGAGCCGCCTGTTTTGTCAAGAGCAAAGCCGGCCGCGCTGCGGCCGTGGCCGTGGCCGCCAAGGGGATGAAGCTGAAGGAGCAGGTGGCCGGCTTCGCCGAACGCGCGAAGGAGAGCCTGGAGGACATCGCCGCCCTGGCCGCCCTGGTCCCCCAGGGCGTCGACTCCGC
>ERZ772967.2584-NODE-2584-length-11545-cov-3.742037_pt1 | contig 11545 bp, 3 predicted proteins | sample MGYA00511677_ERZ772967 | MGnify/ENA primary metagenome ERZ772967 (study PRJEB29015, sample SAMEA2737931) | human oral metagenome | biome: human oral; feature: human-associated habitat; material: dental | place: China | collected 2146 ...
TTGTTTCAGGAATATAAATTTCTAGATTCAATCTTTTTGAAAAACTGGCTTCCATAACAATGGTTTGTTTTGGACAAAAAATATACACTAATTTGTAGAAAGAATACAAGAAATTTCTTGACCTCCATCCTTTTGCTGTGATATATTGTTCTCGTTCTATTTTTTCGCAGTATTTAAGGAGGTAAAAGGTGAGAGAGCAATGGGGAAGTAAATTGGGCTTTATATTGGCAGCTATAGGTTCTGCCGTAGGCCTTGGCAATATATGGAGGTTTCCGTATACTGCCGCATCAAACGGAGGGGGAGCATTCATTCTGCCATATTTATTTGCAATCATTACGGCAGGTATCCCTATTCTGATCTTGGAATACACTATAGGTAAGACTTATAGGGGAGGAGCGCCGGTAGCGCTTGCAAGGATCAACAGTAAATTTGAATGGCTTGGCTGGATCCAAGTAATGGTATCATTCGTAATAGCTGTGTATTATTTTGCAATAGTTGTATGGGTAACGAGTTACATCGGATTTTCCTTCGGACAGCAGTGGGGCAATGATCCGACATCCTTCTTTACTGGAAAATTCTTAAACATGACAGACTCAGCTCATAATTTCGGCGGTATACAGACGCATCTCTTGTTGCCGTTTGCACTTGTTTGGGTGCTTGTTGCTATAATCCTCTACAGAGGTGTCAGCAAGGGTATAGAGCTTGCATGCAAGATATGTATGCCGATACTTTTAGTGTTTACCATATTGCTTGTAATAAGGGGAATCACCCTTCCTGGAGCAGCTCAGGGGCTTGATTATCTGTTCTCGCCAAACTGGGATGCACTTAAGAAGTCGGATGTTTGGATAGCCGCCTATTCACAGGTGTTCTATAGCTTGTCGATAGCGTTTGCGATAATGATATCCTACGCAAGTTATCTGCCGAAAAAGACAGACGTTGTAAACAGCGCCTTCCTCACGGCTACAGCGAATCACGGTTATGAGTTGTTCATAGCGATAGGTGTGTTCGGCATAATGGGATATATGTCCGTTCAGCAGGGAGTTCCTGTTAACGAAGTTGCAGGTAGCGGCGGTATAGGGCTTGCGTTCATGACATTCCCTACAGCTATAAGTGAGCTTCCGGCGCTCAATACGGTATTCGGAGTAATATTCTTCGGTACGTTATTTACAGCGGGAGTTACATCATTAATATCGATATTCCAAGCCGTTATAGCGGGTATTCAGGATAAGTTCGACATAGAGCATAAGAAGGCGACTACGCTTATCTTAGTTCCGTCCTTCTTACTAAGTTTCTTGTTTATAACGGGCGCAGGGCTTAGCATACTCGACATCGTGGATGCGTTTATAAATCAGATAGGCGTTGCTCTTGGCGGATTTATCGAGGTAATATTGATAGGTTGGTTCTTTAATATAGAAAAGATCCGAAGCTATGCAAATGAGTATTCGAATTTCAGTGTAGGTAAATGGTGGGCGCTTTGTCTTAAAATAGTTACGGTGCTAGTGCTTGGCGTAATGCTTATATTAAACACGAAGACGCTCGTTACTGAAGGCTACGGCAAGTATGAGATGTTTGACATAAAGGTGTTCGGTTGGGGAGCGCTTGCGCTAGTATTCTTGGCTGCGGCACTTCTTACAGGGCTTAAGGGCAAGAGTGGCTATAAGGATCAGCCGGACGAAGGTGTTCAGCTTGCAGATGAAGAGGTATAGTGGCTAAATAATAAGCCCGAATGTGAAAGCGATATTTCATTCGCTACATAAGCAACATAATTAGAAGATATAGTAATGTATTAATAAGGAGGAAATATGAGTACCGGAGCAATCGTAATGCTTGTAATAGGCGGCGGAGGCCTTTGGGGCGGCTGCATAGTGTTTTCAATACTTGCATACAAGCATCACAGAAAACAAAGCAAAGCGCCGTGCAAGATGTGCGCAGGAGATGATAAATAGCAAGTCTAAACTCAAGTTTTCGGTTTAGATTTATCGCTGCAAAACGGTTTTTCATGAGTTTCTGTCACATATGTTTGATTATACTAGAAAACTTTTAGCATATTAGAGCTTGTAAAATTGTTTCTTAAAAGCTTCATATGGTACAATGATAAGGATTGATAAAAAACATATCATATGTAAAATTATGAGGAGAAAAATGATGAGGAACTTTAAACTGATAGTGAATAAAAAAGCTCTAAAGGATGTAGTCTATAAGGTAACTGCATGTATACTTTGCATTATGATGGTAGCAGCAGTTATGACGCCGAGTTTTGCAGCAAACAGTAAAGCTACGAATGCTTCTTTAAAAAGTAAATCGATAGTTTCACTAAAGCAAACAAAATGGTCCACGAAGACCAGACTTTCTAAAAGTACTAAAAAACATTTAAAGGATACTAAAATATATAATTTAAATTCATCTAACAATATAAGAGCTATGATGGGGAGCGACGGTAATTTGGTTGTTAGAGTGAAGAATTTTGATGGTGATAGAAATATTGAACGCCAAAAGTGGATAGATATGGTAAAGGCATTGGGCGGTAAAGGTTTAAATTGGGCAAAAACTAAATTTGCAGGAAAAATGATAATTGCTGATGAAGTATATTTGCCAGAGGATAGTTCGCATATATTCTATTGTTATACGGGGGCTTTAGAAGCAGCCGATAACTTTAACACGACAAATGTAACCAATATGGAGATGATGTTCAAAAGCTCCAAGATTGAAAAAGTCGATCTTAGTAAGTGGGATGTTAGTAAGGTTAAAAGTAGCGGCTGGATGTTTAATGAATGCGATAAGTTAGAATATATAAAAACACCTAAAGGTCTTGAGACACACGTGTTAGGGGTTAGCAAGGAGTATAAGGTTGTAAGGCTTAAAAAAGGATCAATGGCTGAAGTAGAGTATGAGACCAGATATTTCAATACAGAGTTTAAAATTAATGCCGGCCGTGATAAAGAAGCAACATATGACATATATCGTAAGGATAAGTATGCAGGTATCATTTTTAATCATAACTTAGGCGATAAGCCGGCGTTTAGAGATCATGCGATTGTAGAAAAAGGCAAAAGCATAAAGGATTCAGGAGATGAATTACCCGCAATAAATCCTAAGAAAGAAGGAAGTGTATTTCTTGGTTGGGCAAAGAATCTAGCATCCGTTGTACCCGACTTTGATGAAAATAGTGCTGTAGATAATGATATTACTGTGCATGCAATGTGGAGTGATTTTCCGTTAAATATCCAAGAGAATGTGAGGGCTAAAGTGGGTAACGACGGCAACATGACTATTAGCATTGCAGATATAACAGGTGATAGAAGCATAGAACGCCAGATGTGGTTTGATATGATAAGAGCACTAGGAGGCATGTATTTAAGTTGGGGAAATTCGACTTTTAAGGGAAATATAAAAATTGGCGGTGAAGTATATTTGCCAGCGGACAGTTCGAAAACATTTCATTATTTTAAAGGGAATTTAACGGACATTGATAAATTTAACACTTCAAAAGTAACCGATATGCAACAAATGTTTAAAGATAGCGAAATTAAAAAAGCAAATATTTGCACATGGGATGTTGGTAAGGTTACAAAAAGTGCTAAAATGTTCGAAAAATGCAAAAAAATAGAATATATTAAAACTCCTGTAGGACTTAAAACAAGCGTGTCAGGTGTTGATAAAGATTTTAAGGTAGTAAAGCTTAAAAAAGGAAGTGAAGCTTCAGTAGAGCATGAATCTAAAAATTTAAATTCAGAATTTGATATAAATCCAAGTGGAGATAAAGAGGCATCATATAATATATATCGCAAGGATAAGTATGTAGGTGTAACGTTTGATAAAAATGATGCAGACACGTCGGCGTTTAGAAATCATGAAATTGTAGAAAAAGGGAAAAGCATAAAGGATTCAAAGGGTAGACTACCTGATGTTACGCCTGTGAAAGCAAGACACGTATTCCTTGGCTGGGCAAAAAGTAAAACGGCGAGCGTGCCTGATTTTGATGAGAATACTACTATAAACGGCGATGTCACAGTATATCCTGTGTGGAAATTCTATTATCCGTTAAATGGTACCGGCAATGTGCAGGCTAGGAAAGAGAGCGACGGCAATATAACTATAAATGTAAAAAAATCAGTAGGTGATAGAAGAATAGAGCGTAGGAATTGGATAGATATGGTGAGTGAATTAGGAGGTGAAGATTTAAGTTGGGGAGGTTCATCATTTACAGGAAATATACAAATTGACAGTGAGGTGAATTTACCGGAAGACAGTTCAAAGCTATTTTACGGGTTTAAAGGTAATTTAATAGGAGCTGATAAATTCAATATTTCAAAGGTAATTGATATGAGCCTTATGTTTGCGGATGCAAAGCTTGTAAATCCTGATGTATCTAAGTGGAATGTATCGGATGTGACGAACATGAACGCAATGTTTTCCGGAGCAACATCAGCAAACCCCAATGTATTTAATTGGAACGTATCAAATGTGCGGAATATGAAAGGGATGTTTAAAGGGAGTGCTGTTAAATCAGTAAACTTAAGTAATTGGAAACTTAATCAGGAATTGAAAACCAGCAATGATAAAATGCAATATATGTTTGAAGGTTGCACAAATTTGGAATATTTAAAGACTTCTGAGGGGTTAAGAACGGACATAAGCGGAATGAATAGTGACTTTAAGATAATAAGATTGAGAAAAGGGAGTCCAGCGCTTGTAGAAGAGGATAGCCGAAATCTTAATGAAAAATATGAAATAAATAAAGAAAATGATGGTAATATAATATATCACGTTTATAAAAAGGATAAATACGCAGGAGTGATTTTTGATAAAAACGACGGAGATGAGGAAGGCTGGATAAATCATGAAATAGCAGATAAGGGTAAGACGATAAAGAGTAGTAGCGGCAGTCTTCCTACGAAAAATCCTATAAAGGAAGGTAATAAATTTTTAGGATGGATTAGAGATAAAAATGCTATTAGGCCTGATTTTGATGAAAATACTATGATAAACGGTGATATCACCGTTTACTCCGCATGGCAGAGATTTGACTTTACCTTAAATGGTGCAGGAAATGTAAAGGCAAAGATAGGCACTGACGGCAATATGACCATAAGTGCAGTAGATCCGGCAGGTGATAAAAATATAGAACGTGAAAAATGGATAGACATGGTAGTGGCAACAGGGGGCAGGAATTTAAATTGGGGGAATTCATCATTTACAGGCAATATTAAAATTGATAATGAAGTGAGTCTTCCGGAAGACAGCTCGAAGTTGTTTTATGGTTTTAAAGGCAATTTAATAGGAACTGATAAATTTAATACATCAAAAGTAACCAATATGGGTTCCATGTTTGAAGCTGCACCGTCAGCAAACCCCGATGTGTCGGACTGGGACACATCAAATGTAACAAATATGGGACGCATGTTTATGGGGAGTGTGTTTTTGGGCGCAACATCGGCAAATCCTGATGTATCGAAGTGGGAGACGGCAAACGTAACTGATATGAGTTATATGTTTTATCGCGCGACATCGGCAAACCCTAAGGTAGCGAACTGGAATGTCTCAAAGGTAACTAACATGAAAAGTATGTTCAGCGGTGCAACATCAGCAAACCCCGATGTAGCGAAGTGGACCGTGTCAAGTGTAACGGACATGAGTAGTATGTTTAACGGGGCAACATCAGCAAATCCTAATGTATCAAACTGGGATACAGCAAATGTAACAAAAACAGATGTTATGTTTGGCGGTGCAAAGTCGGCAAGTCCGGATGTGTCGAAGTGGAATATGATAAAGGTTACCGATTTGAGGCATATGTTTGCAGGAGCAATATTGGCTAATCCCGACGTTTCAAACTGGGACACATCAAACGTGATCGATATGAGTTATATGTTCGAAGGGAGTGGAATTAGAGATGCGGACCTCAGTAAGTGGGACATCGGCAAAGTTACAGAAAGCGACAGGATGTTTGATAAATGCGATAGATTGGAATATGTTAAGACTCCTATAGGACTTAAGACACGTGCATCAGGGGTCAATAGGAATTTTAAGGTAGTAAAGCTAAAAAGTGGATCGGAGGCTACAGTTGAACATGAATCCGTAAATTTAAATTCAAGTTTTACTGTTAATGGCAATGGTGATAAAGATACAGCATATAATATTTATTGTAAAGATACGCATGTGGGCATAACGTTTGATAAAAACGGCGGAGATACGTCAGCTTTTAGAAACCATGAGATCGCAGGGAAGGGCAAAAGCATAAAGGATTCTAAAGGCAGTTTACCTGAAATCGAGCCTCAGAGAATAGGTTATAGATTCACAGGGTGGGCTAAGAGCAAAACGGCCGCTGTGCCCGGATACGACTCAGGCAGTCCTGTATATTCAGACAAAACGGTATATGCGGTGTATGAAGATATGAATGAAGTTACAAAGGTAACAATCAAGTACACTGATGTAGGCATGGATGAGGATGAAGTCATAGAAGATGTACCTGTTGGAAAGCCTATCGGGAGCAAGCTTGACGGGCATGAAAGATATAGAGAAGGTTATAGGTTCCTCGGATATTCCAAGATGCAAAATGCTGATAAACCTAACTTCTTCAAAAAGAGTATAGTAACTGATGGTTTAGTGCTATATCCTGTATATAGGAAAACAGTAACAGTAGATAAGGTGAAGGTAGCATTCAGGCTAAATAATGGAACGGATGAAAGCCTTAAGACAGAAGAGGTTAATAGGCACGAGTCACTGGGCGATAAAATGCCTACTAAGGATAAGGTAGCTGAAAGAGATGGATACTTATTCATAGGATGGGCTAAGAGCAAGACTGCTAAGCATCCTGACTTCTTTAGAGGCACAACGGTTAAGGGCGATATGACGGTATATGCCGTATGGAAGAGTTTATATGATGAAAAGCTGGGGCAACCTGAGCTTAAGGTATCTGCTAAGGCTAAGGGATATGAGCTTACAATAACCCCTCCAAAGGCAAACCTACACACAGGCTTTGATATCTTTAGAGGCGAAACTAAGGACTTTAAGCCAAGTAAGGATAACAAGATAGCAATGCTCGACAGAGATGAGCTAAAATACCATGACGATAAGGCGGATAACGTTAAGGCATACTACTATGCGGTAAGAGCTATAGATGCAGACGGCAGCTATAACGGCACTAAGGTTATATTTGTAGGTGAGCTGTCTGATAAGGTGCTTGCAGCTCCGCTACCTAAGGATAAGGGCGTAACGGCTACCGTAGCAGGTAAGGGAGCAGTTGACCTTGAGTTTAACAAGACTATAGCTGCTACTAAATATAAGGTTACTGTAACAGTGCCGTATGATAAGAAGTTTGAGGCTAAGACATATGAAGTGGAAGCAGGTAAGCTAAAAGCTCTAGGTGCAAACAAGGTTAAGTCAAGCATAACAGGGCTTCCTATGGGTAAATTCCTCTCATTTAAGCTTGAGGCGCAGGAAGCTGACAATACTACATTGGTTGAATACGGTAACAGCTTTGCATTCATGCTCGGAGCACCTGATAAGTTTACTGCAAAGGTAAACAAGAAGCGAGTGCTTAACATCAAGTTCAAGGCTATGAAGGGCGTAAGCGGATATGAAGCCAAGATAGTTATAAACGGTAAGGTTAAGACTATAAAGATAAAGAAGGGCAAGGGTAAGCTTAAGAAATTTATGGTAGGAAGCATTAAGCTGCCTAAAAAGAAGGACAGATATGTATTTACCTTTAGGGTATTTAAGAGCATAGGTAAGCTAAAGTACTATGGGCAGACAATAACGAAGACGTTTAAATAAAAACTATTTAGACGGAATATTCTTTAGGTGATTTGTCGGTTAGACGATAAATAAGACGTTTAAATAGCGGCTAATAAATTAAGGGGAAACTGCAGGGAGGCAGAAATGAAGAGCTTTAATTCGAGCAATAAAAACACAGGAGAGGCAGGTATAGCATATAGGGCGTGCGTATGGATACTCAGCATAATGTTGGTAGTAACGGGCATGGCGCCGAGCTTTGCAAGCAATGCAAAGGCAGGAAACGGTGAGGTATCTGGAGCTACCAAGGTAGCAACTAAGACTACTGGAGCAAGTAAAGCTTCTGAGAAAGATATTGCTAAAAAGGATGCGGATTTTAAAAATAAGTCTGCAGATTCTAAAGCTAAATCCGTAAATTCTAAAGAAAAAGCAAACATTTTTAGACCCCAGATAATAACAAAAAAACAGGTAATAGCGCTTAAAAAACAAGCAACAGCTAGTGCGCAGAATGCTGTGTACAGTTTCTATTCTTCATATTACAAAAATCTCCGAAGGAGTTCTTCTAATTCTCAAAATCCGAAATCAAAGATAAATTCCAATACTTCCTTAAAAAGTAAAGTGGCAAGCTCAATACAACAGAGAGCACGCTCTTTAAAACTTCAGAAGATAAAGGAAGGTAAAAGGGTTTCAAAGGATGGTGAAGGAAAGAAGGATAAATTTAATAAAAGAGGTGATAGGACGTTTGATTTAAACTCATCCGGGAATGTGAAGGCTGAAGTTGACGATGAAGGTAATGGGACCATAACAATAGGAGTCTTGAATTCAGCCGATGACAGAAATATAGAGCGAGAGAAGTGGATAGCTATGGTTAAGGCATTAGGTGGTGAAAATTTAAATTGGAAACAGTCATCATTTAAAGGAAATATACACGTTGCAAGCGAAGTGTATTTGCCGGAGGACAGCTCAAATATGTTTCGATGGTTTCAAGGGAACGTAATAGGAGCTGATAAACTTAATACATCAAAAGTAAATAATATGAATTATATGTTTGCTGATGCGCCGTTAGTAAATCCGGATGTATCGAATTGGGATATTTCAAAAGTAAAGCATGTGAGTTGTTTGTTTGCCTTTGCAAGATCAGCAAATCCGGATGTATCAAAATGGAATGTATCAAATCTAACCAGTACGCAGATGATATTTCAAGGAGCGACATCAGCAAACCCTGATGTATCAGATTGGAACGTGTCAAACGTAGTTAACATGTGGGGTATGTTTGAAAATGCAACATCAGCGAATCCTGATGTGTCGAAATGGAAGGTATCAAAAGTGACTCTATTTTGGAGTATGTTTCAAGGAGCAACATCTGCAAAGCCTGATGTATCAAAGTGGGATGTGTCAAGTGCAACGAATATACAAAAAATGTTTGAAGGGGCAACTTCTGCAAATCCCGATGTGTCAAAATGGAAAACTTCAAATGTAACTACCATGCGTATGATGTTTAAGGGAGCAACATCAGCAAATCCCCATGTATCAAACTGGGATGTCTCAAAAGTGAATGATATGACCGAAATGTTCGTGGGCAGTGGAATTGGAGAAGTAGATTTAAGGCGATGGGATATGAGGAGTGCTCCGGGATGTTACAACATGTTTTTAAGGTGTAATAACTTAGAATTCATCAAAACACCTAGAGGATTTAAGACAAATAGTGTACAAGCATGGAGAGTTCATAGCCATTTTAAGGTGGTAAGACTTAAAAAAGGTAAAGAAGCTGAAGTTGAGCATGAGTCTGCAGATTTAAACATAGGTCTTGGCGGCCTTGATATTAATTCTAGTGGTGACAAAGATACGGCATATAATATCTACCGTAAATACAAATATGCAGGTGTGACCTTTGATAAAAATAATGCAGACACGTCAGCATTTAGAAACCATGAGATCGTAGAAAAAGGCAAGAGTATAAAGGATGCAAAGGTAGAATTACCTAAAGAGTTACCTGAAATGGAAAAACATAAATGTTTTGGTTGGGCTAAGAGCAAAACGGCAGCCGTGCCTGATTTTGATGAAAATACTATTGTAAGTAGTGATACTAATGTATATGCTGTGATGAGGAAGAATCTTTTTTCGCTAAACAGTGCGGATAATGTAAGGACTAAAATAGGTAACGATGGTAATATGACTATAAGTGTAGAAGATTTAACTGATGATAGAAACATAGAACGAGATAAATGGATAGATATGGTGAAGGAATTAGGAGGAGCGGAGAATTTAGACTGGGAAAATTCAATATTTACAGGAAACATAAAAGTTGATAATGAGGTATATTTACCTGAGCTTTGTACGTATATGTTTTTAAGGTTTAAGGGGAATTTAATAGGAGCCGATAAACTAAATACATCTAAGGTTACCGATATGAGAAGCATGTTTATGGGTGCAAAATCAGTAAATCCCGATGTGTCTAACTGGGACATGTCAAAAGTAACTCGTATATGGAGCATGTTTGACGGGGCGGAATCAGCAAACCCTGACGTATCAAAATGGAATACATCAAAGGTAGTTGATATGGATGAAGTGTTTAAAGGAGCAAGATCAGCAAATCCCGATGTGTCAAATTGGGACGTATCGAAGGCGCGGGATATGAGCGGATTGTTTAAAGGAAGCGCTGTTAAAACGGTAAACTTAAGTAAATGGGAAGTTGATACGTCGGTTACAGCTGATAAAAACAAAACGAAGGATATGTTTGAAAGCTGCGCAAATTTGGAATATTTAAAAACTCCTGAAGGATTAAAAACGAATGTAAGCGGAGCTGATGGCGATTTTAAAATAGTAAGGCTGAAAAAGGGAAGCGCAGCGGTTACGGAAGAAAACGGCAAGAACCTCAATGATAAATATGAAATAAATAAGGCCGGCGGCTATGCAATATATCATATTTACAAAAAGGATAAGTATGCAGGTGTAGTGTTTGATAAAAACGGCGGAGATGAAGAAGGCTGGATAAATCATGAAATAGCATATAAGGGTGAGACGATAAAGGCTAGCAACGGCAGTTTACCTATGAAAAATCCTACAAAGGAAGGCAGTAAATTTTTAGGTTGGGCTACAGGTAAAAATGCTGACAAACCTGACTTTGATGAAAATACTACGGTAAGCAGTGATATTACCGTATATTCTGCATGGAAGGGATTTGAGTTTTCTTTAAATAGCGCAGGAAATGTAAAGGCAAAGATAGGCATTGACGGTAATATGACCATAAGTGCAGTAGATCCTGTAGGTGATAAAAACATAGAACGTGAGAAGTGGATGGATATGGTAAAGGACACAGGAGGCAAGAATTTAAACTGGGGAAGTTCATCATTTACAGGAAATATTATAGTTAATGACGAGGTATATTTACCGAAGGATAGCTCGCTCATGTTCAATTATTTTAAGGGTAATTTAATAGGAGCTGAAAAACTCAATACATCAAAGGTAACCAATATGAGGAGTATGTTCGGCGGAGCCACATCAGTAAATCCTGATGTATCGAAGTGGGACACAGCAAAGGTGGTTAATATGAGCGCAATGTTTCAAGGCGCAACATCAGCTGACCCTGATGTATCGAAGTGGGACACAGCAAATGTAACAAATATGAGCTACATGATGGCAGGTACGGTATCAGCAAACCCTAATGTTTCTGATTGGAATACGCTTAAAGTCGTAACAATGTTCGGCATGTTCGAAAATGCAAAGGCGGCAAACCCCGATGTATCGAAATGGAAAACGTCAAGCGCAACTAATATGAGCGCGGTATTTAAAGGAGCTACATCGGCAAATCCCG
>ERZ772967.2585-NODE-2585-length-11543-cov-3.254875_pt1 | contig 11543 bp, 10 predicted proteins | sample MGYA00511677_ERZ772967 | MGnify/ENA primary metagenome ERZ772967 (study PRJEB29015, sample SAMEA2737931) | human oral metagenome | biome: human oral; feature: human-associated habitat; material: dental | place: China | collected 2146 ...
ATATCATGATTCCTTCACTTACCCTGACCTTTTTTGACTGGGGTCCATGTCGATACGCGGTCCAGTGACCGAGTATCGACGCCGACGGGCGACCGCCTTCCGCGAGGCTGATTGAGCCTCGTGGGGTGCGTCGATCGCTTATGGTGCGGGGAAGGGGACTTGAACCCCTACGCCACAAGGGCGCCAGATCCTAAGTCTGGTGCGTCTGCCGTTCCGCCACCCCCGCACTTTTCCGCCCGCCCCGATATTCTATCACGCCGCATCGCGCCTGCGCAGGATCGGGTACGGCGCGGGGAAGAGGGACGGGCCAAAGGCTCGTGTCAATATGAAAAATAAGCGGGCCCCTGAGTTGAAAGCGTTTTCAGAAGGAGATACCCACGGTCCCGTATCTCCAGAATATAGACCTGACGGCGGCGGGGCCGGTGAAGCTCGGGGTTCACGTCGAGTACCTGATTGCCGAAGGGAATCCGCTCGGCCCGGCCCAGACGGTCCAGCAGCGCCGGGCGGTCCAGGCTCTCCAAAGGGCCCGGCAGTGCGCTCAGCCCCTGGATCAGCCATTGGGCCAGGGCATCGGCACGGCCTGCTGCGACGGAGTCCGGGACCTGGAGGGTCCGGGTGTTCCACAGGTGTCGCTTGAGCTCCTGAAAGCCGCCGTGTTTTTCCAGAAAAAGGTTCTGGTCGGCGAAGACCATCCCATGGAAGGACAAAAACGACTCGTCCGGCCTGCCGCAGTGCCACAGCCTCCAGGGCGTGAGGGTGCGCATGAAGGTGCGCCACATCTCCTTGGAGGCCATGTTGCCCATGAACGCGACCAGGACGCCCTGCCCGGAACTCTCGACCTCCTCCGCAAGAAGGGCGAATGTGTCGGTCACCGAGGCGTCCACCCAGTAGGGCATGGGCATGAATCCGGCGTCGAACAGGAGCGATTGGCACAGCTTCGCCTCACGCTCCTGATGGACCGTGAAGCGGCTTCCCATGAGGGCCAGGCGGTCCTGCGAAGTGAGCGTTTCGACGGCGTAGGCGGCCAGGGCCTCGCTCCTGTAGTCGCGGAAAAGGTCGAGGCCGAAGACGAAGGGCAGGAGCCGGCCGTCAGCCCGGTGGAAGGAAACGTCCTCCCCGTTCGCCAGCATGAGGGGAATGCCGAGCGCGGCCGCCCTCCCGATCAGGATGCGGTCGACCTCGGGGGCGGCGAAACTCAGCAAGGCGACCGTATATTTATCGACCGGCAGCGGAGCCGTGGCGGTACTGCCCTCGTCCATCGGGGGAAGATAGACGAACCGGAGGTCGTGCCCTCGGACCCCCTTGCCGCTCTCGTCGATCTCCGCCTCGTGCCAGGAGAGGGCCGCGCGTATGGATCTCCCCACGTTGTCCTCCCAGCCGCCCTCCGGGGCGACCACAAGGACTTTCCACGTCCAGTCCTTGTCCTGCTGCGCCCAGGCGGTTCCCTCCACGCCCCATCCGGCCGAGAAAAGAAGAAAAAATGCTGCAAATATCGAGAAGAACTTCATTGGACCCCGCATCGGAACGCCGCCTCCCTGCACTCGTAATCCTGCGTTCTTAGTTAATTATACGACTACAATCGGCGGCCCGGAACCGCGAAGGGGGCCGTGGCGAAGGCGGGGGAGAGGATGTGGTCGATCAGGGCGCGGATGCCGTGCTCCGAGACGGGGGGGATGATGAGGTCGGCCTCCCGAAGCAGCGCCTCGTGTGCGTTGGAAGGCGAGGCCGCGACGTCTGCGCGGCGCAGAAGCTCCCTGTCGTTGCAGTGGTCCCCGGCCGCCACGATCACCTCGGGCCGGGTGGGCAGCTCCGCGAGGAGGCGGTCCAGCGCGCTTCCCTTGGAGACGCCCAGGGGCTGGATGTCCATGAACTGCGGGCCTCCGGGGCAGATCTCGGCCTCGCGCCCGAAGCGCTCCCGAAGGTCCTTCTCCACCTCGGGCATGAGCCGGGATTCCATCCACAGGCAGATGCGGAAGACGGGCTCCGTCACCACCGGCTCCGTTACGAGGCGGATGGGGCCGAGGTTTGCGAAGAAGCTCCGGGTCTGCGTGTCCGTCTCCCGGCAGGAGATGCGTTCGTCGCCGGACACCTGGAGCTCGAGGGGCAGCGTCCAGACGTACTCCAAAATGCGGTTGGCCAGGTTCTCCTCCATCAGGCGGCTGTAGAGAGGGCGCCCGACGGGGTCCACGATGCGGCCTCCGTTGTAGAGGATCGAGGGACGGGTCACCCCGATCGCCTCAATGTGTCCGCGGGCCGTGCCGTAGGTTCGCCCCGTGGCGACCATGATCTCCCAGCCTGCGCTGCGGAGACGGGAACAGGCCTCCCGAACCTCGTCCGCGACGGCCTCTCCGATCGACAACGTGTCGTCTATATCCGTGATGAACAGTTTCATGCCAAACCTCGGGCTCCCTTCAGGATCGGGAAACCCCGGGCCCTTGGAAATCCCGGGAAACATGAAGAAAGGCTGCGCGCGGGGCGCAGCCTTTCCATCGGTGAACACTCTCGGGCCGCTACTTCTTGGTCTTGGCCAGCTGCTGAATGACGTCCTGCGTGATGTCCGAACCGCCGATCAGGACGACGGACTTGTTGAGGACGAGGGTCAGCTTCTTGTTCACGGCCACCTCGCGGACGGCCTGCTGGCAGTCCCTGAAGATGGGGTCCATGATCTTCTGCTCTTCCTTGGCCAGCTCCATCCGTTTTGCCTGGACGATCTGAGCCTTCTTGGCGGGGTCGGACTCCTTGTCGGCGGCGGCCTTCGCCTCGGTCTCCTTCTGGCGGGATATCGTCGCCAGCTGAGCCTTGGCGTCGTTCATCTTCGGGTGGTTGTTGGTGACCTCGTACATATCGATGACGCCAACGGAATCGACCGCCGCGTTCGCGGCTCCACCCGCGGCAAGGACAAACACAAGCGCCGTTACGCTCAAAACCAGAAAGTTTCTCAAAAACAACATGAATCCCTCCTAAATAGGCTTGAACCCCACACTTTTGCCTTTTTTGCTCCTTTTTCCCATCTGAAGCGATCGCTTGGCATTCTAGCATCGATAAGGGGCGGTACAAACGTCAGGATTACTCATATTCCTACCCGTGGAACCGTCGGGGCTCTCGGTCCGCTCCGTGCCTGCGGTGTCCTCGCCCTCGCCCCAATATTTGCCTTCCAGGACCGACGCGACCTCGAGGGTGATCCGCCCGCAGTCCTCCAGGCCGCAGGAGGGAAGAGAGAAGAGTTCAGGTCGAGGTTCAAGAAATGAGGCACTGTTCTCAAGACCGCGAAGCGGATACGGATATCCTCAATCAGTAATGGCCCGAACGGCTCGGTGCCAAAAGCTCGCACCGGCGTATGACGCTCGTCTCGGCACCGCACGGATCAGCGAAACTGCGCCGTTCAGCGGCGCTCAAATCCTCCTCGTTTTTTTGAGCCACTCCCTATCCTTTTTCAGGTGCCCATTTCCTTGTACAACGGGTCGGTGATCTTTGGGGCCATTGAGCTCCCAGCCTCAAAAAGCCCGGCTGGTTGGGGACCGCCATACGGAGACAGGACCACCGGCGCGGCCGGTGGTCCTGTCCTTATATTACGCGTTATGCAGTGGGGCCTTCGAGCAGGCGACCCGTTCCGATGAGGCCCCGGCCCTCGATGCAGGAGGCTAGGCTAGGGCAGCATCCCCACCATCTCGTCCGCCCCCTCGAGCATGTCGTGGGCAAACTTGGCAGCGGTCGTCGTGGACTCGCAGAGCGTCGGCCACCACAGAGCCAAAGCCGGGTCGTCCAGCAGGGCTTCCACGCTCTTGTCGCCGTAGCGCATGTGGAAGTGGATGAACCCGTCCTCGCTGTCCTTGCCCTTCGGCAACAGGGTAAGGTACTTGTAGGGCCCCGCGGCCTCGGCCTGGAAGACGAACCACGGTATGGGGTACTCTCCAAACTTCCGGGCTTCGATGCCGTCGAAGACGTAGGACACCGTCGCCTTGACGGCTCCCTTGTCGTCCATGAAGGTGAACTTGTTTCCCTCCACCTTCGCCCCGCCGGCGAAGTCGGATTTCAGCATCGTGTCTTTCATGAAGCCCTTCACAGCCTCCGGCGTGTAGGTCTTCCCCTTCGCCGCGGCCTTCTTCGACACCGCCTCGTAGACGGGCTTCATCAGGGGGTCGTCCAGGAAGCTGATGGGGTTCACCCAAGTGCCCTTCCAGCCGTCGAGCGGGTTGACGCTCTTGAACATATCGACAATTTCTTTCACGGCCTCAGGGGCCGACATATCCTTTAAGAGGCGGGCGACATCTCCCGGTGCGCAGAGCGTCGGCCACCACATGGCCTTGGCGGCATCGTCGATCAGTGCCTTGAGGCTCTCGCTTCCGTAGCGCATGTGCCAGTGCTTGACTCCCTCCGGAGTATCGCTGTGCACTTTGAGCATCACCAGGTACTTGTATCCCTTCATCTTATCCGACGCGCCGCTTGCCGCCTCGAACTGATGCCACTCGATGTCGAAGGTCCCGAACTTCCGTTTTTCGACCCCGCGGGACGCGTAGGTCAGGGTTCCCAGGGAGGCTCCCTTGGAGTCCATGAAGGTGATCCCGCTTCCCTCCACCTTTATGCTGTCGAAAGCGGTCTGGTAAGAACGACCAAGGGCACTCTTCACACCCTTCTTGGTGTAAGCGGGCAAGGACGCCGCAGCTTTCTCGCAGACGGCGTCAACCTCGGGCGCATCCAAGGAACCGTAGAAACTCTTCCACTCTCCCTCCCAATCCTTCAACACCCCGACCTGAGGCTGAGGATTGGGAGCAGGGTTAGGATTCGGACTGGGGTTCGGGGTGTTCCCCGGGATGTTGTGGGGGCCCCCGCCGCATCCGCCCAGTGCCAGCAGGGCGATGAGGAGCACGGACAACAGAGTACCGAAACGCCATGATTTGTTTCTCACGTTAACCACTCCTTTAAAAATTAAAATGATGAAACAATAGAAGTATAGCTCTAATTTTAGATAGCTGCAACTCTCCATTGCCATTTTGGCGTTTGGGGCGTGGCCAGGCCGTCTTGAGGAGTGTGTCCGCCGCCTGGCGTATTTCAATGTGCCGCGTTTGTCTAAGAGGGGACTGTCGGGGTACAATGGCGCCGGAGGTGTTGGTGTGCATGTCTCGTATCTTTGGGAAGTCCGCGAGGGGAGGAGCTCTCCTGCTGGGAGCGCTCTTATTGGCAAATCCGCCGACGCCGGCCCTGGGGGCCGAGGGAGACGCAGCCGCCGAGCAGACGGCAAGGGAGCTTCGGGCGGAGCTGTCCCGCCTGGGGTCCTCCGGGGATCCCGATGCGCGGGAGGTCCTTCTGCGCCAGATCATCGAGCGTTGCCCGGACACGGAGGAGGCGGAAGCCGCCCATTGGGCGCTTGCGGACCTCTGCCTGGACGGTTTCGCCGAACCGAGGGAGGAGCAGGCCCGCAGCGTGCTTGAGCAGTTCCTGAAGCGTTATTCCTCGTCGCGGTGGGCCACGCAGGTGAGGTGTCGCCTGTACTGCCTCTGCGAGGGAGCCGACGCGGAGCGCGCGGCACAGCTGAAGGCGGAGCTCCTGAAGGACAAGGCGCTGCCTCAGGTGATACGGAGGTCCTTCGAGCGATGACACGATAATGGCCCCGCACGATGTGAAAACAGGTCCCCCTCGCGCGAGGGGGACCTGTTGGCGGTCAAAGATGCCGGCCGCAAGTTTTTGCTCTCATCACCCCTGATGGGACGGGCGGACTGCCGGCGATTCCACGAAGGGAGCGTGTTGAACCCGAAGTGCTCAGGCCCCGGCGGCGTTGTCCTTCAGCGCTTCGACCTCGTCAAGGGACAGGCCGGTCGCTTGGGATATCTGACTTGGAGATAAACTCATGTCCAGCATCCGCCGCGCCGTTTCAAGCCTGCCCAGGTCTCTACCCCTGTTCTCGCCCTCGGTCATGGCCTCCTGCACCGCAAATTTCAGGTTGCTGCGGTAGTCCGTCTCGGCGCGCTCTCGCATCCTGTAGAGCGCGAGGTTTCCCCGTTTGCGGAAAAACGTCCGGACCCCATCCTCAAGCCGCTCGATCCCCCGGTCGCACTTCACCAATCGCTCCATCTCAACTTCCCCTCCTATCCGGCCAAGGTATTTCATCACGCGGCTCAGGCCCACATCCTCGACGCAGCCCGCCGCCGTCAGGCGTTTCAGCTTCGGCATCTCGATAAAATGAAACTCCATGCCGTCGCAGTAACTCCGCTGTTCCTTCACGTCCAGAAGCCGGTGCAGCGATCGCCAGTCCTCCGCACGATCCGGAAAAAGGCAGAAGTTCAGGATCGATACGAAGATGACCGGCCTCAGCTTGTCGTAGCTGTCGGAGACGGACAACTGGTCCGAGTAGCTGCACGAGGCGTAATAGAGAGCCCGCTCGAAGAAGTAGCCCTCTCTTCCCAGCTGAACCTCCACGTGGCACACCCGACCGTCCTCCGCGCGGGCCAGGACGTCCACGCAGGAGGTCCGGCCCTCGTCCCGACGGGGATCGTTCTCCCGATCCAGGTACTGCAGGGAGACGATGCCCGGCCCTGGAGCCAGGACGTCGTTCAGGAGGCGCAGAAGGTTCTCCTCGTTCCCCTTCGTGGCGAAGAGGTACTTGAAGACCACGTCGTTCAGGAGGTTTGCGGAACGAACGCAGTGCTCCAGTTCCTCTGGTGACAGCTCGGTCGACAAGCCCTCGCGTTCGCAGGTCATGGCATTCACCTTCTCTACAGGGCGGTTGAGGCGCGGTAAGGCGCGGCCTTCGCTCTATTATAGCCGATTTCGGCCCGACGAACACAAGAGGTCCCCCTCGCGCGAGGGGGACCTCTTGTGGCGTGGGCCGTTGGCTCTAGGCCGAAACGATCTCCTTGATCTTCATGAGGCGGCTGAGCGTGGAGCGCTCCTGCTCGTCCAGCTTCATGCTGATGTAGCGAATCGTCTCCTTGTAGTTGGGGATCATGACGTACTCCAGGGCGTTGACCCGACGTCGGGTGCGTTCGATCTCGCCGGCCATCATGCGGATGGCCTTTTCCTCCGCCGCCATCTCCAGGAGCCGGAGGATCAGTTTGCTGAATTGTTCAAGCGCGGTGTCCAGCAGCACGGGGACGGAGACGAAGCCGTAGTTCACGGGGTTGCCCTCCTGCTCGACATCGTACTCCGGGACCATGACGCTCATGACGTTGCGCCACTTCACGGACAGCGAACAGCTCGCGCCGGGGAACATGAGCGCCTGCTCCAGCACTTCGGGGGTCGTCTGTGCACGGGAGAGCACGAAGGTGCCGTAGCACTCCGCCAGCTCCTTCTCGACCTTTTCCCGCAGCTCCTTGCCCGCGCGTGCCTTCTCCAGGAACGCCTTGATCAGGGCGTCCTGCTTGTCCTTCAGGAGCTTGTGGCCCCTGACGGCCGTCGTCAGCCGCTTCTTGAGCTTGGAGAGCTCCATGCGGTTGGGGTTCACGTTGATGCGTGCCATCGCTCACCGCCCCCTCAGGCCTTCGCGCCCTGTGCCGCCTTTTTCTCGAGCAGAGGCTTCAAGTACTTGTCGATGTAGGCGTCGCGGACGCGCTTCAACTCCTTGGTCGGGACCATGGTGAGCAGGTTCCAGCCCAGGTCGAGAGTCTCCTGGATCGTGCGGTTCTCGTACTCGCCCTGGCGGATGTACGTGTCCTCAAAGACGTCGGAGAACTTGGCGAAGGCCTTGTCCTCGTCGGAGAGCGCGCCCTCGCCCAGGATGACCGCCAGCTCCTTCGCGTCCTTGCCGCGGGAGTAGGCGGCGAACAGCTGGTTCATCAGGTCCGCGTGGTCCTCCCGGGTCTTGTCCTTGCCGATGCCCTTATCCTTCAGTCGGGACAGGGAGGGCATGACGTCCACCGGCGGGTAGATGCCCTGGCGGTGCAGGCTGCGGCTCAGGATGATCTGCCCCTCCGTGATGTAGCCCGTGAGGTCGGGGATGGGGTGCGTCTTGTCGTCCTCCGGCATGGTGAGGATCGGGATCTGGGTGATGGAGCCCACCTTGCCCTTCAGACGGCCAGCGCGCTCGTACATCGTCGCGAGGTCCGTGTAGAGGTAGCCGGGGTAGCCGCGGCGGCCGGGGACCTCCTTGCGCGCCGCGGAGATCTCGCGCAGGGCCTCGCAGTAGTTCGTGAGGTCCGTCAGGATGACCACGACGTGCATACCGCACTCGAACGCCAGGTACTCCGCGGCGGTCAGGGCGATGCGCGGCGTGCTGATGCGCTCGATCGCGGGGTCGTCCGCCAGGTTGATGTAGAGCACCGTGCGCTCCAGCGCGCCCGTCTTGCGGAAGTCCTCCATGAAGAAGGAGGCTTCCTCGAAGGTGATGCCCATGGCCGCGAACACGACGGCGAAGTCCTCGTGTCCGCTGATGACGGTGGCCTGGCGCGCGATCTGCGCCGCCATGCGGTTGTGGGGAAGGCCTGACGCCGAGAAGATGGGCAGCTTCTGGCCGCGGACCATGGGGTTCAGCCCGTCGATCGTCGAGATGCCCGTCTGGATGAACTCCGAGGGGAAGTCGCGGGAGTAGGGGTTCATGGGCATTCCGTTGATGTCCAGGGTCTGCTCTGCGATCAGGGGGGCGCCGCCATCAATGGGCTCGCCACGGCCGTTGAAGACGCGGCCCAACATGCCGCGGGATACGGGCAGAGTCTGCACCTTGCCCAGGAAGCGAACCTTCGTCTCGTTCGTGTCGATGCCGGAGGTGCCCTCAAAAACCTGCACCAGCGCACGGTCGGACTCGATCTCAAGGACGCGGCCGCGCCGCCTCTCGCCGCTTGCCAGCTCGATCTCCGCCAGCTCGTCGTAACGGACGTCCTGGGTGCTCTCCACCATCATCAGGGGGCCGGAGATGTTGGATATGGTCCTGTACTCCTTAGGCAACATTGCCTTCACCTCCCACAGGGACGATTCCGTTGATCTGTTGTTTCATCGTGTCCTCCAGCTTGTCGATCTGCGAGATCTGCGACTCCTCGAGGTAGCGCATACGGGCGATCTGCTCGCGCACCGGAAGGTTGAACAGCTCGTTCATGGGCGCGCCTCTGTGCAGGGCGTCAAGCCCCAGGTGATGGAAGCGGACGATCATCCTCAGCATCTTGAACTGCTTCTCCATCGAGGCGTAGGTGTCGATCTCGTGGAAGGCGTTCTGGTGCAGGAAGTCCTCGCGAAGGGACTTCGCCGTCTCCATGACCATGCGCTCGTCGCGGGAAAGCGCGTCGATACCCACCAGGCGCACGATCTCGTTCAGCTGGGCCTCCTTCTCCAGAAGGCTCATGGCCTCCACCCGCAGGCCGCTCCACTCGTCATCGAACTTCTCGTTCCAGTACACGTCCAGCCGGTCCGTGTAGAGCGAGTAGCTGTTCAGCCAGTTGATGGCGGGAAAGTGGCGCTGGTAGGCCAGGTTGGCGTCAAGCCCCCAGAACACCTTCGTGACGCGCAGCGTGTTCTGGGTGACGGGCTCGGAGAGGTCGCCGCCGGGAGGCGAGACGGCCCCGATGACGGTGATGGAGCCCTCGCGGCCCTCCTTGCCCAGGACGACGCAGCGCCCCGCGCGCTCGTAGAAGGAGGCGAGACGGGTGCCCAGGTAGGCGGGGTATCCTTCCTCGCCGGGCATCTCCTCGAGGCGCCCCGACATCTCGCGCAGGGCCTCCGCCCAGCGGCTGGTGGAGTCCGCCATGAGGGCCACGGAGTAGCCCATGTCGCGGTAGTACTCCGCGATGGTGATGGCCGTGTAGACGGAGGCTTCGCGGGCGGCCACGGGCATGTTGGAGGTGTTGGCGATGAGCGTCGTGCGCTTCATCAGGGGCTGCCCCGTCTGGGGGTCGTCCAGCTCCGGGAACTCGAGGAGCACGTCCGTCATCTCGTTGCCGCGCTCGCCGCAGCCGACGTAGACCACGATCTGCGCCTGAGCCCACTTGGCAAACTGGTGCTGGATCACCGTCTTCCCTGAGCCGAAGGGGCCGGGGACGCAGGCGGTCCCGCCGAGGGCCACCGGGAAGAACGTGTCCACGACACGCTGCCCCGTCGTCATCGGGACGTTGGGGGCAAGGCGCTTCGACACGGGCCGCGGCTTGCGCACGGGCCAGCGCTGAAGCATGGTGACCTCGTGCTTCACGCCGTCGTCATCGAGCACGGCCACCACGTCGAGCACGGTGTGGTCCCCGCCGTTCACGCTCTTTACGGTCCCCTTCATGCCCACGGGCACCAGGATGCGGTGCTCCACCACGACGGTCTCCTGCACGACGCCGAGGACGTCGCCCGCTTCGACCGTGTCGCCCACCTTCACGCGGGGCTCAAACTTCCACTTCTTCGCGTGATCGATGGCGGGCACGCTGATCCCGCGGGAGATGTAGGGGCTCTTCGCCGCCTTCTCGATCAGCTCCAGCGGGCGCTGGATTCCATCGTAGAACTGCTCGATGATCCCAGGCCCCAACTCGACGCTCAGGGGCTCGCCAAGACAGACGACGGGCTCTCCCGGCTTCAGGCCGGACGTCTCCTCGTAGACCTGGATGGACGCCTTGTCCCCGTCCATGTCCATGATCTCTCCAACCAGGCCCGCCGTCCCGACGTGAACCACGTCGGACATGCTGGCGCCCAGCATTCCCCTGGCGACGACCAGGGGGCCGGAGATACGCTCTATCGTTCCCTTAACTGCATTTTCGTTAGGCACTCTTATCGCCTCCGCCTGTGCTTTTTCATGTGAGACTACCTCTCAGCAAAGATGTCCATTCCGACGGCCTTCTCGACGCTGCTTCGGATGGATTCAAGCCCCGCCCCGCTCGTCCCGGAGGGACCGGGAATGGGCAGGACGCTCGTGGGGTAGCGGTCGTTGACCTCCTGGACCTTCCCGCCGAAGTCGACGAAGAGGTCCTCCTGAATGAAGACGACCGCGTAGCTCTCGCGGGCCAGCTTCTCTAGGAGCTCCTCGAAGGAGCCGCGCTTCTCCCCATCCAGCACCACGGTCTTGACGCCCACGGCCTGGAACGGCAGGACCATCTCGTAGCTGCCGATGGCCGCCATCGGCAGGGAACGGTTATCGGGCATGGCTCAACAACCTCCTTGAGAACTCGCGGCTCAGTCCGCCCGCCACGCACACCAGCGCGATGCGCAGGTTGCGGGCCTCGGCCTCCTTCGTCAGGAGGTAGAGGAGGACGTTGGCCGGTGCGCTCGTGGAGTACCGTACCCTCTCGAGGACGCGGATGAGGTACTCGTCCAGGGCCTTCGAGACGTCCGACAGCGCGGCCTGCACGTCGGAGCTCTCCTGAAGCGCGTCCAGGACGGCCCCGATATCCGTGTAGGAGAGGATCTTTCCCCACGTCTCCTGCGGCTCGCCCAGGAGGCGCGCGACGTCCGCTGCCCGGATGAAGCCCCCTTCGTGGAAGAAGGGGAGCCCCTTCGCAGCGTCGTAGCGCATACGGGCAAGGCGGACGGCGCTCTTGAGGTTCTCGGCGTCGATCCTGTGACGCACCCACCGAACGACGTCCAGCATCTCAAGCCCTTCGGCGATGCGGAGCATCGCCGCGAACAGGTGGTGGTCCAGCAGGAGCTCCACC
>ERZ772967.2586-NODE-2586-length-11542-cov-12.669452_pt1 | contig 11542 bp, 9 predicted proteins | sample MGYA00511677_ERZ772967 | MGnify/ENA primary metagenome ERZ772967 (study PRJEB29015, sample SAMEA2737931) | human oral metagenome | biome: human oral; feature: human-associated habitat; material: dental | place: China | collected 2146 ...
GGGCGGTCCAGTCGGCATCCTGCATCTGGAAGTTGAAGGCCTGCCCCAGGCTCGCCGCGTAGGCGGGGCGGCGCGAGGCCGTGACGCCGGCCTCGGCCACGGCGAAGCGCGGCGGATCGTAGGAGTCGAGGGCGGCGCGCCAGTGGCGGTAGATGTCGTGGACCTCGTCGCGGTCGAACAGGGGGTGAGAGCCGTCGTCGGGCAGAGGCCACCAGGGGATCTCCGCCATCGGACGGTGAGGCTCGGACATGTCCTTGGCCATCCCGGGGGCCATGTCGATGCGGAAGCCGTCCACGCCGCGGTCGGACCAGAAGCGCAAAGTGGCCAGGAAGTCCTGGCGCACCGCCGGATCGTCCCAGTTGAGGTCGGGCTGCTCGGGGGCGAAGATGTGGAGGTACCACTGGTAGGGGCGGGATGTTCCGGGACCGGTGAGCGGGGCGCCGTCGGGGCCGACGTCGTCGATGCGCTCCCAGGCGGAGCCGCCGAACATGGAGCGCCAGTCATTGGGCGGCTCGGTGCCGCCGGAGCCGGTGCCGGGGCGGACGTGGTAGAGGGCGCGCTCGGGGGCATCGGGGCCGCCGGCCAGAGCGGCCCGGAACCACGGGTGACGGTTGGAGGAGTGGTTGGGGACGATGTCCACCATCACCTTGATGCCGGCGGCGTGAAGAGCGGTAACCATGCGGTCGAAATCGGCCAGCGTGCCGATCTCGGGGGCGACGTCGCGGTAGTCATCGACGTCGTAGCCGCCGTCGGCCAGGGCCGAGGGGTAGAACGGGGAGAGCCAGACGGCGTCCACGCCGAGGGCCGCGAGGTAGGGGACGCGGCTGATGATGCCGGCGAGATCGCCGATGCCGTTGCCATCGGAGTCGGCGAAGGAGCGCGGGTAGATCTGGTAGACGACGGCGTCCTTCCACCACTGGCGGGCCGGGGCGGGCGCGCTGGGGCGGTGGTCTCGGTGGGCTTGATGGGCTGGGCGGGCTTGGCGGTCTTGCTGGGCTGCGGTCACGGCTGCATTCTTTCAATTCCGTCAATCCTGTCAGATTCTCGCGCCGAGCCCCTCAGTCCTTCCTCGCCTGTCCGCCACACGAGCGCCGAGCACGGTGTAGCTCAATGCGACGGCGAGGAAGATCGTCCCCACCCCTAGGAATCCGGTGCCCATGCTGACGCTGGCGGAGATCCCCATGAACACTGCCCCCAGAGCAGCCACTCCCACCGCCAGGGCACTTTGTTGAACGGTCGTGATCAAGCCGCTTCCCAGACCGATCTTATGATCAGGAATGGTAGACAGAATAGTGCGATAAGTATTTGGCACGTAAAGACCGTTGCCGATACCGATCAGGAACATTCCGGCAGCCACATGATAGAATTCAGAATAAGGCCAGAATAGAATAACTGGCAGCATGACCGCCGCAATTCCCGTCGCCTGTGCCAGCCCTCCGATCTGGATGGATCGAATCCCATATCGCTTAATTATTTGTGGCGCCCGCATGGCCGATAAGAACTGCCCCAGCGCCATCGGAGCCATGGACATCCCGGATTCAAGCGCACTCATGGAATTCCCCTCCTGCATGGCCAGCGCAAAGGCGAACAAGTAGCCGCCGAACACCAGGAATCCACTCCCCAGCACCAGCAGTCCTCGCCGCATCGTCGAAATAGCCAGAAGGGAAGGCGGGATGAGGGGAGCCCGCCCTGAGATCTCGATGCGCGATTCGTAGAACCGCAGCGCGACGAACGCGGCGGCGCTGCCGACGCAGAGGGCCCACGCCCACGCCGGCCAGCCCGCCTGCCTGCCCACGCTGAGGGGAATGAGCAGGCCGAGAATCGCCGCCCCGAAGAGGAGAGTTCCGCCGATATCCGTGGAATCAGGGTCATCCGCCCTCGTCTCCGGAACCCAGGCCCTGATCCCCAGGGCCGCCATGACCCCCAGGGGAAGATTGATCAGGAATATGAGCCGCCACCCCAGGCCGCCCAGGTCGGCCCATACAATGACCCCTCCCAGCAATTGACCCACTGCCGCGGACAGGCCACCAATAGCGGCGTAATAACTGAGCAGACGCGTCTTGGCGGGCTCTTTCAGAGCGGCTTGAATAGTGGACATGACTTGAGGGAGCAGCAAGGCGGCGAAAGCCCCTTGAACCACCCTGGCCGCGATCAGCATTTCCATCGAGGCGGCCACTCCGCAGAACAGCGACGCCGCAGTGAATCCCAGTGTGCCGAATACGAGAACTCGCCTGCGCCCGTATCTATCTCCAGAACGTCCGCTGAAGACCAGAAGCAGGGCGTAGACGATCGAGTATCCACTGATGACGAACTGCGATTCGACGGTGTCCGCCCCCAGCGAGGACTGGATGGACGGAAGCGATACGTTCACGATGAATGGATCGACGTCAGAACAGCAGCCAGCAGAATAGCGGCCCGCCCAGCGGGCGGAAATTCTTTCGCGTCGGGTATCGATTCCCGCGCCGTAATCGCACCGGATTCTCTCATCACGCCTGCGATCCGGTGGGGCGCTCGTGGATGAAGACGGTCTTGCCGATGGTCCCGCCGTCGCGCAGCGCGGTCAGCACGCGGGGCGCGTCCTGAATCGGAGCCCGCTCCGCAATATGCACAGTCACCTCGCCAGAGGCCACCAGTGCCAGCGCCCGGCGCAGATAGGTGCCGACGATGCGCGGATGCGCGGCGGACATGGCCCCGAGGTTGAAGCCGTGGACACCGATCCCCTTTAACCAGAGCGTATTGCTGCTGACCACCTGGTCACCGGCCTGGGAGGCGTCGCCGACGGCGAGCAGACGGCCGCCGAGCCGCAGCAGCTCGAGACTGGCGATCCTGCCGGGCCCGGCCACCGGATCGGCAATCACATCGAACTGTCCCGGTTCCGCATTCTCAAGATCAGCACGCAGCCATACCTCGTCGTATCCGAGATCGAGCGCGGCCCGCTTCTTCTCCTCGCCGCCGACGACGCCGACAACACGGCCGGCTCCGAGCGTGCGAGCGATCTGCCCGAACTGGGACCCGAGCCCACCCGCGGCGGCATGCACGAGCACATGCTCTCCCGGCCGAAGATGCGCAACCCGCTCGAACGCGATCAGCGCGGTGGTCGTATTCGACGGCACCACCGACGCCAGGGAGGGATCCATGCCCGCAGGGATCGGGGCGACGAGCTGGGCGTGCGTGACAGCGACCTGCCCGTAGGCGCCGCCCGCATTGATCGTCAGCGCGGCAACCCGATCGCCGACCGCGAGGCCCTCCACTCGCTCGCCGAGTGCCCGAATCCTGCCCGCGGCCTCGATGCCGGGCACCCACGGCAGCGGTTTGGGCACGAACCCGCCCGCGAACAGGGCTTCAACATAGTTCGCCCCCGCGAACTCCACATTCAGCGCCACTTGCTCCGGGGCGGGCTCGGGTTCGGGGAGCGTGTCGTAGGTCAGCCCTCGAGGACCGTCGTAGCTGGTGATCTGGATGGCTTTCATCTCGACTCTCCTCATATAGTGTCAGTAAGCTGAACAGAATCAGGAACCTGATAGATATGACAGTATCAGACACCTGACACAGATCGGAAGCGAGAGGTGAGCCACGATGCAGCGCGAACTTGGACGTACAGGGCGGAAGGTGTTCCCATTGGGCCTCGGCTGCATGGGCATGAGCTGGATCTATGCGGAGAGCCGCCGCGATGACGAGCACTCCATCGCCGTCATCCGACAGGCCCGGGACGCCGGCGTGCAGCTGATCGACACCGCGGGCCTGTACGGCGACGGCCATAACGAGGAGCTCGTCGGCCGCGCGCTGCGCGGGCAGCGCGACGACGTTGTCATCGCCACGAAGGGCGGACTGGTGGTCGACGACCTCGCGGCGAGGCGGGTGCACCGCGACGGACGGCCCGAGACCCTGAGGCGACAGGTCGACGAGAGCCTGCGGCGCCTCGACGTCGAGCAGATCGACTTGTTCTACCTCCACCGGGTCGACCCGGCAGTGCCTATCGGCGAGAGCTGGGAGGCCCTGTCGGCCGTCGTCGACGCCGGCAAAGTGCGCTGGCTCGGGCTGTCCGAAGTCACCATCGCCCAGGCCGAGAGCGCACATGCGATTCACCCGGTGACGGCGATTCAGTCCGAACTCTCGCTATGGACGCGCGACCCTCTCGGACGCGGCGCCGAACAGGGCACGGGCCGGGAGCAGGCCGAGCCCACGAGCCGCGGCGGCTCGGCCGAAACCTCCAACGGCACCTCGAACAGCACCTCCGACGGCGACCTGCTCGCCTGGACACGAGACCATGGAGTCTCGTTCGTACCGTTCGCACCGCTGGGGCGGGGCTATCTGACCGGTACGCTCACGCCGGACGGATTCGAGGACGGCGACTTCCGCGCCACGAACCCGCGCTTCACACCGGAGGCATTCGCCCGCAACCGGGACATCACCGACGAGATCTCGCGGGTCGCCAGCGCCCACGATGCGACATCCGCACAGGTCTGCCTGGCGTGGCTGCTCGGTCTATCGGAGAACATCATCCCGATTCCCGGCACCCGCAGCAGTACTCACCTGCGGCAGAACCTCCGCGCCACACAGCTCGCCCTCACCGACGACGAGATGCGGACTCTCGACGGGCTGCCCGCCCCCTCAGGGGCTCGCTACTGAGCTCCGCCCCGGCCGACGACGATGCAGTGCCGGCACCGGCGACAGCATCGTCGTCGGCATCGGCGTCATCAGCGCCATCGCCACCGCGCAGCACCGCCGCGATTCGACTCAGGAGGTCGCGAGCCGCAGCGTGCTCCTCCGCGGTGAACGCACCGGCCAGGCGCTCCTCGACCGCGCGTGCGCACTCGTCGGCGCGCAGCAATAACGCCTCGCCGGCCTGCGTCAGCTCAGTGACCAGTACCTTGCGGTGCACCTTCGACGGCGTGCGCTCGATCAGCTTCTTGCCCTCAAGCCTGGCCAGGATCGTCGTCATCGTCTGCGGCGTCACCGCCGCGTTCCGCGCCAACTGCGCCGAGGACTGCCCCGGCGAGTAGTAGAGGACCAGCATCGCCGCGTACTGCGCCACGGTGAGGTCGAAGGGCCGCAGCGCCTCCGACTTCGCAGCCATCAGCGCCTGCTCCGCCTGCTTCACATAGGTGCCCAGGCGGGCATGCACATCCTCCACAAGCGCGTCCTCCCCCCGACGGGGCGGGCATGGTCGCGGAATGGCGGCAGGCCGCGTATCAGTCATCTGACAATGATAGCCCGGCCGAGAACCGGTCCGCCGCCTCCGCACAGCGCCCCACCGATCCGCAGTACCTCTTGACACATAGGTAAATGGAATTAACCTATTTTCCATGACGCCCCCCACAGACCGACCGGACCGCCGCGTCACCGACACCCGGCAGCGCCTCATCGACACGACCCTGGAGCTCATCGACGCCCATGGACGGCAGGAGGTGACGCTGACCGGCGTCGCCCGCGCCTGCGGGGTCACCACGCCCGCCTGCTACAAGCACTTCCCGTCCAAAACCAGCCTCTTCAACGCCGCCGTACGTCAGCTCTCCAGCAACCTGGGCGAGCAGGCCGAGCAACAGCTCCAGGACGATCCCGTCGAATCGCTCCTGGCCATCGGGATGATCCTGATCAACCTCGCCGCGGACCACCCCCACCTCTTCGAGTTCAACCAGCTCAGCCCCGAGGCCGTCGCCGCCCTGGACGACCCGGTCGAGGAGCACCCCCTGCTGGCCACCACCCGCCACGAGGTCGAGCGCCTGGCCGCACGCGAAAGGGCGGACCCCGAGCGCCTCCAGCTCATCATCTGGTCCTGCCTTCAGGGCTACACCCGACTCATCGCCGTCGGCGCCGCCAGTGCCGACCCCGACTTCATACGCGCCGCACTGCACACCGTCATCACGATAGGAGACCACTCATGACCCGCACCAACCGCACCCTCGTCATCTACGCCCACCCCTACACCGGCTCCTTCAACCACGCGGTCCTGGAGGCCACCACCACCGCCCTGGACAAGGCGAACCGCCCCTACGACGTCATCGACCTCTACGCCGACGGCTTCGACCCCCGCTACACCGTCGAGGAACTGGCCCTGTTCAGCGACGGAGGCACCCTGGACCCGTTGGTCACCCGCTACCAGGAGCTGATCAAGGGTGCCGCCCGCCTCATCGTCATCACGCCGATCTGGTGGAATGACCTGCCGGGCATGCTCAAGGGCTTCTTCGACAAGGTCATGAAGCAGAAATGGGCCTACGACCCCACCCCCTCGGGCGTGAAGGGGCGCCTGACCCACATCGAGCAGATGCTGGTGCTCACCACCTCGACCTCACCGACCTGGTACATGCGCTACCTGGCAGGCAATGCGATGGGCTCGGTATTCCTGGGCGCAACCGCCAAGCAGCTGGGCATACAGGGGCGTCGCTGGATCAACTTCGGCCAAGTGGGCAAGGACGGCGAAGCCGGCGACCGGCGCCGCGCCGGCCACCTCCAGAAGGTCGGCCATCTGGTGGCGGCGTGAGTCGGCAGTGAGTCGATAAGAAGCGCCGACGCCGGAGCACCTCAGGAGGCCCGGCACGCCATCGTCGCGAGTACCGCTATCACGGGCGGTACTCGCGACAAGGCGGTCAAGGGCATCTTCACCCCACGTTGCGACCGATCTCGAGGCGGAACCGGACCGATCTCGGCGCGGGTTGCGACCGATCTCGATGCGGGTTGCGACCGATCTCGCGGCGGAAGCGGACCGATCTCGGCGCGGAGTACGACCGATCTCGAGGCGGAAGGAGGCGGGCGGGGGAGAACCCGGATCTTGGCCTCCCTCCCGAGGATGATCTGTGAAGCTCCCTCTCCTTCCTCAGGCGGACTTTCGAGGAGACGATTCCCCTTAATCTAGTCGGATGCCAATGACGACATCCTTCACCCGCGGCGTGCGCTATCCGGCGCCGGATGTGTCCCGCGGCTTCATGCTGCTGCTCGTCGCGGTGGCGAACGTGCCCGCCTGGACCGGAGCAGACGGGCGCTTGACCCAGGGCGGCCTCCAGGCGCTATCCGCAACCTTCTCGACGGCGGACTCCGTATGGATCTTCATCCGCACCCTCCTGGTGGACGAACGAGCCATTCCACTGTTCGCCATGCTCTTCGGCTTCGGTCTGGCCACCATGATCAACCGGCGCATCAAAACCGGCACGCAGACATATCTGCAAACGCTGCCAGGCACCGCGGAGAGGCGCGAACCGACGCCGGCAGAACTGGCCTGGGCACGCGAGCAGGCCACGGTCGACGCCCGCCGCCTGGTGCGCCGTCGCGGCTGGTGGATGATCCTGTTCGGCGCCGTGCACGGCATCTTCTTCCCCGGCGACATCATCGGCGCCTACGGAGTGGTCGCGGTCGTCTTCGCGGGCTGGCTCGCTCGCAAGCACCGCAAACGCATTCTCGCCGCAGGCATCACCTTCGCAATCCTGGCCACGCTCTTCATGTACTCATTCGGCCTGTGGCAAACCGGCGCAATGAGTCGTACTCCAGGGGCGGACTCGTCCACCTCAGGCAGTCTGCCCTGGTTCATCGGCAACCTGACCGGCTGGGTATTCACCCTCATGATCACGCTGCTCTCAATGGTGATTCCGGCGATGTTCATCGGGGCTCGCCTGGCCGACACCGACCTGCTCGCCCACCCCGAGCAGCACCGCCGCCTCCTGATACCCGTCGCCGTGGCCGGACTGGGAATCGGCATCCTGGGCGGACTCCACGCCGGACTCGCATATGCCGGATGGGGAGTCCCCATGTCCTCCCTGGACCCGGCCGCGACTGAAGTGACCGGTCTAGCGGCCGGCTGCGGCTGGCTGGCACTCCTCGCCCTCTATGCCGGCGGACCCGCACCAGACGGACAACTCACCGGACTGCGCCGCCTCGCATCCGCCGTCGGACGCCGCTCCATGACCGCCTATCTCAGCCAAACCATCCTCTTCGGACTCACCTTCACCGTCATCCCCGGACTCCTCGGCACCACCCTCAACGTCGGCGAAGCCCCAGCAGCCGCCATCGCCGTCGGAGTGTGGACCCTCGCCGCCGCCTTCTGCATCACCCTCGAACACGGCGGGCACGCCGGTCCCTTCGAAACCCTCCTACGCACCGCCGTCGCCCGCAGCCAACGCAACCACCCCCACCCACCACCGCCCCAGGCATAGGAGCAGACTTCCGAGAGCGCCACGGCGAGAACCAGAACGGTGCGCGGAGGTACGAGTTATGCACACGGGAGCATCGTTCCGCTCAGCACCAAGGTCTTATTTCCGCATGATTCCAAGGTTATACGCGGAGCTGATCGCATACGAGTGTGCAACATCCGCCAGATGCCGTTCACGAACTCTCGACCGGTTCCCGCGACGGCGCCTCACTCATCCCTCCCCCACCATGCCGACACCGATCACGGCTGAGAACAAGTCCCGGAACGAGTTCACGGCGCCCAGGGCGCCCTGCGGGCGCGGCAGCCGCACCGGCTGCCGCCCTCCTCACTCAGGCGGAAGGCTGGAGCTGCCGTCGTGTCCCGTCCACATGCGTCCCGATCCACTCAGCGACAGGTGACGGCATGCGATCCCCCGCACCATCGACCCAGGCATCGCCAAAACGTTCAAGGACCTCATCGACAACGTCGAGAACATCCTCGTCTCCAACGCGAAGCAGGTCCTGGAGTCGTGCGAAATGCTCGCGCGAAACCTCGGAGAGCCTCGTGGCACCAAGGAAGGGCAGCCGGAGTTCAAGGTTGTCTGAATGAGGCAGATATACGGCGGTGCATACGAGATCGTATGCGGGCGAGAGCCGGGCCCGCATACGGTCGGGGTAGATGAACGACCAATTCTTGAGATGGGCGTCGCCATTTCCGACAAGCAGGTTGAAGACGGTGCGCCTCACCATCTCCCGCAGGGAGTCGTGGTCCTGTCCACGGTAGGCGAGGGCCGCGAGGGTCTTGACCGTGGACTTGTACTTGCCGTCCCCAGAGCCGAAGCGCCCGAGGACCTGCGCGAAGTCCTCAATGTGTACCCGGCCTCTCGCTTGACCTCCCGCCGTCCGGTCAAAGCGTCGCACCATGTAGGCCTCGGTCTCATCGGAGGGCCAGGCGCCTTCTCCGAGATCACCTACCTGATCGCGCTGCACCATCCGAGTTTCAGGCACCTCAATGCCGACCTCATGCGCCAGTCTCATCACGGCGAGCTCGTTGGCCGGCAGCCCCGGGAAAGCGGCGTCGGGAATCTTGACAATCCAGTCACCGCCCTCACCGTGCGCGGGGAGCACGATCCTGTCCCCATCCTGCCGCATAGAGAATTTCATTCCCATTCCGGCCAGGGAGAAGCGCATGCGACCAGCCGCTCTCGACACGGGTGCCGACGCTTCGACTGAGGCACTGAAATCCGCCTCAACATGTGCGTGCTGATCCGGAACGACCTCAACCGCCCCGGGTAGATCATTTCCTATTCGCACGAGAAGCTCGATCTCCCGGTATATGCTCACTCCTTGCTCGCGAGCAATAAGGTCCCGTAGCCGCCCCTCGGGAAGCAGATTGGAGAACCAGGCGGGCACATGATTCGTCGCATGTGGCTGCCTGCGCGGATGATCCTCGAACCACCTGCCGAGAACGGCCCTGTCAGGACGATCCCAGTAGTCACTGTCGAAGATGAATTTTGTGAAGGCGTCTCGACGATGGATAGCGCCGACGTGCTCGCCGTAGAGTAGAACCGCATAGACCGCCTCGATCATGGTCAGGCACCTTTTAGCGTCTCTACATCGCCACCATCGAAGATCCAATCATCAAGCGGGGGAGAGTCCTCATGTCCGCAGGCGGTGCGAGCCTTAATGAAGTCGATGAGGTAGTGGCGCAGCACCTCGGCCCTGAGTTCAATCGCCTCGTCGTAACGATTGCCCTGCAGAAGGCTCAGGATCTCCCGGTTCAGAAGCAGGGAGTCGAGGTCGAAGTCGTCATCCAGAAGCGGGAGCAGCTGGCGCCGATCCAGAACGGAGATCACTTTGTTCGCAGCGACGAAGGCATCCGCACCCAGCGCAGTGGGCGGGACAAGATCGGCGGCTACGGCTCGTGGAGTCGTCTCCCCCTCCAGCTGCGCGGCCAGCGCCTCCACCGTCATCGGCTCCCCCGTATCGGGATCGACCGGACCCCGATTCCACATCGCGGCGAGAATGACCTTGCTGTCGGAGCGCGTGGCCCGGAATACACGGAGATCGGGAACCTTCTGAGCATCCTTCAAGGATGCCTTATGCAGAAGCCTCTGAATCGACTCAGACTCCTGGCCGGGAATGAGACACGCGGCCATATCGCGCAAGTCGTTCTGCGATCCACTGATGCCGAGCTCGTCGGCACCCACACTCGTGCGCCAGAACCAGCGCCGGAGCAGTTCAAGATTGCGACTTCGGGCCGTTGGGAAGAACGCGAAGAATCTGGCCAGGACGAGCAACTGGAACCGGAAGGGCAGAAAGGTCATGTGTGGGACCCCGCACTGCTCCTGAAGAAAGCGCACGGCAGCCATGAGCGCCCGCTCCGTCGCGATGTACGCCTCCCCCTTACCCTCATCGGGGAAATCACTCACAGCACGGCGGCTGGAGGAGAACTCCCCGTGGACGTCCCGAGTGATATCCGTATGACGCCGCACCAGGAGGGCCTGCACCACGACGGTGTCCGCAAGCACACCGAAATGAGTCCGCTCATCGATGTGCGCGGAGATTCCAGATGTCGTCAGATCCGTATTCGGACCACCGTGAATGGCATCGAATATCTCTGCGGCATTGAGTCTTTTACCGCGATTATTGATCCTGTCGAAGACCTCGCGGAGAATCTGCTCATCGGCGTCCTCCATAATGGTGGCCGGCACCGAGACCCCTGCGAGCCTCCCGGTGACCTCCTGAATATGGGAGGCGAACTCGGCTCCATCGGGGTTGGCCCCCAGCCACGCGAGCGCACGACCGAGATCGAACAGGTCCGGCAACGGGACGATAAGAGACTGACCGGGATCGCGGGGCAGGACGACCTTCTTCTCTTCTAGCGAGTAGCCGAGCGCGAATCGGGGATCCTGCGCCCCCACCGGATCGACGACATTGACAAGACTCGTGATCCGCTGCTGACCGTCCACGACCCACAGCGCATCCGGCATCTGCCGGGCATCGACGTCCAGAGCGCCGATCCGCAGACGCTCGGCCTCGGCCTCGCGCTTCCAAAGGAGCAGACTGCCAATGGGGTATCCGCGGAGCACCGAGTCGACGAGGTTGAGGACATCCCGCCTCTCCCACCGGAAGGATCGCTGGAACTGCGGCACCCGCAACTGGCCGGCCTTGACGCGGGTGCGCAGCTCGGCAATGCTGTAGCTCTGGCTGGTCGAAAGCGCCTGCTCGTTCATGCGGCGATTATGCCGCACCTCGGCCCGCCGAGGTCCGGCCGCTCAGGAAGACCGCCGCCCGCGCCCCGCCCCGCGCTCAGCACTCCACGACGTTGACGGCCAGCCCTCCCAGGGACGTCTCCTTGTACTTGGAGAGCATGTCCTCGCCGGTCTGGCGCATGGTCTCGATGACCGTGTCGAGGCTGACG
>ERZ772967.2590-NODE-2590-length-11526-cov-2.938541_pt1 | contig 11526 bp, 10 predicted proteins | sample MGYA00511677_ERZ772967 | MGnify/ENA primary metagenome ERZ772967 (study PRJEB29015, sample SAMEA2737931) | human oral metagenome | biome: human oral; feature: human-associated habitat; material: dental | place: China | collected 2146 ...
TTTAACCTTTTTATAAGAATATTCTTTTTGATTTAAAAAATAAACATTATTATTTTTTAAATCTTTTATAATATCTTTATCCTCAATATTTTTATATAAAATAAGTATATTCATAAATATTCCTCTTTTTATTTTATTTCTATCACTTTATATTTATCTTCTCCAAAAGTTTTATCATAGCCATATTCACATCTATAATTTTTCTTTGATATTTCAATTTTTCTTTGTCTATAATAATCTTCATTTGGACTTTCACCTAAAATTGCAGCTTTATGATACATATGTATAGGATACATTTTCATTTTAAATACAAAAGTTTCTCCACCATATTTAAAAAATCTATTTCCAAAATCATCATCTTCATAGCCGTAGCCTATATATTTTTCATCTAATCCATTAATATTGATAAAATCTTCTTTAAAAAGTGAAAAAATTAGACCTACTATTTTTGCACCTCTTGATCTTAATTTTAATTTATATAGAAGATTATATAATTTTTCTTTATTTACAATTCCATCTTGCTCTGTCTTTTTTGAATTTTCAACTAAATCATATATTGCAACAAAATGATCAACTCCTTTCAAATTCACATGATTAGGGTTGTATGTTAAATACCCCATATCTAACGGACCTGCAATGATAGAACCGTTTTTTAAATAAAATTTCAGCTTTTCTTTAATCATATTTACATTGACTTCATCCGGAGCAGTCAAGAAAAACTCTTCATACTCAAAACCGAGAATTCGTAAACAATTACTAATAGAAATATCAGGTTCGCCATTATCAAAGAAAACTATCGGATGCGCTCGGTCATTATTAACAAAATTCGCCCCATTCCCCATAGCCATTATCGCTTCCAAATATTCCGGATGAAAATCATATCCGTATGAACTTAATGTCATAGCAACCGAATTTGTGTAACACAAGGGAACTTCACCAAAAAATACATTCATACTTATACCTCCGTGTTACAAAGATACTGTACAAATTTCAAAAAAATCAAGACTCTCTTGTAAGGATATTACAAAACGGATATTGTGTAACTGCATTGCAGAGCGGCAGCGCATATTTACAAAGCATTTCATTTTGAAGCGCTTTGTGATAGAATGACAGTTATGGAACACAATATGATTCTTTCCGCGTCGGGCTGGCGCAAAGTTTTTGCAAAATCGGGCGACGAACAGGATACGACGAGCGAAATCGGCTCTGAAAATACCGCGCTCGCCGTTATCGCCGCCGACGTTTTTTTCGATTATATCAGCGCCGCAACGGGACAAAAAAATCCCGTCATCGTATGCGGTACGGATACCCGCCCGACGGGAGGAGCCGTCGCATCGGCGATCGTGCGAACGCTTCTCGCGCGAAAAGCCATCGTGCGCTATCCCGGCGTCGTCGCCGCTCCGGAAATCATGGCGTACGCTCGAAAATTCGACGGCTTTATCTACATCTCCGCGAGCCACAATCCGATCGGTCACAACGGGCTCAAAGTCGGCTTGAGCGACGGGGGCGTCGTAAACGCCGAAGAAAATGTGAAAATGGTCAAAGCCTTCGTCGAAAAATGCGCCGATCCCGAAGCGATGCAAAAAGCGGCAACTCTCCTCAATTCGTGCAGTATGCGCGATGCGGAATGGGTATACGCGGAATCGCCGGGCTGTAAAAAAGATTCGCTTGCCGCATATAAAGCCTTTATCAAAGAAGTCGTCAGCGCTCTTCCCGAAGGCGCCGAACAGGACGCTCTTTTTTCAAATATCAAAAGCGCTGCCGAAAAAATGCATATCGGTATCGTGTGCGATATGAACGGTTCGGCGCGTACGCTTTCGATCGACAAAGATTTTTTTGCCGAAAACGGTATCGGCTTTTATGCGATAAACGACAAAGCAGGCGCCATCGCTCACGAAATCATCCCCGAACCGGAAAACCTCGTGTGGTGCGCACAAGAGATGGAAAGGCTGCAAGCCGAGGGCAAAAGAGATGCCGTCTTGGGCTATATGCCCGACTGCGACGGAGATCGGGGCAATATCGTCTATTGGAATGAAAAACAAAAAAAAGCGCTGCCTCTGAAAGCACAGGAAGTGTTTGCGCTTTCAGTCCTCGCCGAACTCGCATACGCCGACAAGCTCTACGCTGCAAAGAGCGGCTATAAGCCCGCCGTTGCGGTCAACTGCTGTACGTCCATGCGCGTGGACGACATCGCAAAGGCATTCGGCGCAAAAGTTTTTCACGGAGAAGTCGGAGAAGCGAACGTCGTCAATACCGCACGAAGCGCGCGTGAAAAGGGCTTTACGGTGCGCATCTGCGGCGAAGGCGGAAACGGAGGGAACATCACGTACCCGTCCGCCGTCCGCGATCCGCTTTCTACGCTGTTCGCAATTATTAAATTATTGACTACGGACGGTTTGTATAAAGCATGGTGCGAAAAATCGCATCACACATACAAAGAACGCTTTACGCTCACCGACGTTCTCGAAACGCTTCCCGTCTACACGACAACCGGCGTTTCCGAACCCTGCGCCGTACTCCGCCTCAAAACTACAGACAATGCGGCGCTCAAAGGAAAGTTTCAGCGTATTTTCGAGCGCGAATGGAAGTCGAAAAAAGCGGAACTCGAAAAAAAATACGGCATCGTCTCATACGAAGCGGTTTTGACGAACGGAACGAAAGAGACTCGGAACGCTTCCGATTTTTCAAAGAGCGGTAAAGGCGGGCTCCGCATCATCTTTTTCGATAAAGATAAAAATCCGAAATCGTTTATGTGGATGCGAGGTTCGGGTACGGAACCGGTTTTCCGCATACTCTGCGACGTAAAAGGGGACGCGCACGACGAAGAGCGGATGCTCATCGAATGGGAAACGAAAATGCTTAAAGAGGCCGACAAAGCGTAAATGCGGAAAAAGCACTGCGTCGGTATTTTCAAACGGCGGAAACGCGGAAGGTTTACTTCACTTGAAAGGCGAAATTGAAGCGATGTATAAAACCTGCTATACTTGAACGCGCCGCACAATAATAAAATGAAAAGGGGTGTGATATGGAAAAATCGGAAATCTTAAAACGCGCGAATGCGTACATCGCCGAAGAAAAAGACGAAAACTTTCGGAGCGAAGTCGAGTCGCTCATCGCAAAAGACGATATCAAAGAACTCGAAGACAGATTTTATCAATCGCTCGAATTCGGCACGGGCGGACTTCGCGGCATCATGGGAGGCGGAACGAACCGCATGAACCCGCTCGTCATAAACCGCGCGACACAGGGGCTCGCTTCTTACGTGATCAAAGCCTTTCCCGAAAAGGCAAAGGCGGGCACGCTTTCGGCCGTACTCGCCTACGACAGCCGCAAAAACTCCGACGTATTCGCGAAAGCTGCAGCTTGCATTTTCGCGGCGAACGGCATCAAAGCCTATCTCTTTTCGTCGCTGAGGCCCACGCCCGAACTTTCGTTCGCCGTCCGCACGCTCGGTGCCGACACCGGCGTTATCGTAACGGCTTCCCACAACCCGCGCATCTATAACGGCTACAAAGTGTATTGGAACGACGGCGCGCAAGTGATTCCGCCGCACGACAAGGGTATCATCGGCGAAGTGAACGCCGTCAAAGAAGTCAAAACGATGTCGAAAGACGAAGCGATAAAAGTCGGCAAAATCGTCCTCATCGACAAAGATATCGACGAAAAATTCTGGAATATGTGCAAAGCGCAGCTTTTCCGGCCCGATCTCATCAAAGCGCACGCGAAAGACGTCAAAATCGTCTACACTCCGCTTCACGGCACGGGCGGCATGCACGTCGAAAAAGTGCTCGGCGATTTGGGACTCAAAGTGATCACCGTTCCCGAACAGCGCGACCCCGACGGAAACTTTCCGACGGTCGAAAAACCGAATCCCGAAGAAGCGCCTGCAATGAAACTCGCGATAGCGCTCGGCGAAAAAGAAAAAGCCGACTGCATTATGGCGACGGATCCCGATGCCGATCGCTTCGGCTCGGCTTTCCCCGACAAAGACGGAAAATTCGTTTTGATAACGGGCAATCAAATGGGCGCGCTTTTTCTCGAATATATTTTGCTTTCACGGAAAGAGCTCGGCAAAATGCCCGAAAAACCCGCTGCCGTCAGAACGATCGTCACCTCACCGTTTATCGACTATATCTGCAAAAAATACGGCGTCAAAGTTTTCGAATGTTTAACCGGTTTCAAATGGATTGCAGCCGTCGAAGCCGAGATGGAAAAAGACAAGTCCGCGAGCTACGTGTTCGGCTTCGAAGAGAGCTACGGTTATAAAATCGAAAAAGAAGTGTTCGACAAAGACGGCATTTCCGCTTCCGCGATGTGCGCGGAGATGACGCTCTATTGGAGAAACAAGGGCAAAAGCCTCCTCGAACACCTCGACGACATGTATAAAGAATACGGCTACTTCGAAGACAAAACGATCGAACAGTATTTCCCGGGTCCTACGGGCGGAGAAGCGATGCGCGGCATCATGACGAAGCTCAGAAACGAAGGATTGAAGACGCTCGGCGGGAAACGCGTAAAAGAAATTCGCGACATCGAACGGAGCGTTTCGTTCGATCCGGCAAATCCGCCCGTGACAAAACCGCTCGATCTTCCGAAAAGCAATGTGCTGCAGTTTTTCCTCGACGACGGAACGATCGTAAGCGCGCGGCCGTCGGGTACGGAGCCGAAAATCAAATTCTACATAAACTGCACGGTTCCCGTCGCCGGCAACAACGATGCGGGTCTTGCACAAGCGAAAAAAGAAGCCGCTCTCCTCCGCGATGCGATCGCTTCGGAAATAAAATCCACGCTCGATGCGGCTGCCCAATAAAATTTTCCGCGATTACAAAAAACTGCTCCGCCTCGTAAACGGCGGGGCGGTTTTTGCGGCGATCGATACCGAAACGACGGGTCTTACTCCCGACACTTGCCGCATCATCGAAATCGGCGCCGTGCTCTTCGATAAAACGGGCGTACTCGACACTTTCGCCTCTCTCGTAAATCCGGGAATCGCTCTGCCCTCTTTTACGAAAGAGCTTACACACATCACCGACGATATGCTTTCCTTCTCTCCGCCTGCATCTTCGGTGCTTCCGGCTTTTATCGAATTTATCGGAAGCGCTATCCTCGTCGCGCACAACGCGCCTTTCGATTTGCTTTTTATCAATAAAGAATTGGAGCGGAGCGGTATGCCTTCCATGTCGAACAAAGCGATCGATACGCTGAATTTGAGCCGATGGGCATACCCTTCGGCAAAACATCATTCGCTGCAATACCTCGCGAACGCTATGGGAATCGATGCGGAAAACGCACACCGCGCATCGGACGATGCGAAAACCTGCCGCAAAATATTTTTACGCTGTTTGAAAGACACAGAATCGGTGCAAAAAAAATAAACGGACGAATTGCGATTTTTAAAAGTTGTGCCGATAAAGCCGTGCTTACGGTGCTTCGGTCGGCTCCGCCTCACAGACGAGTTTCTTCTGCAAACTTTCCGTGTAAATACCGCGCTCGAGCTTTCGGGCTGCGGCCCGAAGCGCTCACCGCCCTTTCAAAAGTTCCGATATCGATGCGAGCGCTCCCGCATCGGGAGAAGAAGCCGCTTTGTTTTCTTTTTGGATCGCTTTGAACACTTCTTCGCGGAACACTTTAACGCTTTTCGGCGCTTCGATTCCGACTTTGACTTGATCGCCGCGGACTTCGATGATCGTAATCGTTATATTGTCGCCGATTTTAATCTGTTCGTCGATTTTACGCGAAAGGATGAGCATGTCACTTTCCTCCGCGTTTTTTAAGCGCGTCGAGTATCGCGTGTTTTGTCGTCCAGCGGCCGTCGCTCAAAATCACCTGCACGCACAGCTTGTTTTTTTTGTTGATAACGATCGGCCCCTGCAGGTTTGCGGTAACGGCGCTCCCGTCGGACGGAACGGTGACGACAGCCATAACGATAAGATCTTCGGGAGAGCGCACATCGATTTTTTTTAAACTTTCGTCGTCTATGTCCGCTTCGTAATCGTCGCAGATTAAAAACGGATCGATGAGCAAAAATGCAAGGCGCTCGTCGTCGAGGGACTGCAGCCAGATGAGCGGCGCCCATTCCGATTCTATCGTCGCGTATTTTTTATATTCTTCAAAACCGAAAAGCCCTTCGGGAAAGGTAACGATGTGATTTTCTTCGACGCTCTTTACGCCCATCGCCTTTGTCTTAACGTCCATCGAAGCTTACCTCAAATAATCGAGCAGCGTACTCGAATACAAACGCGCGGCCGTACTCAGCGTCGCCTGATGCGTAAAATCCATCATCTTCATATCGGATGCGGCTTTCGTCAAATCGAGATCGCCCTCGCTTGAGATGCGCTGCGTTACGTTGAGCGCGGTTCCCGAATTGCGCTTTACGTTGAGCTCCGCCCGCTCGTATTCGGAACCCGACTTTGCGATTCTTGTGGTCAAATTGTTAAGTCCCTGATCGATCGAACCGAGCACGCGGCCTCCGATCGCTTCGTGGTCGCCCGCCAAAAGCGCATTGCGGAGAGAGATAACCGCATCGAACATGGAACCGCCGGAAGCGCGCACTCCGTCTCCGAGATTGTACGGCGGCTTTTGACTTGCGTCTTTGATAATGCCGAGATCGGCGAGTGCGGAACCCGAAACGTCTTCGAGCCACAGCTGCCGCGCGTCCGTTGCGGTAAAGTTCAAAGCGCGAGTTACGGGATCGAGCGTCGCCTTTACCGCAGCTTCGCTGTCGTTTATCTTTGCGATAAGCGAATACACGTTGTCGCCTGCGTTGATTTTGATTTCCGCACCGTCTACGGCGATAACCGAATCTTCCCCCGCTCTCCAGCCGGTTGCATCCCTTGCGCCGAAAATCTGCTGAGGCTCCGCCCAAAAAGTGCGCACGCCCGCGTTGTCCGTCGTCAAATATTTATTTTCGTCGATTTCGACCTGCGTTTCCGAAATGTTTCCGTTATAACGCACGCCTTCGATAAGCGGCACGCCCGAACCTGCGACGTTTCCCATTTCGACGTCGAAGGCTCTCACTTTCGTTTCGGTACCGGCAAAGAGCGAGTTTCCGTCTTCGCCGATCGCATTCGCATTTTGCACGAGCTCTTTTAAAAGTTCGTCGACTTCCGCCGCCATGTTTTTCATATCGTCGCCCGTGTAGATGCCGTTCGCACCGGTAACGGCGAGTTCTCTCACGCGGTGCAACACGTCGAGCGAATTCGTCATATAGCCTTCACGCTGCATAAAAAGCTCGGAAAGCGTTTTGGCGTTTTTTTCGAAGTTTTCGATGCGCGCCGCATAGGACTGATAGCGCACCAAATGTCCCGCGGCGATCGGATCGTCGCGCAGTTCCTGAATACGGCGCTGGCTGCCGATTTGATTGTTGATTTTATTGAGACGGGATTCCTGCAGCCGCAGATTCGACTGCACATCCATATTATTCATTTGTGAACTCACCCTGCGCATATCGCACCTCCGTATTCGGCTTCACCCGATTTTATGCTCTGATCCTGTTGATAATCGTATCGACGAGATTGTCCCACGTACTGATAAACGAAGCGGCGGCATTGTAGCCGTGTTGAAATTTAATAATATCCGCAAGCTCTTCGTCTATGTTTACGCCGCTGACGGACTCCCGCAGCGTGCGCAAATCTCCCATGATTTTATTTTGATTTGCCGTCTGGGTTGCAGCCTGCTCTCCTTTCAAACCGACGTTCGTCACGCTGTCGGCAAAATAATCGTCGAAAGTGCGCTTGTGTCCGATCATCACCTGCGTGTTTCTGATCGAAGCGATTTCGATCGCAGCCCGACCGTCGCCCGACGCGAGAGCGCCGCGCGTATCGGCAAAGCCCGCAGCGACGCTTTTGACGTCTCCTCTGATGAGCGGATTTACCGCGATATACGCGGACGGATTTACCTGCGGCGTCACCGCAAATTGAGCGCCGTCGGCAAGACCGTCGACCGCGTCCGCACGGAGATAATCGTATGCGCCTTCTTCTCCGCTTTCGCGCAAAATGCCCGCATAGCCGGTCAAAAACATTCCGCTGTCTTCGACGTGCCGTATGACAAAATCGGGGTTCGATTGCGAAAGAGCCGTCGTCGCTTTCAGCACGAGATTGTTGTTTCTGTCGAGATAGGCTTTTACTTCTCCGTTCGAATCGTTGATCCGGTCGATGACATCGGCAACCGTATCGGTAGCGTTGTATGCGACTTCGACCGTACCCTCGGGCGCGGAAAAGGTCATCGTACCTGCAAGACCTATTTGCTCCTGCGAATTCAATTTATGTCGTCCGGTAAAGCGGAAAATATAGGATCTGTCCATCCGCCCGTCCGCATCGTAATCGTAATTACCGCGCACGTTTTCGACAAAGGGATGAGACGTAAAAAAGTCGAGACCCGTCGTACCGTTCATGCCGGTTGCGTTACGGTGCACGTCGTTTACCAAATCGGAAAAGTTCATCGTCATCGTGTTGAGCGACTGCATTTCGCTTCTGATATCGACGTCGCGCAGTTCGATAAGTGCGCCGAGTCTCCCGCCTTTTACGACGGCGTCGTTTTTCGTATCGCCCCAGATGAGACGCGGATTTCCGTTATTGTCGATAACCGTACGAAGGTCGAAGCTGCGCGGAATGCTGCCCTGAACGAGCACGCGCCCGTCGACGTGTACCATGAATTCGTCTTTGTCGCGGTCGCTCGCCGTACAATTGACAAGCTCGGAAAGCTTATCGACGAGGAGATCCCGCTGGTCGAGCAAATCGTTCGGATTGTCTCCCATACCGCGCGAGCGCACGATCTCTCCGTTGAGAGCGGCAATCTGTTCGGCATAATTGTTGATCTGCTTTACCGTCGCGTCGATATCGCCGTTTATGAGCGTGTTCACTCCCTGCAAACTTTCGTAGCGCTGGTTTATCGTATCGGTGAGCGAAATGCCGCGCGTGACGATCGCCTGACGGGATGCGATGTTTTCCGGATGAATCGACAGTTCCTGCCACGCTTCCCAGAATTTATCCATAGTGCTGCGGATCGAAACGTCGTCGGGTTCGTTGTAAATCTGCTCGAGCATCGTATAGTATTTGCTGCGCGTATCCCAATACGCTTCCTGATTCGCCTGTTCGACGATGCGCCGGTCGAGCAGTTCGTCGCGGATCCGCCGTATGCTGGACGCGATAACGCCTTGCCCGATCATGCCCGGCTCTTCGGGACGCTCGAGTTCCGGCAGATACAGCGGATCGAATTCCTTAAATGCGACGCGTTGGCGCGAATAGCCTTCCGTATTCGCATTTGAAATATTGTGACCGGCGGTCGTAATCGCCGTCGTATGCGCCATAATGCTGCGCTTACCGAGCTCTATTCCGGAAAATGTCGAACCCATATATCACCTCACAAAATACTTATTAATACAGCGTATTGACGACGACGCTCGACGGCTTTGAACGCATGATCTTTCCCGCCTTCGAATACACCGTCGCCCCGCTTTGAGGAAAGGCTTCGTCGAGCACGCTTTGAATAAAATCCCTCGCAACCGCTATGTAATTGCCGAGCGTTTTGTTCGCCGTCTTCGATTTGACGAGCTTTCCGCGCACTTGCGTCAAAAGCGGCAAAACCGTTTTTTTCACTTCGTCGCTTTGCACATCCGAAATCGCGTTTCTCGTCTTTTCGGTTTTTTCGAAAGCTTCGGTAAGTTTCGTGATCGCGGAAATCGATTCGAGCACGCCGTCCCATTTTTTTTGCAGCACCGCAGCGCGCAGCTCCGCCTGCCGGGTAAGCATAGTGTCGAGAATTTCGTTTTCGCGCAAAAGCAGCCGCTCCATTTCGCTTATGTCCGCCATATACAGATTACCTCATGTTGATTATCGGTGCGGAAAAACGACGACTTTACGATTTTTTTATATAAGTCGAAAAAACGCAAAAAAATGCTTGCCATTTTTCGGCCGATCCGCTATTGTTTTATGGAAAATGAAACGGATTCGAATAAGTCTTGTATGTATTTTGGCGCTGACACTCCCCCCCGCCTCTCTTTTTTCTGAAGCGATTTCCGCCGAAGCGCAAAAGGAAATCGACGGCTTTATGACGCTGCGCATGAACCTCGCTTCGAGCGCTTCCCCCGAGAGCGCGCTTGCAAAAATCGAAACCTACGCCGCAGAGCATTTTTCAGAAAACGCGCCCGCATCTTTTACCGATGAAGAAAAATTGATTTTCGAAAATTTTAAAATCCTCGAACAGTACAATTATATGCGGCAAATTCCGTCGATGGAAGGCTCTCTCAAATCGCTCATACGTACTCAATACGATAAAAACGACGCGTACTTTTCCGCGCACAAAAACGACGCGATAAATAAATGGCTGTGGTGTATGGCGGCCGATATGCTTTCGTGCAATTTGAGCTATGCGACCGTCGGCGTCATCATGCACGACGGTATCGCCGTAAAAAAGTATTATCAAAAAGCGCTCGAGGAAGACCCCGCCATGTCGTATGCACTCACGAATATCGCGCAGTGGTATTATTTCGCACCGGCCATCGGCGGCGGGAGCAGAGCGAAAGCGGGAGAGTATTTCGAGCGCGCGGTAAGGGATGCACGCACTGATGCGGAAACGTATTTTGCAAAGATTTTCCTTTCGCAGTTTTTGTTCGACGACAAAGCCCTTGAAGCAGAAAGCGCAAAGCTGCTCGACGAAGCGGACGCGCTTCAAAGCGGCGGAAGCTATATCGCGTGGATCAAAAAAGTCAATAAAGCCGGCTATTCGCTTTTGCAGTACAACGCCAAAAAGATGACGAAAAGCGACATCGAAAAAAAACTTGCAAAACAAAACGAACGTCTTTAAAAATCGAAGTTCAGAAACTCGAAAAATTGTTTTTTAATATATAAAAAGTTTTAAGGGACCGTATCCTCCTTGCGGCCCCTTTTTTATTCATGGAAAGGCATATCGATTGAAGCCGTTTAATACAAAAATCCGCTATCGTATCTTTGTAATGGCCGCGTTGAATTCCGCGCCCGACACTTTTCCTTCGGGATAAAAATTGATTCCGTCGCGGAGTGTCATAAGTTCGTTTTCAACGCAGCCGAGCACCGCATCGAAATCGGGGGAAGCGAGCGGCACATCGGGGATCGGACTCGAAAGCATCCTTGCACGGTAGCGCTCGGAATATCGTGCGGGGTTCGGATTTTTTCCCGCAGCCGTCCGCAAGTTCCATAAAAAGCGCGCGCAAAGGATACGGTTCGCTTCCGCAGCCGAGCTAAGCTGAGCGTCATCCGAAGCGCCGGAAACGCTTTTCAGCAAACCCGCACCCCGCACAACGGAAAACAATCTTTCCCCTCCGTACTTTTTTCCGCCGGTATAGATATCCAAAAGCTGCGTCGAGACTTGCGTTATTTCGATCATCTGCAAAAGCGAAATCGATTCGAGCGGCAAAAATTTCGAAAGCTCCTTGTCGTCTGAAACGGCATCTTTAAGACGCCACGCTTTTTCGCGGAGCGGCGAATACGCGCTTTTATAAAAAGGAGCGAGAAGCAAAAAAGCCGTATCGAAGAGACCTGCCGCTTCATC